>Ga0210057_1004856_pt1 | contig 17572 bp, 20 predicted proteins | sample CryGeyCG2114_010_2_FD_183968 | JGI IMG/M metagenome (GOLD analysis project Ga0210057, IMG submission 183968) | Groundwater microbial communities from aquifer - Crystal Geyser CG10_big_fil_rev_8/21/14_0.10 (SPAdes) (version 2) | ecosystem: Environmental > Aquatic > Deep subsurface > Groundwater ...
TGGTATATTTGACTTAGTTCGGGGATGGTTTTAACTGCCTGATCCAATGAAACTCTTTTGCCTGGTTCATTGGGGATGAGTTTGGCGATCCGATCTGGATCTTCATATGGTAAGCCAAGAACTCGGCCAATATCCCGAATAGCTACTCTGGCCTCCATTTTCCCAAAAGTAATCACATGTCCGACGTGATCGGCACCGTATTTATCCGAAACGTAGCCAATGACTTCATCTCTCCGGTCGTCGGCAAAGTCCATATCAATATCTGGTGGCGTGGGTCTTTGCGGATTTAAAAATCTCTCAAATGCCAATCCTTGTTCAATTGGATGAATGTCGGTAATACCCAGAACATAAGAGATCAAAGAACCGGCGGCCGATCCTCTGCCCGGACCAACTCCGATCCCTTGCTGTTTGGCCCAGTTAACAAAATCTTGGGTAATAAGGAAATAAGGCGAATAACCCTTGTCCACGATGACCTTCATTTCGTATTCAATTCTATCGCGGTATTCTTTAGTCAGCTTACCTAGTTTTTTTTCTGCAGAGGCAAAAGTTAGCCGTCTAAAGTACTCGGCATCGGTTTGACCTTTAGGTATTGGGAAGTTCGGGAAGATAAGTTTGCCGGTAGGTATTTCTACATTACACCTTTCGGCGACCTCAAGTGTATTGCTAATTGCTTCTGGATAATCCTTGAATAATTCCAGCATTTCTCCGGTTGATCTTAAATAAAGATCCGGCGAATCCATGAGTGTCATCCGATTTTTGTCCGACATCAGTTTTCTGGTTTGCACGCAGATGAGGGCATCTTGAGCCTCAGCATCTTCGGCTTCTAAATAGTGGGTATCATTTGTAGCAACAATTTTTAGATTAAGTTGACGAGCAATTTTAACTAACTTAGGATTAATTGTTTGAAATTCTTTAATCGTAGGGTGATTTTGCAGTTCAACATAGAATCTGTCACCAAAAACTTGTTGATATTTTTGAAAAAGTTCCAAGGCTTGATCATCTTGACCATCTTTCAACAAACGATTAAAGCGACTACTTAAGCATCCAGACAAGACGATAATACCCTCATTGAGCTCAAAAAGGAGCTCATCATCGATCCGGGGTTTGTAGGAAAATCCTTCCGAATTAGCTCGAGAGACCAAATGCATTAAGTTTTTGTAACCTTTGAGGTTTTGGGCCAGTAAAGTTAAGTGAAATTGGTCGCTGCCCATTTTAATCTGTTTATCGAAGCGAGAAGTTTTTGCCATGTAGGCCTCTAAGCCAATGATAGGTTTAATGCCAGCTTTTTTGGCGGCGTTATAAAAGTGCACACTACCATACATGGCTCCATGATCAGTTAAAGCAATGGCTGGCTGATTCAGAGACTTGGTTTTGGCAATCAACTCTGGCAAATGACACAGTCCATCCAATAAGGAGTATTCGCTGTGAACATGCAGGTGGACAAATTGAGGTTTGGTGATTGCCATTGTGTGTATCTTAGCAGATTTTGCTTGGGCCTGTTGCATGGACGTGTGGGTTATTTAGGACTTATAGTATAATCATATATATGCATCAAACTAGTGAAATAGTACCTTTAAGAATGATCGAAGAATTAACTGATAGAGTGACTATTGATCTAGATATGTTTCCAGACAGGTCACTTAGGGGAGGTGAAATAGGGGTTGATTTAGGGCGTTTGGAAGAACTTATGAACTTGGCAGGTGTGGCCAGCCTGGAACTGATTGATGGGTTACATGAAACAGAAAAGTCGGAACCAACGGTTGTTGGCTATGATGGTCAAGGTAATGCTTGGGCAGGTGGCACCAAGAAAGCTCCCGATCCAAAACTATCTTCAGAAAATGACAGATTTGAACTTGGAGATTATCCATTCAAACTGACCAATTTACACTGGTCTAATCTTGCATATCGTATGGCTGCGCAGAGAATTCGACAAGCATTAGTCAGAAAAGGTCAATTGCATAATCCAGAGGCCTGGGCGGAAGTGCTAGACAAGCAAATCAGATCATTACTGTTGGATCAGGGAAGAAATAATCTGTTTACATATACACCGCTTGAATTAGTTCGGGCTCTTATTAGTTTTGCTGTGTTGGATACGTTTATTATGTCAATGGTGGAGTTATTCAATGGCAACTCAACAGTGCCAAAAGAAATGTTGGTGGTGTTGATATTCTGTTGTGTTATGTATTCCATAATGTTAAATTTTGCTATTTCTGCAGGAACACTTATATACAATCAGGAACAAGAAACAAATTTACCTCCCAGGTGTTCTTTTGTTACTCCGGGATTTGAATTGGGCAGGTATTTAACTTTAGTAGTGAAATCTAAGATCAGAGGTGTGTTTGTGGGGAAAAAGGCAGATACCCCAGAAAAAAATAAATCAGATTAATGATTGAGAACCTGGTTGATAATTGATGATATTTGTTTAATATCGGCCGAAGCACTAACTTGTGGCTTGATCTGACCAATAAAGAAGCCCAAAAGTTTGCGCTCTCCAGAACGGAAGCGTTGAACTTCACTGGGGAACTGAATGAGTGTTTGCTGAACAATTTGAGTCAGTTCCTTTTCATCAACCTTCTCCGTCTTGGTTTCTGATTGATATCTATCAATCACCTGATGAGCCGAAAAGCTTTGTTTTAAAAATTTGGGTTGGTTCAAAATCCAGTCAGCTAGCTTGGTGGGTGATAATTTGTCACGGCTTGCCATTTGCCAAACGCCGTCCAGTAACTCAGTTTGAGCTTGAGAGATTATTAGACGATTGACGAGTGAAGGACTCAGGTTAAATTGTCTCTGCCAGCGAGTTCTGACTTGACCCGGAAGCTCTGGCAGACCGGCTTGGAGACGTTCAACTTGAGTTTTGGTGAAACGAATAGGGGGAATATCCGGCTCGGGAAAGTAGCGGTAATCTGCTGCTGTTTCTTTGATTCGCTGAGAAAAAGTTACACCCTTGCCCGCATCAAATCCCCTTGTCTCTTGCGGGGGTGTTTGATGTTTATCCAGTACATCGGATTGTCTGCCAATCTCATAATTGATGGCTTGCTCTAAAAACCTGAAAGAATTAATGTTCTTGACTTCTGTTTTGTAATTAGGTAGTTGCCCATTAGGAGATAGCGACACATTGGCTTCCAGCCTCATGCCACCCTGTTCCATATTGCAGTCGCCAATTTCCAGGTAGCGAATTATCTGACGCAGGTATTGTGCCAGTTCTTTAGCTTGAAGGGCGGATTTTATTTCTGGCTCAGTTACAATTTCTACTAAAGGTACTCCTCCCCGATTAAAATCAACTAGGGTAACCTTATGACCTCCGGAAGTTTTATGCAGAAGTTTGCCCGTATCCTCTTCCAAGTGAACTCTGGTGATAGCCACTTTGCCTTGGCTGGTTTCCACAAAGCCATCAAAACAAAAGGGTTGATCATATTGACTAATTTGGTAGCCTTTTGGTAAGTCTGGATAGAAGTAGTGTTTTCGATCAAACTTTGAAAAAAGATGAATTTTGCAATTGAGAGCAAGACCCAGCTGAATAGTCCACTCGATAGCCTGTTTATTTGCCACGGGTAAACCACCAGGCATGCCTAAACAGATCGGACAGGTATAGATATTGGGTTGCTTAGCTCCAAAGGGGTCATTCACACAACCACAGAACATCTTGGATTTGGTTTTAAGTTCGGCATGGATTTCCAGGCCGCAGATGAGCTGGTATTTTGATTTAGAGTTAGTCATTTTTAGCCCATTCGTTCCAATTGGTTGCTTGTTCGAACGCATATCCGGCTCTCAAGATTAAATCTTCCCGCCACATGGGGGCCATAATGTTTAGGCCCAGAAAGAGATTAGTTTTTGGATCACGGTAGCAGGGTACATTTAGACCCGGTAAACCGACAATAGAACTGGGTTCCAGAATTAAATCTTCAAGTTCACCAAACATAGCTTCGCCGGCAGTGACACCAATTTTTTTGGCAAAACCCGGACTTGAAAGAGAAATAAGTAAATCATAGTGACCAAAAAGTTTTGCAAAATCCTGACGGTAAAGTGTGCGAACTTTCTGAGCGGTTTTGTAATATTGGTCGGCATAACCCTTACTTAAAGTAAAGGTGCCCAGCATGATTCGGCGTCTGGCCTCTGCAGCAAAATGTGACCGATCAAGACCGTAGCGGACACCAGTGTAGCGAGCTAAATTGCTACTGACTTCAGCTCTTTGCACAATGGTGTAAACACTTATGGCATAGTGAGGATCCAGAGCCTTGACAGGTTCAAGATGAGCTCCCAGTCTTTCAAAAACCTTCAGCTCTGGTTCTATTAAATTCATAACTTTTTTTAGTTCGGGCACATCATGATAAAGTAAGCCAATTTTTAAGTCCCCGATGCCCCTTTTTAGATCTTGGGCGAAATCTGGTACGGGAACAGGGTTTGTAGTACTGTCTTTAAGATCTAGACCGGCAATTTGTTGCAGAAGCAAAGCTGCATCAGTGACTGTTTTGGTGATCGGCCCTGGTGAATCGGTTGAAGACGCCATGGCCACAATGCCACTTCGGCTGACTCGACCATATGTGGGTTTTAATCCCACTACTCCACACCAGGCTGAAGGCTGACGGATTGATCCGGCGGTTTCTGTGCCCAGACCGGCGATGCAAGTATTGGCTGCAACTGCAGCCGCTGTTCCGCCTGATGATCCACCGGGCAGGTAATCAGGATTACGAGGGTTTAAGGTTCGACCGTAATCTGAAGTTTCTGTGGAAGAACCATGAGCCCAGGCATCCATGTTAGTCTTTCCCAAGACTACTCCTCCAGCCTTTTGTAAGTGTTGAATGACGGTGGCATCAAATTCTGGGATGAAATTGTCCAAAACTTTTGCAGAAGCGGTAGTTTTTAGACCTTTAGTGCAGTAGTTGTCCTTCACCGCAATAGGTAATCCAGCCAGAGGCAAATTAGTTTTGTTAGCTTTTTGTGCTTGCTTTTGGGCCTGAGAGTTAAGGGATAAATAAATATTTAAATTCTGATTATTTTTTACAGCCAGATTAACAGATTCGTAGATTTCATCTATGGAAATTTGTTTTTTGGCCAATGCTTTAAGAGCTTGGACGATAGTTAGTGAGTTGAGGTGTTTAGGATTCATCTCGGTCAATAATTCTGGGTACAATAAAAAATCCCCCATCTGTTTGTTGGGCATTAGCTGTAGCCTGATCCTGGGTGAACATTAACTCCTTGGTTACTTTATCTTCCCGCCAAACGTTTTCTAAACCAGTAACCTGATGTGTGGGTTCAGTTTGGGAAACATCTAATTCTTGTAAGTTGGCGATTACCTCAAGGGTATCGGCAAAATCTTTGGCTAATTTGGTTTCTGCTTTGGCATCAACCGGAATGTTTGCCAAATTAGCGACGTGTTTGACTTGAGCTGGAGTAAATTTTATCACGAGGTTTAGTTTAGCAGAAAAGGCGCAAAAAATAAGAATCGAATCAGACAGATGTATTTATAGTAATTGTTATTGATTATTACCGAGCTTTAGATTAGGATACAAAATATTCATTTACGAACGATATATTATTAAGTAAATAAGTAAAAGGAAAAATCATGACAGCTTGTGAACAAGGAATGAGAACTAATGTTTATTCACAAATAGAATTTCTAGATGAACTGTACACGTTTGAACAAATTAAAGCCATGTGTGCTGATATGAAGCCAGGTGACTACTGGACATTTAATGTCGATTTTGGCCAGTGGACACGTGACCAACATGAATGTATCTCAATTGCTCACAACGGTGACGGAAAACGATTAGTTTGTTATAGGATGGAAGACAAAGGCTTACTACAAATAACTTGCTACCAGCCTAACCCCTATCTTATTTTTTTTGGCTAGCTACATTTGAAGCGCCAGAATTCTGTCTCTCACAGCTGGGTGTGTTTGAAAAAGACCGGCAAACCAACCCACCATACTTTTGGAGTTTTTAAGAGGATCGCTGATATACAGATGAGCAGTGGCTTTATTGGCCACTTCCAGCGGTTCAGTATCTTGACTAATTTTTGTTAAAGCATTTATTAATCCTTGAGGATTTTTGGTCATGGCAACTCCGCTGGCATCAGCCAGAAATTCACGGCGTCTGGAAATAGCCAATTTGATTAAGTTAGCGATTAGAGGTGAAAGCAGGGCCAGCACCAGCCCGACGGTCACGAAGACAATTTGTAACTGGTTACTCGATCGATCTCGATTTTGACGGTTTGAGCCAAAACTTGAACGGAGCATCCAATCGGCCAGCAAAGAAATGAAACCCACCAGAATTGTGACCAGTGACATCAGTAGCATGTCGTAGTTTTTGACATGAGACAGCTCATGCGAGACGACCGCTTCTATTTCTGATCGATTAAGTCGACTAAGCAGACCCGTGGTAGCACAGACCACTGCCTTTTCAGGTGATCGACCGGTAGCAAAAGCATTCATGGCTGAATCTTCAATCACATAAAGCTGAGGCATAGGTAAACGCTGGCTTGAAGCCAAATTCTCAGTTACGGTGTAAAAATCAAAATAATCGTTTCGATTGGCTGGGTGAGCTTTGGATAGGCCTAAAATTATTTTGTCCGACCACCAGTAAGAGATAAACGAGGTAAAACCGGCCAAGATTAAAGCCAAGCCAACTAAATCAAGGCCATAACCAAAACCTCTGGCCATGATGTAGCTAACCAGCCCAACGAAAATCATAAAAAACACCACCACCACCAGTGATTTGCGTTTATTGCTGGCAACTAGTTGATAATGTGTCATTGACATCCACCCAATTGATGTTAGTTACTAACACATTTTGGGTCAAACTATTTTTGTTGTTTGTTGATTATTTATCTAAGTTGACTTTAACGTCTTTAGTTTCCGCATCAGAAACAGCCACATGTTCGCCTGTGCGGGCGATTGCCAGTCCCTGCTCTGGTTTAAAGCCAAAGATATTAGCCACTAAATTAGATGGGAACATGACGAGCTTTTCATTGTAGCTTTGAGATAAATCAATCAAACTTCGACGAGCATACATAAGTTTGTCGGCCGTATCAGTCAATTCATCCATAAACTTGGTCACAGACTTGTCTGCTTTAAGCTCGGGATTACTTTCAACCACAACTTGAATTTGGGGAATGACCGACTGTAGAGCTTCGACGGCTTTATCAATATCCTTTAGATCTCCAGACTTGTCTGCCTGGCTAACTGATTTTCTGGCATCTGTCAACAGTTTATAAACACCTTGCTCATGTTTGAGGTAGGCTTTTACCGCAGATTCCAAATTAGGAATAAGTGAAGCCTGCCTTTTGAGTTGATTGCCTATTTCTTGAATACTGGCAACGATCTGGGTTTTAAGCTGTTGGAGGGCATTGTAGATACTAATGGCATAAGCCACCAAAGCCAAAAGAACGACGATTAATAATTTATCCATAATTGACTCCTTTTTCCTAGTGACTCCATCATACATGTTCTGTCAATTAGGTGCAGCAGATAATGCAAATGAAGATGTTTCACACCACGTTTCATAGATTTCATTCGTGTTATCATGGGTCTAATAATATGCTTTTATCCAGGTTAAGAAGCAGGAATAATATGTCCTCTAATTATTTTCGTCGTGGCTCATTTAGCCCTGCTTGGCAAAGCCAGGTCGGCTCGGGTATAATACCGAAGCTAACATAGGCCCCGTGGTGTAGTGGTTAACATGTCTCCCTGTCACGGAGAAGATCACCGGTTCGATCCCGGTCGGGGTCGCAGGAATAAAAAACGCCAAACTGGCGTTTTTTTATTTCTATGATTCCAAAACTTGATGAACATGCTGATCCGCCTTTGGCGGAGAAGCAGGTTCGTGCCGTCAAGGGAATCAGGAAATAAAATTGTTGATTATGGAATAGCGAAGCCCGTGACTAATCCTTGAAGAGGGTTCCCGGTTGGGATCGCATGAGAAAAGCGTGTTCAATTAAGAGACTTTCAGGATCTTGCCCGCTTTGCATTAAAAAGGAAAAACATTCACCAATGGCGCCCTGAAGATCTAGTTTAGCGTCAAGTATGTCTAAAACTTGCTCTGTTTCCAAAAACTGTGTACAAATTTCCATTAGGTTCTCGAATTGATCATCCTTCAGTTTGTCAATCCAAGCAGGTACATCGGTCAGCACTATACCAGCCGAAGCAAGTGTAAATTTCAAAAAGTCTCTTCTTGATATGGAACTCTTTTCCATGCCTGTCGATTATAACGCAGATTAATTTTTAAAGTGAATCCCTATTCAAGATGCATTGGCATCCATTCTCCCCCGTAAAAAGTTGCCAGACAGGAAGAGAGAGTCGGCAGGTCGCTGGATCTCATAACTAGCACATCAAACAGTCCCAATATTCCCTGAATATTCCTGATAGTGGTTAAATCAAAAGCAATCACAGAATCACTTAGTTCGTGCCAATTAATGCAATGATTTATCCATCCGATTAAATACTCTGTTCCATAGTCGGTTGATATCCGGCCGGTAAAACCTTGTTGTTCACATGCCGCTTGCGCAATATCATAACAATCATTTAAAATACCCTTTTTCTCTGTAATGATTGCTTGTCTGGCAATTCTTTCTAAAACTTCTTGAGCAATTGGCAAATCAGCTGTGTCTTTTGAGGAAAGAATGAATATTTTCCTTCCGGCTATTTCGGTTATCTTGGGCGTTAATTCGTGTAACTTGATTGTCTCAGCGATTCTCCTTCTTGTTTCTAGAATTCTGTTTTCATTATAAATTCTCCAAGTTTCGTCATCCCATTTTGCCCTTAGTAGTAAATCTCTCCAGTTTCTGTGAACCACAATTGAATCGGGATCACTAATTTGAGAAAGAAATTCTGAAGTTGTGATCATATTTGTAATGTTTCACCTAAATTATCATTTTTAATCTGGGTCGGCTGTTTTGCCAACAACACCATCAAATCTAACCCTAAGTTGGGTTTGCCTCTCCCATTCTGCCACAGTTGCTAGAATTCTTTCTCTTTTTCCATTTTCCAGTTTACCAAGCATCTCTTCGTTAACCTCAATAGTTTTGACCTTAACATGTTGAAATCTGTCCGCAAGTTCTGGCATGAGCAAATCTATTTCAATTGTTAACTTCATGTATAAACCGGCATCTTTGTTATCCAGCACAATCTCGCTTGTGCCAAGCACAGAAAGCGGATAAGGTTCGGCTTCCGGATTTACTTCGCCAACCATTCTTCTCTGGTCAGAGATAACTCTGGTAATTTTCCTCGCCAACAAAACCACATTTTCTATCAATAAGCGCGAGTTTGTTTCTTCGTCCGACATAAAGGTGTATTTATACGTCCTTATTTATATTCTGCTCCAATTTTTTTAATGCCAGGAGTTTCCCTAATAAAAAAATCTATTCCGTCACTGTCTATGACTAAATAACCTAAGTTTTCAATGTAAATTTGATCGGCCTGCTCGTAATCAAAGAACCCCAGTTTAATTAGCAAAGCTCGCATCACCCCATTGTGACTAACCACCAAGACATTACCATTGGTATGGGCTATGGCCGCCTGTCTTAAGAAACCAATGAATCGACTGGCCATATCCTCGTCACTTTCAACCGATTTGTGAACTTTGAAGTTCAGTCTCTCTTGAGTTGGCAATTGACTTCTCTGAGCATAAATATCCGCTAATTCGTGTTGAATTTCCGCGAGAACTCTGCCTTCATAAATACCATAGCTCCTCTCTCTGATGGCCCGAGAGGTTTTGATTACCAGCTGATGCTGCTTGGCCAGAATTTTGGCAGTCCGCCTGGTCCTAAGTAAATCTGAAGCATAGACCGCCTCAAAATTAATATCTGCCAGGTCTTCTGCTCGATCTTTAGCTTGCTGAATACCTTCTCTAGTTAAGGGCGAATCAACTTGTCCTTGGACTCTGCGAAGAAGATTCCACTCTGTTTGACCATGTCTCACAATATAGAATCGACAAAGTCCCTCAGGAGGTTGCTTGGTTTTTGCTGAAGGTCTGGCCATAAGCTCATTTTATCATTAAATATGCAGACTGCATCTTGACTTGATATGCAATTGTGGGTTATAGATATACATAGTTTGATCGCATGCCCAAAGAAATATGTTAAAAATCAATAAATCTGGGGTCCGGTCTGTTATATCCTGGTTTTATTCTGCATGGAGTGCCAGCCTGACCGTGATGGTGGGTTTTATTTTAGTTTTGTTTGTTGCCAGTGTTGTTTTGGTTAAAACAAGAACTGGGCCGGACAATCAACTTATTGATCGGTCACCTTTGGGTTCGGGCGTAGCCACTTCGGAAGTGCAAATAGCCAGTGAACAGGATAGTGCTATGACTGTGGTTTATCAGGTTGCTAAGGGAGATTCTCTGTGGAAATTAGCCGATACGTTCTTGAAAGATGCCAGACAATATCCTGTTATTGCCAAACTTAACAATTTGCCAGTTGATGCCAGACTGGAAGTTGGTCAGGAGATTTTGGTACCTCTGGATCATACCCTGGTTGATTTACCAGAACAAAATCTTGAATCGAGCCAATCTTTAATCGCAAAAACCTCTCAAGCGGACTATGTGGTTCAGGCAGGAGATTGTTTGTGGCAGATTGCCCAACAGGAACTTGGTGATCCCTATCTTTGGCCGGTCATCTACCAGCTTAATCAAGATCTGGTAGGTAACGATGCCAATTTAATTTTACCTGGACAAAAACTCTCCTTACCTTTGGTACAATAGACCCAAGCTGCTTGCGAGATTAGTTTAGTGGTAGAACTTCAGCTTCCCAAGTTGAAAGCGCGGGTTCGATTCCCGTATCTCGCTCTTGAAGCCAGGATAGCTCAGTTGGTAGAGCGACGGTATCGTAAACCGTAGGTCAGGGGTCCGATCCCCCTTCCTGGCTCCATATGAGAATGAACAGGCGGAAAAGCCTGATTATCCCAAGTTATCAAGCCATTTTCGGGTTCGAGCCAATCAATTTCACCATCCTGTGATTTTTCGACCTGTTTGAAGAATACAAACAGTTTTTTGGCGATAATTCGGACTTTTTTGTCTTTTAGCTCTAGGTTCGAGCTAAGTATCTTTAAGATCATTCTTGAATCTTTTGGATTCTCTTTCCTCAATAATCGAAGATTCTGGTGATATAAATAGAAAAAAAATAATAAAAATCTAGAAATTGAGTGGTAAAATATGGTTTATAGCAAAAAGGATTATTTTTATGATAAAAGAAATAGAGTGCAGCAGAGTTATTAATAAAAGCAAGTTACCTGAAGCAGATTTTGTAGTTAATCCTTTTGTTGGTTGTTTGCATAATTGTGCTTATTGTTATGCAAGGTTTATGAAAAGATTTACTGGGCATACAGAACCGTGGGGCACCTTTGTTGATGTTAAAAAAAACATTGGCCCGAAGACTAAAAATGAAATTGGTAAAATTCCTCACGGATCTACTATTCTGCTAAGTAGCGTTACAGATCCCTATCAACCGATAGAAAGAAAATATAGAGTCACTCGAGCTTTTTTAGAAAATGTTATCGGAGAAGACGTTTGTATTTCAGTTTTAACTAAGTCATCACTAGTTGAAAGAGATATAGATTTATTTAGACAAATTGGTGACATAAGTGTGGGTTTGAGTTTTTCTTCTCATGATGATCAAGTTAGAAGGGTTTTTGAGCCAGGAACCAGCTCTGTTGAAAGTAAGGTCAATACTTTAGTCAAACTAAACAAGGAAAATTTATCAACCTATGCTTTCTTAGGCCCAATTTTACCTGAAATTACAGATCTTGAGGCTGTTTTTAGAATGCTTAGTGCCACTGGAGTTGGTCTGGTTATGGTTGAAAATTTAAATATCAGAGGTGCCGTTTTTCCATCTTTAATGAAAACAATCTCTCAGCATTTTCCTCATTTAGAAAAAACCTATGTCCAAATTAAAGAGGATCCAAAAACTTACTGGGAACCTATAAAAGCCAAAGTTTTAACATTATCCAAAAGATATAAATTGCCAATTATGATATACTTTGATCATTAAATTAGCATTAAATAGTATTAATGAAACCTCTCCTTAAAACGTGAGTTAGAAATAAATCATGGAAATATTACCTCCTCAGCAATCAGAAGTTCTTTTAAATCCAGAATTAGAAGCAAAACCAAAGTTTGATCTTATTTGAACCGTAGATAAAATTTGTGCATGGGATTGCGATTTTTGTTGTGTTGATGCTTTCTGTGTTAGAAGGAAGGGAGATGTAATTACTATTGGCTCTAATGGATTAAATATTAATTTCCCTTATATTGAGGGTAATGGATCTATTTATACGCAAGCAACTGCCGAACTCAGAAAAAGAGGCTTGGCTTTATCAATTGAACAAAAGCTAAAAGTCTTAGAAAATCTTCGAGCAATTTCTCCTAGGATTGTCTTTTCTGGAGGAGATTTATTACTAGAACCAAATAACCTTCAAGTTGTAAAAAGAGCCTCAGAGTTATTTGGTAAAGACAACTTGGTAATTGCTACAACCGGAGCTGGAATGAAAAAAGGTGACATAAAACAATATATAGATTATGTAGGAGAAGTTGAATTTACCTATGATAGTACTCAAGAAGAATATGAATACAGACAACCCGGCTACAATGCTTCAACATTAGATGTTGCTAGAGAATTGGTTTGCGGAAAAGTTAAAAAAAAAGCAATGATGCCGCTCACAAGTTTAAATTCAGATCCTGAAAATATCCGTAAAATATATTTTAATTTGCGATCTGCCGGAATAGATACAATCTTGTTAATGAGAGCTTTTCCTGTGGGAAGAGGAACGTCGGCAACAGTCCCACCAATGAATAAAGAAGACTATATTGGGTTAATTGAGGAATTTCGCAACTTAGAAAAAGAATTAATAAAACCTAAGATCAAACTTCAATGTGCTTTAAAACATTTATTTCCTGAAGGAAATAGCTCCAATCCTTGTGATTTTCTAGGATCTTCTTTGGGCATTACCGCTCAAGGACAACTTATAACTAGTCCGTGGGCATATGACAATAAAGGTGACGTAATTAATCCTGATTTTATTTTGGGAGATTTAACTACAAGTGAATTTTCTGATTTAATGTCAAAGCCAGAAATCCAAGCGGCTGTTGCTAGGCTGGATGAGAATTATGGACATTGCAAGATATTTGCTTACTTAAATAGCGATCCTCTTTTTAGTAGTATTTTTTTAAATGCAGATCCACTGTATTCAGATCAATCTTAAATTTATGGAAAAAACTGAAAAAGTTAGATATAACGCAGAAATAGAGCTTACCGAAAGAGAGCTAATTGATTTTATTTATCGATCTAAATTATTGAGTTATGCTAGAACCGACGATAAAGTAAGTCGATCAGATGGGTCATCTTTGTATTCAAATAGAGAACTCCCTTGGCTATATACTGACACATATTGTGGCAACACTATCGAAAAAGGCTCTGAAGACGTCTACTACAACATGGTTTTAGTCTGGTCAATGCAATACAGGGGAGGGTACTATGTGCCTTATTGGAGTAATGCAGAGATTCTGTCTGTATTTTTGAAGGAAGCTCTTTTACGAGCTCCAAAAGATTTTCCTGCAAGAGGACCGGCAGAATTTAGCCTGGATCAAATATCTCACGAGGGAAAAACTATTCATGGAGAACTTTTATACCGTAATCAGTGGACCGGCAATATAGGACACTTTATCGGTAGAGAATTTATGTATTTAGATGGTGATTTATTTTTTTATCACGACTATATCGGAGGAATTGTACGCAATAAATATTTCCCTTCAAAAATATTAACCCAACAAAGAGAACATGAAGCTGGCTCTAATGATAGTGAAGTATCAAAAGCCTATCCTGATCTTAAATTAACCAATCCACCAAAATAATTGGCTTTGTAAATTTCACTTTTGTTAGCTAAAATTTTTTCTTCACCAGTAAATTGATTTATTTTGCCCAGCCATGAATTTTTATATATAAAGTCATTTTCAATAAACTTTTTTGGGCCTCTAATCGGAAAACTTTTAGGGGTTTTAATTAACGAATTTTGCAAAAACTTATAAACTTTTTCTATTGGTAGTTTATTATTGTTTAAAACATATCCGTAATAAACCATTATCCAAACGGGTTTTTTCTTATAAAAAACAACCAAACGTCCACCAAAAGGCTCTCCTCCAAAAAAATTATCATTCATTTCCCAATCTTTTTCTTCATATAGTATGCTAGTGGATCCATTTTTTTCTTTTATCCAGTTAGAGTAATCTCCAGTACCGTATCCCACTTGACTGGCGTTAAATAAAAATGAAGCGAGTTTTATTAAGTTCATAGCAATCCATATACTATGACAGCCACACTTTGCAATCAAGTGCCAGAGAAGTAAAATATGTGAAGCGGGGTTAGCTAAAGGTAGCAAAAGAATCAATTTGCAAATGTTCTTTAAGAATGTTCAACTGTAAAATAAGATCTTGTTTGATATAGTCATCCAGGATAAACAGGTTCGAGCACCGTATCGTTACCAGCTCCAGTTCATGTTAGAATAGAAATGTGCCAATCACCAGAATCCAGTCACGTTTAGTGCGTAAACAACACAAACAATTAGTTAAACAAACTGTATGGTCAATTATTATCGGTTTGGCCTTAATAGTGATTTTCATCTTTTGGGTTTTACCCAACTCGGTTCGTTTTTTGGGTTTTTGGGTAGATACTAATGTCACCGAGCAAACCGATCAAATTCCGCCTCAGGTTCCAGTCATTTCACTATCCCAAAAATCCACCCACCAAACCCCGTTTCAGGTTAAAGGGTTCGGTGAACCAGAAAGTTTGATCGTTTTTGTGTTAAATGGTGAACAGCTGGAACCCATTACGGTCAATCAAGAAGGTACTTTTGAAGCGGCTTTGCCTTTGACTGAGGGCGAAAACATCTTCACGGCTTTTTCCAGAGATAAGTTCGAGAATGAATCCAGAGTCACCAAAGACTATGATGTCACCCTTGATACAGAGGTACCCACCCTCACGCTTGACAATGTTTTTGACGGTCAGCAAATTGTGGGTAGAGACAATCAGCAATTGGTAATTAGGGGTATCACAGATCCTCAAGCCAGAGTGTATGTGAATGACAAACCCGTTCTGGCTGATTTTGAAGGGGCTTTCAACACAACTTACCGTTTGAATGAAGGAGATAATAAACTGGTGTTGAAAGTCATTGATAAGGCTGGTAATGAGGGTGGCATGGAATTAACTGTTAAATTCAAGCTTTAATTTTTCCCCACTGGTTTGAAGCGCAGATAAACCCAGTAGCAAAACCGGTAACACCAATGGGTGAAGCAGCGTGTTGTTAAATTGACTGTGGGTTAAAACTAATACCCACAGACCAAGCTGACCAGAGTTAAGTTTCGTCCAGGGTTTCATCAACCACAAAGCTCTAAGCATAAGAAAAACACCCACCATCCCCCAGCCGCTGATCAACCCAATCAACAAATTGTTGGGTAAACGGGCTAAGTTGGGTGGAGTCAAAACCTGGTTGCCGACTTGTTGTTTAATATTAGATTTAAAACCTGTACCCACCAGCCAATTTGAGAGGCTCCAGTTGTGGATAATTTGCCGCTCATTGGTGATTCTGGCCTGGATACTGGCAGTCCGGAGTAAATTCACTCCTTCACCAGAGTGATTTTGGGACATGACAGTGACCGCCAATGAAGCTAGGGCTACAAAAAGCAAACCCACTGGGAATTGTTTGTGCACCGCTAATTTAGTCAAGCGAGTGATTAATTTTGTTTTGGAATTAGCCCAATTGAAGACAAGATATCCTGTCGCCAGGCTAAGGTATGAGGCTCGGGAATAGGTAAGAATGAGGGTGATGATAAGTGAAAAAGTTACGAGAGGATTTATCACATAGGGCTTGAATTTTAGAGTTTGGGTTAAGTAGAGCCAGATTAAAATGAGCAAACCAATAATAGCTCCGGTAAAGTTTGGATCAAAACTTGTTCCAATTAGACGGTAATAGTGATCGTCCCAGCCTAAAACCGCCAAAAACCTGGTGTCGGGTAAAAATATGTATTGCCACCAACCCCAGCCTACCAAGACCAGGCCGTACAGTCCTAGACCCAACCATTTATGCCTGGCGGATATCAGATTTGTTGACCAGACTGTCATGCCGAAGGCGATATACAAAGCAATTCTGAGACAGTAGGCTAAATAAATCCAATTTTGCTGACTCAGCTGGTAGACAAAAAGTATTCCTATCCAAACAACAAGGGCTCTTAGGGCAGAATTATTGAATATAATTTTCCATTTAGAAACCATTTGGGGTTCTTTTAGCCAAATCAATCCAATCAACAAAGGCAGGACTAAATCGTGACCATAAATGGCCACGGTACTTGAAAGTTGCATTCTCTGAAAGTTGCCCAAAGCCAAAAGACCAATGAGCACCCAAAAAACCAGACTAATGATTCGCAAATAAACTGATGAATTGCTGGGAGATTTTAGATTAGGTTGTTTGACCATAGATAATTTCCAGCTCAAAAATTCTCACCAACAATGAGTGAAGGCTCATCACCAGTGCGTAGACGATCCCCCTCCAGCCATCCCTAAAACCTTGTTTGACAATTAGGTTCACAAAGAGTTTAAACCAGGGAAAGGTCAATAATTTTAGCCAAATGATTGGCAATGATTCAAGCCCTTGGCTGGATCTTTCTTTGGCTACTAGCTGGGCGTAGCGGCTAATCTTCGAGATAAACTCACTAATTGAGGCGTGAGAGTTGTGGAAAAGCAAGATATTGGTTTGCAAAGTTTGACCCACAACCTTTGGTCTTTCATGAACAGCCCCCCAGTATTTCACTTGAGTTTTTTTGAATACACGAGGCAAAGATTGGTGTCCAGCCTCGCCAAATTTAAGCGGTTGATTCAAGAAAATATCCCTTCTCCAAACAGCTAGAGCGGATGAACGAGTTTGTGTCAGGATTTGTATGATTTGACTTAATCCTCCGGTTTCAAGTTGTTCGTCGCTGTCGATAAACAAGACCCAATCAGTTTGGACTTGTTTTAAAGCCCAATTTCTGACTTTAGAAAAGTTGGTAATTGGTTCAGGGTATCGCACAATTTTTAACTCAACTCCAGGGATTTTTAGATCTTTAAGTTTTCCAGAAGTGTCAACAATCAGTATTTGGGATGATGATTTGACACTATTAATTGAAGCAGCTAAAAGCTGAGTCTGAACTTGGCTCACAATGACAGTAGTGATTAAGGGTTTTGGCATACCGGTTTTTTATTTTTAAGCTGATTTAAGCCATAAAGCAAAATTGGTGCGGGAAGGATTCGGGAAAGAAGAATCCCCCAACTTGCACCTAGCAAACCAAAATTGAGGCTTAAATACCAGACAGAAAGTATCATCGTGAAAACAGTGAAAAATAAATGGATGTTCACAATCTTGTACTGTTTTACAGCCATCAGACCACTGTAACTAATGCCCGCCAAACTTTGAATCCAGCCGGCTAGAGCTAACCAGGGCAAGACGGGAATAACGGCCAGCCATTGATCTCCCAGTAAAAGTTTAACTAAAAAGTCGGAAAAAAAGAAAAGTGGTGTGGTAGTCACAAAGGTTAATGCTAGCATCACGGCAATTGAG
>Ga0210057_1004857_pt1 | contig 17567 bp, 18 predicted proteins | sample CryGeyCG2114_010_2_FD_183968 | JGI IMG/M metagenome (GOLD analysis project Ga0210057, IMG submission 183968) | Groundwater microbial communities from aquifer - Crystal Geyser CG10_big_fil_rev_8/21/14_0.10 (SPAdes) (version 2) | ecosystem: Environmental > Aquatic > Deep subsurface > Groundwater ...
AACCAGAAGAACTTCTTAGTGAATTCCCAGATCATTTTGGACTCCTTTCTTGGTGGATGGATATGATCGAAGTTGAACTTCAATCAAGGAGTGATGGGGGACGGGGGAGCTTTTTCTGCGGCGCCGGTGCACTTACGACATCCAGCGGCGTGGGTGATGGAAATTCCGTCATCAGATATCCAACTCATCACATAATCGTGACCGTCAGATACTTCCACCACCCTAATCAGTGTGTAATCGGTATTTCCATTCTCGCACTTCCTTTGTTTGTTCCATGTATCGTTGACAACCTTCGCCCAAGCATCTGGAGTTATCGGACCCTTGTCTTGGGTAACTTCTACGTTTGCTACCACCGAGTTCTGGGTGCAGGTACAGCTGAGTATGGCGAGTATTGCAGCAATAACGCAGATGCCACAGACGATGTTCAGAAACTTTTGCATCTCTTACTCCTTCTGACAACGATCTTGACTAGGCACTGCCTAGGGTGTTTCTACCTACTATAATAGCACTTTTGAGTGCCAATGTCAATATATTCCCAAAAGCTTGTGGTTGAGCCGTGGGGGAGGGGGCTCTATAGTATTGACTTATGGGGGGTTTCTGATAGTATCCTCTATACGCAAACCAGCGTGTTTTTTATTGTGCATGAGGTGCGCAGAGTGTTTCTGCGGCGTTAGGCATAATTATTATTAGCAGTTATTAGTTTATAAAGTACTATGGCAGACAAATTTGATCGGTCTAAGGCCCATGTCAACGTTGGTACCATCGGACATGTTGACCACGGCAAGACGACCCTCACTGCGGCAATTCTTCATGTTTTGCAACTTGCAGGAAACAAGGTAAAGATGCGCGGTGTCAACGAGATTGACAACGCACCAGAGGAGCGCGAGCGCGGTATTACTATTGCTCTCTCACACAACGAGTATGAGACAGCTAAGCGTCACTACGCGCACATCGATGCTCCTGGGCACGCTGACTACATTAAGAACATGATTACTGGTGCCGCACAGATGGATGGCGCTATTATTGTGGTTGCTGCAACTGACGGTGTAATGCCTCAGACACGTGAGCACATCCTTCTTGCTCGTCAGGTTGGTGTTCCTAAGATTATCGTCTTCCTCAACAAGGTAGACATGGTAGATGATAAGGAGCTCGTAGATTTAGTCGAGGAGGAGGTACGTGACCTTTTGACTAAGTATGAGTACGACGGTAAGGACGTTCCCGTTATCCGTGGGTCTGCTCTTAAGGCACTTGATGCTAAGAGTCTTGATGATGAATGGGCTAAGCCTATCGTTGAGCTTGCGCAGGCATTGGATGACTACATTCCTGAGCCGGTACGTGATGTTTCCAAGCCATTCCTTATGCCAGTAGAGGACATCTTCTCTATTGAAGGACGTGGCACAGTGGTAACTGGCCGTATTGAGCGCGGTGTTGTTAAGGTTGGTGAGGAAATTGAGATCATTGGTCTCAAGGACACCGCTAAAACAACCGTTACTGGTATTGAAATGTTTAACAAGTCACTTGATGAAGGTATGGCAGGAGACAACGCTGGTATTCTCTTACGCGGTGTGAAGAAGGAAGACATCACCCGTGGTCAGGTCCTCGCAAAGCCGGGGAGTGTTACTCCTCATACTGACTTTGAGGCACAGGTATACATCCTTACTAAAGACGAGGGTGGACGACACACCCCATTCTTTAAGGGATATAAGCCACAATTTTACATCCGTACTACTGATGTAACCGGTGAGGTTACTATCCCTGAAGGTACTGAGATGGTAATGCCTGGTGATACCGTAACAGTAAACGTTAAACTTGTTGCTCCAGTTGCACTCGAAGAGAAGCTTCGCTTCGCTATCCGTGAGGGAGGTCACACTGTAGGAGCTGGTTCTATCACTAAAATTACAGCCTAAGTATTATGGCAACAGCTGCAAAAAAAGAAACGAAAGCAGCACCACGCGCTAAAGCGAAGGCATCTCACACACGTGCGACAAATCCAAAGGTGAACATTAAAGAGGGGGAGTTGGGCAAGTTACGCATTCGCATTTCTGCATATGAGAACAAGGTGTTAGATGCTTCTGTAAAACAGATCATCGACACCGCATCTCGTTATGAGGCGCAGGTGCGTGGTCCAGTGCCACTCCCTACTGGTATTAAGCGCTACACTGTTAACCGTGCGTCCTTTATTGATAAGAATTCACGTGAGCAGTTTGAGATGCGTATTCATAAGCGTCTCATTGATATCTTAAATCCCAACCCAAAGATTGTAGAGAGTCTTACTAACCTCTCACTTCCTTCGGGCGTCCACATCGACGTAAAGATGATGTAAAACTATGAAGTGTATACTCGCCACAAAAGAACAGATGACACAAATGTTTGACGAGAACGGTACCGCTCATCCGGTGACCGTGCTTCGTGTTGAACCAACTGTTGTTACTCAAGTCAAAACACTTAAGCGTGACGGGTATGCTGCTGTACAAATTGGTACTACTCCAAGTAAGGAGAAGCACATCAATAAGGCACAGCGTGGTCACCAAAAAGGTCTCTCTGCCTTGTACCGCACAACACGCGAGTTTCCTCTTGAAGGGCTTGCTGTTGGGGATGCAATTGATATTAGTACCTTTGAGCCTGGAGATAAAATCTCAGTCTCTGGTATAAGTAAGGGTAAGGGATTCCAAGGGGTGGTGAAGCGCCACGGCTTCCATGGAGGTCCACGTACGCACGGTCAAAAGCACTCTGAGCGCGAGCCTGGCTCCATTGGGTCAACTGGTCCTCAGCGTGTATTTATGGGGGTACGTATGGCAGGACGCATGGGTTCCGATCGTGTGAGTGTACGCAACCTTACTGTTTTGCGTGTAGATGCTGAAAAGGGGGAATTGTTTGTAAGTGGTGCCGTCCCTGGTCGCAGGGGGACACTCATTGAGGTGGTACAAAAATAATATGGAACACACAGTCTACAACTGGGAAGGAAAAAAGACAGGGACAATCGATCTTCCTGAGAAGCTTTTTGCTCTTCCGTGGAATGCAGATTTGGTACACCAAGTAGTTACTGCAATGCGTAGTAATGCTCGTACAAATACTGCTGTTGCAAAGGGACGTGGAGAAGTACGTGGTGGAGGTAAAAAGCCTTGGAAGCAAAAAGGCACCGGCCGCGCACGACATGGTTCTACCCGCTCACCTATTTGGAAGGGTGGTGGAGTTACTCATGGCCCAACAGCAGAGCGAAACTATGATCGCAAAATCAACAAGCGCATGAAGGAGAAGGCACTCTTTACCGTACTTTCACAAAAGGTGCGTGATGGAGCTTTAGTTCTTGTTGAGGGGACAGCACTTGCTGCTCCTAAAACAAAAGAGGCCTCAACACGTTTAAGTAAACTCTCTGTTGGTATTGGAGCAACAGCACTTACGTTCCGTCGTGGTCGCCGTGCACTTATTGCTACACCAGCCTTAGAGCGTGCAACAATACAGAGCTATCGTAACCTCACAACTATACATGTTGAGGAGATACGTAATCTAAATCCTCTTGATGTAATGACCTATCAGTATCTCGTGATTGAAAATCCTAAGGAGGGCATTCCCGCACTCGTAAATCGAGCATCATAACCATGACTACTTCTACTCACAACACCCGCTCTGTTACGCATGCGCTCATTCGTCCGCACATCACTGAGCGCGCAACAGCACTCACCGCAAACAACAATGCTTATGTGTTTGTGGTGGAGCCACAGGCAACTAAGCGGCAAGTAATTGCTGCTATTAAATCACTCTACAATGTAACTCCACGTAAAGTTGCGACAATTACTATTCCCTCAAAACGCCGTTCGGGTCGCCGAGGTAGTAGTGGAGTACAGAGTGGCTATAAGAAAGCTATTGTGTATCTTACGGCGGGAGAAACTATTTCCTTTGTATAAACCATGAAGACCTATAAACCAACAACACCTTCGCGCCGGCATATGACCACAGTAAGTTACCGTGGAGTACTTACTCGTTCCGAGCCGGTAAAGAGTTTAACTCATGGCGGGAAGCGTCATGTAGGGCGCAATGCATTTGGACGCATTACTGTACGTCATAAAGGAGGGGGACATAAGCGTCTCTATCGTGAAATTGATTTTTTGTATAACAAAGTAGATATCCCTGCAAAAGTTGAGTCTGTTGAGTATGATCCTAATCGCTCAGGTTTTATTGGTGTTGTGTTGTACAAAGATGGTGAGCGTCGCTATATGTTGTTACCACAGCAAGTGAAGGTGGGGGAGGAGATCCTCGTGTCTGAAAAGGCAGAGCTTAAACCAGGTAACCGCGTACCACTCTCTCGAGTACCAGCAGGAACTTTTGTATACAATATTGAACTAAAGCGTGGTGGTGGCGCAAAGTTAGTGCGCTCAGCAGGGAGTTTTGCTGAGGTACAAGGTGTGAGTGGTGGCTATGTAAACATTAAACTCCCATCAAGTGAAGTGCGCCGTGTCCATGAGAATGTGTGGGCATCTATTGGCGCTGTTTCAAATGAAGAGCATAAGTTGGTACACATTGGTAAGGCGGGACGTTCACGATGGATGGGTATCCGCCCAACAGTACGTGGTAGTGCGATGAACCCTGTAGATCACCCACATGGAGGTGGTGAAGGGCGTCAGGGCCGTGGCTTACGTCGCGCTAAGACAGCGTGGGGTAAACCATCTGGTAAGGGTCAAAAGACACGTCGCGCTAAGAAGTACTCAAATGTCTTCATCGTCTCTCGCCGTAAGGTAGGCAAACGGAAGTAGCCATTGACTTTGTAGTAACAAAAGCATACTATCAAGGGTGCCCTGCGGGGCGTTTTTGATACACTAACATTATGTCACTTACTACATACGTTGCTGAAACACGAAAGGAGCTTGCTCACTTAAACTGGCCTACACGTCGACAGACGGTAGCTTTTACCGCTATTGTTGTTGTTTTTTCTCTTGGTGTCGCTTTTTTCCTCGCATTTTTTGATCTCTCGTTCACAACTATTATTGGTAAATTAATTTCACCTGTATGAGCGAGGTAAACACTTCATCAGTCAGTGATAAGCGTTGGTATGCTATCCATACCTACTCAGGGTATGAAAATACGGTATTGCGTAATTTAAAGCAACGCATTGAGTCTCTTGGTATGGAGGATAAAATTTTTAATGTCATAGTACCAATAGAAAAAACGGTTAAAGTTAAGGGTGGTAAGCGTGTAACCGTGGAGGAGAAGATTTATCCTGGATACGTGCTTGTAGAAATGATTTATAACCCAGAGAGCTGGTATGTTGTGCGTAACACCCCTCGGGTGACTGGCTTCGTTGGTTCGGGTGTTATCCCTGTACCTCTCGAACAAAAGGAGATTGATGAGCTCTTCTCTCGTATGGGTGATGAGACTGTTAAGCACACCATTGAGCTCGTTCCTGGTGAGGCAGTACAAATTGTAGATGGGCCATTTAAGGACTTTGAGGGCAAGGTTGCTGAGGTGGATGTTGATCGGGGTAAGGTAAAGGTCTTGGTCTCAATGTTTGGCCGTGAGACCCCACTCGAACTCGACTTCTTGCAGGTTAAGCGAATTTAAGGTAAAACTATACAGCAATGGCAAAGAAAATAACAAAGAAGATAAAGCTCCAAATCCCCGCAGGGAAGGCAACTCCTGCTCCACCAGTGGGTACAGCGCTTGGTCCAGCCGGTATTAATATCGGTGATTTTGTGAACAAGTTTAATACTGCGACTGCCGCAATGGCAGGGGACATCATCCCTGTTGAGCTTTCTGTGTATGAGGATCGCACCTTTGATTTTATTCTCAAGACTCCTCCTACCTCACGTCTTATTTTGAAAGCACTTAAGCTTGATAAGGCCGCACAAAAGCCAGGTACACAAAAGGCAGGTAAAATTACTGCTGCACAAATTAAGGCAATTGCTGAGCAAAAAATGCCTGATTTAAACACTGGTAGTATTGAGTCTGCTATGCGCATGGTAGAGGGCTCTGCTCGCTCCATGGGTATTGAGGTCGTAAAATAATCACACACAAATTTCTAAAAGTCTGCCTGTGGTAGGCAGACTTTAGCTCCTTGCGCCAGGAGCTTTTTTCGTGTACAAGAAGCACAGAGAGTTCTCTAAAAACTAAAGAAGAAAGGATAATCATAATGTCAGTTGATATTCGGGAAGTCATCAAAGCGGCTTCTTTTGTAAGTACACTTACGTGGGAAGCCCGATTTATCGAAACGAGAGAGGAATTGAAAGAGGTTGTACAGCGTATCCGTTCTGCAGGGTTAACTATAGTACTCACTATGGGGACATGGGATATGCTCCACATTGGCCACGATCGCTATATGCGAGAGGCGCGTATGCGTGGAGACATCCTCATTGTTGGCGCTGATGATGACAAAAAAGCACAAGTACGAAAGGGCGAAAATCGTCCCGTTGTGCCACAAGATGAACGGCTCGAAATGCTTTGTCATCAGCGGTATGTCGATCTTGTTATACTTAAATCGATAGATGATGCACAATGGTTGCTTATCAAAACAGTGCGGCCTGACATACTCATCGCTGTTGAGGGAACCTATACTCCAGAGCAGATTTCTGAAATCGCTGCATTTTGTGGGGAAGTGGTAGTATTACCTCGACAAGCAGAGACTTCCACGAGTGCAAAAATTCGTCGACTTGTGTGCGATGGAGCAGATATCTTTATGCGTCTCTTGATGCCTGGGGTAGAAGCACTCATACGTAAAACGTATGAACGCGTCAAAAATGGAGAGGGGGTGTAGTATGGAATTTTCAAACCCTGTCTTACTCGCATATGTTCCTGTGCTGCATGAAGGGTATCTTCGTTGGTTTCGATCTCACACAGAAGCATGCTTTCTATTTCTGGTTCCACCATCATTATTAGGTACTGAACGGTGGATTGCTAAGGAGATTCGTGCGCTATCTATAAGTGATGTACTTCGTTCCCTTCAAGGTTTCCGAGATATTCCTGAAACACTTGTGTTAACTACACTTGATTTGCCAATTTTACGCGAGAAAAATCCTACCATTGTTATTCCAAATGATAGCGATATGCGTAGGTTTGCATCTGAACACTTAAATGGTGTAACTATTCAGTGGGAGGATGTTTTCCTCCGTTGGGATCGGCGACGGGTCGAAGGGGAGTCTGCTATCAATGTGGATTCTGTTGTTTCTGAGGATTGCGTTCGTGTATTTATGGAGCGCGCCTATGGCGAAGCATCACGAAGTCCAGATTTTTGGATTCACGTTGGTGCTGTTGCTGTCCGGGATAATACAGTACTCCTTTCTGCATACAATACTCATTTACCAAGTGAGCATACGGTGTATGTAGCGGGTGATCCTCGGGCGTTCTACACGCGCGGGATACGCACAGACCTTTCTTGTGCTGACCATGCTGAACGAGTACTTATTGGGCGAGCCGCACGGGATGGATTGTCTTTGAATGGGGCAGACCTGTATATCACTACATTTCCTTGTCCCTCATGCGCCTACCAAATTGTTGACGCTGGTTTCCGTTCCGTATGCTTTAGTGAAGGGTACTCGCTTCTTGATGCGGAATTGATCCTTAAACAAGCGGGTGTTTGTATTGTCCGTATTGTTTCAGAAAAAAATAATCCCTCTTCCACCTAGGTGGAAGAGGGATTTCTTTATGTAGGGAGACGTGGTACATACCCAATTTTAACTCGGAGGGCTTCTCCTTGTTCTCGACATGCACCTCCAGCAATTACGTGGGCATGGAAATGTGCGACGCTAGCACCTGTGTAATTGGTAGTGCCAGATCGCATAATGATACTACATCCAGGGAACTTCCGTTTTTCTTCGAGTTCTTTCATAACCAAGAATATCTCCTGTTGCTCGTAGGCAGATAAATCAGAAAACTTTTGAATATGTCGCTTCGGAATGATGAGCCAATGCTCTTTTGCTCCACTGTATGGTGCCATATTACGTGTTACCATACAGGAATATCTCAGCGTAACCGGATGTGCGTGGTAGTGCTCGATGTTTTCTGGACAGAATGGACATACACCATCTTTCTCTATCCGTTTCATTAAGAGGCGTTGTTCCTCAGTGCGTGCGTGTGAGAGATTTATAGCGGGTGTTGTCTCTATCATATTGCAGCCTCCATTCCTTCGATTTTTTCGTGTGGGTGGTAGTCAGTGAGCACAAAGTTGTCATGTCTGTAAGCAAATATGCTCAGTGTTGGATTTACCATGGAGACTGTCGGAAGCTGACGTGCTTCACGTGTAATCATTTCCTCTACTGCTCCACGGTGGTTGATGTAGATGTGTGCGTCAGAGAAAGAGTGGACATACTCGTGTGGTTCGTATCCTGTCACATATGCAAGCGCAAGTGTGAGCGCTGCATACTGTGCCATGTTGCTGGGGACTCCGAGCACAAAGTCAGCTGAACGCTGAAACATATGGAGACTCAGTTTCCCGTTGATGATACGTACGTGTATCCATCCATGACAAGGTGCGACGACAACTTTTTGTTGGTTTCCACCTGTCCGTGGAATGTAGTATGGAATCCATGGACTTATGAAGTGGGTGCGCAGATGTGGCATCTCTTTAATCTCTTGTACTAGTGAAGCAAATTGGTTGAAGGGAGTTCCGTCGGGTTTTGGGAAATCATGAAAAGCTGCCCCATATGATCCAGGACCCAGATCTCCCTCGACTAATCCTCTCTTAGCACATTTTTTTGGGGTTGCCCAAAACTTCCACCAATAGCATTTGAACTTTTTAAGTTCATCTAAAGTTCTTGCGCCATTGATAAAAGCAAAGAGTTCCCCAATGGCAGATTGCCACGTTGCTGTTTTCCCGTCTGAGCGATGAAGTGATCTCTCGGTAATGAGGGGAAAACCGTTGTTGAGGCGAAATCTCATAGGGGGTGGGGCCATAAGAGTTAGGGCGCCCACTTCTTGTTGGGTGTGAGCTACTTCTCCCTTTTCAAGGATCGTTTTAAGGGTGTCTCTGTACTGTGTGTCGGGTGTTCGTTGGTCATATGGAATGTATTGCATCGAGTCCCTCCTCCTTAAGAATAGTCTAGCGCTATCTTAGCGGGCTTAAGTGCTAGGGTCAAGGATGCTATAGTTCTTGCTATGGTACGTGTAAATATACAAAAAGTACGTTCACATGCGGTACTCCCGAGTTATGCTCATCCTAGCGATGCGGGGATGGACATGTATGCGGCTGAAGATACGCTTGTAAAGAGGGGGGAGCGAGCCTCTGTGCACACAGGAGTAGCACTGGAGCTCCCTGAGGGTTATGTTGCTCTCGTGTGGGACAAGAGTGGTATTGCCTTTAAATATGGAATAACAACTATTGGCGGGGTAATGGATGCGGGATATCGTGGTGAGTATATGATTGGTGTTATTAATCTCGGTGAAGCAGATTACACTTTTAAACGTGGTGATAAGGTGGCACAGATACTTATCCAACCCATAGAGCGGGCAGAGTGTACTGAAGTAGTGGAGCTCTCAAGTACTTTACGTGGTACGGCTGGCTTTGGGAGTACGGGACAGTAAAGGGCTTTTTTGTTGGGGTACTTCTGCTAGAATGGCTTTGTGAAGCAAGAGGAGGTACGTAGAGCCATAGAAGAGTCATTACAGAGGAGATCCGCTCCTGCTCTTTCTTTTACTGTTGAGCGTTCCCCTCTTGGTCAGGGGGAGTATGCTACCAACGTTGCCTTACTTGCTGCTGGGGCACTCTCTGTGGCTCCTTATGCTCTTGCTCAAGAGCTTGCTACTGAGCTCTCTCAATCACTCTCTGAGATTGCTTTGCATGTAGAGGCGGCTGGGCCTGGTTTCATTAACATTTCACTTAAGCCTGAAGTGTTACAAGTAGCGGTGAGTGATGCTGCCAGTAATGAGGGGTATGGCGCATCAACTCTGTTACAAGGAGAGCAGGTAATTATTGAGTACACAGATCCTAATCCATTTAAACTTTTTCATATCGGTCACCTCATGAGTAACACTATTGGTGAGTCCCTCTCACGACTCGTGGAATTTGGTGGCGCAGAAGTTAAACGAGCTAACTATCAAGGTGATGTAGGTCTCCACGTTGCAAAAGCTGTATGGGCACTGCAAAAAAATAATTGGAATGCAAACTCTATAGAGATACTTGGTAAGGCGTATGTGGAGGGCTCCTCATCATACGAAGCGAGTGAAGAGGTGAAGGCTGAAGTGCTTGTGTTGAATAAAAAGATTTATGATCGTAGTGATGAAGGTATAAATAAGATTTATGATGAGGGAAGAAAAATATCGTTAGAATATTTTGAAACATTATACAAAAGACTGGGTACCCATTTTGATTTTTATTTTTTCGAAAGTGAGACGGGTGTGCGTGGCGCAGAGTTGGTCCGTGAGAATATGAGGACGGTGTTTGAGGAGAGTGATGGTGCCGTTGTGTATCGTGGTGAGCAGGATGGCTTGCATACCCGCGTTTTTTTAAATAGTGAGGGACTCCCTACCTATGAGGCAAAGGAGCTTGGTCTCGCAAAAGTAAAATCAGAGAAGTATCCCTACACACGTTCCATTGTGGTGACGGGGAATGAGATCTCAGAATATTTTAAAGTGATTATGGCGGCACTCCATCACATCTATCCTGACCTCGCAGAGAAAACACAACACATGCCACATGGGATGTTGCGTCTCCCGTCAGGTAAAATGTCCTCCCGAACGGGAGACGTCATTAGTGCAGAGTCTTTATTAGATGACGTTATGGTAAAAATTCGTGAGCGTGCACGTTCCGCCGAGCATACCAGCGGCACCTTTGAGCACTCTATCGACGCGGTTACTGTTGCTGCGCTTAAATACTCAATTCTTAAACAGGGGATAGGACGTGACATTATTTTTAATCTTGAGAAGTCCATCTCATTTACTGGTGACTCTGGTCCCTACCTCCAGTACACGCATGCACGTTGTGCTAGTGTGCTGTCACAAACCCGCCTTGATTCGGCGAGGCAGGAAGGGGCTGGGGGTATGGATAATCCAGAGGAGCCTGGTGAGCTTGAGCGACTCATCTTTCATTTCCCTGAGGAAGTTGAGCGTGCCATCCGTGAGTATGCTCCCCAACGTATTGTGGCGTACCTAAATGAGTTGGCGCAGACTTTTAATACATATTATGCGAGCAATCGTATTATTGGCTCGGATGCTGAGGCCTATCGACTCATGCTTACTACCGCTACGCGTACAGTGCTTAAAAATGGACTCTATCTTCTCGGCATGAGTGCTCCTGATACAATGTAAGGATATCGATATGGAAGAAAAAATACTTAAGTTCTGGAAGGAACACAACATTTTTGAGAAAAGTGAGGGAAAGGGGAGTGCTCCCTTCACCTTTTATGATGGTCCACCTTTTGCCTCTGGTCTCCCGCATTATGGACACTTGCTCGCGAGTGCTATTAAAGATGCCATTCCGCGCTATCAGGTTATGCGGGGTAAAAAGACCCACCGTCGTTTTGGGTGGGACTGCCATGGTCTCCCTGTAGAGAATATTGTGGAGAAGGAGCTCGACCTTAAAGTTAAAAAAGATATTGAGGACTACGGTATAGAAAAGTTTAATAAGGCTGCTGCCGAAACAGTTACACGCTTTACTGATGATTGGAAGGAGATCATCCCACGTTTTGGGCGTTTTGTAGATATGGAGAACGACTATCGCACAATGGATACCAGTTATACCGAGAGTGTGTGGTGGGTATTTAAGGAACTCTATGACAAAGGACTCATCTATGAGGGCTACAAGAGCATGCACTTGTGTCCACGCTGTGAGACGACACTCGCTAACTTTGAGGTGAATCAAGGGTATAAAGATGTTACTGACATTTCGGTGACAGTAAAGTTTGAGTTAGTTAATACACCAAAAACATTTTTACTCGCATGGACAACAACACCGTGGACTCTCCCGGGGAACGTAGCGCTCGCTGTGGGTGCAGATATTGAATATGTTGTGATAGAAGAAGTGTCGGGTAATGTTGAAATTAATGGACCTGAAAATCATGGTCAATATGAAGTGCCTGAAATAAGTGCAGATAAATATATTCTTGCGAGAGATATTTTTGAAAAGGAGATGGACCCTTTGGGGGTAGGTGTTTTAAATGGTAAAAGATATAGAAAAATAAAAACAGTAACGGGGAGTGATTTAGTTGGAAAAAAGTATAAACCAGTTTTTGATTACTATGTGCAAGATACGACGCTCAAAAATGCTGAGCATGGGTGGCAAGTCTATGCAGCTGAGTTTGTAACCACTGAGGACGGTACTGGCATTGTGCACGTTGCTCCTGCCTTTGGTGAGGATGACTACGCGCTCTCACAAAAAGAAAACTTACCCTTTGTACAGCATGTTTCTCCCGACGGGAGGATGAAGATTGAAGTCAATGATTTTGCGGGCGAATTAGTAAAACCAAAAGATGATCACCAGCGCACCGACATTGCAGTACTCAAGTATCTTGCGGCAAAAAATGTTTTGTTTGCTAAGGAAAAAATAGTGCACTCCTACCCGCATTGTTGGCGCTGTGATACTCCGCTCCTTAATTACGCGGCCAGCTCGTGGTTTGTAAAAGTAACAGATATTAAAGATGATTTAGTCCGTGCCAATAGTGAGGTGACATGGGTCCCGAGCCACATTAAAGAGGGGCGTTTTGGTAAGTGGTTGGAAGGCGCGCGTGATTGGGCCATCTCTCGTTCACGCTTTTGGGGTGCGCCTATTCCCGTGTGGAAGTGTGAGGAGTGTGGAGAGCTTAAGGTTGTTGGCACAATTAACGATCTCGCTCAATTTTGTCCTTCTCCTAATACTTATTTTGCGATGCGTCACGGGCAGTCTGAGAGCAATGTGGAGTCTTACATCAGCACGCTTCCTGATTCCCCAGATCACATTACCGATGAGGGGAGGGTAGAGGTAGAGCGGGCGACGCAGGAGCTCAAGGGTAAAGGGATAGATCTCATTGTTAGTTCTCCATTTGTGCGTACGCGGGAGACAACAGAGATTGTTCAACGTGTGTTAGGACTCCCCGCTGATGCGGTGATGTTTGACGCGCGTCTTGGTGAGTTAAATGCTAAGGACGGGCAAGGTAAAAGTTGGGATGAACATCTTGCTCGGTACGGCTCACATATTAATCGCTTTTTACTACATCTTGGGGATGAGGAAAATTATGCTGATGTAGAAGCTCGTGTAGCTGAGTTACTCTATAGTCTCGACGCTCAATACCGAGGGAAGACTATTTTACTCGTGAGTCATGGACTCCCTCTCTTCCTCTTACAAGCAACAACACAACACTTAAGTCATCAAGATATAGCACAGATACCCAACATTGGAGGTATCTTCAAAAATGCAGAAGTAAGAGCACTTTCCTTTAGTCCACTCCCTCATAATGAGCGGTATCAACTTGATGTACATCGTCCACATATTGATTCGGTAACTACTCGGTGCTCCTGTGGTGGAGTGATGAACCGTGTTCCTGATGTGTTTGATTGTTGGTTTGAGTCTGGAGCAATGCCTTATGGGCAAGCACACTATCTTGGTACACCTCAGGAAACGTTTGACCCGGTGCATGATATTGGTTTCCCTGCAGACTTTATTGCTGAGGGGCTAGATCAAACGCGTGGATGGTTCTATTCGCTCATGGTACTCGGAGTCGCGCTCTTCAAAAAATCTCCCTACAAGACAGTCGTGGTCAATGGGCTCATCCTTGCTGAGGATGGGCAGAAGATGAGTAAAAAATTGAAGAACTATCCCGACCCGCTTGATATCATTAATCGGTATGGTGCTGATACCTTGCGATACTACCTCCTTTCATCACCAGTGGTACGCGCGGAGGATCTTAATTTTTCTGAACGTGGTGTTGCCGATATTTATCGCAAAAATGTTGTGCGTCTGCAAAACGTACTCTCGTTTTATAAAACATTTGCTAGTGATGTTACTCCTACACAGGGTGAGAGTGCTCACGTTCTAGATATATGGATACGCGCACGACTCGCAACACTCTTTGCACAAATGACAGATGGATTTGAGTCCTATGAGTTAGATCGCGCAGTTAAACCTATTACTGAATTTATTGACGATCTCTCTACGTGGTACTTGCGACGCTCTCGTGAACGCATCAAGGGTGGTGGAGATGATGCTTGTGTTGCCGTATACACACTTAGTTCTACGCTTAAAACATTTGCAGTACTCATTGCGCCTGTTATGCCATTTATCGCTGAAGAAATTTTTCAAGAGTTAAAAAATGAAGGAGATGTCGAGAGTGTGCATTTGTCATTATGGCCATCTCTCGGTACACCAGATGCTAATGTATTGAGTACTATGTCTGAGGTGCGCGCAGTTGTTTCTTCAGCACTAGAGTTACGTGCACAAGCTGGTATTAAGGTACGACAACCACTCGCGTCTCTTGTAAGTGAGCGAGCTTTTACTCCTGAATATTCTTCACTGATCACTGATGAAGTGAATGTGAAGGTGTTGTTGCGCGGACCAGCTTTAGAACTCGATACCAATTTAAATCCTGAACTTATTGCCGAAGGTCAGATTCGTGAAGTGGTTCGAGCCCTCCAAGACGCACGTAAGGAGGCACTCTGCAGTCCTAAAGCGCAAGTTGCCGCAACGCTCCGCACTCCCGATTCCTCTCTTCGTGAACTGATTGAACGCTCGTCCTCTAGTATTAAACGTGATGCGCTTGTTCACACCTTGCTTGTGCAAGATGGCGAAGGTCCGGATCTCTCAGTGCATATTACTCCTTAACGTGTCGTATCACATACACACTACGGACGCATTTATTGTAAGTACCACACTGCGTGGGGAGAGGAATAGCTCGCTTCTCCTTCTTACTGAAGAATTGGGGACACTCTATGCTCATGCTCAGGGGGTAAGAGTTCTTCAGTCAAAATTAAGGCCGCATATTATTGAGCATGCGCTTACTCGTATCTCGCTTGTTCGCGGCAAGGCAGAGTGGCGTGTTGTTGGTGCTGAGAGTATTGCTCGCTTAGACCGTTTGCCTTCGGTGCCACGAGCATCACTATTACGCTTACTTTCCTTAGCAGCACACACCACTGTTCCTGATGATCCACATACTAATCATTTTTTATTGATACGTGAGGCATACACAGTTCTATCTGAAGCGCCGATAGCTATGGTGCCTGTGATCGAACTCCTTACGGTGCTTAAAATTGTTGCGGATGCGGGGTTCCTCCCGGAGGACCCACACTTAAGTCCCTACCTCTCTCTCCCCCTCTCCTTATCAAATGCTCAAACCTTTGAGCCACTCCTTACACATGGACTTTCTGTTGCAAATAATGCGCTTAAGCAGATTAGGTAGTGTGCTATACTTTTACATACATATGCGCAATTATTATGCCGAGTGACGAACATCTTGAAGCACTTAAAAAAAGATTATACGAGCGCGGTTCGCGCCGCTCTTTCACGATTCGTCGGAGTAAATTAAATAATCCATACACAGGTGAGCGCCGTGCATGGAAGGAGGCACTCACCCTTTCCCCGAAGCATTCTTTTGTTGGAGTAGGGCTTATTATTTCACTCCTCTTTTTTATTACAGCGATTGGGTACGCGGGGTATACTTTGTTTTATGCACCTAACTTTGTTTCAACAAGCGATGTCACTCTCTCTATTGATGGCCCAGCGGAAATTTCTGGAGGAGACGTCGCGACGTTTAACATTGCCGTAGCTAACAATAATACAAGCGCGCTCTCAGGCGTTACCCTTATTATTGAATATCCACCAGGATCTAAAGATGCGACTAATGGTGTGCAAGAGGTCAGTCGTGAGCGTATAGATATTGGGAGTATTAACTCGGGAGAAGCTCTTAATAAAAGTGTTCGGGCGCTTCTTTTTGGTTCTGAGTTAGCCAGTAGCTCTATTCATGCGTCTCTGGAGTACCATCTCCCAAGCTCAAACGCAGTGTATGTAAAGGAGGAGAGTTTCCCTCTTACTTTTGCCGCTCCACCGATTGATATTGTATTTAAGTTACCTCCTGAGATAACTTCCAATCAGGATATGTCCTTTACTATTCACGTAACATCTCGCGCGCAGAAAAAATTATACAATGTGGGCTTGGTGCTCCAGTATCCTCCAGGTTTTCAATATCTTGGAGCAGATCCACTCCCATCTTCTGCGACAACATTTTGGAAAATTGGTGATCTTTCCCCTGGGGATGAGCGCACCATTACTATCAACGGTGTCTTAGAGGGGCAGCATGAAGATATAAAGGGATTTCATGTTACGGTGGGTGAAATCGACCCTCGTAGCTCAAGTCGTATTATAACCGTTTATCACGCGCTCTTTGAGAAGGTAAATATAGCTCGTCCCGCACTTGCTCTTATGAGTGCAATCTCTGGTGAGTCATCAGAAACGGTGACAGCTACTCCTCTTAAAGATGTTGCCGCAACAATCTCATGGGAGAACACACTCCCCATACCCATTACTAATGCTCGGGTTGTGGTCACTTTTGCTGGCGCGCCTGTCGATCCAAGCTCTGTGCATGCTACTAACGGGTACTATAATTCGCGTGATAATACTATTACTTGGGATGCCACTCAAGAAAAGAGATTAGCATCAGTTGGCCCAAGTTCACGGGGAACGGTAGTCTTTAACTTTAAGCTACTACAAAGTAGTGAAGAAAATCCGGTTGTTAAACTGACTGCTGTGATGAGTGGTACGCGAGTTTCGGAAGGGTTCGCAAATGAACCGGTATATTCAGAAATTTCACGTATGGTTCGCTTTGTAACGATGGTCGGCCTCTCTACGGATGCATACTATAGTGTTGGCCCGTTACAAAATAGTGGACCGTTACCTCCGTTAGTTGACCAAAAGACGACCTACACTATTACGTGGGCATTAAGCAATTCATTAAATAAAATCACTGATGCTACCGTCGAGGCAACACTCCCTATTTACGTCTCATGGGAAGAGGAGGCACATCCTGATGTGGAAACAATTCGGTACAATCCTACAACGCGGACTGTGCTGTGGAGTGTGGGAGCCCTCGAGTCTGGGACAGGGATTGCTCCCGATGGTATCCCTCGCTCAGTGTCGTTTAAAGTTTCTGTCACACCAAGCATTAGTCAGATTGGCCAAGCTCTTTCCTTAACCAACATGTCTCACTTTAAAGGAATTGACTCGTTTACTAGCCAAGCAGTTTCATTAGATCGTCCTGCTGTTAGTACAAAAATTAGTAAGGACCCACAATATCGTTCTGGTTTAGAGTCGGTGCGTGGGGGAGAGACCTCTCCTTGACTTCACGCACGTGAGAGTGCATACAAGTAGTATGGAAACATTAATTTCTTTAGCAAAACGACGAGGGTTCATCTTCCAAGGTTCTGAAATCTACGGGGGTCTTGCTGGTACCTGGGATTACGGACACCTAGGCCTCGCACTCAAAGAGAATATTAAACGTTCTTGGTGGCGCACCTTTGTTCTTAATCGTGAGGATATGTTTGGTTTAGATGCCGCTATATTAATGAGTGCAGAAGTATGGAAAGCCTCTGGTCATGCTGAGGGTTTTGCTGATCCACTTGTCTCTTGCACTTCATGTAAGCGCCGTTTTCGTGTAGATCAAATTGAGGGAACGGTGTGTTCTGAG
>Ga0210057_1004858_pt1 | contig 17566 bp, 14 predicted proteins | sample CryGeyCG2114_010_2_FD_183968 | JGI IMG/M metagenome (GOLD analysis project Ga0210057, IMG submission 183968) | Groundwater microbial communities from aquifer - Crystal Geyser CG10_big_fil_rev_8/21/14_0.10 (SPAdes) (version 2) | ecosystem: Environmental > Aquatic > Deep subsurface > Groundwater ...
AATATTTTCAGAGAAATAATTCTGAAGCTGGGTGGGCATCAGACAAGAAAATGTGTGGCTGGAAAATCAACCAAAAAAGAGAAGATAGAATTGATGCTTCTCTGTTTGTCAAAGCAGTTTGGCATAATTTACTTCTAACTTATGTGTGAGTGTCCCACTCACGCTTCAGGATATAAATTCTGGTTATCTAATTTTTACAATGATCAAGAAAACTTAAAGGCATATAAGACGGAATCAGGAAAAGTCTCCTGATGAGATTGATAAAATCAGGTACCATTTTGTTGTGGTAGATGATATGGACCGGAATGGGATAATGGGGGTTCTGACAAGCCAGATTGCACAAACTGGGGCTGTAATCCCGGTAAGAAAAGAAGAGGGGAAAGTGGTTGGTTCTGAATTGAGATATCTGTTTGAAAGTTTTGATTCCAGATTAAATCCTAATTCATTTAGCCCCTCATTAGCAAGAAAACCTGTCATTCGGGATAAAAACTTAAAGGAAAGAGTCAAACCTAGAAACAGTGTAGCAGATTATGTAGCTAATTTATATGGAAAATAACCAAGAGTTAGTTTTTTATATCCCTCTTTCTAAGAATATTCATGGCAAAATTTTACATTACAACTGCAATTGATTATGTAAATGCAAGACCGCATATAGGGCATGCATTTGAGAAAGTCTTAGCAGATGCTCTAGCAAGGTGGCATAAATTATTAGGAGACAAGGTCTTTTTTTTAACAGGCACAGATGAAAATGCCCAGAAAAATGCTCAGGCAGCTCAGCTGGCGGGGATAGAGACTAAGAAATTTGTGGATAAGAATTCTAAGCTTTTTATTGAACTATGCAAGAAATTGAGTATTGAATATGATGACTTTATCAGAACAACAGAAAAACGGCATGTGGAAATAGCAAGAGAAATTTTCAAAAAAGTTTATGATAAAGGAGAGATTTATAGGGGAAAATATGAGGGGTATTATTGCTCCGGATGTGAGGCATTTATAACTGAAAAAGATTTAGTTAATGGAAAGTGTCCAGAGCATAATAAAGCGCCTGAATGGATGTCTGAAGAAGCTTATTTTTTCAAATTAAGCAAGTACAGAGAAAAAATAATCGAGTTTATTGAGAACTACATTATTCCAGAATCAAAGAAAAATGAGATATTGACAAGATTGAAAGAAGATGAATTAAAAGATTTATGTGTGTCAAGAAGTGGATTAGACTGGGGAATTGATTCTCCGATAGATGACAAATATAAAATTTATGTTTGGTTTGATGCGTTGATAAATTATATATCTGGGGCAAATGGTAACTGGCCTGCTGAGATTCATGTTATCGGAAAGGGAATAAATTGGTTTCATTCTGTTATTTGGCCTGCAATATTAATGTCTGCAGGCTATGAACTCCCTGAAAAGCTTCTGGTTCATGGTTACCTTAATATTGGGGGAAAGAAAATGAGCAAAAGCATTGGAAATGTTATAGACCCTTTAAATCTTGCTGAGAAATATAATCCAGACAGTATAAGACACTCTTTACTAAGATGCTCTGTATTTGACGACTCTGATTATTCTGAAGAGATTTTAATAGAACGGCACAATACCGAGCTTGCGAACAAACTCGGGAATCTTGTTTCAAGAGTTTCTGCACTTGCTGAAAAATATGGAATTGAGAAAACAGATAATAAACTTTTGAAAAAACTAAAGATAAAAGAAATTGAAAAGCATTTTGAAAACTTTGAGGTTGACAAGGCTCTTGGTTTGATTTTTGAGTTTATTGATAATTGCAATGAGTATGTGCAGAAAAACAAAATCTGGGAGACAAAAGACAAGAAGAAACTTTATGAGCTGGCTGATTCAATAAAAGCAATTTCAATTCTGCTTTGGCCTTTTATCCCTTCAACTTCTGAAAAAATAGCAAAAACTCTTGGATTTGAGATTAAAAATCTGAAACAAATAAGTAGGGGGCTAAAAATAAACAAGATAAAACGGGGCAATATTTTGTTTGAGAAAGTGAAATAGTCATCTTTCTTTCAGTTTCTTCAAAGTTCCTGAGACTTTTAAGGTTCTTATTCCTGCAAGACATAAGGCAGCTCTTGAATCATAGAGCTTTTCCCGGTTTATTGCAAGAACTGGCCGGTCATTTATGTTTAAGAAAGACAGACCAAGTCTTGAAAATTCCTTGATTCCAAGATAGTCTCTTAATGATTTTTCAATTTTCTTTTTGTTAGTGCTGTCTACAAGAAGATATCTTTTATTTTCCCTCATGCTTGGCTTTAGCTTAAGCTTGACAGACTTTTTCTTATTTTTTGTTTTTTCTGCCATATAAATTTTTCCTGTTTCTCTTTCCTGCTATAATCAAGATTATTGAGATTAATATAATTAACGGAACTGCAATTTTTATGAAGTTGTTTTTTATTTTTTCAAGGAAACCTGAATCTGCTGTAACCCCCCCTGTAAGCTGTGAAGAAGATGCAAAGCTGGAATTTGTAAGATTTGTTTCAATATTTTCTTCTGGGACTTCAACAGACTCGTTATTTTTTGTTATAGTTATATTTGCCCTGTTATTTGACACAGAATCTAAATTTATTTCAATGTCATAATAACTGTCTCCGGTAAGCTCAAATTTCTTTGGCTGGTCAATGAAAAGAGTTGCTTCCTGTGGCTTGCTCGAAACCCTTATTTCTGCACTTGCAGAGTTTAGTTTTGTCAAATTGATAAGATGCTGTTCATTATTTACTGGGAATTTTATTTTATCTTTTTCTGCTAAAACTCTTGTTGCTCCAGATTCTGATTGAAGAGTTGTAAGGACATAGGTCGTGCCTTCTGGATTTGTTGAAGGGGCTGAATTTGAATTGCTACTTGAACTTCCCGAATCATCACTGCTAGAAGAGGATTGGCTCGATACTGTCAGGGTTGAAGAAGTTTCTGCTGAAGAATAATTTTCATTTCCAGTTACATTGCATTTAATAGTATATGCTCCTGCAGAATAGGTTGCAGTTATTGGATTTGTTATTTCAATATCATTTTCAAATAGTTTTGGTGTTCCGAAAGCTGAAGTGCAAGAAAATGTTGAGGATGATGAAGAATAATATGACCAGCCCGAAGAACTTGCAAGACTAATCTGATTTTGTGCAGGGATTATTGTAAAGTTTCTGATTTCTGAGGTGTTATAATGTCCTAAAGAATCATTTGCCCACCAATAATAAGAGTAATTTCCTATTCCAAGAGAAAGATTAAACATAAAAACATTTGATAAATTTGAAGCAGAATAATTAAAATCTGTCCAAGTATTGTTGAGCTGAATTCCCACCATGTTTAGAGATAAATCAGTTATGGTTACATTTAACTGGATATTTGAAGAATAAGCTGATGGTTCAAGATAGTTAGAGAAGATTGGTTTTGAAGAATCAAATATCAAAGAGTTTGTCTGAGAAATTTTTGAATAGTTTTGAGTATCAGAAACAAGACAGTTCCAGGTGTAAGTCCCGTCTGCAAGACCAGTGTAGCTGAATATTGTTGTGTTAACAGTGTTGGTGATGTTTTTTGTTTCGCGATAAACAAGGGAAGATGAATCATACAAAGAAAAGGTTATATCTTTAAGCTGATTTGTTGAATTTGAAAGGCATGAGAAGCTTTGCTGTTGTTTTGTTATGAGGTTATTTTGTGGAGAAATTAAGGTTATGCTTATATTTTCAATAGTTTCAGTAAGAATATTAGTTAATCCTAAGTCCTGCAATGCTACAATAATATCTACTCTTGAAAAAGTTAATCCTGATGAAGAATCATAAATCTGTTTTCCGGTTTTGTTCAATGTGTCCTGAATTTGCTTTGGGGTAAGAACTGTATTATTTTGCAGTTCATAAAACTGTCTGACAAGCATGAAAGAGGCGGCGATGTGGGGGGCTGACATGCTTGTTCCTGACAGCTGGGTGTATCCTGATTTGTAAGTTGAATTTATATTTGTTCCTGGAGCAAGAAGCTGAACAAATTTATTTCTGTTGTAAGAAATAGAATCTTGTTTGTTTACATTTCCAACAGCAGTTACATTGCTAATACATGAAGGAGAAGAAATTGAGGTATAGTTATTTCCGTTTCCAGCTGCAGCAATTACTGAAATATTTTTGGAAATTGCAAGATTTAGGGCAGATGAAAGGCTTGGGAAAGAAGAGTCACAATGTTCGGTATAAAGTGCTGTTGTTCCAAGGCTTAAACTAATCACAGAGATGTTGTATAATGAAGCATTTCCAATGCATGCTTCTATTCCTGCGATTAAATCTGCTTCCCCACCATTTCCAGTTGAGTCAAGAACTTTCATTGCTACAATCTTTGCATCAGGAGCAATGCCCTTAATGATGCCATTACCTGCTGAAATTCCTGCTATGTGTGTTCCGTGCCCGTTATCATCCATCGGGCTTGTGCCTTCATTAATAAAATTAAATCCTGCAATAACCTTGCAGCTGCTTCCGAAACATCCCCCTAAATCTGGATGAGAGTAATTCACCCCTGTATCCACAAGACATATTGTTTCCCCTATGCCGGTTATATTTGTACCATTAACTTCCTGAATCCATGTTCTTGTTGCATTGGTTATAACTGCTGAATCTTGAAGAAATGCTGAAAACTGATGGTCAGAGCTTATTAGTTCAACATCTGAATTTTTTTCTAATTTTTCCAGCTCTTCTCTTGAAACACTTGCTGACAAACCATTAAAAGAAGAGAACTCATATTTCACATCTTCCAGGTCTTTTTTTAATTCTTCTTTTGCCTTTTCCTGTGTTGATTTCACCTCTTCATCTGTTAGAGTTTTTGTAAAAAAAATTCCTTTCTGCTGTTTTTCAACATCTCTCAGTTTTATTATTACCTCTGCTTGTCCATAGTTCTCAATCTGATTGGAAACACCAGTCTCCACTTTGATGCTTGCAACTTTTGAATTTGCAAAAGGAATTATGAATAATATAAGAATTGCAAGGATAAACCTCCAGGTTTTTATTGTTTTATTTTTGCGATACATTTCCCCTTTTCACACACACATTTTTCGATATTACAGTTATAAAGTTGAGAGCAGAAAAGATTTTTATTGCAATCTTTTTCTTTAGGGATATAATTTTTTGCAATACATTGCTCTTCCCCAGAAGACTCGCATGGGCAGCAGGAAGTCTGAATCTTGACACAATCTGAATCTGATTCACATTCTGTATATTTAGTGTGCCCTAAAAAATATGCTAAAAATATGCTTGCACCCGCCAGTAAAAGCAAAATAATCACCATAATTGATTTTCCGACTTCTTTTTCCATATGTTAATTAAAAATCTGGAGTTTTAAAACTTTTGCTGTTCTAATTCTCTGGTGCGTTGTCTGTTGGTAAAAACCGTGAGTGTCCCACTCACACTGTTCTAACAAAGTTTATATATCTAAAATTCTATTTTATAAAAGATGAATGCTAAAAAAAGAGAGTATCTGAAAAGTATACTTGGAAAAATTATTGAAAGATTTGTTGCCCATAATGCCCAGTTTGAAGGAATTAATTTTGAGGGGTGTGTAGATTATGATGAGATTGGGGAAACTCTGGAAGAGGTTTCAGGATGTTCAAGAGGGGCAGGACAGGTGCCAGACATAAAAAAATTCTCTGAAAGAATATTACATGGAATGAATAACGGCGAGTATTTTACACAAAAAGGAAAAGAAATTTTGTTCAGAGTTCAAATTGAGAAAAGCCCGAATCTTCTAGAAAGAATAAAAGAAAGTGTTGGGAGAGAAGAGAGTTTTTTTTATCACATTGGAGCTATTGCAAGAGATGCTGAAGGTCTTATCAGAGACGGAAGAGGAATTGCGGCAGAAGAACATTTAAAAGAATTGAAAAAACTGGGGTTTTATGATGTTGCAGTGAAATATCTGAAAAAAAGAAAGGAGTATGCTGGAGGGTTGTTAAATGTTAGTCCTGAAGGATTTGAACACAAGTTTGATCGTGGACTTGCTTATGTTGCTGCCGCAGTATTGGTTGTGAGTATTCCAGTTTTTCTTTTTAGTTTCAGTCCGATAATCGGGCTTGTGGCTGGAAATTATGAAACAATAAGTTTATTAAAGATAGGATCTGCAATAGGAGTAGTGCTTGGACTTACAATGCTCGTGCTATCAAAATTAGGTGTAACGAAATGAAGATTATAACTTTAGGGGGATATAATGAAGTTGGAAAGAATATGACTGCCCTACAGGTAGGTGAAGATGTTATTATTCTTGATGCGGGGATTTATCTTCCCCCTGTTGTTGAATTAGAAGAAAATGAAAGAGTTTATATGGATGAAAAAAAATTAAGGAGTATCAAAGCGCTTCCAAATGACCTGCTTTTAGACAAATTAAACTTAAGAAAAAATGTAAAAGCAATACTTCTTTCTCATGCTCATTTAGATCATATTGGGGCTATCCCCTATATTATAAATAACTATCCAAATGTTGAGGTTATTGGAACTCCATTTACAACAGAAGTTCTCAAAGAATTAATGAGAGACAGAGGAAAAGAGAAAAAAGATAAGAAAGGAAGATATTCTGTTGATGAAAGCATGATAAAAACTGTTCTGCCTAATTCTTCTGTCAAACTTAATACTAAAAGTCCGATAACTGCAGAGTTTATTAATATTACACATTCCACAATTCAAACAGCCCTGATTGCACTTCATACAAAAGAGGGAATAATTCTTTATGCAAATGATTTCAAGTTTGATAATAATCCTATTCTTGGAAAAAAACCAAATTACGAAAGGCTAAGAGAGATTGCTAAAGATGGAATAAAAGCTCTGATTGTTGATTCTCTTTATTCTGGTGATGAAAGAAAAACTCCAAGTGAGAAAATTGCAAGAGGATTGCTTGAAGATGTTTTACTGACAACTGAAAACAGAAAGTCTGCTGTGATTGTCTCAACTTTCTCTTCCCATATTGCAAGATTAAAAAGTATTGTTGATTTTTCAAAGCAATTAAACCGGAAGCCGATTTTTATAGGAAGGAGCCTTAGAAGATATGTTTCTTCTGCTGTAAGAATCAAGATGTGTCCGTTTGAAAAAAACATTTACATGGCGAGTTATAAAAAACAAGTAGAATCTATTTTGAAAAAAATAATGGTAAATCCTGAAAAATACCTTATAGTTGCTACAGGTCATCAGGCAGAACCTGGCTCTGTCTTAGACAGAATGTCAAAAGGAGAGCTACCTTTTGTTTTCCATAAAGAAGACCATGTTGTTTTTTCAAGCAAAGTAATTCCTAACGAGGTTAATATTGAAAACAGAGCGGTACTTGAAGCCAAGTTAAAAAAGAAAGGCGTGAGAATTTTTAATAATGTTCATGTTTCAGGGCATGCGGGAAGAGAAGATTTGAGAGATATGATAAATATGCTTAATCCAGATAATATAATCCCCACACATGGGGATACTGAAAAATTAAAGCCAATGGGAGAGCTTGCAACTGAGATGGGATATAAGCTCGGAAAAACAGTTCATGTCATGAATGACTCTGAAGTTTTGAATTTGTAGTTTTACTTTGTTCCATGGACTTTGTTATTAGCATAGTACAGTGCTGGGCAATTATAGCAGTATCATTCCCATATAAAAGAGCAGATTCATTAATTTCTTCAGGGGAGTACAGCTCTTGCACTTATCTCTCTTGCCGAGGCTATTGCTTCTGCAAACCTCTTTTGAGCATGATATTTGATTGCTTCTTCTAATATTGATTTTTGTTTATTTTCCATAAACATTTTTAAAAACCTAGTTTAAAAATCTTTTGATTAATCCCGGCACTTTCTCCGAAAGATTTATAAATGCCCGATAGTTAAGCTTTTTAGAGGTTCTGAGTAAGTGTTATCTTTTAGTATTTAAAATGGATGAGGATTTAAAGAAATCTGTATTGAAATCTGGAACAAGCATAGTTGGAATTGTATGCAAAGATGGAATTGTTATGGCTGCTGACAGAAAAGCAACAGCTGGTAATCTTGTTGTTCAGAAAAATGCAAAGAAAGTCGCAAGAATAAACGATTACCTTATTGTTTCTGGAACAGGAATGGCGTCTGATATCGATATGCTTCAGAAAATAATTGCTGCTGAACTGAAATTAAAACAACTAAAATCAAAAATAAGACCAACTATTAGGGAAGCTGCTAATCTCATTGGAATGATTACGTTCAGAAATATAAGGCAATTTTCCACAATACCGAGCATTGCAGGGACATTAGTTGCAGGATATAATGAAGATGGGACAACTGAACTTTATAGTGTTGAGCCTGCAGGAACTGTTACAAAAATAGAGGACTATGATGCTAACTTCTCAAGTGGAATGCCTTTTATTCTTGGTTTATTAGAAAGGCAGTATAAGGGCGACCTTAGTGTCAAAGAGGGAGTTCAGCTTGCAAGCGAGTGTATCAAATCTTCAACAGAGAGAGATGTTGGGAGTGGATTTGGAATTGATGTTTTTACAGTAACTGGAGATGGAATAAAGCAGGTAGTTAATCAAAAAATAGAAGCAGTGTACAAATAGGTTCTAAAAATTTAAAGGGGGATTGGAATTTATATTCAACAAAGAAAGTTTATTTAAAAAAATAAAATGACAGATATTCTGGAAAGTATAACAAGTGAATTGCCAAAATCAATTGTGAGTGCTAATTTTGAAGGCGCAAATATGGTTCTTTATACTGATGATATGGTTTTCTTCAGAGAGGGGGATAAGAAAATCAGGGAAATTGTTGACAGAATAAAAAAAAGAATTGAATTAAGGGCAGATAACTCAATTCTTATGGATGCAGACAAGACAAAAAAAGAAATTGAAATAATTGTCCCTAAAGATGCAGAAATTACAAATATCCTTTTTGATATTCAAAGAAGCATTGTAGTAATAGAGGCTAAAAAACCTGGGATTGTTATAGGTGAAGGCGGGAAAATCCTTCAGGAAATTAAGAAAAAGACATTATGGATTCCACAAGTGCAGAGAAGTCCTGCAATTCAAAGCAAGATTACAGAAAATATAAGAGAGGTTTTATATGAGAATAATAATTACAGGAAGAAATTTTTGAATGATATTGGGAAGAAAATTTACAAAGAATGGAATCCTGAAAAAATTGACGAATGGGTTAGAATAACAATTCTTGGCGGTGGAAGACAGGTTGGAAGAAGCTGTCTGCTGTTGCATACCCCAAATTCAAAAATTCTTTTAGACTGCGGAATTGATATTGCCTCTTCTGGAAACGACAAGTTCCCATACCTAAATGTTTCTGAATTTAACATAGACCAGATAGATGCTATTATTCTTTCTCACGCTCACTTAGACCATTCGGGAATTGTTCCTTATTTATATAAGATGGGATTTAAAGGACCCTGCTATATGACTGCCCCTACAAGAGACATAGCTGCTTTGCTTGCATTAGATTTTGTCGGGGTTGCATATAAAAAAGCAGCTACACCACTGTTCTCTTCAACAGATATAAAAGAAATGGTAAAGCACAGTATTTGCTTAGGATATAATGAGGTTACAGATATTACTCCTGATGTCAGGCTGACATTTTACAATGCAGGGCATGCGTTGGGAAGCTCAATGGTTCATCTTAACATTGGAAACGGGCTCCATAATCTGCTTTATACCGGTGACATGAAATTTGGAAGAACAAGATTATTAGACCCTGCAGCAACAATTTTCCCAAGATTAGAAAGCGTGATTGTTGAGTCAACGTATGGTGGAAAGGAAAATGTTCTGCCACCAAGACAAGACTCTGAAAACCACCTTATAGAGATTATAAAAAAGGTTATTGAGAGAAAAGGGAAGCTTCTTATTCCAGAATTGGGGTTAGGAAGAGCACAAGAAACAATGCTTATAATTGAAAATGCAATTGCAACCGGACTTCTTCCAGAAATACCAGTTTATATTGATGGAATGATATGGGATATTAATGCGATTCACACTGCATATCCTGATTTTTTAAACAAGCAGATAAGAAATATGATATTCCATGACAAGAATCCGTTTTCAAATCCCATATTCAGAAGGGTTGGAAGCCCTCAGGAAAGAAAAGAAGTTGTTGAAGGTGGAAGCTGTGTTATTCTTGCAACATCTGGAATGTTAGTTGGCGGGGCTTCTGTGGAGTATTTTAAAGAACTGGCAGACAGCAAGAAAAATGCAATATGTTTTGTATGTTATCAGGGTATTGGCTCACTGGGGAGGCAGGTTCAGGAAGGAATTAAAGAAGTAAGTTTTGATAACGGCAAGGAGGTTACACCTATAAAAATGGAAGTTCATACTATCGAGGGATTGTCTGCTCATTCAGGAAGAAACCAACTTTTGGCATTTGTTAATAATCTGAGTCCGAAGCCAAAAAAAATCATAATAAATCATGGTGAGGTAAACAAGTCATTAGACTTGGCGTCTACAATATATAAGCTGAACAGAATTGAAACATCTGTTCCAAGGAATCTTGAGACGCTAAGAATAAGATAGTTTTTAGAGAATATAAATATTTAAAAATGTCCAGTTTTGGGAAAAGAGTTCTGATAAAAATAATAAAATGGCAAAATCACTAAGAAGAGAAAGAATAGAAGCTGAGGCAGCATTGAAAAGATTAGTGGATAAAGGATTGTATGTTGTTGAGGTAAATAAATTAAGGAGGGTTGATTACTTGGAGAAGAGAAAAAAGAACGAATTAGAAGAGAGAAGGTAGCACATACACTATATTCTTATAGGAGGTTATAATTTAAAAACCTAATTTTCTTATAGAGTTTATTAATAAAAAGAGGCAAAGTGAAGCACACAATAAAAATAACAATAACTCTGATTACAATGTTCTTAGTAACACAGCTAATCGGGCTTTATGTTATTAATTCTTATACTCCGGTAATTGAGCAGCAGGTGATTAATGGAAATGTGGAAAATGTTACAACAAATCCGATTCCATATGGTATGGAACCTCCTGAAATAGAACCGGTTTATTCTTTGTCAAGTATTATTATTTCGTTTGCTGTTGCTATTGTGCTGATATTTCTCTTAATGAAATTTAAAGCAGAGATGTTTATCAGGGTTTGGTTTTTTGTTGTTGTAATTCTTGCTGTAGGCCTTGCAATAAACCCTATAGTAAGAATGTTTAATATTCCTTATGCACAATATGTTGCTGCAGCAATTGCCCTTCCCCTTGCTATTTTTAAAATTTTTAAAAGAAACATTATAGTTCATAATATAACTGAATTATTAATTTATCCTGGAATTGCGGCGGTCTTTGTTCCTATTTTAAATATCTGGACTGTATTTATTCTTCTTATCTTAATCTCTATTTATGATATGTGGGCTGTATGGCATTCGGGGTTTATGCAGAAAATGGCAAAATTCCAGATGGATAGGCTTAAAATTTTTACAGGATTTTTTGTTCCTTATTTTGGAAAAGCAGCAAGAGAAAAAATTAAGAAGATTAAAATGAGTAAAGGAAAGAAGAAGGATATGAAAGTAAGGGTTAATGTTGCTATCCTCGGCGGGGGAGATGTTGTATTCCCTATAATTGCTGCAGGAGTTTTGCTTAGAAGTTCTGGTTTAATTCAGGCATTAATGGTAACAATATTTGCAACAATTGCACTATTGCTTCTTTTAATTTATTCTCAAAAAGGGAAGTTTTATCCTGCAATGCCGTTTATAACGGCCGGATGTATTGTTGGATTGCTTGCCGGATTTTTGTTTTAGTAGTTCTATAGTAATATTTAAAAACTAGTTCTTGTTAAAATAATCAGCAAAAAAGAGAGCAAGATGAAAAAGAAAAAAGTTTCCGGGGGGAAATTATTTTTACAGGCATTATTTATTTTTACTATTATTGGGTTGTCTATATCTTTTATTGCAAAAAATTCTGACAAGATTGGTCCTGCTATATCAATAAATGGGTTTGTTGTTGAAACAGGAAATGCTATTAAGGGAATTACTGGACTGGCCCAAGGATGCGGAACTTGTTCAACATGTTTACCTAACGGGCAGCTTAAGATAGAAGCAAAGTGTTGGGTTTCTGGAGGAAGTTGCTGTTGCAGTTGTACTGGTGCAGGGCAAACACTCTCAAGGTATTGTGAACTAAACGGAGAGATTATTGAACAGACAGTTACAAGCGGGTATTATACAAGTTATGGAAGCTGTGGAAATTGTTTATGGCCCAAATTCCCAGATTGTGAGGAGATTGGGGGAAGGATTGTTGACCCTTCTGAATTATTAGTTGTGACATTGAAAAGCCCGGTAAATTGGTTTATTGGAGAAGATACTTTACTAACATTTACCTGTAATGCCAGCAGTTCTTCTGGACTAGAAAGCATATCTCTTTACACAGACATCTTTGGAAGCTGGCAAGTTTATGACACAAGAATAATAAGCGGGAATGCTTACAGCTCGAGCTGGACAATAAATAACCTTGTTGGGGGGAATTATAATTGGAATTGTTTTGCAGTTGATGGAAGTGGCAGAGAAGCATGGGGAACTTCAAATTTCTCATTAAAAATTAATCATGCCCCAATAGTTGATATTGATATGCCTGAGGCTATGAGTTACTATAATACTGGGAACAGCATAGACTTAAGATACAGTGCAAGTGATGATGAAAATGTAGAATCATGCTGGTATGTCCTGGATTCTGGAAGTGATATTGCCCTTGGAGGGGATTTAGATTGGAACAAAACAATTGGTGGAACAGGTGATGATTCTGGAAGCAATGTTTTTGTTGATTCTGAAAGCAATATCTACCTTGCAGGAAGCAGTGCAGGAAAAGCGCTAATGGTAAAATACAACTCTTCATTGGGATTAGAGTGGTCAAGAGTGCTGACATCAAGAACAGTTAGAGATGTTGTTGCGCTAAATGGGGATGCTTATTTTACAGGAGAGATTGATACAAGCATATTCACAAGCAATTATGATTTATTATTAAGAAGAATTGGAAAAGATAAAATATTGGAGGATGAATGGGAAAAAACAATAAACTACGGGGCAGTTGATAGGGGAAAGGGAATTGCAAAAGATTCTAAAGGAAACATCTATATTACTGGAGGAGGTGATATGGGAAGTCTTCTTCAGCACAACTTAGTTTTGTTAAAATACTATCCAAATGGGACTTTGACGTGGGGAAGGAATATCAGCAAGACAAGATATCTAGTTGAGCAGGGAGCAGATATTGCAATTGATTCTTCAGATAATGTTTATGTTGCGGGAGTAAAAAATCAAAAGCCAAATGCAAATGTTTTGTATTCTAACCAATATAAGGGCTGGTTATTAAAATATGACTTCAATGGGGATTTGATTTGGAATAAAACAATTGGGATTGAGAATAATTATACTGATTTAAGAGGTGTTGCTGTTGATGGATTTGGGAATGTTTATGTTGTTGGGAATGTTCTTCCTGCATCAAACAATGACATTATTATTTTGAAATATAATGGCAATGGGGATTTGATTTGGAATAAAAATTTTGCGGGTGCTGGCAATGAATATGCTAACGGAATTTCAGTTGATAATCTGGGGAATGTTTATGTTGTTGGCTATAAGGCAGTTGATGGAGATGTAGATTTGTTGTTTTTGAAATATGATGCTGATGGGGATTTGATTTGGAATAAAACAATTGGCGGATTAAAACAAGATGTTGGGAATGGTGTTTTTGCTGATTCTGAAGGAGTTTACCTTATAGGGTATACAGATTCTTTTGGAGCTGGAAAAAAAGACTTGTGGCTGATAAAATATGGTGGAGAGTGCAAGAATATCACTCTTTCTGATTTAGGTTATGGAACACATCATCTTACTGTATATGCAATAGACAATTCCGGATTAATAGGGCAAGATAGTGTTGATTTTAGTTTAGTTAATGATAATGCCCCAAGTGTAAATTTAATTGAGCCTGCAGACAGCAGTTCTACATATCTTAGAACATTTAACATGAGCTGTAGTGCAAGTGATGACAGCTTAGTTGATAACATTACTCTTGTTTTATGGAATTCGGCTGGCTCTGAAGTTTTAAGAGATGGAGTAGATATTTTCTCGGCAAGCGGAAACTTTGAGACAGAAGCAGCTAATTTAGAAATCGGAGATTATGTTTGGAATTGCTTTGCTTATGACAACATAAGCCAGTTTGCATGGGCTGAAAATAATTTTAGTTTCAGTATTTTAGAAGATGCTGTTGACCCGGTTTATTCTGATATTATTGTTTTGCCTAACTCTCCAACAGTTTATGTTCCTGGACAAAATTATTATTTTAATATAACCTGGATAGACAATGTGGGAATTGATAGCGCTTCTTTGGTTGTAGATGGTGTAATTTATTCTATGAATCATGATGGAAATGAATATTACTCTATCTTAACTAATTTACCTGCTGGGAACCACAGCTATTATTTTGTTGCTAATGACACTTCTGGAAATGAGGTTACAACTCAGGTTGAACAATATGTTATTAATCGGGCGGTAATTGACCCTAATGACCCGAGTTTTATGAGTTTGTTGCTGAATGATGTGAATAGTGATTTAAGTGTGGTATATCCTGAAATGGTTAATGCAAGTGCTGCAAGTTCTTTTGATTTTATTTTGTATAGAGATGGTATTGATGTAACTGTTTTGAATAATCAATTTGAAGATTTGGGTGCTGGGGTTTATAATTTCACTCTCTTTGTTGCTGAATCTGAGAATTACACAAGTGCTAGTTTGACCAGATTTGCAACTGTGAATAAAGGTGTTATTAATATAACTGACCCTACAAACCCTCTAAGTTTAACTTTATTATTGAATGATGTTGCTTCGGATTTAGGTGTAGTTTATCCTGAGCAGATTAATGCTTCTGCAAGAACAGGTGTAGGGGGATTAGTTCTTTATAGAAACAGCGAGGATGTAACCGGAATGAATAATCAATTTGAAGATTTGGGTGCTGGAAATTACAATTTTACAGCTTATGTTCCTGAAAGTGAGAATTATACCTCTGCAACAATAAGCAGATTTGCTAGTGTTAATCAGGGAAACATTAATCCGGGGCAGCCAGGTAATCTTTCAATAAGCATAATGCCTGATTCAAATGTAGACTTTAATACAGAAACAACTGTAACTGGATTAAACTGTCCTGCCCAGTTAGTTTGTGAGTTATTCAGAAATGGTATTTTAGTTTCTAATCCTGAAACAATCAGCCTTGGTGCTGGAAATTATTATTATGTTTACAACACATCTGGAAATGAAAATTATACAGCTGCAAGTGTATCGGAGAATTTGGTTGTTAATAAAATTTCTTCTGTAACAAGTGTTCTTGTAGACCCTGCATCTCCAATCCAGTATGGGGAAGAGAGTAATTTCTCATGTTTTAATTCAGCAGGATTAGAGATTATGATGGGCATAAATGGTGAGGATAAAACAAGTGAAATGGGAATTATGATTATAAGACCTGCAGGGAATTATGTTATAAACTGTTCTGTTGCTGAAAACCAAAATTACACTGAAAGTTCTGACCAAATTGATTATGTTATTGCAAAAGAGATTGTAAATGCTGAATTAGTGTTTGATAAAACCTCTCCAATAACCTATGGTGAAAGCCTTAATGCTTCCTGTTCTGGAGGAGAAAATGTTGCTTTAATCCGAGATGGGGTTGATGTGACAGGTGAAAATTCACAGCCAGTGGTATTGGGGGCAGGAACATATATTTACAACTGCACAATACCTTCGAATGAAAATACTACTTACATAGAAGCTGTTGCTTCATTTACAATTAACAGAGGAACAATTGACCCTAATGACCCGAGTTTTATGAGTTTGTTGCTGAATGATGTGAATAGTGATTTAAGTGTGGTATATCCTGAAATGGTTAATGCAAGTGCTGCAAGTTCTTTTGATTTTATTTTGTATAGAGATGGTATTGATGTAACTGTTTTGAATAATCAATTTGAAGATTTGGGTGCTGGAAATTACAATTTTACAGTATTTGTAGCAGAGAGTCAGAATTATACCTCTGCAACAATAAGCAGATTTGCAATAGTCAACAAAGGAATAATTGACCCTTACAACCCTTCAAATCCTCTAGAACTAAGTTTATTATTAAATGATGCTGCTGATAATGTTTCAGTGATTTATCCTGAACAAATAAATGCAAGTGCAAGAGGTAATGTTCTGGGATTGGCTTTGTACCGAAATAGTGTTGATGTAACTGGAATGAATCATCAATTCGCGCTTCTTGAAGCTGGTTTCTATAATTTCACAGCTTATGTTCCTGAAAGTGAGAATTATACCTCTGCAACAATAAGCAGATTTGGAGATGTAAGCCTGGAAACAATTCCTCCAGTATTAATAATAAACTCTCCTGGAAATGAAACATACAACTCAAGCTCTGTTGAGATTAATGTCAGTGCTAATGAAAATTTGTCATGGTGTGGATTTAGTTTAGACAGCCAATCAGAAGTTACAATGGTAAGATTAAGTGGAAATGAGTTCTGGTATATTCTTCTTAGTCTTATTGATGGGGGGCATAATATTGTTATAAGATGCAATGATACCTCTGGAAATGAAAATTCAAGCGAGGTTTGGTTTGGGGTTGATACAAGCTTTACAACACTTGACACAAATCCTCCACAAGTAGTTTTAATTTCGCCTGCTGATGGATATGCCACTACCTCTACTGCATTAGACTTCCAGTTTAATGCAACAGACAATGGCGAGTTTGCTAACTGTTCAGTATTTATTGATGGAGTCTTTACCATGGTGAATTCAACAACAATAATTAATTCTCAGATTAATGTGATTTCTTCAAGTATCTCTGTTGGAAACCACTCTTGGGGCATAAGCTGCACTGATGTTTCAAATAATATTGGGACCTCTGCTGGTGGGTGGGGCATTGTTATTAACGCCGCTCCTTTCTGCGGTGATGGAAGCTGTAATGGTGGAGAAGATTGTTCAAGCTGCCCTGAAGATTGTGGAAACTGTGGCGGGGGTGGAGGAGGAGGTGGAAGTGAGAGCCTTTATGTTTACCCTGATGATGGAATAGGAATTAATAGAACATGTTATGATGAATGTTCATGGGGAAACAATATTAAAGAATGTGTGGATGAAAAAACAATTGGAACAAAGAAATGTGGAGAAAATGATGATGATACTTGCAGGGAGTATGAAGATTATATTTATCAGGGCTGTGAAGATGGCTTTGTTTGCATGAATGGTGGATGTATAGAGAAGAGCGAGATAAGCACTCTTCCTGGTGAAAAAATCGGAATATTAAGCCCTAGTGAAAGAATATACTGGCTGTTGTTGATTGCTGTCTTGATTATTGTAATTAGTTACATTATGTACAAGAAGAAGCAGAAAGAAGGTGCTGTGATTGTTAAGGGTATAAAGAAAAAGAGAAAGTAAGATGAAAAGAGTGAGAGTTTTTATTCTTGTTTTATTAGCGATGTTTATTTTCTTGGCTAATGTTTCTGCAAAAACATGCTGTTGTGAATATGATATTTTTAAAGCTGACGGCTCAATATGGAAACAAACATGCGGGATGAGCCATCAAGTTAACTGAGAAGATTGTGAAATTCTGTGCAATGATGAATATGGGGAAGACAGGATTACTGGTGTTTTTGAAAACTGGGCGTGT
>Ga0210057_1004859_pt1 | contig 17565 bp, 18 predicted proteins | sample CryGeyCG2114_010_2_FD_183968 | JGI IMG/M metagenome (GOLD analysis project Ga0210057, IMG submission 183968) | Groundwater microbial communities from aquifer - Crystal Geyser CG10_big_fil_rev_8/21/14_0.10 (SPAdes) (version 2) | ecosystem: Environmental > Aquatic > Deep subsurface > Groundwater ...
GTCTGGATCAACATTCCACTGTTGCGGGATCGTGGCCGTGGTTTGGTAGGTCATCCGATAATGACGACTGCCGCTCGGCGCGGTGCCATCCTGCACGACCTGCCATCCTCCCGGTGCGTCTTCTTCGTCGAGCCTGTTGACCCAATAGCATTCTTTCGCCGCCGTTTCTTCCGTACTCGCTGTCTGCACCCCGAAGGTGCCGGGCTGTTCCGCGGCATTCGGGACAACAACGTTGGATGAAGGAGCAAAAAGTCGCCCAGGATCTACCTCAACCGAAGCTGCACGAACAGCATCAGGGAACACTTCTCCCGGATCCTGCCAGCCATCAGGGTTGATGGTGATGACAGGATCGGCGGGCGCAGGGGTCTGCGCGTGAACGGGAAAGATATTGCCAACTAGCAACGCAAGGGTAAGGAAGACCGAAATCAACCTCCAAACATGATCTTTCTGTCTTGTCTTGTTCATGAGTTGCCCCCTCCTTGAGGGCTTCAATCGAACATTTCCTGACGATAGACATTACTTTTCTAAGACGAATCATGGGGCTCGTCTATCCCCTAGGAATTTTATTACCCAAATTCCCAAACAGTCCAGACACCGCTTCCCTATCTGGCGGGGCACTTCTTACTGGTTGTTCTTATTCTGTTGTTTGTTCCTTTTCTCAAGAGCTGTTTATAATCCATCCGGCATCGTGCCGGATTTCTTGGTGCAGCGATCTCTTGAAAAGCTGCAAGCAAGAGGCACGGATGCCTCCTATTTGCAGCCTTTCAGAGAATGAGAATAGAAACACATGTATGCTGAAACAAGTTCAGCATGACATAATTTTGTAAGTCTGAGTTGTTAATGTGCGAATACCTTATAGTGTTTGCAAGCTATTTGCATTCACGGGTAATCACTCTTTTTCCTGAAGATATGAATCATAAACAGCTATTGTTTACTTCTGTTTCTTCTGGAAACACTTTATAATCTTCTTTTTTCTTTAAAAAAAACCTCCCCTAACTGGGAGGCTTAGTGTCAATGCACCTCCCTTGCCTCTAAAAGACAATACGGGTAAGGAGGGCAACAATGGTTGAATTATTGTAAAAATACATAAACAATGTGTAGTATTATACACCTATAGTATATTGCCGTCAATGTTTACCTGTTTTTTAATAAGCTAAAACGTTTGCGCTGAGAGATTTTGAAGAAACCATGATGATAGGGATCAGATTTATGAAGTATAATATAAATTCGAATGCATGGAACTATGCCGGAGTGGCCCGCCTCCGCTCAAGGCTACGTCTGGGCAGAAGCGGAATATGTTTGGCGCGGTGTTGGAATGGCAGACAAGTCAGTCTCAAAAACTGATGAGGGCAACCTCGTGAGGGTTCGACTCCCTCTCGCGCCACTAAAAAGTACGTTCGATTGCATCCGCCGTAGTTCAATCTTACCTTAACGACGAAGGCGGACTCCCACCTCCGGCACCATCTTGAATTCAATCAATACATATCCGATTTGCATTAAAACTCTTCCTTATGCAGAAATTTTGATATACTGAAATTACATGGAATTTGTCATACTATTTGCGGTAGTAGCAGGCATTGTTATTTTCGTTTTTTCTTCAGCATACTCCTCTATCCCCTTCCTACCCACCAATAGCCGAGACCTCTCAACAGTTATCAAAAAACTACACCTAAAAAAAGATCAGGTTGTGATTGATATGGGTGCGGGTTCCGGTACCGTAATCTTTGCTGCAGCCTCAGAAGCACACAAAAAAGGATTGAGCACAGAGTTTATTGCAATTGACATAAACTTCCTCCTAGTCATTTTCATGTGGGTACGGGCATGGTTTCATCCTCACCGTAACCATATTACTGTTATGCAGGGCGATCTTTTCAAAATGGATTATGAGCGGATGATTGAGCCGTATCAAAATATTTTGTTCTATATGTACGTGTCACCTTGGGTGACCGATAGACTCGCTGAATTAATACAAGATACAAAAAAAGACTGTACTCTCATTTCGTATCGTTATCCTGTAAAAAAAATGAAGCCGGAGGAAATAACCGGTGGTGAGCATAAACTATACTCCTACAAACTTGGTTCATAATCCCGCCTGGATTTTTTGATCACACATTATTACAATAACCTATGCTTCACTTCATTACTACGTTGGACCGGGATGTAACCGCTTATATAGCATCACTTTTGCCACATAATGCTTTTTTTAACAGTATCTTTTCATTTTTATCACTACAGGGATTGACAATCATTATCTGGATCGTCCTTTTTGCATTTTTTGTATACCGTGAACGGTTTGATAATACCCACAGACAATTTATTATTGCTTTTGCAATAAGCTTTCTGACAACCAGTTTTTTGGTCAACATTGTGATCAAAAATATCGTTATGAGAGAGCGTCCGTGGGTTGTTCAACAGATTTCCGAGACTATTTGCCCGGATGATTTCAGTTTTCCGTCAGGTCATGCGGCCGGAGCCTTTGCCGGAGCAATAATCTTTGCACATTTTGATAGAAAAAGAAACTGGCTTTATTATGGGATCGCAGGACTCATTTCCCTGTCACGCATTTATTTGCAATGTCATTATTTCCTTGATGTGATGACTGGGGCATTGATAGGCTTTTTGATGGGATGGGCGACACTGTGGTTATTCACTCATAGAAATATAATATAGGTTGTTGTAATAATGTATACATGTGTCCATTGATAGATTGACACTCAATAATTATTCAAGTATTCTGTGGATATGGATAACAATCAAACACCAAATGAATCCGTGACCAAAGTTTCACCAACTCCTCAAAATATTTCTCCGCCCATTCAGGAACCATCCTATACTCCGCCGGAGCAAACCATACCGAGCCAACATGGCTCATCGCATAAGCCCATGTTGTTGGGAGCAATCGCGGTAATTTTGGTCATTTTGGCAGGTACTGTCGGCGTTATTTGGATGAACATGTCCGCGAAGCGCAATTTACAGGAATATGTTCAAGCTCAGGTAAAAGAACTTTCTGTTTTAGAGCAATCCTACAAATCAGTACGAATCATCCTTGATGAAAAAATACCGAGTGCTGATGCTAAAACAACAAACCTTCTCAAAGCACGTCCGAGCAAGATAAGTGATGTCAATGCCAATGTGTTGGGTGCTGAGGAAGATCTTAATATTGCCATGAACAGAAAACTTTCGGATCAATACAAAAAAGGCCGCGCTACTTTAAAAAATATTCTTGCCACAAACACAAAAATTGCCTCCGTTTACCAGGGAAATCCTTTGATAAAACCTTTTTTGCCCGATGCAACAGCGCTTACTTCAAAAACGAAGGATTTTGCAACTCAATCTGATACTCTTTTAGCTTACCTGAATCAGATTAATACCCTTGAGATTTCATCCAAAACACTTGGCTATCAGATTGGTCTGGCGCTCCAGGAGTCAATATTAAGAAATGCCGATAGCGACTCAGTTGCCAACTTTAAAAGCAAAGTAAATGAACTGAATGATATTTATGATGACTACAAAGCAATTGATATATCAGGGCTACCTGATGACTTAAAGGCAAGTCATAATGAAAGCCTTGCAACGTTTGATACTGATGTCGCCGTCTTTTCTGAATTGGTAACGGCTCTTGAACGAAAAGATGCCAATATGCTCCAACAAGCTATTCAATCACTTATTATTCAAGGTGAAAGTGAGTCTGCAGCCTCTGAGATTGAGGTCAGAAACTTCTGGAATGAGCATGAGACTATCAATCAGGCCACAACAATGAAAGACGAATGGCAACAGTTTGGTGAAGAAAAGCTTGGCATTGCGTTCTAAGAAATCCGCGTTTGACCTAGCGACCGAATCATCTGCTGAACCGTCTCTTCGGTAATACTTTCAGGACTAAACGGTAACTCCGTAAACAATTGATCTTGTATCGTATGCAAGTATCCCGACATCTCAACAAAAAAGTCATGACGACTTACTCCCGGTTTATTGAGCTTAAAACGTTTGTTACCATCTGCAAGACGCGATTCAAGCGTTGTTACACCGTAAGGCTCAACCCGCATATCTGAGTATGCCGCAATTTTCCACCCAAAATCTGAACCTTCTGCATTGCGTCTTGCATTGGAAAAACCTATTGCATCAATGAGTTCAATCACTCTATGTGTGTCAATCCCGTCATCACGAACTCGTTTCGGGATCTTTTCTTCCCCAGATGCTGAAACAAATTCAGCATGACGTGGGCTGTTTAATACTTCTTTAGCTATCTCAATTGTCGCGACATGTTCATCAGAGCCGTATTTATTTACAAAATCCTCTTTCACTTTTTTCCAATATTCAACTCCCTCCGGCAGAAAAAACTCAGGAAATAAATCCATGTTGAATTTAATGATATTTCCCATATCATGCAGCAAACAAGCCATAACAATTTCCTTTTGCTGATCATTAGCTTGTTTTATCTTGTCAGAAAGATATTTGGCAACAGCAGCCACCCGATATTGATGAAGCTGTAATGAAGGCGTAATTCTATATTTCTTATATATTTGCTGAATAGTCATGAGATTAGTGTAACATGATATAAATTTTGATTTAAGAACAGTGAAGTACGAACCTGAATTCATAATTCCTAAATCATAAATCAATGAGGCAACAATATATGTATGCCTTTGCATAACATCAATAATCAGTTATACTAAATATGTTTATCAATTTGCCCATCATATGTACATCTTATATTTATCTTCAAATCCTGCTAAAGACGTAAATGATTTTATAACTTCGACGCTTAAAAAACTTAAGCACACTGTCGCAAACGGTATGTTTGTATTCGACGACAAGGACAAATCCTCCAAACTGGCAAAAATCACCAGAGAGATTAAAAAATCTGATGCCCTTGTTGTTGAAGCCAGTATGACTAATTTTGACCTCGGAAGACTGATGACACTCGCAATTTTTCAGCATAAACCGCTTCTGCTTCTCCAGGTAAAAGGGAACGTACAAAATGTTGACCTTGGTGCGAATAGATTAGTAAACAGCAAAACATATACCCTTAATAAAGGTGCAGATCTTGAAAAGAAACTGGAAGATTTTATGAAGGCGGTAAAGAAACAAAGATTGACGTATCGCTTTAATCTTATGCTCAGCCGTGATATTAACACCTATCTCATGGAACAGGCTCAGGAAAAAGGAATCAGTAAAGCTGATTACATCAGATCGCTGATTATCCAGGATATGAATGTGTGACACAATATAGAATTACGAATATTGAATTATGACGTACGAAGCTTTTCTTACATCTTAAATCCTGATTCATAAATCTAAAATCAGAGTTCCATACTCTTTTCCACTGAGTAGAAACGTACTCTGTCACCTCGGAACATCAGATCGATCTCTCCGGTTGATCCGTTTCGATGCTTTGCAACATATATTTTTACCATTCTCTGACTTGAATCAAGCAAATCATCACTTTCCTCTTCGGAGTAAATGAACATAACAACGTCAGCATCCTGCTCAATGGCACCTGATTCACGCAGATCTGCAAGCATCGGTTTTTTATCGCCTCTCTGTTCTACTGCACGGGAAAGCTGTGATAGAGATAAAACAGGGATCTGAAGCTCACGAGCGAGATTTTTCAGACCTTGTGAGATATAGGAGACTTCCTGTACCCGAGACTCAAATTTTTTTCCCCCATTGGCAAGCTGCAGATAGTCAACAACAAGAAGATCCAAACCTTTCTCTGCCTTGAGTTTTCGGGCCTTTGTACGCATCTCCAGAATGGATAATCCCGGTGTATCATCAATAAATATCTGCGCTTCAGAAAGCTCTCCCATCGCGGTAACCAGTTTCTTTGTATCATCTTCCGTCAGCTTTCCTGTTTTAAGGCGCCAGGCGTCAATATCTGCCTGACCGACGAGGAGTCGATCTACCAGTTCTTCTTTACTCATCTCGAGTGAGAAAAAGCCCACCGGTTTCTTCTCTTTTAGAGCGGCGTGAAGGGCAATGTTAAGTGCAAATGTCGTCTTCCCCACACCGGGTCGGGCTGCCAGAATGACCAAGTTCGATTTATGAAGTCCGGCGAGTTTATTGTCCAGAGCTGCAAAACCCGTCGGAATACCGCTGTTTGTCTTCCCGGTCTTCATGAATTCCTCCAGCTTCGCAAAACTCTCAGTCAGAATTTCTTTCATCGGAATAAAGTCCCGATGCTGATACTCCTGTGCAAGCGAAAAAATTGAAGATTCAACTTTGTCAATAAGCTCCTGGATGTCTCCTTTATTCTCAAAAGCACTTTCTACGGATCGGGAGGCTACTTCAATCAATTTACGTTTTGTATACATTGCTCGAACAATATGAGCATATTGTTCAACATATGCGGACGTTGGTACTGAATTAAGCAGCTCTGTCAAGTACTTTGCCCCACCTGAATCTTTCAAGGTGCCGTTTGTTGTAAGTTGGTTTTTCAGAGTTACTATATCAATCGGCTGCTGTTTTTCAAAAAGATCCAGCATTCCCTGATAAATGAGTTGGTGTTCTCTGTTATAGAAATGCTCAGGACGAAGGTACTCTGCGACGAGTGACACTGCAGATGAGTCAATAAGCACCGCACCGAGCGCTGATTTTTCCGCTTCGCTATCGCTTGGCGGTGTTTTATAAAAGCTTGATTGATTGGCCATAATACCTCTTAGGATGAAGAATATTGTATCTTCAGAAGAACCAATTAAATACTCAAGATAACCACCTGTGTATTTTCAGCACTTAATTGATCTTTTCTCACCGTTAGTTTCTCAACCGGTTGGACATCCTCTGCTCCGATCTCTTTGAGAAATGCAGAAATATCCTGCAAATTGGCGAAGGTTTCCTGATTCAAACCCGGAAGATTATAATGCATCGGAATGACCATTGAAGGTTCTATTTGATTCACGACTTTCACTGCTTCAGCTGCGGTGATTGTAAAGAAACCACCGACAGGAATCATCAAAACATCAATTTCCCCGATCTGCTCAGTAATCTCATCGTTGAGTAAATGTCCCAGGTCACCGCAATGAAGGAGCGAAATATCATTGTCTTCGAATTTATACATTACATTCGGACCCCGGTCAGCACCGTCTTTAGCGTCATGAAACGTACTGAAACCGGTAACACGAACTTCGTTTTTTTCATATTCACCTGGCCAGGTCAGTACCAACGGCTCCCCTTTTATCCCTTCAATGTAGTTGTGGTCAGCATGATCGTGTGAAATTGTCACAATATCAGCTTCAGTTTTCGGAAATTTCATTCCGGTGCTTTCCTGACTGTAAGGGTCAGTTACTATCTTTGCGTTTTTGGTTTTTATAAAGAAGGATGAGTGTCCGAGATATTTAATGTCCATAGTAGTAAAGAGGATATCAAAAAGGCGGGTTTTATTCAACTGTATTCTCAAAAAAAAAGACGGTCCCTCAAGGACCGTCTGGGTTTGAGTAAGCGGTTATTTCTTTCTTCCGCCGGTCAGTGCCTTGACAGGAATACGTTTCCGTTTGGCTTCCTCTGCTACTTTGGCGCTCACTCGGATAACACCGTCTTCTACGTGTGCCTCCATAGTTTGCGGATCGATGGTGCGTGGAAGGGTTGTTGAGTAATCAAACGATGAAACTCGATCCTGTCGGTATACAACAGTTTTCTTTTCTTTCTCTTCCTGAGATTCTTCATATCTGGCATGTATATGAATTACCCCGTTTTCATACTCGACATCGACATTCTCTGCCGGGACACCAGGGACCGCAGCTTTTACAACCACTGCATCATCTTCTTCATACACATCAAGCCCTTCTGTCATAGCCGCTTGCAGCCAATCTTCATCCCACTCTGAAAAGACCGGTCGAAACATCATGCGGGCAAGCGGTGAAGATAGTTTCAGATTTGCCATATTTTTTCACCTCCTTTCATTAGAAACTGTTAACGAATGAATAGCGAGTTTACTGTTTCTTACATCCGCCGAAGCGAATATCACGTTTGTGAGGCTGAAGAACTCAAAACGTATATATCGAAGGCGGAAGTCCCGCTATTCCGAACTTATACTAGCAGTCTAACAAATTGTCTGCCAATTTGTCAAGAAGAATTTGGAAAGAACCAATATGTTTGTCGTGCTTCTATTCAGGCCGGCACATCCTATCGATGAATTGTTCGCGTTGTCTCTCGGGAAGGCTTTGAATCATCTTTTCAATGACCTGAACAATTGTTTTGTCGTAGATGTAGTCAATTGTAGAATCAGCGGTTTTATCTATCGTCTGGTCGGCTGCTTTTGTCGCTTCACTCTGGACATCTTCTTTGACGCTGTTTAACGCGGTAAAAACACCTTCACTCTCCACCTCATTCTTAAGCTCGCGGATTTTTTCGTTTCCGATAAGCCGGTCTTTCATGCCAAGCACAGCTTCAACTGTTTTTGATCCTTTCTCTTCTGATATTTCAGGGGCTTTTCTGGAATAAACGTGTAAAAACAATGCGCCGAGAGAGACTATCCCAATGAGAAAAAACACTTTTATATAGAGACCAATCGGAGTTTTTTCTTTTTCAAGAAGCTTTTCTAAATCTTCATCTGTGTAGTCCATACCTTAACTATATCAAATCAGCGTGTGCGTATGGTAAAATTGTGACTTAAGCGGGTACGTTGCCCGAATGGTTCAGTGGTAGAACGGTCCGATAATTATCGGACAGGTCGAAGATATGCCGACGTGGCTCAGTGGTAGAGCATCTTCTTGGTAAGAAGAAGGCCATGGGTTCGATTCCCATCGTCGGCTCCTAAGTAATTCCCCCTTCGGGATCAACGGATCTTCTCCATCACATGAAATGCTACGATTGCTGCTGATACAATCACATTTAAGGATTTATTGATCCCCCACATCGGAATCTCAACTATCTTGTCGCAAGCCGCCAATGTCTCCTCCGTCACCCCGAATGTCTCGTTACCGACAATAAGAGCTACAGGAGGCTTGTATTCTATATCCGTGTAGTCTTTTGAGCTGTCAGACTGTTCTACAGCAAGAATTATTACATCTTTCTCAGCTTTTCTGATTTCGTGTATAGCCTCAATTGTTGTCTCTTTATACTCCCAAGGAACAATTTTATAGGTGCCTACTGATGCTTTTTCAATCTTGTGATGAGGTGGCGTTTCCATTTCACCACATAAATAGAGCTTGGTGACAGCTAAGCCATCTGCCAGACGGAACAATCCTCCGATATTGTATGTATCATACACATTCTCAACAATCAAATATATTGGATTTCTTTTTAGTCCCTGCTGTACTGTCTGAGCATCTTCCACCGGTATATCCCGAAGTTGCTTTGAATTAAGTTTTACCATAGTTCCTATTATATCAATACCTTTTTCTTACACCGTTATAACATTGTTGCTACATACCTTTATTATCATAAGAATTATGATGTAAATTATTTATTATTCTTAATATATATTCAAGAATATTGATATAATAAGCCAAACATCATAATATATCCTATAGTTGACAAATAGAACATCCTATAATATAATATGGCATTGATAATTACTTATCGGTAACGGGTCGTATAAAGGCTTTCCGCCCATCGGTGGATTGACGACTCGAAACCACCATGTATCACTATGAAATATATTTATATCGCTATCGCATTCATGTTTATCGCCGTCCCTGCTGTTTCTGCAGCAAGCGGTCAGTATGGCCAATACGGTCAATACGTTGGCGGTGCTCCTGAACACAGTATCATGGTGGATAAAATGGTCGCAACAGGTCAGAAAACTAAAGGCGGAGAGCTTTCTTTTGTAGACAATCTTTCACCTTCTGATCCTCGCTATGCTCCGAATACTCAGGTTACCTTTCAGATTAAGGTAAAAAACACCTCTGATGTGACTCTTTCAAATGTTACGGTTCGGGATATTCTGCCTACCTATGTAGACGCAGTTGAAGGACCCGGAGACTTTGATCCCAATACAAAAACTATTTCTTGGACCTATTCTGAGCTGAAAAGCGGTGAAGAAAAAATTGAGCGTGTGATCGCTCAGGTTAAACCTCAGAATCAGCTTCCTGCTGACAAAGGTCTTATGTGTATGACGAATAAGGCAGTTGTAACGGCTGACAATGCCAGTGACGAAGATACGTCACAGTTCTGTGTAGAAAAGCAGGTTGTCACATCCGAAGGAACTGCGCCTACAGCAACACCTGAAGCCGGGGCTCCTCTTCTTGCAATCGGAGCTCTTAATCTTCTGGGACTTGCCGGAGGAATCGCCATAAGAAAAAGAGTTTAAGCAGATTTCTCTTCGCTTATCACACATAGTATTCACGAAAATACATTTGTGGACATGCTGTGGATAAATAAAGATCTACGCTACTGACGGCTCTTCTAGCCATTTAGTACACCTCAAAATCTCTCGTATGAAGCTTTTATAAGATATATAGACAATATGTAGAGTTGTCAGTTGATCTCACATTTGTCTGCTACAATAGGGTCTATGGCACATCCAGATCGCAGACCAACCACACCATACTCAGCGGCTTTTTATGGTGAAACAGATGATGAGCTAGGTCCGGGTCGTGTAGGGTTTGATGTGTTTTATCCTAATCCAGTTCTGGATCTTGCCGAGGCAGAATTCCAGACCAGTCCTATTGAGACAGCACAACGCATGCAGGAACTTGCTGACGCACTGCTTGAATACCCGAACCTGCCGATCAAGATGACAGTGAATCTGGGAGGAACAGCTGCTACACAACTTGATTTGGAAGATGTTCTGGCAACATTCCGACAGAAAGTTGCCGCAGGATATAAATATCATGGGGATGAGTTTGAAGCACAAAAACAGGAAGGCCAATCGATTGTTGCTAATTTTTTGAGATCTTTGAGTGCACCATTAGACAGCCTTTGTTCTATGAGGCAATCTGGCAGCCTTACCGATTTCAGCACATCATTTCCCAAAGACACCTATAAAGATCCTAGTACTATGCGTCCTATTCTTAACACAATTACGGCATACCGCCTCCAATCTGCAGTTCAATCAATGCGTTTCCCGCCTCAAAAAGCGCCTGTTAACCACTACTAACACACGACTGTCAGCAATATTGACATATATCTGAATTATAGGATTTTTTCTTCAAAATCATTGATTCGTATTTGGTCGCACCTCGACTGTCAGTAAATTGTTGAGTTAAAAAATCAGGTATCAAATAAGGCATAAAACAAATCGTGCTTCTGTTAACTTCTTACAAACATCTAACCGTAGTTTTGTGCTCGAATTGTATTATCATCATAGTCTATTCAGACTGTTTAGCAACTTATTTAAGCTAACAGGTGCCTCTTGACAAACACTTAGAATTATGATACTATAGGATACTTTGATTTCTTCCACGGGCTTAGCTTCTGTGGAAATGATATTAAGGTACAGTTGTCATCCTGAACTTGTTTCAGGATTTCAACACGCTAAAAGAGATCAGTCTGAGCATCAGCATGCAAGGACACCCGGTCTCGGCCGCCTTCGCTTTACAGCTACGGCAGGCCAAAGCACTTTAACAATTGAGTTCAGAACTATATGCCATCCTTTTGGAGTGCAGCAGAGAGAGTAGAGCCCTACTCTACCCTCCCTCATGCATTCCAATCGTGAGAATGCATATAGTAGAAAGGAGACAATATTCGAAAAAGGAGAATCGGCTAGCCTAAAAATTGGCCGAACCATTTTGTCGCTCAAATTCCGCAAGGAATGAGAGCTTATCTATCGTGTAGTACATCTAACAACATGTCCAGGAGGACTACGATGAACCGCTTTTTTGGTAGTTTCTTTGGCAGCTTGGTGGGCATTGCGCTCATCGGGCTGTTGTTTTTCGGCATTTGGCAGGTCCAGCTTCCGGCAAGCGCCGCCCCAACGGCAACGCCCACGGAAGAACCGACGTCTGATGTGATCTGCGTCACCAGCTCCGACGGGGACGACATCTGTCTCACCCCGGCAGACTGGCTCGTATTGCTGGAGAAGATCCAGCAGGTCACCGGCAACGCCATCACGGCTGATGCCCCGGCAACTCCGACGGCGGAAGCCCCAGCGGCACCGTCTGACAGCACTGTTGTAACCAGCGAGTGGACACCTGAGCAGAAGTGTGAATGGTTGCGGATGAATTTTCCGCAGACCACGGCTGGTGTTCAGTCTCTCGGCGCACGACTCGGCAACGTTGATACCAAGCGGATCGCAACGCACATTTACCACTGTGACGCTTCCACCAGTGTGTTCGACGGCTTTATTGTGTTGGGCCCCAACGAAGGGTTCAGCGGCGCGGTGACCTATACGGTTCCGCAAAATGGAGCTATCGACGCATACTCGGTGACATGCGGTGCACGGTACTCTGCGACGCCTACGCTTATCAACGATTTGCCAGAGAACTGTGACGATACGTGGCGTGCCGTTGAAGGCACGGTGACGGCACAACGCCTCACCTACTGGCCGTTCAACGACGACAACCCACCGACCAGCGCAGTTACTGTCGCACCTGCGGCTGCCGCTACTGCTGACATAACCGTTTCGCCTGTAGCTACGCCTGTGGCAACTGCCGCTGCTCCGATGCCGACCGATGCGAACACCTTGACTTGCGTCAACCCCACGGCTCTTGCCACCCAGATGAAATGGAACAACAAGGGCTGGGCCGACCAGACCTACGGTGGCTTGCGCGTCGAGCTGACCAAGCCCGGGGAACTCCCCGCGCTTTGGGAAGCTCAGTCGAGCGGCCGTGAAGTCAAGCAGGACACCGCAAATCGGGAAATGGTACCGGGCGTGTGGACCATTTACCCTCCTTACGACTGCCGCGAAGAGCTTGGCTTTTCCCGGTAGTCCGATCGAAGATAATCGAATATCAAACTCGACAACCCTTCGCTGTAGACTTGTCCGGTGAAGATAAGAGGCCTGGAGGTGGCTTATGCCGCTGACAGGACGGGTAAGCCCGTTAGCGCTTAATCTGAACTCAATGATAGAGAGAGCCACGTACAACACACTTCGTGTTAACGTGGTGGCTAGGAGGACCGACCTCCAAACTGCTTTACCGCAGGGAAAAAAACGTAGCCTTAAATCTCTCCTTCCCTAGAAAGTCAATCAATTTGACGTTCGAGGTCAGGAGAGATACAGTCAGAATACCTTGCTTTATACCTTCCTATCAATATAAAACAATCTTCAATTTAATTAATAGAAAATTGTAAGAAAAATAGAGAATTGCCTTTTATTTCAAGCTAAACCCCTTGACAAATACACGTCAGTGGTGTATACTATAGGATACGTTTTAAACGATATTTCTTTGGGTTTTACCCTTTGTAAAAATCGATAAAAACGGCACATTTACAATAAGACATACCGGGAAGTATCCCCGTTTCTCAACCTTTTGCTGCCAATTATGGGATTGATGTATTCGATCCTATGATTGGCAGTATCTGTCTGTGGGAAGCAGGAACCTCCCGAAGACATTTCATATAGAAACATCTATCGTTCTTGACCATATAGAGCAAAGAGAGGACAAATCATGAACAAGCTACACGTTGCAGTTGTTTCACTTGTTATTGGTGCACTTTGGGCCGGTTTCGTGGCTTTGGCGCCCGTTCAGGCGCAGGGCACCGTGACGTGCTTGGACACCGCAGGTCTGGTGACCGCACTGGGGACTTACCCGGAGCGCGTTAGATTTGACCTATACGATGACCAACACACCGACCCCGCCGGCTGGCGCGTTATCTATGACGGTAACAATCCCATTACGTGGACAGTTCCCGTCGATTACGTGGTGCAATTCGGCGACCCAATGGTAAGCGTGACCGGAGACGGTCAGACGGAAGTGACGTTCTATACGGCTTCAATCTGGATGCCGTGGCAGTGCCGCACAGGCACACCCACGAGCACTCCTGAACCAAGCCCGACGTCATCCGCCACCCCATCCCCCACCATCACGTCAACAGTAACACCCGAACCGACCGAAACCATGACCCCAGAACCGGCATACTATTCGATGAACTACTATTCCGATGCAGATTACAAATATCTGCAATTCGAGTGTGGCGACACCGATGAAGTGCCCGAAGAGGTCCTGGAGATCAGTCAAGTCAACCCGGCTTTCCCCAGTGTGATCATCGAATCCGCATGGGAACCGGACTGGCAGTACACCTTGTGCGGTGGAGCGACAGTGGAACTGTTGCCTAACACCGTACAGATTCGCATTCCGGGCACCGTCATGATGGTTGTGAGTCAGGAAGCGGCCGACTTGGGCTGGCAGACGATGGATCGTTGGTTCTGGATCGAAGGCTACATGCCTAAAGATCTGCAGCCGACGCCCACACCGTCTCCCACACCCGAACCGACCACTGAACCAACTGAGACCCCCACGCCTGAGCCGACACCGATCCCTCAGCCCGGGCAGTTTGCTCCTGTTGAGGATTGGGCCAAGTTCTACGGCTGGAACTACCACGGCCTGGTCGACCCTCCCATGGGTCACCAAGTCGAAGTTATCAGCCTCAGTACCCTGCCCCCCGGCTACAAAGCCGTTGGAAACGGGATCACCATCGAGCGTGAAGATGCCAATCGCACTTTCCTGCCCGGATGGTACACCGTGTACGGTTTTGAGCAGGCGTTCTTGCCTATGGTCGCGCGGTAGTAGACGGTCCCTCCGGCGCAGTTTTATCGCGCCGGAGGGACCTCACTATCAAAAATGTCTAAAGGGCCCGGTATGTCTTTATTCACTTTAAAACGTTTACTCAAGGCGATTTATCGAGAATCGTTTAGGATAAGCGCTTCAAAAAGTGCTTTAATAATTATTATTTTTTCAAATATATGGAAAAAATACTCGGATCAATCGGATTGATTGCGCTTTCGGTAGCAATCGTTGTCATCGCTTTCCTTTCATTGGGAAGAGTTGATCAGTGGCTGAAAAACATGGCTATTGCAGAGTGTGCCAAACTCGGTACCTTTACCACAGTCAATCAAGGTACGTCAGGTGACGGTCAAACATTTACCACGACCAGTACTGAACCTATTCGCAGTGTCTACAAGACCTGTATAGAAGATAAAGGATATACAACCAATTTAAAATAATGTAAGAAACAGCGCATTAGAGTAAGAAAAAGGTTGAATATTCAACTATTATAAAGTATACTATAGGATATGATTAAACTCAGCATTGTTATCCCCGTTTACAACGAGGAAGAACGACTGGAAAAGACTTTTACAGCCTTAAAACAAGGCGTCCGCTCTGGTGCTTTTCAGATCGCTGAAGTCATTTTCGTCGATGACGGGAGCCGAGATAATACTAAAAAGATGATCAACACCTGGATCAAACAGATCAAGACAAAAAAAACTGCTTATAGGCTTGTCTCTTATGGTAAAAATCACGGTAAAGGTTATGCTGTGAAAACCGGAATGCTTGCTGCAAGCGGTGATTATATCCTTTTTATGGATGCTGACATGTCAACACCTCTGCCTGAACTTCTGAAAATGCAGCCGGTAATGCTTGATGGAAAAGACGTAATTATAGGTACCCGAAAAAACGGCCACTCGACGGTTATTAAACATCAGCCGCTATACCGAGAACTGTTGGGTAAAGTTTTTACGTTACTTTCAAACATTATCACCAATACTTGGGTGACTGACTTTACCTGCGGCTTTAAGGTATTTTCTCATGATGCCGCCCAAAAAGTATTTAGCCGTGCTCAAATTGAACGTTGGGGATATGATGCGGAAATTCTCTTCATTGCCAACAGCCTTGCTATAAGTATGAAAGAGGTACCGGTAATTTGGACAAACGATGAACGTTCCAAGGTAAATCTGTTGAAAGCATTACCTCAGACACTTGGTGAGCTCTACACAATCCGTAAAAATGCCATGAAAGGTCTGTATAATTTCAAAAAAGGTTCCCTTCTCTCGAATTTCAAACCGGCATTACGATGGTTATCCATGTTTATCTAAAGTGGATTTACCGCTACAAATTGGGCATACTAAAAGTATGAAAGACACTATTCTCGTCGTCACCAGTTACCCGGAAAAGGGGACTATACACGGTGAAGGCACAGTGGGAATCGCTTCCTATACGAAAAATACACTTCTTCATATCCTAAAAACAGAACCTGAACTGTCATTTAGCGTTTTAGCAGAAATTCTTTCAAAAAAAGAATCATATGAAGAAGATGGTATGAATATAACAAGAATGTGGGAGAGAAACAGCTTAGCAAGTCTTTTCAGTCTTTTTCAGAAAATGATGAAGCCTTACCGGCAAATTATTATCCCGTTTGAGGTCTATATGTTCGGAAACGCATTTTTTGCCGGTATATTTCTCATATTTTTAACTTTCTTGAAGATTATGGGCAAAAACATAACTATCATCGTACATCAAGTACCTGATGGTATAGATGATGTCGAATCCCACACATTAAGAGCCCGCCTCTTCCCTATTCTTAAGCACGTGCTTTACAAGATTATTACATTTTCTTCCCGAAAAGTGGTGATATTTGAAAAAACATTTAAAAAACGCCTGGGAAATAAAAAAAATATAGTTGTGATCCCACATGCTGTTGAGCCTGTGCACCAAATTCCTCAAGCAGATGCAAAGAGTAAACTAGGTATTCCTGTCAAAAAACCATTAGTCCTATATTTTGGCTTTCTTTCACCTTATAAAGGAGTTGACCAACTTATTAAAGAATGGGATAAACAATCCTCTTATACACTCATATTAGCAGGCGGCGGCAATCCAAATCATATGACTAATCCTGAATATCAAAAGTATATTCAGAGTTTGCATACGGAAGCAGAAAAGAAAAATATTCAAATCACAGGGTTCGTCTCGGAAGAAGACCTGCAATTGTATTTTTCCGCTGCAGATATCATAATCCTGCCGTATCGAACCTTTTTCTCATCATCTGGTCCGCTGTCACTGGCTTTTGCATACGAAAAACCCGTGCTGCTCTCCCCTGCTCTATCAGAGTATTTTTCATCTGAAGATTTTGTTGAAGCACTCAAAAAAAACGCTCTTCAAAAGAAGGAACTTATATCCAGAATTGAAAAACAATCATTAACAGTGAATATACAGCTGATCATGAAAAAATACAATCAATACCAGGCTTTTTCACGGGAGTTAAAAGAAAAGCGCTCTTGGAATACGATCGGCAAAAGATATGCCGATCTTCTGACAGAACAAGCATAAATCGTTAGAATATATCAATATGAACAGATTACAATCACTTTTGAAGAAGCTACAGTCGAACATATTCTTATTCATTCTCCTTGGTGTACTGGGATTTTTATTTTATCGCAATTACACCCCGGGAACCTGGCTTACCGGCTGGGATAACCTCCATCCGGAGTTTAACTTCGGTTTAAATATAAAACGGGCATTCTACAGTGTCTGGCAGGAGTATCAAGGTCTGGGGCTTTTAGCCGGCATGGCACATGCGGCAGATTTATTCCGGGAAATCTTTTTATGGCTCATTTCTTTGGCCATTCCGCAAAGTTTCAACCGATACTTCTTCCATTTTCTCATGATTACGTCAGGCGCAGTTGGGACATATTTCTTTTTGAAAGATATTGTTTTCGAGAAAAATGCCGATCTAAAGTATCGGGCATCCGCT
>Ga0210057_1004862_pt1 | contig 17562 bp, 19 predicted proteins | sample CryGeyCG2114_010_2_FD_183968 | JGI IMG/M metagenome (GOLD analysis project Ga0210057, IMG submission 183968) | Groundwater microbial communities from aquifer - Crystal Geyser CG10_big_fil_rev_8/21/14_0.10 (SPAdes) (version 2) | ecosystem: Environmental > Aquatic > Deep subsurface > Groundwater ...
AAAAGTTTATCTTACTTTGAGGATGCGGAAAAATTGGAGATGCCCGAGATGATTGAAAAAATCAACTGGGAAGAAGTCAAGGAATTTTTCCGTAAAGAAGTGTTAAAATTAGCTGATAAATATTTATAATGAAATACAAACGAAATAAAGGCCTTATTACCCAGAAACTAGACGACAAAACCGTTAACAAGTATATTTTATCAAAAAACCAAGCTGGGATGAGTATTTTATGGCGGGCTTGACAAAATCTGCTTTATATTTTATCATTTCATTAAATGGACAAAATTAGGAACTATCTAAAATGGGATTATTTTGAGGAAATAATCCTTGAGAAAGGATTTATTTATTTTAACCTTTATGATCTGGAGCGGCTTTTTCCTCCTTATGATAAAGCTTTAAAAAAATTCCTGACGAGAAAAGTCAAGGAAGGAAAGCTCATAAGATTAAAAAAAAATCTTTACTGCCTAAAAAGAAAAATCCCAAGCGATTACCTTATTGCCAATCTACTTTATCAGCCCTCATACCTTTCTTTGGAATTTGCACTTTCCTATTACTCGATTATTCCCGAGACTGTTTATAGCATTACTTCGGTTACCAGTAAACCAACCAGGGAATATGTCGTTGAAGGAAAAGTTTTTAGCTATCAGACAATAAAAAAAAGGGCCTTTTGCGGTTATCTGCCGAGACAGACGGACGGCAAAACATTTTTAATAGCAACCGCGGAAAAAACTTTAGCCGACTATCTTTATTTCGTCAGCTTGGGGAAAAAGAGTCTAAATGACAGAACTGATTGGTCTAAAGTTGATAGAAAAAAAGTAAAAACATATCTATTGGACGATTTTCAACTGAATCCGTTAACAGTAAAAAAACTAATCCCATGATTGACAAAGACTTTATTGACAACTTGAGAATAAAATGGCAGACTACGGAAATAAACGTGTTGAGGGAGTATGTCCAGCATCTTTTTTTAGCCAATCTTTACAAACAGCGTGAAGCAGAAGGACTTTTTTTCAAGGGCGGAACGGCATTAAGGGTAGCATATCAATCACCAAGATTTTCCGAAGACCTTGATTTTTCCTCCGCCATACGTTCAGCTTCCAAGATAGAAGATCTCATTCAAGAAACGTTATTAGAGATGGACAAAGGCGGGATAAAATTGACAATTGCCGAAGCCAAAAAAACAAGCGGCGGATACCTTTTTGATTCAAAAACAAATCTTTTTGGACACGATATAGAAATAAAACTTAATTTTGTAATAAAGAATAATTTGGACGGTGATTCAATCGTAGTCAGGTCGGTTTTTATCCCGCCCTACAATATCACTGTTTTAAAACAAGAAAGTCTTATAGGCGAGAAAATTCAGGCTTTTTTGACAAGAGGAAAAACGCGGGATTGGTTTGACCTATACTTTATAATAAGAGCTAATTTAGGAGGAAAAGCGCTATCCGAGGATTATGAGAAAGCAATTAAAAAGGTTGAAAAAACCAAAATTAACTTTTCTGAATTGAAAACTTTTCTTCCCCACAGCTTTTGGCCGGTTGTTGCTGATTTAAGGAAAAATTTATTAAATGAGTTAAAGAGAGTTTAAAGATATAATTAGGCTATGAAAAAGCCAAAATGGGACGAGTATTTTATGAAACTGGCAACCGTTGTTAGAGACAGAGCGGACTGTACGAGAAGGAAAGTCGGTTCAATCGTGGTTAAAGACTTTCGCATTATTGCCACTGGTTATAACGGAACTCCTCGTGGGATAAAAAATTGTAGTGAGGGAGGCTGTTTACGGTGCAGACGAAGAGATAAAGGAGAGATTGATAGCTTTGAATATGAAGAAAGCTGTGTTTGTATTCATGCTGAACAAAACGCGATTATCCAGGCTGCTTACTTAGGCATTTCTACTAAAGGCGGAACTCTTTATTCAACCACTAATCCCTGCTCAAGCTGCGCCAAGATGCTCATTAACGCAGGAATTATCAGGGTGGTTTGTAAGATAGAACACCATGATGAAGGCGGAATAGAACTTCTTAAGAGAGCGGGAGTTATTGTTGAGATAATGAAACCTTAAAGCTGGATTCACACTGATAAAAAAGCGGATTAACACAGATATCAATGAAAATCCGCTATTAAAAATCCGCGAAAATCATTATGCTAAAAAAAATCACAACACTAATAATATTAGTTTTTATATTAATAAATGTCTCCAATATATATGCAAATCCCAACAATAAATACGGTATTCATCTGGCTCAACCGCATTTGGAAGATTTGGATTCAGCCGCTAAGTTGGTTAATTCAACCGGTGGCGACTGGGGATATATCACTTTAATTATTCAAGAAAACGACCGCAACCGGGAAAAATGGCAGAGAATTTTTAACAGACTGAGAGAACTCCATCTAATCCCGATTATTCGTTTAGCCACTCAGTCAGAAGGCGAAAACTGGCGCCGGCCAGAGGAGAAAGATGCTGATGACTGGGTAAAATTTCTTGACTCTTTAAACTGGGTGGTCAAAAATCGTTACATAGTCCTTTTTAATGAACCTAATCATGGGTTAGAGTGGGGTGGCGAAGTGGATGAAAAGAGTTATGCTGAAGTGGCTTTTACTTTTGCCAAAGCTTTGAAGGAAAAAGACCAGGACTTTTTTGTTATGCTGGCTGGGTTTGATGCGTCAGCGCCATCATGGCCATCGGGGATGGAAGATGAAGAGATCTTTCTTCGAAAAATTTTTAATTTTTCATTTTTAATTTTTAATTATATTGATGGTTGGGTGAGTCATTCGTATCCGAATCCGAACTTTTCCGGTAGTCCTTGGGCGAGTGGTCGAGGAACAGTGAGGACTTATGATTGGGAACTAGCATTATTGGGGCGATTAGGGGTAAATAAGGAATTACCGGTGTTTATTACGGAAACGGGGTGGAAGCGCGGCAGCGAAGAGGGAGTGGCAGAGAACTTTCGTAGTGTTTATGAAAATGTTTGGCAGCCAGATGATAGAGTAATGGTGGTGACACCGTTTGTTTTTGATTATCAGTCTGATCCGTTTTTAGAGTTTTCTTGGAAGAAATACCAGTCAAGCGATTTTTATCAGCAGTACTACACAGTGCAATCACTTTTAAAAACCAAAGGTGAACCAGAACAGATAGAAAAAGGTAGTATTAGCTTTGATCTGCCAAAAGAACTGGTAGCTCAGTCAAAATATAACTTCCGCGTTAGCTTAAAAAACCAAGGTCAGGCGGTTTGGGATAAGAATGAAAGTTATGAGTTAGGAGTTATGAGTTATGAGGGAAATAAACTAACTAATTTTTTAATCTCAGACATCAAAGATATAAAACCGTTTGAGGAAAAAACAATTGATTTTAGTTTAAAAACTAATGAAGAAAAAGAAAAGGAAGAAATTAAATTTTTTTTAGTTAAAGATAATAAAACAATTTTAGAATCTAAGCCTTGGCAGTTTAAGATTTTACCCTTACCTGATCTGAATGTTGAGGTTAATTTCTGGCCGATAAGACGAGCTAAGGGAGATAATTTTGAAGTTCAGCTATTTGACGTTGATGAAAGATTGGTTTTTAAAAAAACAGGAGTCAAGGTTGATAAAGGTTTAGGAATGATTAAAAACATTCAAAATATTGCCATTGACGAGCTTTACCGTGTTGTTATTCTCAAGCCTGGTTACCTGCCTCGCCAGACCTATATCGTTTTCAAGACCAAAGGCAATCTAGCTAAATTCAAATCCATGCTACCATTTGATCTAAACTCAGATGGTAAATTTGATTTTAGAGACGTTAAATTTTTATTTTATCATCTCACAAAACTTTTGAAAACGGTCTAGGCCGCGTTTAATATGTTCTAGTCCGGTGGCAAAGCTAAAGCGGATAGAGTGATCATCGCCAAAGCCAGCGCCAGGGACAACAGCCACATAGGATTTTTCCAAGAGTTCTTGGCAGAATTTCACCGAGCCATTAATTTTTTTATTATAAAGACGAGAAACATCAGCAAAAACATAAAAGGCGCCCTCGGGCTTTTGCGCCTTGACTCCTTTTATTGAGTTAAGTTTTTGCACCATATAGTCCCGTCGTCTTTGATACTCTTTAACCATTTTTGGAATATGATCTTGAGGACCGTTTAAAGCGGCTAAAGCCGCTTTTTGGGAGATGGAGCAGGGATTGGAGGTTGAGTGGTCTTGAATCTTGGCGGCCGCCTGAATCACCTCTTCTGAACCAGCAGCATAGCCGATCCGCCAGCCAGTCATCGCATAGGTTTTAGAAACGCCGTTAACAACCACGGTCTGCTCTTTAATTTTGTCATTAATTGAGGCGATGCTGACAGCCTTTTTTCCATCATAGATTAATTTTTCATAACACTCGTCGCTTAAAACATCGAGATGATTTTTCACACAGACCGAGGCGATTGTTTTTAACTCTTTTTCGTTATAGACGACCCCTGAGGGATTAGAAGGAGAACAAAGAATGAGAAGTTTGGTTTTTTGAGTAATAGTTTTTTGCAGTTCTTCAGCGGTCATTTTTTCTCCTTTAGGCTTTAAAAAAACACAGCGGCCACTGGCAATTTTTACCATCTCTTCGTAAGAAATCCAATATGGAAGGGGAATAATCACTTCATCACCAGGATTAACTAAGGTTAAAATAATATTAAAAAGAGACTGTTTGGCGCCGGTAGAAATCAAAATATTTTTTTTCTCATAGTCTAACCAGTTATCTCGTCTCAATTTGGCGCAGACAGCCTCTTTTAATTCGCTGATTCCCGAACTAGTCGTATATTTGGTAAATCCTTCATCAATGGCTCGTTTAGCCGCTTCTTTGATATGCCACATAGTGTCAAAGTCAGGCTCACCGGCGGCAAAGGAAACAACATCTAGTCCCTGTTTTTTCATCTCTTTGGCTTTGGCAGTAATTAATAAGGTGATAGAAGGATCAATAGATTGAACGAGCTTAGATAGTTTCATATTTTTGGTCGGGAATTTTTAATTTTTGAAAGTTCTCTATAAATAGTTTAGCTAAATTATTAGCTGCTTGTAAATAGGCAGTTTTATCTTTCCATAAAGTTGACGGGTCCATGATCTTTTGGTCGACCCTGGGGATTTTTTTGGGAATAAAAAGGTTAAAGATTTTATCATGGCGGCAGGAGAGTTTATCAACCATACCTTTCAAAATAGCGGTGATAATATTTCTGGTTTCATAAATAGGAATCCGGTGACCGATTCCATATGGGCCGGCAATCCAGCCGGTATTTACTAAATAAACTTGGGTTTTGTATTTTTTCAAATATTTTTTTAACAAATTTAGATAGACTATTGGTTTCAAAGGCATAAACGGAGCGCCAAAAAAAGCGGAAAAAGTCGGTTTCGGTTCAACTATTCCTCGTTCTGTTCCGGCCAGTTTTGAAGTGTAACCAGAAAGAAAATGATAACAGGCTTGATTTAAGGTTAGGTGAGCTACTGGGGGAAGGACACCACTGGCGTCAGCCGTCAAAAAAATAATATATTTTGGCTGCTTTCCAACTCTAATAGAGACAGAGTTTTTTATAAACTCCAAAGGATAGACGGCGCGGGTGTTTTCGGTGATTGAGTCGTCGTCAAAGTCAAAATCGCCGTTTGGTTTTAAAACGACATTTTCTACCAAAGCGCCTTTGCGATGAATGGCGTTCCAGATCTGGGGCTCTGACTCTTTTTTTATTCGGATACATTTGGCATAGCAGCCAGCTTCAAAGTTAAAAATACCGCTTGGCCCCCAACCATGTTCGTCATCGCCAATCAGTCGTCTTTTTGGATCAGCCGAAAGAGTGGTTTTTCCGGTGCCTGAAAGACCGAAGAAAAGAGTGGTAGTTTTTCCATTTTTTTCAATATTGGCCGAACAGTGCATGGGAAAAATATTTTTTTGGGGAAGCAAATAGTTCATATAAGTAAACACAGATTTTTTGATTTCACCAGCGTATTTTGAGCTGCCGATTAAAATAGTTTTTTTGTCAATGTTTAAAACAATAAAGGCTTCAGAGTTAGTGCCGTCAGTTTTTGGATCAGCGGTAACTGAAGGAAAGCAGTATAAAGTTAAATCTGGTTTAAAATTTTGTACGGACAGCGCACTGCGCTGTCCGTACGTTGTTAATCGTCGAAATAAATGAGTGACGAACAAGGCTTGATAAGCATATTGGCAATAAACCCGAAGTTTAACTGAGTATTTCTTTTGAGCGCCTACTAAGACATCAACGACATAAATTTCTTTTTGTTGAGAAAGAAATTTATTAATTTTTTTTTGAAGTTTTTGGAAATTTTCAGGAGAGATTGGAAAGTTAATCTTTCCCCAATTGATTTGCTTATGGACTTTTGGCGTGTCAACGATAAATTTATCATTCGGCGAACGTCCGGTGTATTTACCCGTATAAACAACTAAGGTGCCGGTTTTGGTTTGGACTACCTCTTTTCGCTCTAAACTATGTTTTATAAGAAAGTTAATTGAAGGATTATGATAGACTACTTGTCCTTTCATTTTGATATTATACTCCTTTTGTTTGGTTCTTGATTAACTCAATCACTTGTTCTACTTCTTCATCAGAAGCAAGATAGTAATGCTTTAGGGGTTTGGCGTTTTCGTCGAATTCATAGACTAAAGGAATACAGTAAGGAACATTAAGATTAACCACCTCTTCATCGGAAATTTTATCAAGATACTTAATGATCGCTCGAAGGGAGTTATGATGACCGGAGAGAATAATTCTTTTGCCTTTTTTAATCAAAGGCTCGATGGTTTTTTGAAAATAAGGGACGGAACGCTGATAGGTCTCCTTTAATGATTCGCCGTTTGGCAAGAGCCGCGGATTAATATCTTTATACAAAAAATCACAGGAAGGATGACGAGGGTCGTTAATGTCTAACTTAGGAGGAGAGACATCATAGCTTCTTCGCCAAAAAAGAACCTGTTCTTCGCCGAATTTGGCGACTGTTTCCGCTTTGTTTAAGGTTTGTAAAGCGCCGTAATGGCGTTCATTAAGATGCCAGTCTTTAATAATAGGGATATTTGTTTGTCCAAGGACTTCAAAAACAATTTCTAAAGTTTTATAACCTCTTTTTAAAACCGAGGTAAAGCCAATGTCAAACTGATATTTTTTTTCTTTAAGTCGAAGGGCATATTTTTTGGTCATCTCAATGCCTTCTGGCGCTAGATCAATATCAGTCCAGCCGGTGAAGCGGTTGGACCACTCGGTAAGGCCGTGGCGGATGATTACTAAACGATTCATAGAAATTAGTTACTGGAAACTGGTAACTAGTTATGGAAATTGGAAAATTGAAATTAGTTTTTTCTAATTTCTACTTTCTATTTTCTATAACCAGTAACAAGTCACTAGTAACTATTTTCTATCTCAATCAATCGATTATACTTAGTGGTTCGATCACTTCGACACGGTGCGCCGGTTTTTAAGAAGTCAGCTGAAGCGGCATAGGCGAGATCGGCAATAAAAGAGTCTTCGGTCTCGCCACTGCGGTGAGAGACGGCAACGGCCCAACCATACTGTTTGGCCAATTTTATTGCCTCAACGGTTTCATAGATGGTTCCAATTTGATTGGGTTTTATTATCACTGCATTAGCTGCTTGTTTTTCTTGACCTGTTTTCATGCGTTTAGTATTAGTGCAAAAAAGATCATCGCCGACTAATAATTTATTTGGGTCTAGTTGAATTTTAAATTTTGTCCAGTTTTCCCAATCGTCTTCCGCGAAAACATCTTCAAATGAATAAACTCCGTATTTATTTTCAATTTGCAAATAATATTTAATCAGTTCATCGCCAGTAATTTCTTGACTATCTTTTTTCAGAATATATTTTCCCGCTTGGAAGAACTCCGAAGCCGCTCCATCAATCCCAAGTTTAAAGTCTTTTCCGTTCTCATAACCAACCTGTTTAGCTGAATCAATAATTAATTGAAAGGCTTCTTCATTGGATTTCAAAGCTGGTGAAAAACCGCCTTCATCACCAACTAAGGTTGATAATTTTTTTTCTTTAAGAGTTTTTTTAATTGAATGATAGATTTCCGAAGCCATTTTTATCGATTGAGAAACTAATTGACGACTGGGAATAATAATGAATTCCTGGATGTCAAAGTTCCAGTTAGCATGCTTGCCACCGTTAACGACATTAAACATCATCTTAGGCATCAGAGGTTTCTCTCCGTTGAAATAATATTCATTAATGAACTGCCAGAGAGGGAGCTTTTTGGAAAGGGCAGCGGCTTTAATCAAGGCTTGAGAGACGGATAAAATCGCATTAGCACCGAGGCGGGATTTGTTTTCCGTACCGTCAAGTGCGATTATTGTTTCATCAATTTTTTTTGGGTCGGCCTCTTGGTTTATTAAAGAATTTTTTATTAACGAATTGACATTATTAACGGCTTTTAAAACACCAAGACCGCCATATCTTTTTATATCGTTGTCTCGCAGTTCGACTGCTTCATGAGAGCCGGTTGAGGCGCCAGAAGGCACTGATGAACAAGCAGCAACACCATTGTCTAAAGTGATAAAAGTCCGTAAGGTTGGATTTCCGCGAGAGTCAAGAATTTCTATGGCTTTAATGTTAACTATTTTCATATTCTTTAAATAAATTCTAACAAATAATTAATTCTATTTTTCAATTCTTTATCTGGGCATTTGGTTAAATAACTTCCTGGGCAGATAAAGTTTGGTTTAAATTTTAAAGAATCAATATAAGAAAGAGTTTTTTCGTTAACTGCTCCATCAAGAAAAATTTCTTTCCTATAGCCTAGGTTTCGCAACTGTTCAACTTTATTGAGTGTTTCTGGTAAAAAAGGCGTTCCCTGAGCGCCAGGAACAACTGACATAATCTGCAGGAAAGGAATTTGTTTTAGGTCGTATTTACTGGCTAAATCCGTAACTTGATCTTGGGGATTGAGAACGAGACCTATAGGAAATAAAGAATAATTTTCAATTTTCAATTTACAATTTACAATTGCTGAAAAATGAATGAAAATATTTTTTATTTTCATAAAATTTTTTAATTTCTTTAATTTCCCAATTTCTGCTTCATAGTCTTTTACCATTAAGTGAAAATCAAAGATAAGAGTTTTTAAAGTTTGTAAAGTTATAAAGTTTGTAAAGTAGGGGTCGGTTTTAACCGACCCTTTCAAATATTTTATAAAATTATCAAGACTGGCGGTTTTGTTGTCGACATAGATGCCGTCAGCAATATCGACTTGAAAGCGTTGGAAATAAGGAGAAAGACGATTAATCTGGTAAAATAGTTGCGAGCAATCTTTTTCCAAAATAGAAGGAACAGTTTGCATAGGTACTTAAATTATAAATAACAAATTATAAATAACAAATGACAAATCAACATCAAAATTCAAATTACAAAATATTAAAACTATTTTCTAAATTCATATCTTTTCAGTCAGTTTCCACTGACCACAAACGCTTTGATGAGATTTTAAAGACGGTTGAGTTTATTAAAAAAGAGCTAATTGATATTGGCTTTCAAGTAAAAATCTTAAAAAAAGCTAGTGTTCCACCTTTAATAATTGCCTCATACAACTTTTGCACCGATCGTGGTAAAAATTGTAAGACAATTGGCATCTATGCTCATTATGATGTCCAGCCCGAAGATCCACTGGACCAGTGGAATACTCCTCCATTTGAACTAACAATTAAAGACAATAAATTCTATGGTCGAGGAGTGGCCGATGATAAAGGACACATAATTCAAATTCTCACTTCAATTAAACGTTTAATCGAAGTGAATAAATTAAAAAATAATATTATTTTAATTTTTGAGGGAGAAGAAGAAACTGGCAGTACTCATTTTGAAGAATTAATCAGCAAGGTAAAAAGAGAACTAGGGAAAATAGATGTTTTTTATCTGTTGGACTTTGGGGTTAAAGACAAAAATTGCGGAAAAATTCTTTTCGGACTGCGAGGATTAATCGGCTTTGAACTGACAGTACAAACTGCCAAAACAGATCTTCACTCCGGCATCTTTGGCAATATGGTTAACAATCCGGTTCAGATAATCGCCGAACTTTTAACCAAGATTAAAAATAATCAAACAGGAAAAATTTTGATTCCGAGTTTTTACAAAAAAATAAAAAAACCAACTAAAAATGAACTGTTTTATTTGGAAAAAGCGAAGAAAAACAACCGCGATTTATTAACTAAGATCTTTCCCTCTTTTGATGTTAATGGCATAATATCAGGCTATACAAAAGAGGGGATAAAGACAATTATTCCTGCTTCGGCGACAGTAAAGTTTTCCTTTCGTTTAATTGAGGAACAGAATCCTAATGAAATAGAAAAAATAGTCCTTACTTTTGTTAAAAAAAATCTATCAACGGGGATAAAATATTCTTTAAGAACTTTAGCCAAGTTAATGCCTTTTTACACTGATATTGACGATTCATATATTAAAAAAAGTGCTGATATTTTTAAACAGGTATTTGATGATGTTGTTTTTACCCGGACCGGCGGCTCGGTCGGCGCTGCTTCAACTTTAAGAAAACTATTTAAAAAACCAGTGGTGATGACAGGCTTTGTTCTTGAAGACGCTAATATCCACTCTCCCAATGAAAACTATGATGAGGAAATGTTCTTTAAAGGAATAATAGCACTTGAGAAAATCTTCGCCCAATAAGGCTCTAAAACACTCGTTTTGTAGACTATAGTCCGTTGACAAGTTAAAAAAATTTTTTTAACTTGAATTTCAAAGCTCAAATTTCAAATGTCAAATCAATTTCAAAGTTTCAAATTTTAAATATTTAGATTTTGAGCTTGACTTGAACTTTGTCCATTGGATTTTGTCATTTAGTTTTATGAATAACAACTTGCTTTATTATCTTTCTTTTTCTCATTTTTTAGGCATTGGGCCAGTAAGACTGAAGGCTTTGATCAATTATTTTAGGGACGTTAAGAAAGCTTATCAAGCAAAAGAAAGAGATATCAGTGAAGTAATAGGAGTAAATATTGCTAAAAAATTTATTGACTTTCGAGCCAGATTTGATCCGGTAAACAAATTAGAAGAATTAAAAAGAAAAGAGATCTTTGTTTTGTCGATGGCTGATAAAGACTACCCGGAATCGTTAAAAAATATTTCTGATCCGCCGATCTGCCTATATATTAAAGCTCGATATCAGAATTTTTTTGACTCCGTTGGAGCCACTGCGCTTTTTTTTGCCGTTGTTGGGACTCGGAAGCCAACACCTTATGGTGAACAGATTGCTGATAAATTTTCTTCAGAGCTGACTGAGGCAGGCTTTGTGATCGTCTCTGGTCTGGCAATGGGGATTGATACCATTGCTCATCGAGCCTGTTTAAAGATTGGTGGAAAAACGGTTGCCGTTTTGGGTTGCGGAGTTGATATTATTTATCCTTCTGTCAACTGTGATCTTTATGAAAAAATTATTAAAACAGGAGGAGTAGTCCTGAGCGAATTTCCTCCAGGGCACACGGTTTTGCCCGGTCTTTTTATCTCTCGTAATCGGATTATTTCTGGTCTATCAAAAGGGGTATTAGTTATCGAGGGCGCTAGAGACTCAGGAGCGTTGATTACGGCTCGTCATGCCGCTGACCAGGGCCGCGAAGTCTTTGCCGCGCCTGGGCCAATCAACTCAGAAATGTCTACTGCTCCCAATCTACTTCTCAAACAAGGAGCCAAGCTAGTGACATCAATTGAGGATATTTTTGAGGAGTTTAATATAAAAATTAGTCCGAAAAAGAAAGAAAATATAAGAGCAAATCTGATCGATGAGGAAAGATTGGTTTTTGACTGTCTTGAAGACAAAGCGCTCATGGCTGACGAGATGGTTTTAATTTTAAAAAAACCAGTAAGCCAGATTCTTAATCTCTTATCTTTAATGGAAATAAAAGGGGTAATTGAAAAAAACAGTGAAAATCGGTACCAGATAAAATTATAAGTTCAAAATTCAAAGTTCAAATGTCAAATCAAATCCAAAGTCCAAATGATAAAAAACCGTTTAACTTAGAAGAAAGGACGGCATTATTTGGAGAAGTAATTATAAAATTTGCAAAAACAATTAGAGAGAATACAAATAATAGATCTTTAATTAATCAGTTAATAAGATCATCAACTTCGATCGGGGCTAATTATATGGAAGCGGACGGAGCTGATTCTAAAAAAGAAGCTAAGGAAACACTTCATTGGTTAAGAATGATCGCTGTTGCTAATCCTGATCAAAAAGAAGAATGTAGAAAATTGTGGAAAGAAACCCACGAGTTAACTTTAATATTTTCCTCAATACTGTTAAAATAGTTTTAGATTTTGAACTTTGAGCTTGATTTGAAATTTGGATTTTGTTATTTGGATTTTTATTATTATGTTAAAAGTCGGTATTGTTGGCCTGCCTAACGCGGGCAAGTCAACCTTATTCAACGCCTTAATCGATAAACCAAAGGCAATGGTGGCCGCCCACCCTTTTACCACCATTGATAAAAATATTGGCGTGGTTAATGTGCCTGACGAAACTCTTTTTCAGTTGGCTAAAATTGAAAAAATTGACAAAGTCACTCCAACCACGATCACCTTTGTTGACATTGCCGGACTGATTAAAGGCGCTAGTCAAGGCGAAGGCTTGGGCAACCAGTTTCTCCACCACATTCGCGAGGTTGATCTGATTTTGCATTTAGTGAGATTTTTTAAAGATGAAAAAGTGGCTCATGTTCATGCCAAAATCGACCCAGAAGAAGACCTAGCAGTGGTCAACGAAGAACTATTATTGGCTGACCTTCAGTCTTTAGAAAAAAAATCAAAAACGGAAAAAATTAGCACAGAACAACAACAATTAATTAATAAAGTCAGGGATTGGTTAAACCAAGGTAAACAAGCTTCACAAATTTTTTTAACCAATGAAGAGAGAGAGTTTATCAAAACATTAAATCTTCTGACAACTAAAAAACAGTTTTTAATCGCCAATATTGGTGAAGAGGAAATTAACCAACCAGCGAAGGAGATTAACAGACAGCCAGTATTATCGGTCTGCGCCCAACTTGAGGCAGAGCTGAATGAACTAGCATGGGTTGACCAGCAGAAGTTTTTAAAAGATATGGGACTGGAAAAAACTTTAAAAGAAAAGATTATCAAGGAGAGTTATCAGGCTTTGGATATTATCACTTTTTACACGATTGCCAAAAGAGCTGAGGCAAGAGCCTGGACCCTAAGGCGGGGAGGAATGGCAGTTGAGGCAGCCGGGAAGATTCACACTGACTTTGTAAAAAACTTTATTAAAGCTGAGGCAATCAACGCAAAAAATCTGATTGAGGTAGGCTCTTGGCATAAGGCTCACGAGATGGGGAAGATTGGACTTCATGGAAAAGAGTACCTTGTCCAAAATCAGGATGTGCTGGAGATAAAGGCGGGAGTGAAATAAAATTCTAAATCCTATGGTTTTAAAGGTCTTTACCGATGGCGGATCAAGAGGTAATCCTGGGCCTTCGTCAATTGGTATAGTAATGTATATTAATAATAAAAAGATTTTTCAACAGCGTGAAGATATTGGCGTGGCGACGAATAATGAAGCAGAATACCAAGCGCTTATCAAGGCGTTAGAAATCCTAAATCCTAAATTACAAATCCCAAATAAATTCCAAATTTCAAATTTTCAAAGTATCAAACAAATACAATTCTATTCCGATTCGCGGCTGATGGTTAATCAGGTGAATGGGATGTTTAAGGTAAAACAGGGAAAGATTAAGGAGTATATTTTGAAAATCAGGATGCTGGAGCAGGAAATAGGACTGCCAATAAGCTACCATTTGATTCCCAGGGAGGAGAACTGGGAAGCAGATCTTTTAGTAAATTCTAAATCCTAAATTACAAATCCTAAATAAATTCCAATATCTAAATCCAAAATTCTAAGTGGTTTTGTAATTTGATGCTTAGAATTTGTGATTTTTCTTAAAAACTAGTGGAAAAAAATTCTGATGGAATTTGCGGATAGCTCTGGAAAAGGGTGATTTTTTTGGAGACGCCGGTTGAAGAGGAAACTTCGGAGACAACCGTCTTTCCCTGAAGAGGCATGTCAGAGCTTCTTGAGATAAAAAGCTTGGTTGGGGCGTATAAGACGCGGACTTCCATAAGCTTACTGTCAGTTGAAATATTAGAACCAGAGATAGAGTAGGAGTAATTAAAATTAGTATTAGGTGTACAGATGCTAGAGCCGGTTGAAGCATTACTGATGCGCGAGTCCGGGTCAATCACATATTTTTTTACTCCGCTGTCTTTAACTAAAGTGATTTCTAAGGCCGGAATGGTGGTTCCTGATTGAAAACAAACCGTAATATCTTCAGTATCTAAAGATTCTCCGGAGAAAGTTTTTGTCACCGGATCATAGTTTTCTAAATAAAAAGTATAGGAGCCGTCTTTAATAATCGAAGAGGTAGTGAATTGATTACTGGTGGCTGTCTCGACTGAGGCACTTCCAGTGAAGTCGGTTAAAGAAGAAAGAGCGCCTTCGCCAATAATGACCGTTCCTGCTCCTTGTTTGAGAGCCGCCTCCAAAGCCGCCTCAGCCGCTGCCAAAGCTTTTTGGTTTTCCTCCTCCAGTTTGCTGACCTGGGTTTCGGTAATGGACTGAAAAGAGACAGACAGGACGACAGTCATCAAGGTCGCCAAGAGCATAACGGTGATTAGCAATATTTGTCCGCGTTTCATAATAAAAATTCCAAATCCTAAATTCCAAGATCCAAATAAATTATAAATCTCAAATTACAAATTCTAAACATTTATTTTATCGTAAATACTAGCAAGAATTTTAATTAACTGTTTACTCTCATCTAATAATGAAAACATTTCATCTTTTATACCAGAATTTGCTTCCAAGATTAATTCTAACCAATAAATAGTTTCTTTAACTTCTTTTTTAGCGATTGTTATTTTATTTTTAAAGTCTTTTTTTGTATCAGTCTCATTAGCTTCTCTATAATTAGCACCAATACTAGTCGAAGATCGTATTAATTGATCAATTAATCGATGATTAACAGTATTAAATGGTAATTTTTTACACAGATGAATAATTTTTATAGAGAAACTTTTAGTTCGATCTTCTAAATCATAATTTTTCATATTTTTGTTTGTAATTTTGAATTTAGTATTTGAGATTTATTTGTAATTTGTGATTTGATGCTTGGTGCTTTTCTTATTGCGTCTGTTTCCACTCATAACTAGCCGTACTCAGATATGGTAATAGGTCTATATATTGCTGTTGATCAAAGACGATAAAGACCGATGGTTTCGAATTATCAGACCACTCTCTTCCATTAACAAAAGTTGAAAAAGCGACCAGATTGCCTTTGATTTTTAAGCCCTGAGTGGTGTTTGAGCCGGTGTTAACTGTTTGAGCGATAAAAACTCCTTCAGCGTACTTAACCGAAGAAGTAAAGTTAATTGTATTGGCTAAGATTGCTAAAGCAGCATGAGCCGGTTGAAAGTTGGGCATATCTAAAGTGGCTGTTCCAGTGACAATGAGGACGACCTTTTTATTATTGAAATTAGCTTGATTATTAATAGTTAAATCGCCTTGCCAGAGATTAATTTTATCTTCGGCAAGGTCGTTCAAGTTAGTAATTATCTGATATTCTTTTCTGGCTTTGACATAGCTTAAGAAACCTGAAGGACTAAGAGCGGTTTTCCGAGTATAACTTTCCGCTTTCCAGTCTTTACTAGAGACAGCGGCGGTGCCAGTATAGATAGATGAGGCAGTCACTAAACCCGGATCACTGCCGGCGCTGTTCATAATAAAATAGCGCTGGTTGACATCGTCGTCACTATCATAGGCACTGATATTGAGCGGAAGAACATTGGTCAGACTTCCCGGGCTGGAAAAAGAACTGTTTTTCAGTTTTGTCCAGGCGGTATTGTTGCTGAAAAAGATGTCTTTGTTGTAGACGGTTGAGTCGCCGGAGGAGACGTCAACCGGCAAACTATTGTTAGCGGTCGCAGTGCAGGCATTGGCATCGGTCCAGTAAGCGGAAGAATAACCAGTGGCTGAGCTGGATAGATTGAGATTCTGGGCCGGGGTGGGAAAGATGTGATTTGGGTCATTGCTGTAATTATTAAAAGCAGCGGTACAGCGGTAAGAGGATCGGGTCTGGCCTGAGGGCGGGGTGATGCCGCAGTTAGTGGTGACACTGGTTGGGGATTGGGGATTAATATTGATAGAAATATTGCTGGTAGAAATATTATTGAAACAGGCGCCCCGTAGATATTCTCTTAAGTTGCCGGAGACAGCTACAGTCGGATATGGCGTCGGACATGGCTGGGTATTGCAGGCCTGGCTGCTATCACCGCTGCAAGCTGCGCCGCACTCATTTGGTGGAGGATTGGTGCAAGTTCTTGTTTGCGTCCCGCCGCCGCATGACACCGAACAGGCGCTCCACGTACTCCACCCGCCGTCAACCGGTGTACAGCACGACTGGGTATTGCAGGCCTGGGTGTTTCCACACCCATCGCTCTGCGTACCGCCGCCGCAGGATACAGAACACTCCCCCCAATTAGGTGTACAGCCCCCCGCACAACTGCTGTCACACCAATAATGATGCCAATAACATCCGTAAGAACATTTTTTCTTATTAGTATAATCTCCGCAACTATAAACAGCTACCCCCTCAGAACTAGTGGAAGAAATAGTAGTACACCATTCTTCAGTAGTACCACAAGCGAAATTTGATGGACCATGAGTACATGCTAAAACTTTTTGAGATGAAAAAGCCATCGCCGCCAAAAAGATCATTCCTGCCCAGATGATTGCCTTTCTGAAGATAAATGTATGCTTCATTTTTTCATTTATTTTTAGCCACATATAACTGGCACGCTTTATTAATTTCCGCGCAACTGTTATCACCGCATAGGCCGCTGAATATCATCAATTCGCTTGCTGTTTCCTGAACTTTATTTATGAGTGTCTCTATTGTCACTTCTTCTCCGGCAGAATCAATGGGATTGACAATTTTTATATCCCCGTTTTTACAGGCAATCCGGCTGGTTATTTTCTTTCCCTCTAGCTGATGCGGCCAAACAAACCTAAGACTAAATGTCTCGGTGTGTTTATCAGCCGATTCAATCATAAACTGGGGTGTGTTCTTGGTTGGGTCAAAGTTAGTAGATAGTTCCGCAGGCGGGCCTAAAGGGCTTGGGCCAGGTTGTTCCGTTGGGTTAGGTTGTCCTGCAGGCGGGCCTAAAGGACTTGGGCTAGGTGGTTGAGTTTTAAAATACAAAATCGCTTCACTCACCATCACTACTATGGCCAGAATACATAAAATTGAAAGCATGATTATTATTTTTCTCTTCATTTAATTTCATCATAGTGGAAAATAAGCAGGATTTCAACATCTATGGTTGCGGTCTTGGCGGAAGTATGGTTTTATATTCTTTGTTAAGCCTTTCAATAACCGCAGAGGCCTTCTTATTAAGAAAAATAGGTTTAAGCTTGCCCTCATCGCTTAAATAAACAATAATCGTACCATCATCTACGCTATACATGTCAAATGGGATGATATCTCTCGGTGGAGATGAATTATAATCATCCATCAATATACCCCCAATAAAT
>Ga0210057_1004864_pt1 | contig 17556 bp, 21 predicted proteins | sample CryGeyCG2114_010_2_FD_183968 | JGI IMG/M metagenome (GOLD analysis project Ga0210057, IMG submission 183968) | Groundwater microbial communities from aquifer - Crystal Geyser CG10_big_fil_rev_8/21/14_0.10 (SPAdes) (version 2) | ecosystem: Environmental > Aquatic > Deep subsurface > Groundwater ...
ATTCTTCGACGATAATAATCCTTATATACCCAAATCATTGTTTGTGAACTATGAAAAAAATCAGCGTTTGTTTAACCTTGATAGTGGTTCTATTTTTATTTTCAACTTTTACTGTAAGTGCTATAACGGGAAGTTTGGGAAATGCAAGGATGATCATCTCAAGCGATCAATATGATGAATTAAATGATTTAAATGGAAAAGATTATGTTATAATCGAGAAAACAATTCTTGTAAGGAATGTGAATAATGTTCCATTAAATATAACATTAATCCCTGATGCGAGCGCTGAAGAGTTTATAGAAATGATTGATTCTAATTTTATATTAGAACCTGCAAGCGGAAGTGTCCCTACGGAAAAGAAAGCAAGATTTAATATTAGAATAAAAGATTACGGCGGTTATGATGGAAAGATAAGCGTATTATTTGCGCCGATCGGTGTGGATGAACCGGGTGTTGCTTTATCATCGGCTATTGTAGTTAATGCTAAGAAAGACGGTGTCAGTGTTGATCCTGATTTAGAGGACGATTCTGAAGATACAGGTAATGGAGATGATACTCCTATAACTGGAGACGCGATTAGTAGTATCCCTAAAGGAGTTATGATATTAGGAGTTTCAACTTTAATTCTATTGATTGTACTTATAGTGTTGGTTTATATTATGAAAAAGAAGAAGTCAAAACAAAATCAAGATATAAACATCGTAAAGGCAAGTGAAATTAGGAAAGATGAGAGTAAAAAAGAAATCGAAAAAAAGGAAACTAAGTTAGATAAAAAGGAAGTGAACTATGAAAAGACAAGAAAACCAAAACAAAAATGAAAAAAATAATGTTTACGCTTTTAATAGGAATGCTGTTTATAGCATTTGCTGGTAATGTTTCAGCTAACGGAGAAAAAGTAGGCTACATAGCTGTAAATTCTAATTTGCTAAGCAGCAGTGAAGTGGTCATAAGATCTACGTTAATAAGTGAAGGTTATGTTGTTACAATAATTGATGACGCTCAAAGCTTTAATCCGGATATTTATGATTTAATAATTGTTGGTGAGGGTGTTAGAGATGTTTCTGGAAATGTCGATACAAAAAATAAAAAAGTTTTATTCATAAGCAGTTTAGCCGCGCAAAAAGCGGGACTAGCTGTAAGTCAAGGAAAAAGCAGCACCGCTAACACAATAAAAATAAATAATATCGCTAATGAGATAACAAGCGGTTATACTCTCGGGACTTTAACGGTCTATAATTCAAGAAAAGAAGTTTATTATTTGAAGACATGTTTTCCCGCTGGGGCCCAAAATCTGGCTTTGAAAAGCAGTTCTTTGTCTGAAAGCGTGATATTAGCCGTCGATAAAGGCGCTATGCTGATTAATGGGTCATGCACAAGAAGAGATATTAAAATCAATGAAAGAAATTTATTTTTTGGACTTTCGAGAGCCGATTCATGGAATAGTGACGCTCGAAATTTATTCTTGAAAAGTGTTGAGTGGACAATTGACGGACGAATAAATAATCAACCTGTCCTTGATGAAGATATTCCAACGCTTGAATGGCAGAAAAATACGAATTTGACAATCGATTTAAGTCAATATTTTAGTGATCCCGATGGCGATGATCTGGATTATGATATTGCTCAAACTTCAAATAATAATGGAATAAGTTTAGTGATAAATAAGCAGACCGGAATGGTAACATTCTCTACGATACCAGATTATGTTGGAGAAGATTGGATTATCTTCAAAGCAATTGATGAAGGTAATTTGGAAGTTTTGAGTAATCAAGTTACACTTAAAGTTACTGAGATCCCAACTCCACCAAATACTGCGCCAATCATATTGAATGAGGAAGATCTAAATATTGAACTGGATGAAGATTTTACTCCGACGACGTTTGATTTGACTTCTTTTGAAAGCGACGGAGAAGACACTGGAGCAAATTTAGTATGGAGTGTAAAAGATAAGGTCGGAAACTTCAATGTTGAAGTGACGGATGTGACTAATGATGTTTTAACATTCACTTCTATTCCTGACGCAACATGTTTGTCTGGATGTGGATTTACTCTTGAATTAAAAGATTCAGGGAATTTGAAAGATGAAGCACATTTTGATGTAGTAATAAATCCATCTAATGCTCCAAATTTAGACGATATTCCAGACATAACTGTTTTATCCGGAGCTTTTGTCAAAGTAACTCCATCAGCAACTGATCCAGACACCCCAATTGAGAATTTAACTTTCGCATATACTTATCCACTTAACGAAACTGGAGAATGGCAAGTGCCTTCAAATACCGTCGGAACATTCACCTCTATAGTCAGAGTAACAGATCCTGAAGGAAACTTTGATGAGGAAGAAGTTAAAATAGATGTTCTCGATGGGAACACTCCGGTTTTATCTATAGGAAATAAAGTCATAAGAGAAAATGAAGAATTGACTTTTGAAGTGAGCGCGACTGATCCTACAAATGATACGATGAATCTATCTGCGACAAATCTTCCAATTGGAGCAACTTTTGAAGATAATACCGGCGGTGTTGGAACATTTTCATGGAAACCAACATTCAATCAATCTGGAAATTATCAAGTGACATTCAATGTAAAAGATATAAATAATTACGAAAGCAGCAAGACAATAACAATAAATGTTCTTAATGTTGAAGCGCCTCCAGTATTCAGCGATGCTAAATTATGTACGCAAATAAGTGATATGCTTGATGTTCAAATAAAAGAACCAGATAATAATGATGATATAAGCATTAAAAATGCGATAAATGTTGAAGTTGATTTAAGAAATAAACTTGATACTAAACAAAACGTCGATGTGAAAGCTCACCTCTATAATCGAGACGATGATGAAAGTGTCGATGATGTGAGCGATTCATTAAATATTGAAAAGAAAAGAAAAGAAACTTCTAAAATGACTTTAAAGATCCCAACTGATGCGGACACTGATAGTAAATGGGTTGTTTTAGTCATTGCAAACGGTGAAGATAAAGATAATGTTGAATATTGCAATTATGAATATTTATCTATAAATCTTGAAAGAGAGGCTCATGATGTCATGATAACTGAAGTTGAAGCTATGCAAAGTATCGCTTCTCCTGGAGAAAAAGTGGAGTTTGGTGTGAGAGTTGAGAATGTTGGTGAAGAAGATGAAGATGTAACTTTAGAAGTTGTAAATTCAGATTTGAAAGTCAATATAAAAGGCGAAGAATTCGAAGTTGAAAGTTATGGAAATGATGATTCAGCTAATGAGAAGATAAGTATTGACATTCCTGAAAATATAGAGTCTGGAACGTATGATTTGAGATTCAGAGTATACTTTGATGACGGAGATTCCTATGATGAAGAAACTTATCAATTAGTTGTTACAAGTTCGGAGAATAAAAATGATAATGATAATTCAGATAATGGAAATATTTTCATTAATCTGGGGAAGGAAACAATCTCTCTCATGAAAGAGACGATTGGACTAACATCTTATGAGTCTGGAGATAAAATCCCCGTGGGAACTGAAGAGGGAACAGAAAAAATCCGGCTAGAGAAGAACGCTCCAAAGGCAGATACGATAAAAGTAATAAAGTCGTATCCATCTTCTCAAGCTGTGAAGAATTCATCGTCGTGGCAATGGAAATTCGATGATGAAACAAAGAATCAAGTGATGATCATAATTGACATTACACTTGCTCTTGGAATTGTGATTGTTGCAGTTGGAATTGTCATGTATAGACGAAGATTTTTTGATTAGTTTTAAAAACCTCTTTTCATTTTTTAAAATATGGTAGAGGTATACAAGATTTTCTTTATTGACAAAGAGGAATTAATTTGCGAAGATCCAGATATTGATGAAGATGCTCGCGTTGTTAAGATCGAAAATAAAAAAGGTTCAACTGAAGATGATGGTGACACGGCTTACGACGTTTATCCTTTTGAACATATTAAGAAAATAGTTTTTGTTGAACGAAAGGAATAAGATTATCTATCATAAATATTTTTTCGGTGTCCTACTTTTAATATTGTTATTATATCCTTTTCAATGTCAAAAATAACCCTATAATCCCCAACTCGCAACCTATAACCTAAATCCCCTTTAAGTTTTTTAATGTCGTGAGAAAAAGGGTCGCTTGAAAATTCATCTATCTTTTTTAGAATTCTATTCACTATAGAACTTTCGAGTTTGTTTAAATTATCTAATGCATAATTATCCCAAATTACATTATAAGGCATTATAGTCCAAACCTTCTTTTCACTTCTTCATGAGAAACAAATTTTCCCCCTCTTACTCTCTTTCTAGCTTCAATAATTTCTTTTTTTGTTTTTTCATTCAATTCTAAATCATCTTCAAGAATTCTTTCGATTATATCGTTATAAGTTTCTCTATCCATCAACTTCATTTTATCTAGAGTAGACTTTACTTGATCAGAAATTTGAATTGTTGTTGTCATTTTATAACTTCTTATAGTCTATTATAAGAGGCTATAGTTTATAAAGGTTTTCTTGAAAAAACTTAAATCAAAAATCTTAAATACCTGCGACACTGCGTTCTATAGACCAGGTCGGCGGGTTAGCCCTCCGCTATAAAGCAAACGGGCTTCATGGCAGACTGCAAGTAGGTCGGTGATATGTGAGTCAGAGAGTCTTTATGTGGACGTTGACGCTTTGTCCGTTTCGATCTTGCATATGCGAATTGGGTCAGGTCTTGATCGAAGCAGCCCTAAACATACGACAAGGTGCTTAGCGGGTAGCGAGGCCGAGAAAACATGAAGGTTGCTTTTTGATGATCTTTGAGCTGGCCTATGGGTCGCTGTAAAATTTCGGTCGATTAAACATACCGGTCGAAAGTTAAAACTCTTGAAACATCTCAGAAGTTCTTGATTTATGAATTAGATGATTTTGAAAAAAATTAATCAAAATTATTATATAGTTGTCTTCGTTATTTATTTCATGGCAAGAACTAAAAAAATTGAGAGGCAAGTTGACGATAAAACAATACTTGACAGATTTGCAGAATCTTTTTGCAACATTGTTGAGAAACATGTAAAATACTTTGTATGTTCAGGTTTTGTGGTTATTGCACATGGGCGAACACGTGGGACAGAAGATATTGATATGATCATTGAGAAGATTTCGAAAGAAAAATTCATAAAATTACATGAAGATCTGATTAAAAACAATTTTGTTTGCGTACAGACAGATAATCCGAATTCAATTTATGATGATTATCTTAAAACAAATGTTAGTGTCCGCTATGTCGTAAAAGATAATGATTTCTTTCCGCCAGAAATGGAAATAAAGTTCGCGAAAGATGAACTTGACGATGAACAAATAAAAACAAGAACAAAACTTCCTTTAACTGGACTTGATATTTATTTTTCGTCGATCGAAAGTAATATTGCATTCAAAGAAGAATATCTAAAATCTCAAAAGGATATTGAAGATGCAAAGCATTTGAGAATTATATATGAAGGCAAGTTTGACGAGAACAAAATAAATCTTATAAAAAAAGAAATAAAAAAACTACGGTCATTAAAATAAGATGGAACAAAAAATCATAAGAGATCAATCGCACGAAGATCAAATAGAAAGATGGGCAATATATGTTCGAGATCATCCTAAGGAATGGAAAGGAAAAGTAAAACCTTTTCTCGACGGACAAATAATCATGGCTAGAAGATTTTATAAAAATCTCTCTAAAACTACTGATGGGAAGGAGAAGATTGAGAGGATGTGGGGGAGAAAATGATTTGCGAAATTTTAAAATTGATTGAAAAAGAAATTCTAGAATATTAATCTACGACGCCCTCGTTCGTCTTGTATACATGAACATTAAAATCGCTGAGGCGATTTTAGAGAAATGAGTAATTTTTCCACCGAGTAAATCGGATGGAAAAATTAAATATAATTTTACGACGCCCTCGTTCGTCTCGTGTGAGTTACAGTTGTTGTTTGAGACGGAGTTGGTGTTGGAGTTGGAGTTGTAACTTGAGGAGTTGAGTCAGGAGTTGTGGTAGTAGATGCAGTTGTCGTTTTTTGAGTATCTTTTGAACCTGAAGAAGTTGCTCTAGCGGTGTTTGTAATTATTCTTGGACCTCCATTTGAGATATTTACTTTAGAATCATCTTTGATTAGAGCATAAGATGAATTTGTTGTATCTATAATTGTTTTATTTGAATTATCCGAGTAGAGAAAATGCCCAAAGGCGATCGTGTTGCCAACTATAAAAAAGAAAGCAAATAGCGCTATACCAATCATAATCCTTAATTTTTTAAATCTCATACGAAGTCGAAAGCCTCCTCGTGTATATTCTTTTCTTTAACGCCTGCCTTTTTTAGCTTTTCTATAATTTCCTGCTTAAAATTTTCTGGGCCACAAAGAAAAAATTCTTTTTCTCTAAATTTGCCGGCAAGATCGTAAATGTCTTTTATTTCGACATGACCTTTAACAGAAGAATTCCAGGGAATAAATTTAAAATTTTTATTGGCTGACGCGATGTCATTTAAGAGATTATATCCTACAAAATCTGTGTCGTCTTTTGCCGAGAAGATCATATCAACAGAATATTCCCTATGATCCAACAATTCTTCGACCATTCCCAAAAATGGAGTTATTCCAATTCCTGCAGCGATCCAGACTTGGTTTTTACATTTATAGTTTTTGAAGTTAAATCGTCCGTAAGGTCCCTCAACGAAAACTTTGTCTCCAACTTTAAGATGTTCTAATTTATTTGTGAAGTCTCCAAGTTTTTTTATGATGACTTTGAGTTCTTTTGAATTTGATTTTGATGCAATTGAGAATGGATGAGCTTCTTTAGATAGGTTTTCATTATAAAATCTTAGGAATAAAAATTGGCCTGCGCTGTAATTTATCGGTTTATGGTCCGGAACCATGTTTATCTCAAAAAGATCTTTTGATTGATTTAAAGATGAAATCTTGTAAACAGCGTTTTTCATCATTCTGTCTTTTATGAATAATGAATAAGAAAATGCACCCAAGCCAATTATTGACACGGCGGTGGCATATAAATAATAACCCTCGAAAATATTATCTTGAGATATCGTACCTCTGATTAAAAAAATATGTAGGACTGCGAGGGCAAACATGAGACCTAAAAATTCGTGAGTGAATTTCCATCTATTATATTTCATCTTTGTAAATAGAGTTATAAAAATTAAAATAATCATTCCGATAATAGAGATTATCCCGAAGTTTACACTCCAGTAAGAACTTGGAAGAAGATATTCCGCTGCGCGATTAATTTCTTGCGGAATGAATTTCAAAACTAAGAATATTGGATGGAATAAAATAAATATTAACGCCATACCGCCGAGAATTCCGTGGACGATGTAAACTTTATCTAATCCTCCAAAAATATCTTCTATGAATTTTATTCTTGTTGAAAGAACAAATGTTAAAGCGAACATCGTCATACCGACAAGACCGAAAAGTTCGCCTAGACTGTGGGTTATTTCTGCGTAAGAGGTTAAATCTTCAATACCAGGACCGTAAACAACCCAAAGATAAACAGGAAAGAAAGATACAATCAGGATGAACGCCCATCCAAATATTTTTTTAGTTGTGTAATCCATCTTTGACAATAAACTTATCAAAATTATTATAATACTCAACTTTTAAGCCTTTGTGGACGAGAATTACACTGGCGTGTTTGTTTTCAGAGATTATTTTTTTTCTTTGAGATTCATCTGAAACAAATAGTGCAGTTGAAAGGACATCAGCTAGAGTCAGAGTCGGAGAAATAACAGAAACAGAGATTATATCTTGGGCATTTAATATGTGGGAGTTTTCGTAGGAATTGTAGAATTGATTATAATCTCCAGAAGTTGCTATAGCAATATCTTGAAGGTTTACATTGCAAAGGACTTTGTCTTTGTCACGAGGATGTTGAATCCCTAACTGATGATTTAATTTTCCGGATACGATAATATCTCCACGAGAGTCTATTAAAAATTCAGTTATTCCTTTTGATTTTAAAAAATCTGAAATCTTATCTGTGATGTAACCTTTAGCTATGCTACCTAGATCTATCATTATATCTGGATGATTCAGTGTTATTTTATTTCCGTCGATAATCATATCTTTTACACTTGTGTTATGAGAAGATAATTCCTGACCCGATTTTCTTTTTAGGATCTGCTTTCCAAGAGTTATATCATAACGTCCGAGAGTCAGATCATACATTGAAATCGCGTCTTTAATTACAAACAATAATTCGTCTGATACTTTTAGTTTCCTTTTTGAATTTAATTTAGATAATTCGCTTTTCTTGTCATAGAAATTGAAAATATTTTGAAGACGCAATGCTTCTTTATATGAAGCATCAACTATTTTTTTTGCTTTTGCAAAATCTAAATCGTAAACTAAAATTTCAATTTCTGAATTAAAAAGTTTTTTGGTAAATGTGTGTTCTTGCATAAATAAATGAGGTGTTGTAGATTTATATAATTATAGAAAAATCTTATTTTTGTCCCAAAACTTCAATCAAATCCATTGGAGATTTTGTATTGTGCCACTCGTTTGAAAGATTGAAAAAAGAAAAATGTTTGGGCTCTATGTCAGCATCTGATTGAAATGAAACGTCAAATCCAAATCCGGTTAAATCCGTTTGTCCTTGGAGTATAATGGGAGTTATTCCAACATTGTCTTCCCAAAAATCTTGAGAAAGATCGGTATTGTAAATCCCTCCAAAAATAAGTGGGATATCGGACTCGTTGGATTTAAAATTTATACTTAAATTAGGTTTGTAAGCCGGTTCTATTCTTTGATAACCTTGAGCGAAAGTATCTACGTTGTTATATTGGCCAACTGTATCAATCGTTAGATCATTATCTTTATAAAAAACAAAATGGAAAAAAGATGGAATTTCTGGGGGGTTCCATATAATCTTGTCCGTCAATGTTTCATCAAAATAAATTTCTGCTCTTTGCATATCCCCCGCATCTCCAATTCCCCCTCTAAGCAATGGAACATCATTTAGATAATTGCTCGCGATTTTACAGAGATTCAAATCTCCAGTCTGAGCAGATAATAGTGAATCTAAATTTACATTATATTCCCCAGTACCATCTATTATTCTTGAATTTTAATCAAAAGAAAAATCCATGTTAAACTGCCAATCTCCATAAGTTTGGTTTGTTGAGCGTGAAACTTTTCCGTGAACATTTACATCAACTCCATTTTCATCTGCAACGATTGAATCAATTGTCGTATTTTTTAAAACCGCCCCAGGAAGAAATGGCTGGATATATAATGAAGAGCCCAATCCGTTGATATCGTCTCCGGGATGTGGTCTAATTACAAAAGCACCGTGATCGTTTAAGACAGATAAGAAATGCCGGTCATCTTTTTTTACTTTATATTCTATAGCGCCAGTATTATTAATCAATTGCTGAATTGAATATTCTGCTGAAGCTGGAGCAGAAAAAAATGCTGAAGTAAAAAATAATGGAAGGATGAATTTTGGAATAAGATCTATTTTAATATAAAGAGACTTTATTTTTTGTATATATAGATTATCACTATATAGGATATAAAAGATATTTTTAAACCATTATTTTTTCACTACAACCGTGTACTCCTTTTTTATATTTCAAAATTATACGATTTTTAGAAAAGTTTAAAAAGGTGTTATTTTATAGTGATGACATAATGAAAAATAAAAATTTTAATGGTTTGATTCTGTTCACTATTTTATTTGCAGTTATCGCGATGACCTCAATAATCTCTGCAAGTTCTATTACAGTGAACGGTCAGAATAATAATCTTGATGGAAATTTCTATATTCCATTTTCAACTGATGAAGCTGGAATTTATTTAGGCGAGTCACCTAATGGACCAGGACAAACACCCGAGACAAAAACTTTTTATGCTGGTGATGATGTTACTGGTTATTTAGTAGTGCCTGTGAAATTTAATGTACAAACTTCTGATACTATTGTTAAAGAAGATGGATTTATAGAAATGACTTTTTATGATATGGATTTTCCTGAAGAACAAAACTCAAACTTTTATAGAAAAGAATTAGTCGGAATTGTTGTTGCGAATGATGGACCAGCAAGTCCAGAAAATATTGGAAATTGGCAATTGTCTGATGAGGTTTTGAAAAGAGCTATAAGTTATCTTAATTATGAACAATACCAAGAAGGAACGCAAACTTCAGATGTAAATAATAAAGTCATAACTTACAAAGTTCCATTCTCTGATTTGAAACAAGAAGATGGGCTAACGCTCCAGGAATTTGTAGATGATGTGAATTCAGACAAAGAATTTGTGGTTGTTTTCATTTTCAGATCAGACTTCCATGCTTTCAATGATATTACTTTAACAAATACTCCAGAATCAATGAGCAATGTAAAGGTGACTTTCAAGACAACTTCTAATGCAAATTATGACTGTGAGGTTTATGATACCAGAGTAAATCAAATTATTTATCACGCTAATAATAATGAATTGATGTGGAATGTTTGGGATGGCGGATTTGTAGAGAAGCATATTCTTTGTTATGGTAATGAATGGTATGAAGGTGGTCCGACACATGATTGGGGGATTTATAATGGAAATTTTATACCTGCACAAAATGTTGTTGCTGTCGGGACTAAAATAGGAGATTGGACAATGTCAGGACCGGATGGAATATGGATAAAAGACGATGGCGGAAATGACGATTCTTGCAAACTAATAAGATCAGTTACACTTGATGCAAACAATGAAGATGAGGTTGTTCAAGAAAATTCAATAAGAGGACAAGGCTGGCAAAGTTATCCTAATAATCCAGTAAAGTTAAGTCAAACTTCAATAAATCAATTAGTCAATCCTATTTCACTTGATGAAGGGGAATATAAAGTCGTTATAAGTGATGGCGCTTGGAGTCAATGGGATAATGATATTGGAAACAGTGCGCCTTATGGAGGTGCTCCTGGACTTGCATGGACAAATTGGGCGAATGTAGTTTATGATGATAATGATTTAACAATTTCAAAATTCGGAATCACAAATTTCTATTCGACTAAGCAAGAAGCAGAAAATGCAGGAAAAGGAGAAGAAGAAACTTTCGAACATGATGGCGGAAACATATACTTATTTTTAGACGACAGTCCAATTGATGATAATAGAGGAAGTGTGACTCTTGATTTATATGATTGCACTGACACAGATGACGATGATGACGATGATTCAGATGATGATGGAAGAGATAATTTTCAAAGATTTGGATATGGAGGAATGTGTGAAGAGAATTGGGTTTTCGCAGACTGGAGTTCATGTGAAGATGGATTGCTTACTCAAACACGAAAAGGTGTAGATACAAATCAATGTGACATTGTAAATAGTGAAGTTCTTGAAGTCAGGGCTTGTGAAATGCAGGGACAAAATGAGAATGTGATTGTGAAGCCGGTAAAAAAACCGTTTCCTCTTTGGATATTAATTTTATTGATTACGATCATAGTATTAATTTTCTTGATCATCATCAAAATGATGGTTAGATGAATTAGCGCCATTCTCTATCAAAAACTTAATAAATAACTTTATTCTTGGTAATTAATGTTTAATAATAGAAAAAAGGTGATCATAATCGGGGTTGTCCTGCTATCAGTAGTGGTTTTTGTTTTGATGTTCACATTTAATGTTTTTGGAATTAGAGAAAATCATGTTAATCTAGATAAGATGATAAATTCTAATGGAGGAGTGATTTATTATGGGACGTATAATAACGAGAGTGAAGTTGGAGAAATACTAAAAAAATTTGAAACGGCATATTACTCAAATATTGCTTTCAATAAAAAAACATCTATAGTCTACGGAAACGAATTTTCTATCAATGTGGCTAGTTATGAAGAAGTGTCTGAGGGGAATATAAATTTATTACTGGGAAAGACAACGCAAACATTTAAATTAAATGATAACCAGTATTATATAAGAAAAATTACGCCTGAAGGCAACAAAGTCATTGTTATTGTTGAGGGAAAAGAATACGAATTTGATTTGAAAAAGGGGGAAAATGTTTATTTCATTATTGCACAAGATGATAAAAATTTAAAATGAGGATATTGATGAATAACAAAAGGGGACAGTTTTATCTTATAGCGGCGATAATAATAATTGCAATCATAGTCGGTTTTGCGGCGGTGACCAATTTCTATAAAAAAGGGGGTGTTGAAGAAAAAAAAATTTACTACCTTGCGAATGAACTTGATGTTGAAGGGAGTTATGTTATAGATTATAGTGTTTATAACAGCCAAGATTCTACTGCTTTGCTAAGGACGTTTGCTGAAGAATATGGTAAATATGCCGGAGAGAATAGAAATATTTATTTTGTTTTTGGGGATAAAAATAAATTTATTGTTGCAACTTATGATGAATATATTTCTGGAACAATAGGATTTTCTGGAACTGGAACGGAATTGAATCAAGATATTCATGATAAAAATTTTAAGACCAAAACGTGTGATGCAACTAAGATAGATCAAGATGAAAATTGTGGACTCAATTCGGGTTCGGATACAATTCAATTTACAATAGACCAAGATGGTGAGAAAATTCCTTATACTTTTGATTTAAATGAAGGAGAAAATTTTTATTTTATAATAAGTCAAGATATTCCGGGAAGAGGAAGAATTGTTCTCGATAAGCCAACAAATGAAGGAGGAAGAATAAAATTAGCTCCATCTGGAAGTGAATCGAATGATGATGAGGGAGGAAGTAAGCCAAAATGATGAAGAAAAAAGGATTGAGTGAAATGATGGGTTATGTCTTACTTATAAGTATAGGATTGATTCTCGCGTTTTTGGTTTTTGGTTTTTTGAAATCGCAAATCCCTAACGCGGCAAATGAAAAAAAATGTAACGACGATACTTCAATAACTGTAAAGTCAGTAAAATGCATCGGCGGAAATATTGAATTGAATGTAAGAAATTCTGGGAAGCATAGAATAGATGATTTAATTATTAAGGGAAGAACTTCAGATGTTGCGGGAAGGACGCTTGCAAATTTAGATTTATCTACGCCTGGATCTGGTGGTTTTGTGGCTTTGGGAGAAAATGAAGCGCAACATCCCGGAGGAGAACAGCTGATTACTTTGCCGTTTTATACAAGGTCTTGCACAGATATTGGAAGTGATTGCGATACTACTAATGATATTTGTGTCGGAAAAATAGATTGCAATAGAGTTAATGGTGTATCCGATATGGCTGAAAGACATGGGTTTTGTGATGCTTTGAGAATTAATGTGGGAGTAAATTGTGAATGGGTTCCTGATAATCCTGCTGTTCCAAATGGAAATGGTTTATGTAAAGGGATTGACACATGTGACAAATTAGGTTATGGGAGTGGCGATCCGGCAGATAATCATTGTGCAGAAGCTGCTTTTATTGGATATTGTTGTGCTGATGGAACTGAACCTCCTATAAGCAATTCAAACGTATGTGGTGGAAATTATAAAACACATAAGGATTTTTACAAAGTCTTCCAACTTGAAATAAAACCTGAAAGGCAACAGCCTGATGCTCAAGGAAAAAATGAATCGGTCATTTGCAGTGATGCGGCGATCACAATAGATGCTCCAGAGAATTGTTATCTGTATACGATTTAATTAGAATTCTTGGAATCTTAATTTAATGAGTTGTGACTTGATATGAATTATAGTCTTTCTAGTGAAATAGAAAAATATTTAAAGGTGTTAGAACATGTTAGAACATGAGTGATAGAAAACATATGAAGAAGATACGTGAGAAAAGAATTAAGTCCATAAAAGAACAAATTAAAGATCATGAAGATAAAATTGATAAAGAAAAAGGAAGGTTCGATACTACTAAAGATTATTGGAAAAAGGAAATTGATGAAAAATTTGTCAAACAACTTGAGGAAGATGAAGATTATGTTGAGGAAAATTGAATATGGAAAGACAGATTAAGAAGACAATTAAAGCTGGAAATTCCAGCGCAGTTCTACTTCCAAGATCATGGCTTAATAAAGATGTAAGAGTGGAACTTATTAAAAAGAGTAAAGATGTAATCCTAAATGATATCCTTATTTTGTTGAAAAAAGAGATTGAATTAAAAAATGTCATTGGGATATATCTTGTGGGTAGTTATGCTCGTGAAGAGGAGGATGAAAAAAGTGATATAGATATTTTAGTCATTACTAGAGATATTGATAAAGAAATGATACATGAGGGAATCTATAACATATTAATTATGTCAAAAGACTTACTGGAACAAAAACTCGAAAAGGATATATTTCCGGTAGGTCAAATGATAAAAGAAGCGATACCTCTTCTGAATTCTTATCATTTAGATAGTCTGGATGTGAAAATCACAAAGAAAAATGTTAAATGGTATTTAGATACAACTCAGGATAAATTACGACTAATCAAAAAAATAATTGATAGAGGAGATAAAAATAAAATGATTAGTGATCGGATTTCTTATACTCTAATTTTAAGAATTAGGACATTATATATAATTCATAAACTGATAAATAATGAAGATTATTCAAAAAAAGAGTTTATTAAATTAATTAAAAAAGTATCTGGGGGAATAAATTCATATAGAAGTTATTTAAGAATAAAAAACAATTTTGAAGATGAGGTGGGTGTGACTCGATTAGAAGTGGAAAAATTGTGCAACTATTTAACGAGTGAGTTGTCATTGATTAAAAAGCAAGTTTTATAAAAAGGAAAAACATATAATTTAAGATGGGAAATAAAAAGAGGACGGTGTTCGTGAAGAATCATGAAAGTGGAAGTAAAAAAGGTTTATCTCCTGTAATTGCAACGCTATTGCTTGTCGCGATAGTAGTAATTCTTGCTCTAATTATTTTTCTTTGGCTGAAAAGTTTTGTTCCTGAAGTTGTTGAAAAAAATGGGGAGGATATATCTTTAGTTTGTGAAAGAGTTCAGTTTACTCCTGTATATGAATCTGGGAGACTTGAGATTTCTAACGACGGAAATATTCCAATTCAAAATATGAAAGTTAAAGTAATTGATGAAGATGGTTCTTCTATTGAAAAGGATTTAGCCACTGAAAACGCTGGGACTTGGGGGGAGTTTGGGCTTGGAAAAACAAGAGTTTTTTCTGACGATGTGAATTGGATTGATGATACAACAAAACAGATTGTGTTGACTCCTGTTCTAAGAGGAACGACTGAAACTGGTTATCAAGATAAAGCGTGTGATGAAAGACAATACGGGCATGAGCTCGACGTATAAAATGTTATTTCTAAAAAATAAGTGGGGTTTATCTGAAGTTGTCGGAACATTCTTGATAATACTTCTCGTTGTAGTTTTGGGTGTTTTAATTTTTGGAGCGAGTAAAGTATTTTTAGATAAGGCAACTAAAATTGATAAATGCAGCAGCACGAATTTAGATAAAGTTAAATTCAATCCATCTTCGACGTGTTTTCATACAATAAAATATAATCAACCGAGGAAATGGGATAGGAAATGTAATCCGGAAGTTAATAGTTGTCCAAATTATCCACCAGATGTAAATGTTTGTGGGGATATGGATAAAAAAGATCGGAATGGTAACGATCGAACAGATTTTGGTTCAAATATAAATTATGATCTAGATGATGATAATGAATGTGAGATAACTTGTTATACTGACGCTGATTGTAGTCCAAAAAATCCAGTGGATGGTGATATGGAATGTTCACCCCTTGAACTAGATGGTACTTATGATTGTTCAATTTATAGAAGAACAAATTATTATTGCGTTAATGGTAATACTATTGATAGTTATTGTTACAAAGATGTGGGATATATTCTTATGACCGTAGATGTGAAAGATGTAGCGCTTGATGGTATAGTTATAGAGATGGAGGGCGGAGGAAATTCAGTTAGATTTGAGATTGAAGATGGAAGATATCCTTGCACGTATGGAAATATAAATCCTGCACTTAATGGATGCGGAGAAGTTTTACTTAACTATGCAAAATGTTGGGATACTCAAAATGGATGGTGGAATGAATTTTTAGGAGATCATAGAGCAATACCATTAAAAGAAAACGAGGGACATACTTATAATACTGGAAGATCATTTCTTCCTGTAAAAGATGTTAAACCGGAAGTCATTAAATTAATTCCAGTTATAGGCGGAAAAGAATGTATGCCTAGTGAAGTTTTAAATGAGGTTCCTGAATGTATACCTGAAGAATTTCCTTTTTGGGGTGAACTTAAAATAGATGATGTGAGTGATGGAGATAAATGTGAGACTAAATTAGGGGTTGATTATGACAATTATAACATAAATCGCGATGTTGGTAATTGTGGAAACAGAATTTGTGAGGTAGATGAGTCTTCTTCAACGTGTCCTTATGATTGCGCATGCGGGGATGGAATTTATGATATTATAAATGAGAATGAAGGAACTTGTCCTAAAGATGTAGCATATTGCGGGGATGGAATTTGTTCACAAGGAAAATTGCCAAGTGGAGATCAAGAATTTGGAATCGGAATTAATAATTGTCATGAGGATTGCGATGGAGCAACCTGTGACCTTGATGGTAGTGTTAGTACATTAAATTGTGAGAGTGGAGAATTGTCTGGAAAATGTGTGACTGATTGCGGTTGGTGTGGAGATGGATATTGTGCAGGAACGATTCATGGAGAGGATACTACCACTTGTCTAAAAGCAAGTGGTGGAGATTGTCCTGGTCCGACCTTACCCTAATAATCATCGTAACAAAATTTTATAGGGAAACATTTATATATCTAGGGGAATAAAAATGTATATTATGGTATATAAAAATAACCTTAAATCTAGTGTATGGAAAGTGTTTGAAATATTCGTTGATGAGCCATTAACAATACATTATGTTAAAGAAATTTCAAGAAGAATATCTCTATCTCCGCCATCAGTGAGAAAACATGTTGGGGATTTAGAGAATCAAAATCTTATAATGAAGAAAAAAGGAGAGAGGTTTATTGGATTTATTGCAAATAGAGATAATGAGTCGTTCATATTTTTTAAAAAAATGTTTAATATGATGAAATTAAAAGAGTCTGAAGTTGTTGAATTTATCAGCAACTCGATGCACCCCCAAGCTATAGTCTTATATGGAAGTTATGCAAAAGGGGAGGATGTTGAGAAAAGCGATATTGATATTTTTATACTCTCAAAAATAAAAAAGAATTTAGATTTTGGAAAATATGAAAATCTTCTAAAAAGAAAAATTCATATAATCAACGAAGAAAGATTGAATAAACTGCAAAAAAATCTTGAGTATGAAATAATTAACGGGATTGTTTTGAAAGGATATTTGAAAAATTAGTTGCAAAAATATTACTTTGCAAGGGAAAAGATGGCTGAGTGACAAATTAATAAAACTAACTTATATAAAATGGAAGATGAAATATTTAGAATAAGCAAGAATAATATTAGGTCGGAATCTTTAAGAGATATGTCGTTAGAACGCCTGGAAGATATAAAATGACGTCCTCCGCACCCTAAAGGTTTGTCCTGCGGGACAAATCGCCAGCGGGCGAGTGCGGTTTCCCGACGTTACGTAAACTGTGTGCTATGATGCTCTGACTGATTCCTGACATAATTTGTTACC
>Ga0210057_1004866_pt1 | contig 17547 bp, 16 predicted proteins | sample CryGeyCG2114_010_2_FD_183968 | JGI IMG/M metagenome (GOLD analysis project Ga0210057, IMG submission 183968) | Groundwater microbial communities from aquifer - Crystal Geyser CG10_big_fil_rev_8/21/14_0.10 (SPAdes) (version 2) | ecosystem: Environmental > Aquatic > Deep subsurface > Groundwater ...
GAGAAGTTTATCTGTGAATTACCTTATCAGAATTAACCCTACTTAAACAAAATCATTAACTTAACTGATCTTGCTCCCGGGGACATATCGCTGAACAGTTAAGCGGACATTTTGCTGACTTGCTACAAAGAGGTTGACCTCTCTTGACAGGCATGGTACAATTTCTCTTGTCTTGTCACCCTTGAAATTTAACTTGTCTATAATCATCTATGCAGGATAAAATTATTGTCCGCGGAGCGAGGGTACACAACCTAAAAAATATTGACGTTGAAATTCCACGAAACAAGCTCGTGGTCATCACCGGACTTTCCGGATCGGGAAAGTCCTCTTTGGCTTTTGACACAATTTATGCCGAAGGCCAAAGAAAATATGTAGAATCACTTTCTGCTTACGCCCGACAGTTTTTAGGTTTGATGGACAAACCAGACGTGGATCAGATAGAAGGTTTGTCGCCGGCTATTTCGATCGATCAAAAAACCGCGTCACATAACCCTCGTTCCACCGTGGGGACGGTTACGGAAATTTATGATTATCTTCGTTTGTTGTTTGCCCGAGTCGGGATTCCTCATTGTCCAGAATGCGGTAAAGTGATAAAAGGCCGATCAGTTACTCAAATGGTTGATCAGATTTTAGAATATCCTAAAGGAACCAAGATTATTTTATTTGCCCCGGTGATTTCTGATAAAAAAGGTGAAAATACCGTGCTACTTATTGAAATGAAAAAAACAGGCTATTCGAAAGTGCGTTTGGACGGAAAATTGATTTCGATTGATGAAGCGATAAACGTCAGGCTTGAAAGAAATAAAAAACATAATATCGATGTTCTAATTGATCGTATCACTATCGACCCCGCCGATCGTTCGCGTGTGGTGGATTCTTTAGAGACCGCGCTTGATTTGGGAAATGGGATTGTTCAAATAGTTTTTGAAGATAAAAATATTTCCTTGCCATCAAAAGGAGAGGAAGTAACCCTTTCACAAAAATTTTCCTGTCCCGACGGACACATTGATATGTCAGAGTTGCATCCTCGTAATTTTTCTTTCAATTCCCCACACGGAGCTTGCAGTGCTTGTACGGGGCTTGGCACCAAACTGGAGGTTGATCCAGATTTAGTGATGCCTAATAAACGGCTGACTTTGGCAGAAGGGGCGGTTCGTCCTTGGTCCAAAACCACCTCACGGCTTTCTTGGTACGGCCGGATGTTACAGGCTTTATCAGATGAGTACAAATTTTCTTTGGATGAACCGGTTGATAAATTACCAAGTAAAGTGATTGATATTATTTTATATGGAAACGGTGGGAAAAAAATTGTCGTGGAAGCTGATACGGAAAAATTTACAGGTGATTTTACAACCAGTTTTGAGGGGGTGGTTAACAACTTGATGCGCCGCTACAAAGAAACTGACTCTGACTACATGAGAAAAGAGATCGAGCAGTATATGCGTGTTAAAAAATGTCCAGAGTGCAAGGGAAGGCGCTTAAGGCCGGAGATTTTAGCGGTTCAGTTGGATGAAACTTCTATTGTTGATGTATCTCAACGAAGTATTGATGAAGCGGCAAAATTTTTTAAAGGACTAAAGTTAAATGAGCGGGAAAAAAAGATTGCTCGACAGATTTTGAAAGAAATTCTTTCTCGGTTGCAATTTTTACAGGATGTTGGTTTAAATTATTTAACGCTTGACCGTACCGCGGACACCTTGTCCGGAGGAGAAGCACAGCGTATCCGACTTGCGACCCAGATTGGGTCTGGTTTGACCGGTGTTTTGTATATTTTAGACGAACCTTCAATTGGTCTTCATCAACGCGACAATGAACGGTTATTAAAAACTCTTAAATCATTGCGCGATTTAGGAAACACAGTAATTGTAGTAGAGCACGATGAAGATACTATTTTGGAATCGGATTATGTCATAGACATTGGTCCGGGCGCAGGGAAGCATGGTGGGGAAGTGGTATTTGCGGGAACCCCGGCGGAATTGAAAAAAGACAGGAAATCTTCTACTGGCCGTTATTTGTCCGGAGTAGACACTATTGACACTCCAAAATCTCGCAAGCGAGGCAACGGAAAAAAAATCTCTATTATCGGCGCTTCTGAATTTAATTTAAAAAATATCGACGTCGAGTTGCCGCTTGGTAAATTTGTTTGTTTGACCGGTGTTTCTGGTAGTGGTAAATCTACTTTACTAAATGAGATTTTAGCTAAAGCGATCCTTTCTTATTTTTATAACGCAAAGGATTTGCCCGGTAAACACAAAAAGATTTTAGGGATTGAGAATATCGACAAAATAATCAATATCGATCAATCACCGATCGGGCGGACCCCACGCAGTAACCCGGCGACTTATACCGGAGTGTTTACCTACATTCGAGATTTGTTTGCCGCAACTACGGAAGCGCGGATGCGAGGGTATCGAGCGGGACGGTTTTCGTTTAATGTCAAAGGCGGTCGCTGCGAAACCTGCGCCGGCGATGGGATGATCAAAATTGAAATGCATTTTTTACCGGATGTTTATGTGCCGTGCGATGAGTGTAAAGGCAAGCGTTACAACAAAGAAGCGTTGGAAATTCATTATAAAGGAAAAACCATTTTTGATATTTTGGAAATGACGGTAGATGAAGCAAAAGTATTTTTCCGAAATATTCCTCTGCTTTACAGAAAATTGGAAGTTTTATCAGAAGTCGGATTGGGTTATATAACACTTGGTCAGTCGGCGACCACATTGTCCGGCGGAGAAGCGCAGCGGATTAAACTGGCAACCGAGTTGTCACGGGCCTCTACCGGCCGGACTTTGTATATTTTAGACGAACCGACCACTGGTTTGCATTATGACGACGTAAAACGCTTACTGAATGTTTTGTCGCGATTGGTAGACAAAGGGAATACCGTGGTGGTTATTGAACACAACCTGCATGTTATCAAATGCGCGGACTGGATCGTGGATTTGGGGCCAGAAGGTGGAGATAAAGGTGGAGAGGTTGTGGCTGAAGGTTCTCCGGAGGAGGTGGCGGCAGTAAAGAAATCTTACACCGGGCAATATTTGAAAAAGATTTTGAAATAGTTTGTTTGTCTTGCTACACTCAACAGAGCGTCAGTGTAGGGAGATCCGGAATCTATAACCTAGATCCCGCATCAAGTGCGGGATGATGAAAAACACCAAGTTTTAAGCCGGGTGTTTTTGTTTAGAATGGGATAATGGGAGAAAGGGGAGAAATAAGGATTAGCACACTAGCCTCCTTCGCCTTTCGGGCTACGGAAGGGCGGGAGTCGGATTTTCCTAGCTTGATGGCAACGGCCTTGTCCTTTTATAGCTTTAACGTAGGGACTAGCACTTGACATAAGAGAGTGCTAACTTTATAATGATATAGAAACGATATGACTTTTAAACAAAAAATTACTTCAAGACAGGCCAAGGTGCTGGCGGCGATTGTTAAAGAATACACGGGAAATCCTACCCCAATCGGGTCCAAAACATTGGAAGACGTCTATAGTTTTGGTTTTTCTTCGGCGACTATTCGAAACGAAATGAAAGCTTTGGAAAAAGCAGGATATATCACTCACCCTCATACTTCCGCTGGAAGGATACCGACCGATGAAGGCTACCGTTATTTTATTTCAGAACTAATGAAACATGTCGAGCTGACTCGCAAAGAACAAGTTCGTTTGCAACAGGAGGTAAAAAAATTGCAAAAGCAACACTACGAACTTGGACGAACGCTTACTCGATTGCTTGCTGACAATTCCAAATCCGCGGTTTTTACCCTGCTCCCGGAGGCGACAAGTGTATCCGGTTTTTCCAACATTGTCGATTCGGACATCCCTCAAGAGAATTTAAAACAAGTTGCTTATTTTTTTGACAATCTTGACCGTGACTGTAAAGCGTTGGTCAAAAAAGAAATTACGGATGTTCAGACATTTATCGGCGACAAAAGTCCGATACCGCTTTCTCGTAATGTGAGCATGATTGTTTCGCAGGTAATATTACCTGACGGGCAAAAAGGATTGGTGGGGATAGTCGGGTCAAAACGAATGAAATACGCGAAGAATATCTCGCTCCTCGAATATGTAAGTAAATTATTATCAGGGGGGTTGGGAGCATACTTGATAATTTTTTAGGATCTTGTCTAGAATAGCGTAGTCGTTCTATGCTGGTTCTATGACCAAGCGGTTGATTAAAAACAGTAAATTATCAAATTCAACAACCGAAAAACCTCAAATCTTGGCTTAATTATCAAAAGAATTCTTAAAAAGAACAAAGCTGTTCTAAACTAACTCTATTTTTAATGTTTATTTTTAAATTTTTAATCAATGACCAATGATGAAATTTCCAAATTAAAGAAAGAACTGGATGAAGTCAGAAAACAATCTGATGATCGTTTAAATTCTTGGAAACGTTCGGCGGCGGATTTTGAAAATTATAAGAAGCGTCGAGCGAAAGAGGACCAGGAGTTGGTGATGTTTGCAAAAGAAATGAGTGTTTTGAAGTTACTACCAACGATTGAATCTCTGGAGGCTGCTCTTTTACACGCGCCTGACGTTGAAGAACACAAAGAATGGCATGAAGGAGTTAAGAAAATAGTAAAAGAGCTGGATAAGGTTTTAAAAGAGCTGGGAGTGGAGAAGATAAAGACAGTTGGTGAAAAATTTGATCATAGTTTACATGAAGCGGTAGAGATGAAAGAAGGGGAGGGTAATAGTGGAGAGATTTTTGAAGAAGTGGCGGCAGGATTTAAAATTAATGGAAAAGTGATAAGGCCAGCAAAAGTGCGAGTTGCCAAGTGAACTAAAATGAAATTTGTTTATTTTGTCATCTCGGACCCCGATCCAGGATCTTCAAGGATGATCAAATAACGTTTTTCTATCGTGTTGATCCTGAATCTCCTCCCAAGGAGGATCTGCCGTGGGCTGAAAGTTTAGGATAACAGTAATAAAAAAGCCAGCGCATGGGCGCGGGCTGGGGGTTGAGAGAGAAGTTGGTGACGTAGAACAGCCAGACGGCTCCAGCCAAGGCTAAGATCGGGATAGCTATTCGATCAAAAAATACAAACTTTGGTGACATTGGAAGCCTCCTTTAGTACAAGGATTTTAATCTATTATCACAAATTAATCAAGTAATTAACTATCACAATATGATTCCGAGGGAGCGAAGCGATTCGAAAAAACCCTTATGCTTGGAGGGAGCAACAGACAAGATGTCCTTCGGTTCCGCTCAGGATGACAAAAACAATTAAGGAAAAAAATTATGCCAAAAATTATAGGAATCGATTTAGGAACATCAAATAGTGCCGCCGCGGTTTTGGAAGGTGGCAAACCTGCTATTATCCCTGCCGCTGAAGGAACCTCGGCTGCCGGGAAAGCTTTTCCATCTTACGTTGCTTTTACCAAAGACAACGAAATGTTGGTAGGGGAACCCGCTAGACGCCAGGCCGTGACCAACCTGGAAGGCACGGTGTTTGCGGTTAAACGTAAAATGGGGACATCAGATAGAATTAAACTTAAAAATAAAGAATATTCACCCGAACAGATTTCCGCTTTTATCTTGCAAAAGATTAAACGCGATGCCGAGGCTTATCTTGGGGAGCCGATCAAAAAAGCGGTGATTACCGTCCCCGCGTATTTTGATGATGCGCAAAGACAAGCGACTAAAAACGCCGGGGAGATTGCAGGATTGGAAGTAATCCGGATTATCAACGAGCCAACTGCCGCCGCTTTGGCGTATGGTTTGGACAAATCTGAAAAAGAACAGAAAATTTTGGTTTATGACTTGGGTGGAGGGACATTGGACGTTACCATTATGGATTTTGGCCAAGGCGTGTTTGAGGTGGTGTCTACATCCGGCGACACGCGTCTTGGAGGTCATGATATGGATGAAGTTTTGATCAACCATTTGGTTTCTGAATTTAAAAATCAGGAAGGGATGGATTTGTCAAAAGATAAAATGGCAATGAATCGTTTGAAAGAGGCGGCAGAAAAAGCCAAGATCGAACTTTCCACAACCATGGAAACCGATATTAACCTTCCGTTTATAACGGCAGACAGTGCCGGCCCAAAACATTTTACCAGTAAAATTACCCGAACGAAACTGGAAGAGCTGGTAAAGCCGATTGTTGAAAAAACTCTTGAGCCGATGAAGAAAGCCCTGGAAGATGCCAAACTTTCTCCTTCTGAGATTGATAAAGTAATAATGGTCGGGGGACCAACCCGTATGCCGATTGTGCAAAAAACCCTGGAAGAATATTTGGGTAAAAAAATTGAGGGTGGAGTGGATCCGATGGAAGCGGTTGCCAAAGGCGCGGCGATTCAGGCTGGAGTTTTGGGTGGAGAAGTAAAAGATGTATTGCTTTTGGATGTAACCCCTCTTACGTTGGGAATTGAAACCCTGGGAGGTGTTCGTACCGCCTTGATTGAAAGAAATACCACGGTACCAACTTCTAAGACTCAAGTATTTTCCACCGCCACCGACAATCAAACATCAGTTGAAATTCATGTATTGCAAGGGGAGCGACCGATGGCTACCGACAACAAGTCTTTAGGCAGGTTTACATTGGACGGTATTCCGCCAGCCCCGCGCGGGGTGCCGCAGGTGGAAGTTATGTTTGATATCGACGCAAACGGGATCTTGAATGTTTCTGCTAAAGATAAGGCTTCCGGTAAAACCCAAAAAATTACAATCACCGGCTCATCCAGTCTTTCGAAAGACGATATTGAAAGAATGAAAAAAGAAGCGGAAGCGCACGCGTCGGATGATCGCAAGAAAAAAGAAACAGTGGAGGTAAGAAATCAAGCTGATCAGATGATTGCTATCACAGAAAAAACTTTGAAAGAAGCAGGTGAAAAGATCAAAGAAGAGGATAGAAAGAAAGTGGAAGAAAAAATTGCCGCCCTCAAACAAGTGAAGGACGCTTCCGACAGAGAAGCTATTAAAAAAGCGACAGAAGAGTTGTCGCAAGAGATCCAAAAAGTTGGGACGGCAATGTACTCCGCCTCCGCCGAAGCTTCGGCGGACAAGCAACAAACAGGACAACAATCTAGTCAAGATAAAAACACAGAAGAGCCAAAAAAAGATAATGAAGAACCGGTAGAAGGGGAATTCAAGGAAAAATCAAACTAACATAAAGTGTCATCCCGGCATTCGCCGTAGGCGGATATCCGGGATCCAGATTTAAGATTTAAGAATGAGAAAGATTTCGCTGACAGTCCTATTGGTAGTAATAATTCTTTTATCGGGAAGCCTTATTGTCTTCAATTTTGGCTCTCTAGGTAAAGAAGATAATTGGTTCAATAAAAATTATCGACTCAAACTAGCACAGTATCCTATTTTGAGATATGTGATAGGATTGCATTATGACGGTGACGGAAGAAGTGATTATCTAGGTAGCCGTTTTGACAAGATTGTGGTAGAAATTGATTCACTAGAGGGGATTACTCCAAACACGCAAGCTTTAGAAGATTTAGTGTCCAGGATTAAGGATGTAACCGGAAAAGAAACCAACTATCTTATTTCAAACAGCGATATTCCAGCCTTTGAATTTGATTCGGAGGAGGTTGGAAGTTTCATAGATCGTTTACGTGTTCACAGCTCGTCTTCCGGTGCAGCTTCGGTTTATGTTCTTTATGCGGGTGTAAATAAAGACGAGCCGACTCTGCTTGGACAGACTTTTAAAGAGTACGGGATTATTGTTTATTCGCAGGCTTTAGACAATTTCGTGTCGCAAAATCCCGCGACAAAAAAACTTTATGAGTCGTCAACAATCTTGCACGAGTTTGGTCATCAGTTAGGGCTTGGGCATAATGATAAGGCGAATTGCCTCATGAATGAAAGTGCCGAGTATAATCACAAGGCACGGTTTCGGGCAGAAGGTGTGATCATGGATTTTTGTCCATTAGAACTCCAGCAAATAAGGTTTATTAAAAATTCATTATAAATTAATTAATTCTAAATTTTAAAAACTATGGCACAACCACAAAATATCCAAATCAAAGTTGATGATGAGACACTAAAAGGGAAATATTCTAATATGATGCAGGTGTCTCACACCAAGCAAGAGTTTATTTTAGATTTTATGAGCGTGTTTCCGCCAACAGGTATTGTCGTTTCTCGGGTTATTACTCGCCCGGAACACTTCAAGAGGATTATTAAAGCGCTTGAAGAAAATTTAAAACGTTACGAGGATCAGCATGGGGAGGTTATAGATGTAGCTGCTCCCGAGCAGAAGTTTGGTTTTCAGGAAAAATAGGAGAAAACAATAACCAATGACTAATTACCATGCCTAATCAATTTTTAAGAATTAATTTTAGTATCCCTCTTTGGGAGCAACTCCCAGGCTTCAGCCGATCCTTTCAAGAGTGATTCTTTCTTTGACATAACAAAGAGACAATTCACCCGGATGGAAATCTTTTTCCTAGAATTACTCTTAGAAAACTACATTGTCATTCCGACCGGACTCCGAGCGGAGGCGAGGAGGTAACGGAGGAATCGCTTATTTTTAGTAATTAGTGCGACAAAGGATCCCTCGGTTTCGCTCGGGATGACAGAGCGAGAAGGACGCTTCAGCGTTTAACGCGATTTTTCGTTTTCAAACGGAAGTAGTTGAATTATTAAGAATTAGAAATTTATAAAATGCCAAGTGAAGGCAATATAAAGAATAGTTCAAGGATCGTAAAACAGGTGATAATCATTATTATTCTGTTTGTTATTTGGTTTTTTGTTTTATCCCAAACCGCTCTTGCCATAGAGTCGAGGGATTATATTCACTGGATAGCGCCAACAGCCTTGATTATTGGTTTCATTTCTATTTTAACATTAGCCACGGTTGCTTTGGGTCATCGATTGTATTTTGTGATAGCTTGGATATTAGCCGCTATCTATCTTGTCATTTTTCCGATTAATATTTTTGCGGGATTGGTCGTGGTTTTTTTGGCATTTGGGTTTTGGCGGGCGTATCATCGGACTCAGTTCGAGTTGCATAATAATATAAAATTTGCGGTTAGCAGGATATTGAAAAGAGTTACAAGTATAACTTTCCTGGTTTTTTTATTGGTGATTTCTTTTAATATTTACGCAAATATTGCCGATGAAATAAAAACTAACTCGGACGCATTTTATTCCCGGTTATCAGCGTCTGTTACAAAAGGAGTATTACCAATTGTCGAGCGACAGTTTGAAGATTTTCAGGCGGAAGAACCACTAGATCAATTTATTGTTAAAAGTCTTATAGAAAGCGCTCCAGAATTTCGAGATTTGCCAGCCGAAGAGCAACAAAAGCAGATCAGCCAAAGCAGGCAAAGAATACTTGATCAGTTTGGTATTTCCGCCGCTGGCAGTGAACCACTTTCTGATATTACCCAGCGCGCGGTTGAGGAGCGGGTAAAAGTCTTGGTTCAGTCGCGCTACGAGTGGATGGTTCCGGTAGTGTTTGGGTTGGCGATATTTTCATTACTGCGAATTTTATCAGTAATTGCGGGATTGATTGCTCGCGTATTGGGTTTGTTTATGTTTTGGATTTTGCGTAAGGCGCGATTTATAAAAATAATTTCTACTCAGATAACGGCAGAACAGGTTCAAATTTGAAGAGGCTTAAAATGTAAAGTTCTCGTGCTCGAGGCAGATCAGCCTAGGGCTGAAACCTGCAAAACTAATGTATCCCGACTCGCGTCGGGATGATCTAAATAAAATAATTAAAAAAGAGAGTTTTTAAATTTTAAGTTTTTTACTTTACACTTTTAACTTATTTCATGGCCGATTATTACGAAACACTTGGAATATCAAAAGGCGCCTCTGACGCCGAGATTAAACATGCCTATAGGAAACTGGCGCAAGAATATCATCCGGATAAGCACGGCGGAGATGATACGAAATTTAAAGATATTAACCAAGCCTATCAGGTTTTGTCTGACTTGAACAAACGTCAACAATATGATCAGTTTGGAAAAACCTTTGATCAAGCCGGGGCAGGAGGATTTGGCGGGGCGGATCCTTTTTCCGATTTTGCTCGCGGTTTTGGAGGGTTCTCGCGAGGAGGGGCGTCGAGTTTTGATTTTGGCGATGTCTTTAGTGACATATTTGGTTTCTCCGGAGGTCGTGAGAGTCGTCGGGTTCGAGGCATAGATTTAGAGATGACCCTGCATTTAACTTTTTTAGAAGCTGTCTTTGGCATAGAAAAAGAAATAAGTATTCAAAGAAAAGACTCTTGTGTGATTTGCTCGGGATCTGGCGCGGAAAAAGGAACAAAGTTAAAAACTTGCTCAAAGTGTCATGGCCAGGGACAAATTCGCATTACCCAAAGAACAATTTTGGGAAATATTTCCACCACTTCCACATGTGATAGTTGTTCGGGTCGCGGTAAAGTTCCAGAAAAACCTTGTGAGACTTGTGACGGGCAAGGAATCAAGTCTCAAATAAAGACCATTAAAGTGATTGTTCCTCCGGGGATTGATGATGGTCAGAAAATTAGGCTACGTGGTCAAGGTGAAGTCGGTTATAAAGGCAGTGACTATGGAGATTTGTACGTGATAATTGTAGTCGATCCTCATAAAAATCTAAAACGGGACGGGCAGGATATTTTATCCGAAGTCCCGGTGAGTTTTTATCAAGCGGCATTAGGCACTCGGGTGGATGTAGAAACAGTAGACGGACCCGTGGAGTTAAAGGTTCCTTCCGGTACGCAATCGGGCAGGGTTTTTCGTCTGCGTGGTAAAGGTGTGCCATATTTACAAAGCAAAAAACGAGGGGATCATTTGGTAGTAGTGCACGTGGTTACGCCGACCAAACTTACCAAGAAAGAAAAAGAGTTGTTCAAAAAATTAGCCGATGAAAAAGGGGAATTGGTTGATATAGAAGTTGGTTTATGGGACAAGATTAAAGACCAGTTTGAGTAACCTCCAACTGTCATCCTGGATCTCACAATGAACAATCGTGGATCTAGTCTTGAACAAATAATACAGTTGTGTTACCATTTCTAAAGTTATAAGGTGGTGGTCCCACCAGCGGACTGGTAGAGCAGTCTGTATTAAATATATGGGGCGTTAGCTCAGCCTGGTAGAGCAGTTGCCTTTTAAGCAAACGGTCGCAGGTTCGAATCCTGCACGCCCCACCTTAAACGAACTGAAAGGTTCTGAATGCGAACCCAAGCGGAACGCCCGAAGGGCGTGCCAAGGATTTTCTGGCGGGATTGCAAGGGAATTCTGGGATTTTGGAGCGCAAGCGCGCAAGGTTTTTTCGGAAAGGCGGAGGTTCGAGCCAAAGATTTCTTTGGCACAGACCTTTTTAGCAAAAAGGTCTGAATCAGAAGCGATTTTGTCCATACCTTGAGCCGATTTGAGCCATTCCTGCATCGGTTCGAGCCAATCATTCTGCTTTTGTTCAATCCGCACCATTTTCTCGTCCAGTGACTTCTTTTCAGACAATAAAACTGCTTTTTGCTCACGATAGGTTTCCCTCTCAATATCCTGTTCTAAATATCCATTAAGAAGTCGCTGGAGTTTTACTTGTATGGCGCGGATTTTGTTTTGGCTTTCTTGAACAAAAGCAGAAACGGATTGGGCGGATACTACCTTATCTTTTTCTGCCATTTCTAAAAGTTTTTCTGCCAGATCCATACGAAAAGAAAATTTTTGAAGCAGAGAGGAAATTTGTTTGTCTAGTTCCTCTTGGCGAATACAGGGTTCGGAACATTTTATTGATTTGTTTTTCTTGGTGCAGTGATAGTAAATATAGTCGTGGACATTTCCATTTTTCTGCTTTTTAACCCTGTATTCGCCAGTTATGGACATTCCGCAAGTGCCGCACTTCATTAGGCCGCACAAATCTTGCGGCTCATACTTGGTTTTGTGGTGAGGCCTTCCTCTCTGCTTCAAAACTTCCTGGACTTTATCAAAAATTTTCTTTGCGATGATTGGCTCGTATTTGCCCTCGTGCAATTCTTTGGAATAGCGAAATAATCCAGTGTAGAAGGGATTGGAAAGGATAAAAGTCGCCCTCGTCTTGTGGATTCTCTTTCCGCCACGGGATAGTATCCCGCGTTGCGCCAAAAAGTTTGAAATATCCTCTAACCGCGAATTTCCCTCGGCGTAAAGTTCAAAAGCCTCGCGAATGATTTTTGCTTTCTTCTTGTCCACTACCACCGATTTTGTACGGCTATCGTTGATATAGCCGATGGGCGCGGGGCCGGGATATTCTCCGCGCTTCACTTTTTGGCGCAAATCCCTCTTGGTGTTTTCGGAAAGAGAATCCACATAGTATTTGCTTTGCCCAAATACAATGTTCAACATAAATTTTCCTTGGGGCGTATTTTCAAACTACAGGGTTGGAAACTTCAAGCTTGCGAGTTTGCCAGTGTCCAAGAGATAGATAATACGCCTGCCGTCCACAGAATTGCGCGCCAACCTGTCCGCGTGCCAAGCCAAAATTCCATTGGCCTCGCCGTCCTCAATTCTTTTTAACATTTCGCCAAAAATCGGACGGCTCGGAATTTTGGCTGATTGTTTTTCAATCAAGACATCAATGACATTCAAGTTTTTTTGTTTGGCAAAGGCGCGCAATTCCGCGATCTGGTCTTCAATCGAGCGCATTTGTTTATCTTCCACATCGGTGGACTTGCGGGCGTATAGAAAAAATTTATGTTGTTTCATATTCATAGTTTTATTGGGCAAAGCAAATACTTAAAATCGCAAGGGATTTCGAACCTGCGCTTGGCGAAAAATTAGTGCGCGCAAGCGCACCAAAAATTCCGAATTCGTTTGGGAAATTCGGCGGGAATCCTTGGGACGCGCGAAGCGCGTCCCGCATTTTGGCTTCTCAAAAACCGTCTAGTTCGTTTGTGGTGCGTTTATTTTACCAAATCCGAACCTATTTTCAAAATCGGTAATGAATCGCACGCGCGAAGCGCGTGGTGGCTTGAAAGTAAATCGTACGCTCGACGAAAGCCCCGCCGCTTCGCCCAGAAACTTCTTGGGCGGAACCGAGCAGAAATTTTCCTTTCCTTTTTTGAATTTTTTCAGGGGGTACGCGCAAAAGAAAAATTGTAAGGGAAAATTTCTGCGAGGTTGCCGCCGAAGCGTTAGCGGAGGCGGGCGGCGGGGCTACCAACGCTCGCGGGCAAGGCGTGGAGGGGTTCAAGGGGAGGAAACGCCTTGCCCGCTCGCCGGTTCGTTAGGATTTTTGGGGACGGACAAAATTTTCAATCTCCAAGAAAGAAGAAATAGAGAATGCTCAGAGAAATTTCATTCTTTTCCACTTCTTGTTATACTTAACGCATGATTGTCTACCGCCTTAAATCTAAGAATATTGTTTACGATCTTTACTTGCCAGAGCAAGGTAATGGTAAGGTCGTTCTATATGTTCCTGGTTTGCCTGGGCACCCTCGCAAAAGTAATCTAGGTGGGACTTTTGCTGTGAATGGTTTTACTTTCTTTGAGATGCGTTTTCCGGGGACATGGGAGAGCGATGGGAAATTTTCAATGAACGCATGTGTTGAAAGCCTCGAGGAGGCCTATGCATTTATTCGAAACGGTTCTGCGGTTGAATTAAGGCGAGAAGTAGAGAAGAAATGGAATTGTGATGAAGTTATCTTCATGGGTAGCAGTTTTGGGGGCGGTGTTATTTTAAGTAGTAAAATAAAAGATCATCTGACTCTTGTATTAATGGCCCCAGTAACTTCTTTGGGTACGCTCAAAAATTCTTTAGTACCGCTTTCTTCAGGCGAAGACGATTTATTCCATTTACTCAAGGAAGGATACACTAATGTTTATCGCGGGCTTACGAAAAAAGATTGGCAAAGTTTTCTTTATGGAAAGACATTAATAAATCCAGAAGCCAATCTAGATAACTTGAAAAATAAAAAGTTGATATTTTTACATGGTTCAAATGATACAGTCATCAAGAGCGATGACACTAATGAATTTGTCAAGAAACTTGAAGCTGTAGGCATACAGGTGAAATTGCTTATGGTTCCAGGTGCAGGACACGGGGGAGATTTGGAAGACAAATCGGTCAATATTCTCGTAAGTGAACTAAAAATCTGAAAGAAAAGCGCGTGAAGGATTCTCCACGCGCTTGCATTAACTAAAGAACCGGCATTTCTCCGTCGATGCGATGCGAGTACGCATTATTTCATACGCACGCTCGTGCACCCAGAGGCACCGAGACATGAAGTGCCTTCTTTTCACCTCCGACCGCGGAGACATCCATGGCCTCGAAAGTTTTTCTAGAAATATGCGCTCTTCTGCCGAGAATTGAGGGAAACGATCCATCGATTCTCGTATAATTCGCGCTTCTTCCTGAATGATAATGTCGGAGGATAACAGTAGGTCCTTCAACATCACAATCGATTTCTTTTTCGCCCACAGCAGTTCGCCCTCCGATACTTTTCCCGGTTTGAACACGAGATTACGAAGCTGGAGCGTATACTGTTGTACCTTCTGGAGCAAACTCAGTTGAAGCTGGTAGTCGGAAGGTCCGACCAACTTATCAAAGATATTCTCTCCGTAGATCGTCTCCGCTTGTCTGAGGTGACATGCGAAGAACGCTCCGCAGGTATGGATCGAGAAAAAGTCGGCGTTGACCGGCAGTTCCTCAAGATAGATTAGATGAAGGTGGATTGGCACCTGAACTATTCGCGAATGCGTAACCAGCCTTCGCAATTCAGAGCAGTCATCCTCCTTTTTCCGTCGGAGCACAATCACGAAATCTGCGTCTTGCGGCGGGGTCTGAGGATTAAACAGTATCGAGCCGTGGAACAAGATGCACTCCACATTCTCGGCTCCGAAGATGGCGACGATTTTCTCGCCAAGATTTCGAATTTTTCGCTTATTCATTACTCGATCCTTTCTCAAGAAGGAGGTTGTGGTATGGGGACAGCTCTACGCGGTTAAGTTTTCGCAAGTCCGAGACGAGCTTATCCACGCCGTGTCCATCAGTAAGTCCAGTGGCTTTTTGGAGCGAGAATGATGTTTTCTCTTCCGATGGAACGGCAATTAAGTCACGAGCCGATCCTTTAAGTGCCCAGAAGATCAAACTCGATTCGGCCACTACTTCTTTCTTGTCCCACTTCAATCCGCTTGCCATGAGCAGTCGCACTGGCGTACGGCCGTAACGATCAAGAAGCTGAGCCAGAGAGCCAATCGGACGAGCAGGATCACCCGTTTCAAATTGCACGTATGGTGTTACCAGGGCCGTAACCTGGGCTAGGTCGGGGCACAATTTTCTCGAAACCCCGTACGCCCAGACTAGAGGCTTGAGTGATCGGTTGCTCACCACGACGGCCTTTGGCTCAAAGTCGTTTTCGATGAGCGAGCAGAACAGCATCGACCAACAGAAGTCAGTGTCAAGCCGCCATGTCCGATCAAACAGCCGGAGTTCGTAACCGATTTTTCGTTGTCGAGACACGAGAAGCGGTTGGTTGAAGGATTCCTGTAGCGTGTCGATTTCTCTCTGATAGAAACCGGGAATTGCCACGAGAGGATTGCCCGAGAAGTGAGTGTCTAAAAATAGGCACTCTCTGCGCGTTTCGCGAAGCTGTGTGTTGCACAGCTTGCAGAACGGCCGGCCTTCGCGGATATCCATAACCTTGTGATCCATTGACCAGTCCGAGTTGATCGCCTCCTCAACCACTTCGACAGCGCCGCAGTTGCATATAAGCGTTGTCGCTGAGCGGGGTTGTAGCATTCCTGCGTTTGCAAGTGTCTTGCAGTATAACTGCAAATGCTCAACGTGACGCGGATTATTATCAGCCCAGTAGTAGGTAATTGGAAACCCGATCCGTGTCATCAGCTTCTGGAACCGGTCGAAGCGATTCGACACATCGCGAACTCGCATTCCCTCGTAGCGCAATCCGGTTAGGTTGACGCAACAGACAGACGCAAGTCCAGTTAGTTCCGATGTGGCCGAAACGACGAACGGTGTAAGGGCGAGTCCCAATTTTATTTCTGATAAGATTGTAATCGGCAGACAAAGTATGCACGGTTGCATTGTTACCTCACTTTCTCTTGAGTAGTTGCTCTGCTTTTGTTATTGCAATTTTCGCCGCCCTAACGGCATTTTCCGTTTCAAGGTAAACAGCGACGAATGACCCGAAGAATGTGTCGCCAGCTCCCAGTGTGTCGGGAGCCAACACTTCTTTACCACGGATCATCTTGCATTTGCCTCGATCCCATACCTCGACACCCTCTTTGCCGTGGGTGACGAGCAGAATTCGTTCGCGGAAGAGGTCGAGTATTTCCTCTGATACAAGGCCCGATTCGCGCAGATTGACCTTGAGCGCGATGACTTTCTCAAGATCGAGCGAGTTGCATGACCAACCCTGAACTTGATTTTCTCCTCTTGTGCGAATGTACCCTTGCGCGTCCAGGAAGACGCGGCATCTCCGATCAGCTAATTGTCTGAGCTCGAATTCGTTCAGTATTGGAGAGAGCACGATGTTTCTGGAAGGTAAACGCTCTCCAAGTTTGATTTTGGGGGTCCTATCGATGCGGATACTCTCATGACCGCCCCGTATCGTAATGGATACCTGTGTTGGCCGGGATGCCGTGACTAGGTGAACTTTGTAACCGAGCACTTCCATCGCTTGCTTGCAATAGAATGCGGGCCCACCTGGCCGCTCAAATTTCTCTCTGCGATCGAAGTTGTGTATGTGATCTATAGTTCGGGAAGCTATCAGAGTTACGGATTTCAATGTGTACCTCCATATAATCTTGTTGTAAATGTGCTAAAAATCCGAGACTATCTCGGAATTCTATTTTGGATACTACAATATTTTTGGCTTCCTTGCAAGATTTTGAGTCCGTCCCCAAAAATTCTAACGAACCGGCGAGCGGGCAAGGCGTTTCCTCCCCTTGAACCCCTCCACGCCTTGCCCGCGAGCGTTGGTAGCCCCGCCGCTTCGCCCAGAAACTTCTTGGGCGGAACCGAGCAGAAATTTTCCTTTCCTTTTTTGAATTTTTTCAGGGGGCGTGCGCAAAAGAAAAATTGTAAGGGAAAATTTCTGCGAGGTTGCCGCCGAAGCGTTAGCGGAGGCGGGCGGCGGGGCTTTCGTCGAGCGTACGATTTACTTTCAAGCCACCACGCGCTTCGCGCGTGCGATTCATTACCGATTTTGAAAATAGGTTCGGATTTGGTAAAATAAACGCACTAAAATCAGACTTTCCGATTTTTTGGACACTATTTTGCGGGCGGCAGCCATTGCCGCCCATTGATTTTGCGGCTAGCCGCGCGAGGCGTGGCTCGCCAAGAAACAGGTTCGAGCCAAAGATTTCTTTGGCGGCAACCTTTTTCTCTAAAAGGTTGCTATCCCTTGCGATTTTTTTATATTTTGAGCGTAATTTAACGCTCTGTGGTGAGCAAAGCGAAAAAACTATTTTTCTGGGGATATGGATTTTGCAAAACTTCGGCTGATTTGTTTTTGGATTTGGAAGTCGCAAATGGACAAGGAGGGTGAGAAGCGAATACTTGGAGCTTCGCAAGGCCGGAGCACGACGTTGCGAGGAGGGGTAGCGGAATTTTCCAGCAGGAAAATATCCGTGACTTAGGGAGGAATTTTCCATTTGCTCCTCTT
>Ga0210057_1004868_pt1 | contig 17540 bp, 22 predicted proteins | sample CryGeyCG2114_010_2_FD_183968 | JGI IMG/M metagenome (GOLD analysis project Ga0210057, IMG submission 183968) | Groundwater microbial communities from aquifer - Crystal Geyser CG10_big_fil_rev_8/21/14_0.10 (SPAdes) (version 2) | ecosystem: Environmental > Aquatic > Deep subsurface > Groundwater ...
TGCATCATAATTATAAGTTCTGCCTCTGAAAACTCCTCTAACACCACTACGTGTTTTTTCACAAGTATCTTGAACAGTTTTAGAAACACAACCTTTACCAACAACACATTCTTCATTCGGAGAACATTTTTGTTGAGTCATCCATTGGTTGCTTTTACAAATCATAACTGAATTAGTTCTTTGACTTGAACATTTTACGTCATTTTCTCTACAATAAAGAGATGGAAGTTGAGGGGTTATTGTTGGAGCAATTTCATAAATAGGCAGTACTTGTTTAGTTGGAATCTTGTAAGTTTGTTTCTTAACACACCCTTTGTAGACATCACAGTATTCTTCTGAAGAACACTTTTGCAATGTTGTCCAAGAATTGCTTCTGCATGCAAGAAAACTATTATTTTCACATTTTGTTTCTTTTTCTTCACAAACTTTTATGTAATTAATTTTAGGAATTACATAATCATAAGGGGAATAAATTTTTGGTTCAATTTTTTGAATTGTTAGCTGAGAAAAAACAATTGGAATTAACAACAAAAATAATATCAAAATCACTGCTTTTTTCATTACAACCTCTTTTAAATTATCTTAGAACTTATTTTATTTAAACCTTTCTAGCGTGCTTCCACATGAAATCGAAATAACTCTTGTATGCTTTTGCTGCAACTTCATTTTCTATGATTATCCCTTCTGGTTCATCAGTCCAAATAAGTATTGCTATCTTGTTTCCATAAATGTTTGTAACTGCTGAACTTGCTTTAATATTTTCTAAATATTTATACTCAGTTCGTTTACTATCTAATTCTTTTCTGCCTTTTCTAATTAAAGTTTTAGTATTAATTTTATTTTCTTTTTTTAATCTGCCTAATTGCAAAGCAAACTCAGGCATTCGTTCGCTTAATTGTCCTTCACTACCAAACACGTAATTGTCTTTTCCAGTTCGTATAATATCTGACATGATGCTTTTTATTCCTTTTATTCCTTTAAATAATCTTACTTGTCCTTCTATTTTTGCAGCTTTATGCCTATTATGTAATTCAGGTAATATTGCTTGAACATCTTTTTCTTGTTCTTTAACATAATCAAGCAATCTTTTCGGTCCTGTTGCTTGGAACCATTTGATTTTACCAATTAAAACATAACTTACTAAACCTTTTTCTGTTAAAATTTTTAAAGAATTATAACAACTGCTCCTATCAATTTTTGCAAGTTTAGAGATTTTGCCTGCTTTTAAAGATCCGTTATCATTAAGTGTTAGGTAAACTTTTATTTCATTGGGTGAAAAGCCTAAATTTTCAAGAGTTTTTTCTACGCTCATGGTTCTTTTTGTGAAGAAAATCTTCCTTTATATTTTGCTTTTCCTTCGCATTTTTCAAATACGAATTGGCAAATTCTTGTTCCTGCGTGTAATTTTAAAGATAAGGGAGACAAATTAATTATTTCAAGAACTTGCTGATTGCTTATTCCGGGTTGCATGAATCCTGCAGTTACATGAACTAACAATCCTAATCTTGCAAACCTGCTTCTTCCTTCCAATCTGCCACATATATCTTCCGGTAAAGAGATTTTTTCTTTTGTTATTCCGTGAATAATTTCACCCGGTTGAATTATTATCTCTTTAGACTTAACAAGTTTAGTTATTTTTTTATGGTCTGAATTATCTTTAACATCAAAAATTTTGCCAGTCTTCTTGAAAACTCTGAATTTATCATCTAAAGTTAAATCATAAGATGCAGGACCTAAATAGTTTTTTTCAAAATTAGTTATTTTTATTCTTCCAGCTTTAACTTCGTTTAAGATTACATTTCTTGTTATAACAGTCATTAATTTGTTTAAAATTCAAGAGTTTATAAATGTTGTTGTTATTTCTACAACAAAAATTATATCGCTCTTTTCAGAGCGATACTTTTTGTTAACAACCTGGAGAGTCGTGGTCTCCTCCGCCGCCGTAGTCGTACTCGTATTTCGGTTCGTAGTACATGCTGTACTTAACTGCGGGACAGTCCGCACTTTCTTTTTTTATTTTCTCACTTAATTTATCTATCTGGGATAGTGCTTGGCCCAGTGTTTCTGGTATTGGTTTTTTATCTTTCATTTTTTTACCTCCGGTTTTTACCAATTATAAGATTGTGAACGATATATATTAATATTTGTTGTGGAAATTTCTACAACAGAAAGTTCATTATATTTTTAGTTCGCGTATTTACTCATTTTACACTCATAATATCTTTTAACTCGATTTTTTGCAAATTTTCTTACCTCTTCAATGAACTTTTCATTAATGGTTATTTTTTCAAGAGATTCTAAGTGTTCTGGTTTTGTTGTGTTGTAAAAATTAATCAACTTTATTCCTGCTTTTATTCTATTTTCTTTAGAAATATTTTTATTAGTTGCCACGTCTCTATAATTGTGAGTTAGCCAGTAAAAACAAGTCCCACAAATTCCGTGCGGACAAGTATGAGCATTGTTTGAAAATTTTATGCTTTCAATATACTCATCTTCCCAATCATGCATGACATTTAATACTTTTTGTTCATCTTCTTTTAATTTATCAATTACTTTTTGAATTAACTCAGAATTTTCTTTTAAAAGTTTTTCTAATTTTGTTTTGTTACTATCTTTTATTTTTAACGTTCCATCAAACAAGGCGTACACTTTTCTAATTTTCTCTAACGTTTCTTCTGCATCGTAAAACAAATTTCCACCGTTTGGATTTTTACTTTTAAGTTCGTCGTTGATTTTATCAAAGCTGTAAAGAGTATCAGGTGTTTCATAATAAGGTTTATGATAAAAGGGATTGTTGTCACTATTTTGCAAAACCCAATGGCAACCAACAATTTTTTTTAAAACTTCTTTTTCTTTTTCAGCCCAATCTTCGTTTCTTAATGTTTTTTCAATTTTTCTTGAATCCAAATGTGCTTGGATTTCTTCTTCCACTTCACTTATGTGTTTTTTAAAATCCTGTTCAACATCTTCTGATTGAGCTTTTAACTCGGTTAATCGTTCCAATTTTTCATCAAGTGTTTTATCTTTCATTTTTTACCCCCAGTATTGCTCTTGCGAGCTTTGTTATGTTTAGTGTTCCGTAGTTTTGTTCTACATCTTGTAAGAGTCTTCTTGTGTAATTGTGGTATTCGTTTCTTTTTGCTGAGCTCATCCATTGCCCGTCCAAAAGATTACTTGCTTTGTCGTACAACTTGTATAATCTTACTTCTTTTGGTTTTTCCCAAATTTCACTCATTTCGTGAGCCATTCCTTCATAAGTCATTTGTTGTATTAGTTTTTTCACTCTTTCACTAAGCCAGTTTGGCAGTTGTTCTGTTGTGTCTTCCAGCACATCGTGGTAGAGTAGTGTTTGCACTCCTTCTTCTCTTGTTTTTTCTTCCAGTGTTGTTTCTGTCGCAATCATTGTTGCACACCATATTGGGTGTGTGTAGTATGGTGTTTTTCCATCCCATTTGCGGTATTGTTTACCTTCTTTAACGGGATGGTTTTGGTGCGCGTCCATTATGAAGGTCAGGTCTTCTTGTTTCATTTTTTCACCTCTGCAGGCTTATTTGCGCCAGCCATCTTGCCTTTGTTTGAGGCCAGTGAGGGTGAGCCTTCATCAAAGCTCTCTGGATCTCTTTTATTTGTTGTTTTGTTTTTTCGTCCATTGTATTATTCATTGAATCAACAAAGTATATAAAATACTGTTGTAGAGTTTTCTACAACAAATATTAATATTGTTTTTATTATTGTAAATAATATGACGAAGGTCGGAGGTATAAAAAATGGGAAAGTTAAAGTTAGAATTGGTACTGGCTAAAGCCAACGTGAAAGTTGAAGCGTTGAAAACAGACGAGTACTTGTACGGTAAAGAAACATATCATAACATGAATGGTTGGAATGTTGCGGAAGGAACAAGAAAACTATACCAATGCGCATTAAGCGAAGCGGTAAAAGAAACTGAAGAAGCACTGAGTTCGGGAAACGGGTACAGAATAAATGATGCAGAGATAAGATTAAGAACGACTTACGATTTAGTGGAAAAAGTTTTAGAACTCCACGAACAATGAAAAACAAATATATTTTAACTGGCGGACCTGGAAGCGGTAAGAGTAGCATTATTAATTATTTGGAAATTATTGAGCGCTACAAAGTGATCAGAGAAGCAGCAGAAGATTATATAAAACTAAGACAAGCATTAGGTGTGAAAGAACCTTGGCGAGAAGAAGATTTTCAAGAAAAAATATTTTGGTTACAATTCAGAAGAGAAGCAGATATTTACAATAAATTCACTCCAGTATTTATCGACAGAGGATTATATGATGGATTAGCTTACGAAAAAAATCCAGAAATGTATGCTAACTTACGAAAATTATTAATTGGAAAAAAATATCACAAAATTTTTTTAATAGAACATCCTGGAAAAATGGAAACTAATGAAATTAGAAGAGAAGATGTTGAACGCGCTTTAGAAATTGAAAAAAAACTGGAAGAAATTTATGCGAGTGTTGGTAAAGTTATAAAAATTCCTTTCGGACCTTTAGATTGGAGAGTTAAATTAATATTAAAAAATATTTAAACAATTAAAGTTCCTTTGAATTTTTTATTGTTTAAATATTTTTCAAACTCCTTCAAGTTATTCCCGTTGACTATTGCAACTTTTAATTTTAATTTTTGAGCTTCTTTGCTGGCAACAGGATCGAAAGGAAGATTAAGTCCCGGATCCCACTTATTACCGCTAATTTTTCTGTAATCAGCCCAACTTATTTTTTCAACAGGTTTTGCATTTTTGAACTTTTTTGGATCTTTATCATATACATAATCAGTATTTGTTAAATTAATTAATTTGTTTGCTTTAAAATTTTTAGCTAACAAAACAGCATCATAATCAGTACTGCAGCCAGGCTTCCAACCTGCAGCAATCAAAACTTTTTCAGTGAATTTTATTTTTTGATTTGGGTTTTTGATAACTCTGTATTTTGCTTTTGTTCTGAAAATAGTTCTTAACAAGTGAGCATTTAATCGCGTACAATGAATCCCTATCCAATCAATATCTTCTTTTTCTAATTTAACAATGCTCCTGGCTGTTGTTTGGTATTTGCGAGCTATTTTTCCACCGCCAGAAATAAGAACAAACTTATACCCTTTTTTAACATAGTTTTCAATCAGTTTTTTAAACTTTTTCAGCCAAGAAATATTAAGCTCATCTGGAACAATTAAAGAGCCACCAACGCTAACAATCACTAATTTTTCTTTCATTAAAATACACATATGATTTTTGTTTTATTTAAGCTTTTCTACTCAAATAAAGCCTGTTTGTTTGTATAAATTCTTGGCATTCTTCGGGTGTTACAGGTATTACTCGGGGAACTTGTTGTGATTGCCCTTTATCATCTGTAGCAACAAAAGTGAAATAACAATCATTGGTTAATTTTCCATTATTAATATTTGAATGAATTTTACTAATACTTGTTTTAACACTTAAAGATGTAGTTCCAGTGTGACAAATAACTGCATTAAAATCAACTATATCCCCGATTTCTACTGCTTTCAAAAAATCAATTCTATCTATTGATACAATTACAGGTCTAACTTTAAAATCTAAAAAATTGTAAGCAGCAGTCCACGCTAATTGAAACGCTTCTTTCATTAAATAACCGCCAAACATTTTTCCATAAATATTCTGATCTTGAGGATACATTGGAGCCATGTGCTGAACTCTAGTGTTGCTCATTAATTTTCCTTGTTCTGAACGAATTTTTTTTATTAAATCCCATTCGCCGGGTAAAAAATTAAATTTTGCATGCTCTGTTCTTTTAAGTTTGAATTCTTCTCTTCGTTTTTCTGCATTAGAATATCTTAGTTGTTCTTCTGCAGTATTGGGAATGACTTTTTTCACTTCAACTGGTTTAAATTTTGAATCTAACGCTACCATTGTAAAATAGACCTCTCCAGTCTTTTCACTGCTTGTTGAAATCGTAATATCCACATTAATTGAACTTTTACCAACATAGCTAACTATTGATTTAAAGTATAAATCTTTTTGCACACCAACAGGTTTGCAGATATCCATGTGATCTATTGATGCAGTTACAACTTTTAAAAATCGACCATCATCTGCGTGTCGAATAGCAGTTTCGCCTGCGAATAAATCCAAGTATTCCAATAATAAACCGAATCTAATATCTCCTCTAATATTTTCATATTTTCTTTTTAGTTCAGGATTATTTTCAAAACTTAATTTATCCTCGAGCACTGATGCAGTCATACTTTTTGAGTTCATAAAAAAAGTGAAGTATTTAAGTTTAAAAACTTATCTTGCGGAGAGGTGTAGTAGCACTATTGCATTATTGTAAGCTTCACATATCATTTTGATCAACATTATTAACCCAGTCTTCTAAACGTTTAATTTCTTCATTCATATTGTAATGTTTTTCAACAATTTCAACTTTTTTTGCATTGATTAACGGTTTTAATTTTAATTCTTGATAATATTCTTCAACATCTTTCAGCATTCGTTCTTCTTGATCTCCTGCCGCTCTGCTTGCATTGAATTGTTCATTTGCAATAAAAAAGAATTCTATCAAAGGATCTTCTTTTTTAAGATAAAAAGCGAAAGGAAATTTTTTTACAAATAAACCTTCTAAAGAACATAAATTACATTGATTAGCAAGTGTTATGTTTGACGCTATGAGCTTTAAATAAAGAGTATTATCGCGTGTTTCAACAAAAAGATCTCCTGTTTTTTTCAAAGTTATTTTTGTATGATCATTTTGCCCTTTTTGTTGATACGCTATGCCTATAGGTATTTCTAATCTTCTATCTTCATATTGAAATATTCCAAAAGCAGTATTTTTACGAAATTCCACTGGAAGTATTGATAGAGGGATTTTTCCTTGATCTGTATTAATTTTTCCTGTTGACTCGTACAAGCCTTCATTTAATAATTTTTCAATAAACACTTCTTTTGGCATTAGTATATTTTAGACTAAAGTGATTTAAGTATTTTACGTTTTTTGGTGATTTTCACGTACTTTTTTTCATGCGTTTTTCAACTTCAGCGACATGTAATAAAGTTTTAACAACTGCATCAGGACTTAAAGAAATACTATTAATTCCGCACTCTACAAGGAACGTTGCGAATTCTAAATAAGTGCTTGGTGCGTCACCACAAATGCCTATTTTTTTCTTGTTCTTTTTAGCAATATCAATTACATGTTTAACCATCCATTTAACAGCATCATTTCTTTCATTGAATACATGCGCTACTAAACTACTGTCTCTATCAACTCCCAGAGTTAATTGTGTTAAATCATTACTTCCGATGCTGAACCCGTCAAAGATTTTGCAGAATTCTTCTGCGAGAACAACATTGCTTGGGACTTCACACATTACGTAAACTTCTAAATTGTTTTTCCCTTTTACTAAACCATTTGCGTTCATTACTTGTAAAACTTTTGTTCCTTCTTCGATTGTTCTACACATTGGAATCATTAATTTAATATTATTTAAGCCGAATTCTTCTCTTGCTTTTTTCATTGCTTTACATTCTAAAACAAAAGCGTCTTTGTAACTTGTGTAATATCTTGATGCGCCTCTCCAACCTAGCATCGGATTTTCTTCTTTAGGTTCAAAAGTTGTTCCTCCGATTAAATTTGCGTATTCATTGCTTTTAAAATCACTCATTCTAACTATTACATCGTGTGGGTAGAATGCTGCTGCAATCATTCCAACACCCATTGCTAATTTATCAATAAAGAATTGTTTTTTATCTTTATAACCGCTTGTTAATTCTTCAATTTGTGCTTTCACACGTTCATCTTTTAACTCGTTAAATTTTAATAATGCTAATGGGTGAATTTTAATATATTCATTAATTATAAATTCTTCTCGTGCTAAACCCACTCCTTCTACAGGTAAGAAACTGTACTTAAATGCTTCTTCAGGATTTCCTAAATTAATCATTATTTTTGTTTTTGTGCGTGGCAAACTTGTTAAATCTGTTTTTTTAATTGTAAAAGGTAATGCGCCGTTGTATACTTTTCCTGTTTCTCCTTCTGAACAACTTACAGTTACTGTTTGTCCGCTTTTTATTTTTTGCGTTGCATTATTAGTTCCAACAATGCAGGGAATTCCTAATTCTCTACTTACTATTGCTGCGTGACTTGTTGATCCGCCTCTATTTGTTACGATAGCGCTTGCTTGTCTCATTATTACAACCCAATCAGGATCGGTCATTTCAGTAATTAATATTTGTCCTGGTTTAAATTGGCTGATATCTTTAACGTGTCTGATAACGTTTGCTTTGCCGGCACCTATTCTTTCACCTATTGCACGTCCAGTAACTAAAACAATTCCTTTTTTTTTTAAGATGTATTCTTCTAATTGCATAGTTTTTTTTTGACTTTGAACTGTTTCAGGTCTTGCTTGAACAATAAATATTTTTTCACTAATACCGTCTTTTGCCCATTCAATATCCATTGGTGTGAATTTGTTTCTTTTTTTTGTGTAATATTCTTCTATTATTACAGCCCATTTGGCTAATTGTAATACTTCTTGATCGGTAATGCAGAATTGTTTTCTTTCTTCTTCAGGCACAGTGACATTTTTTGTTAATTCTTTTGTTCCTCCAACCCCATAAACCATTCGTATGCTTTTAGTGCCTAATTTTTTACTAATGATTGGTTTGTACTTGTTAAGTGTTGGTTTGAACACGTAGAATTCATCAGGGGTTACTGCTCCTTGAACAATATTTTCTCCTAAACCATAACTTCCGTTGATTAAAACTGCATTTCTAAAACCACTTTCAGTATCTATGCTGAACATTACTCCTGAACTTGCAAGATCGCTTCTGACCATTTTTTGTACTGCAATGCTCAAGTAAACTTGGAAGTGATCAAATCCTTTTTCTTCTCTGTAAACAATTGCTCTATCTGTAAATAAGCTTGCAAAGCATTTTTTGCATGAATCTAATAATTCGTGTTCACCTCTCACGTTTAGAAATGTTTCTTGTTGTCCTGCAAAACTTGCGTCAGGTAAATCTTCTGCTGTTGCACTGCTTCTTATTGCAGTATCTACTTCTTTTTCTTTATACTTTTTACATAATAAATGATAATTTGTTAAAATATCTTTTTTTAAATCTGCAGGCAATTCAGCATGTGTAATTAAATTTCTTATTCGTCTTCCTCGTTCAGCTAAGTCTTTTATGTTTTTTCTTTTTAATCCGTTGAGAATTTTTTTTATTTCTTCATCTATTCTTGCTTTTTTAACAAAATACTTATATGCTGTTGCTGTGATTGCGAAACCGTCAGGTATAGAAACTCCTTTTGTTGAAAGATATCTATACATTTCTCCTAAAGAAGCGTTTTTTCCTCCAACTATAGGTACATCTTCTATTCCTATTTCTTTAAACCACAATACAAATTTTTCCTCTTTTTTCATTACCCCGTGTAAAAATTTATTTACACATTATTAAAGTTTTATGACTATTTGAGAGTGGCAACAATAGAAAAATTTATAAATGGTAATATTTATTTTTTCAATATAGGGGTAAAAATGAGTTTAACTAAAAAATTAGGTATTTTATCATGTGCTTTCGCTTTAGGTTTACCTGCATGCGTTGCTCTGCCAATAGTCAAAGCAGAAATTTCAGACGCTGCAGATTTAAATTCAACTTCTGTAGAAGAATACTTATTTGATGGTGAGCTTGAATTTATTGATTATTTTCCTATTTCTGAAGGAGTTCATCACGTTCGTTTCTTTGAAGTAAAATCAGAACCTTATGATTATACAATTCAAAACAATGATGGTACAAAAACAGTTATTAAAAGACAAGATCCTGACATGAATATTCTCGAAATTATTTATGATACAGGTATAATAGAACAATATTGGGATATTAATGATGATTTGAACTGGGATTTTGTTGAAGAAGTTGTAGGAAATACAATAACTTTATTTGAACGAGAGTTCACTCCAACAAATAAAAACGGAACTGAGTATGAGCTTAATAAAATTAAAGAGTACTGGCGAAGAAAAGAAGAATTTAATGCTAAATACAAAAATTGTTTGAAAAGACTACTTTTAGCTAATAAAAAATAAGTTAGCATGGGTAGTATGGTTGGTGTGGTAAGTTTGTTGAAGGTGCGTTCCATACGTGAAAAGGTCTTAAGCGAAAGTAATGTTTAAAAAACTATTTCAATTATTCTAAAAAAATGGCTTTAAATGAAGAATTGGTTGAACGAATAGGATGTATGGTTAAACGAGCGTGTTTATCTCAAGATTTAAAAAAAGATTTGTTAAAAATTTTAGCTAATGATGACGAATCTTTATTAACTAAAAAAGTTCGTTGTCTTATTCGTAAAAGTACAGAGCATCATGTTGTTCCTTGTTTTTTTCAATATTTATCTGGAAATTTTTTTATTGCAGATGTTTCCTATGAAGTTTTAGTGGGTTTAGCAGAAAGAGATGATCAATATGATTATATAGAAAAAACGAATATTTATTTAGATTGATTTGATTCAAAAAGAGTTGTTTTCACACACATTAAATTTTTAATAATTGTTTCCACCATTTTTTATTTTCAACATACCATTGAACGGTTTTTTCTAAATAAATATCTAAATCATATTCAGGTTGCCAACCTAAACTTTTTAGTTTACTCCAATCAACAGAGTATCTTCTATCATGACCTTGTCTGTCTGTAACGTGTTCATACCACGAATGATTTTTATTTAAAATACTTAAAACTTTAAAAATAATGCTTAAATTATTCACATCTTTTTCCAACCCACCAACACAATAACTTTCACCAATCACTCCTTTATTCAAAATAACATCGATTGCTTTACAATGATCTTCAACATACAACCAATCTCTAACATACAAACCATCCCCGTAAATGGGCACTTTTTTCCCTCTCAAAACATTAGTTATTGCTAAAGGCAATAATTTTTCAGGATACTGATAAGGTCCATAATTATTTGAACAATTGCTAATAGTTATAGGCAAACCTTTTTCTTTGTGAAACAATTTAACTAAATAATCTGATTGAGCTTTACTTTGAGAATAAGGATTTCTCGGATCATACAAGGTATTTTCATTAAATTTTCCACTACTAAACTGCGATAAACTTCCAAAAACTTCATCAGTACTAATGTGATGAAAGCGTACATTGTTTTTTGATGCTTCTTCTAACAAAACATAAGTTCCAACAACATTTGTTTTAGTAAAAATTCCTTGAGAATATAAAGATCTATCAACATGACTTTCTGCAGCGAAATGAACAATTAAATCAATTCCTTGCATTACTTCATTAACTTTTTTAATATCACAAATATCTCCTTGAACAAAAGAATAATTAGAATTTTTTTGTACGTTTTTTAAATTTTCTAAATTTCCTGCATAAGTTAATTTATCAAAATTAATAATTTTATCATCAGAATGATTTGTTAACCAGTAATGAATAAAATTACTTCCAATAAATCCAGCTCCACCAGTAACTAAAATTCTCATTTTTTGCTATTAATAACTAAAGCAGCCGCACGGTACAAACTATCAATTGTTCCTGCATCAGTCCAGAAACCTTTCAATAAATGATACCCCATGTTTTCACCTTTAACATAATGATTATTAACATCGGTTATTTCCAATTCTTTTCTTTCTGACGGCTTTAAAGTTTTAACAATATCAAAAACATCAGGAGGGTAAAGATAAAAACCAGTAACTGCTAAATTACTTTTAGGTTTTGCAGGTTTTTCTTCAATACCAATTAATTGACCATTAACAATTTCTGCAACTCCAAACCGTTTTGGATCTTCAACTTTTTTTAAAAAAACATAAGCGCTGAACATTCCAGTTTGAAATGTTTGGATTGCAGTCTTAAAAGAATCTTCATAAATATTATCCCCTAAAATTACTGCACAAGACTCTCCGTCAACAAATTTTTCAGCTAAACTTAATGCTTGAGCAATACCTCCTGCTTCTTTTTGATACTTGTAAGTTAAATTAACTTTGAATTCTTCACCATTACCTAAAACGTTAACAAAATGTCCTGCATATTCCGGTCCTGTAATGATCATTATATCTTTCAATCCTGCTTCAACTAATTTTTCTAAAGGATAATAAATCATTGGTTTGTCATAAACCGGTAATAAATGTTTATTAGTCACTTTTGTTAATGGGCTAAGTCGCGTTCCCATTCCTCCTGCAAGAATTATTCCTTTCATAACAAAAATTGTTAATTTTGGTTTTATAAAATTAGTGAATATTAAGGGCGATAAACTTTTGACAAAATACCAGCGCTACAAAGTCCATCGGGAGTGCCTGCATCAACCCAATAACCTTGTAAAACATTAAAATTTAATTCATCATTATTTAAATAAACTTTGTTTAAATCAGTTATTCCTAATTCTCCATTACTTGCCGGTTTTAAATTTTTAATATGATCAAAAACTTTTGAATCATATAAATAAACTCCCGCAACGGCATAATCACTTTTAGGATGTTCAGGTTTTTCTTCTAAAGATAATATTTTTCCTTTACTTAATTCTGCAATGCCAAAACGTTCAGGATCATTAACTTTTTTCAAAAAAACATGAGCTCCACCATTAAAATTTTTAACAACAGTCTCTAATGAATCTTGAAAAATATTATCTCCAAAAAGTAAAGCAATATTTTTTTTATAAAAACAACCTTTAACTAAACTCAATGCCACAACAGGACCTTCAGTTTTGTACTGAACTACATAACTTAAATTTACTCCGAACTTATCTCCATTGCCAAGTGCTTTTCTGAACAATTTTTCATTATCATAATTTGGAATAATAATTATATCGTTTATTCCTGCTTGAGCTAATTTTTCTATAGAATAATAAATCATAGGTTTATCATAAACAGGTAACAAACATTTAGGTATTGCTTTTGTTAACTCTTTTAACCTGGTTCCTTTTCCAGCACACAATATAACTCCTTTCATGTTTTTATTCTGAAAATAATAACTTATAAATTTTATCTTCCTAGAATCATACAAGTATTTTTTTCACAACTTGATAAAGTAGCTTCAGAAATTTTTTCACACTCATCATAATTAAACACGCCGGTTAATTCATACAACCAATGAGTATAACTAACTTTTTTATTCCATCTGAATGCATAATTTTTATTTATACTAACTGGAGTTTTACAAACATCCACGCCATCCACAACTATACAGTCATTATCTATTACACAAGAATTAACGTCATTAATATCGGTAAATGAAGCAAAAACCACATAACCTATATAAGTTATAATTCCTAAAAGGATTAATGCAATTATTGTTATTACCCACTTCATTCAGTATCACCAATATTAGTTCTTAACTATGAATTACTTATATAAATCTTTTCATCATAAAAGTTTTAAACTGAGAAAAAAACAATTACTTTGTGAAAGAAGTGATTAAACAAGTAATACTTGATTCGATCAAAATTAAAGAATTGATCAACATCGAACTTGTTGAAGAAATAGCGAAAATAATAATTGATTCATTAAAAAATAATGGAAAATTACTAATTTGTGGCAATGGAGGGAGCGCTGCACAAGCACAACACTTTAGTGCAGAATTAATTGGTCGTTTTGAAAAAGAAAGAAAATCTTTGCCCGCAATATCTTTAACAACTGACACATCAAACTTAACAGCCATTGGTAACGATTATGGTTTTGATAAAATTTTTTCGAGACAAGTTGAAGCATTAGGAAGTTCTAATGATGTATTATTTTGTTTATCCACATCAGGCAATTCAGAAAATATTATTCAAGCAATAAATGTTGCAAGTAATAAATCAATAAAGATTATTACTTTATTGGGCAAAGATGGGGGTAAAATTACGCAATTACCTGGTTCGCACATAATAATTAATGCGCAAAACACTGCGCGCATTCAAGAAACACATATATTAATAATACATATTTTATGTAAACTTATTGAAGATGAATTATGCTAATATAGTTGAAGAGTTTGAACACAAAAATATTTTTGTAATTGGAGATATAATATTAGACGAATTTATTTTTGGTGAAGTTAAAAGAATTAATCCTGAAGCTCCGGTGCCGATATTGAATGTTAAAAAAAAAGAATTTCAACTAGGGGGCGCAGCAAATGTTGCAAAAAACATTGTAAGCTTAGGCAGTAAATGTTTATTATTAGGAATTACTGGAGATGATAACAGTTCAAAAATTTTAACTGAACTTTTGAAAGAAAAAAAAATTAATTATTTATTGTTTAAAGATAAAACAGTTCCTACCAGTAGAAAAACTCGCGCGTTAGCACAAAACCAGCACTTGTTGCGTTTAGATTTTGAAGAAACTTACAAAGTTAACGAAGCATTTCTTAATTCTTTAAAAGAATTGCTTGATAAAGACAATTTTGATGCAGTAATAGTTTCTGATTACGGTAAAGGAACAATAACTGAAAAAGTAGTGTCCATTCTTAAAAAGTATAACGCGCCAATTTTTGTAGATCCAAAAATTATTAATAAAAAATTATACTCTGACGTTTTTGTAATAACTCCTAATTTAAAAGAAGCTAAAGAATTAAGCGATCAAGAAGATAAAAACGAATTAAGCGATCAAGAAGAAAATTTAGGGAATGAATTAATTAAAAAATATAATTCTAACATTTTAATCACTAAAGGAGAATCAGGAATGACTTTGCACGAAAAAAATAAAGAACCGTATAATATTCCCACTGTTGCCAAAGAAGTTTATGATGTTGTAGGGGCGGGCGATGTAGTTATTTCAGCTTTAGCTTTAGCGTATTCTTCTTGTTTTGATTTACAAAAATCATCAATAATTTCTAATGTTGCAGCAAGTATAGCGGTGGGTAAAATCGGAACAAGTCCGGTTTTTCAAAACGAATTATTAAACGAATTAGTTGAAGAGTCGGGCAAGATTAAATCTTGGGAAGAATTAAGAAACATAGTTAAAGAATTAAAGTTTCAAAATAAGAAAGTTGTGTTCACAAATGGTTGTTTTGATATTTTACACACAGGCCACACGCGTTTATTGCAATTTGCTAAAAAACAAGGTGACGTGTTAATTCTTGGACTTAATACTGATGAAAGCATTACAAAACTTAAAGGTCCAACAAGACCAGTTAATTCTCAAGATAAAAGAGCAGAAGTATTAGCTAATTTGGATAGTATTAATTATATAACTTTATTCGGTGAAGACACTCCATTAGACTTATTAGAAACAATTCGCCCACAAATTATTGTTAAAGGCGGAGATTGGAAAAGTGAAAACGTTGTAGGAAATCACATTGCAGAAGTAAGAATTTTCCCAACAATTAAAGGCGAAAGCACAACTAGTAAGATTGAAAAGATGAAAAATAATTGTTAATTTTGCGCCTTCTGGCGCACATTACTTCTGTTCTTCCAAAAGATTTAAATATTACAAAGTATTCAATGTAATAAATGGAGGTTATTATCTCAGATGCGTCAAGTTTGATATTATCAGAAAAAATCAAGTTATTGGATTTATTGTTAAAAAAATACAAAATATTGATTCCTGAAGAAGTCTATAATGAAGCAGTAATAAAAGGAAAACAAAAAAACGTACCTGATGCTTACAAGTTAGAACACAAGTTAAAAACAAGAAGATTAAGTTTGATTAAAGTAAAAGACACAAAGAAAGTTAGAAAAGTAATGTCCGAATTCAATATTCAACAAGGAGAAACCGAGGTTATTATTTTATTTTTTGAGCAAAAAACAGATTATGTGTTGCTTGATGATCATAAAGCAATGCTGGTATGTAAAGCTTATGAAGTGCCTTTTCTAACAACTTTAACTTTGGTATTGGCAACATTAAAACAAAAGCTTACAAACAAAGAAAGAGCAAAAACGATGATAAAAGAATTAGCAATACATGGAAGATATAAAGATGAGTTAATATTTAGAGCTCTTGAGGAGGTTGAAAAAAATGAATAAATTAGTATCTGTAACAACAAGACTGAATAAAGAAGTTGTACAGTACATAAATGAATTTAGTAAATTGTTTCAAGTAGATAAGTCTACTGCGTTCAGAATGTTGTTGCAAAAAGGAATAAAGATTGATAGGAAAGAGAAAGCATTAGAATTGTACATTAAAGGAAAATTATCTCTTGAAGGAGCATCAAAATATGCCAAAATGTACATTGGAGATTTTCTTGAAATGATGCGGTCGAAAGGAGTTGAAAGCAACATAAATTTAGAAGATTTTGAAGAATCACTAAAAAACGTAAAAAAATTAAAATTTAACTCATGATCTTCTTGAGTAGCATCAATAAGAGCTATAACTGAAAAGAACAGTTTATTTGTTAAGCCTAAAAATTTTAGTGAAAAAGATTTGAAGCAAGGAGAATCATTAGATGATTTATGTTTAATAGTGGGTTTTGAAAAAACACCACCTAAAAACTTATTATCAAAACTTCCTGAAGAGTACCAAGGCGTAAGAGTGTTTTACGAAGAAATAGGGGAAATAAGATTACACTGAGTAGTATCTGAAAATTAAATTAAAAAATTTAACTTGTAACATTCAACAAATCATGCGCGTCAATACTTGCTAAATGTTCGTCTAATTCTTTTTCGTGTTTGGATAATATGTATAGTTTCATTTGTTCTAATTCTTCTCGTCTTACTCTTGCCATTTTATCAACTTCGATTAACCCATAAGGGTATCCTGGAAATGTTAAATCAACACTATTCATTGCCAGCAAACTAATTAATTCCGAATTAAATGGTTGCATATCTAATCTGAACACGTGTCTTGATCTGTTATTTAATTTTACAAAAAATATTTTATCATCATTATTATAATACCATTTTGGTAATTTTGTTAATTTTTTCAAAACAACTCCTGCACTTAAACCATTATCGCACAATAATGTTGAAGTTTTACTCAAACCACCAATCACAACTTTTTTTTCTTTACAACTTTCAAACAATTCTTCATAATATAACTCGTCATAATCATTAATTTCCAAATCTCCATCTCTAATTATAAAATTGCAGTTGTCAACTAATTTAATGCTTTTTTTTATTTCAAAAATTTTTCTAATTCTTTCTCCAATAATTGACGGTTTAATTAAGTGACCATTTTCAAAAGCACAAAATTTGAACGCATCAGTTCTATCAAAAAATTTCACTTCATAAGAATCATCTTTTAACTTAATAAGTATCACAAATTCATCTAATTCTTGATTAATTCTTTTATTATTTTGATAAATACTGTAATAAATTTTAATCAATTGCACACTAAAATTAGCACTTGCAATTATTTCTCCATTTCCACCATCAACAAATCCAATTTTTTTATCACTATTATTAATAGCAATTTCATAAAAACAATTTTTATTTATTAAAATCCTTTTTTTTGATGCTATTATTTCAGTTCCTACCAGTTCTAAGCCTTTTTTTAAGCTCTCAACAACCAAATCCAGCTTTTTAAGCTCCATAAAAATACGTAAAAGAGCAACATTTATAAATAAATCCCATTTTCTTGTGTAGATGAGGGCCGTGACGCAGGGATAGTTCTAAAAC
>Ga0210057_1004870_pt1 | contig 17534 bp, 19 predicted proteins | sample CryGeyCG2114_010_2_FD_183968 | JGI IMG/M metagenome (GOLD analysis project Ga0210057, IMG submission 183968) | Groundwater microbial communities from aquifer - Crystal Geyser CG10_big_fil_rev_8/21/14_0.10 (SPAdes) (version 2) | ecosystem: Environmental > Aquatic > Deep subsurface > Groundwater ...
TCTTAAACTTGGAAGAAACAAACTTTTAGACCTTATAAAATACAGGGCAAAGACGCTTCTGACGAAAAGATGACAATGTCGTTGTAATATATCATAACAACAAAATATAAATAATAGCTTTTACTTCTATCCTTATATGGATGTCCGTAATGTTCTTGAAAATTCAGGTTTGGCAGGCAATGAGGTAAATGTTTATCTTACGCTGCTTGATTTAGGTTCTGCTTTGGCAGGCGATATTACAAAGCATTCCGGCGTCAATAGAACTAATGTTTATGATGCTCTTGAGCGACTAATCGAGAAGGGGCTTGTTACTTATGTGATAGAGTCAAACAGAAAATGCTTTGAAGCAGCTGACCCAAGAAGAATAATATATTATATTGAGGAGCAGAAGTCAGAACTCGAAAAAAAGAAGAATAATATTGCAAATATTCTTAATGAACTTGATGGGCGTAGGAAATTGAACAGTTCACCTCAAGAAGCAACAATATACAAAGGCAAGAAAGGTCTAAAAAATGTTTTAGAAGAAGTTTTAAGATTAAAAAAAGAAATGCTCCTTTATGGTACTGAAGGCAAATTAAGGAATCTTGTTGGTGAATATTATGCAGAAAAATGGCACTTGCTACGGAAAAAAATGAAAATACATATGAGGGTAATCACAAACGAGCGACGGAGAGGGGAAAAAATATCTACTCCTGACAGAGAATACAAATTCCAGAGACATTTATATGAAATACCCGCGACAACATGGATATTTGGAGATAAAGTAGCAATTACAGTATGGAGCGATCAGCCAATTACAACTCTTATCAGAAGCAAAGAAGTTGCAAATTCTTACAGGGCTTTTTTTGAGATATTGTGGAAAGCAGCAAAGCCATAAGCTTTATAACATAGATAATTTATATTTATAAAATAATGAAATACAAGAATCTGAAGCCAGTTCAGCAGAAGTTCATTAAATATATAGTTATAATCAAAATTTTAATGTTGTTTTTAGGTATTGCTATTTTGTTATACTTTTGGAAATATGTTTTTAAGTTTTAGTGATGCACATACCAGTGTTTCTTATGCTTTTTCTTTGGAATATTTTCTTCTTCATACCACTCTGCTAATGTTGTTATTATGAATGCAGCTAATACACATACAGAACCAATTATCATACTTGTAGTAAATGGTTCATTGAAAATCAATGTTACTAATCCAATGGCTAATGCAGGGCCTACTAAAACAATTATGCTTACAACAGATGCATTGATCTTTGCTGTTGTGTAGCTTAAAAGAGTGTAAGGAACTAATGTACTTATTGTTCCAAACATTATTAACCAAAGCCAGCTTACTGGACTTAATTTATGAATTGTTTCTATCCCTCCTGCAAAGAAAAATACAATGCAGAGAAAGAAAAAAGAAAAGATAAACAACCATGTAGTGCGTTTGTAATAATCATAATGCTTCCCTACAGACCTACTCATAACAAGGTAACCTGCAAACATCAGCATTCCAAGAATAGCTAAAATGTAGCCCACTATACTGTGGCTTTTTCCTTCCACATTAACACCAAGAATGAAGTATGCTCCTATAACAGACAGTATTATTGCAACAATTGTTATTTTTGCAATTCTTTCTTTTAGGAATGCCCATGCAAATATGCTGTCAAATACAGGATAAATAAGGAAAATCAGCATTGCTTTGTTTGCAGGAATAAAGTAATAAGATGAAAACAAAACAGCCATACTAATACAAAGTAAAAATGCAACAGCTGCGAAATGCGCAAGTTCTTTTTGATTTGAATAAATAACTGATTTAAGCTTGTCTTTATGAATAACTGAAATAATTATTGGGAATCCTAATGCTGCGATAAAGAATCTTACAGTTAATGCACCTATGGGACTTATTTCATCAATTAATAATTTTATTAATGTTGGAGGAAAAATAAATGTCAGTGAAGCTATTACTGTTAAAATTAAAGGAACATGTTTGTTTGCCATCTTAATTTTTTGTTTTAAGTTGTTATTAAAACTTATGTTTTCTCCTAATTATATCAAACAAATAAGGTATCAGAAATGCGCAGATAAATATAACAACAATTAATGTATAGTTGTAAGATATTATTATTTCTAACTTCTTAACTGCTTTTTCAAGAATTCCAAATAAAATAATTATATCTAATAATGCAAATATAGGCACAATAACACCTGCAATTATATGGTGCTTGTCTCCCAAATGTTCTATTGAATGTATCATTAAGTTGAATATTAAACCAAAGCCAACTCCAAATAATACTATTATTAGATATTGTGAGATTCCTTCGAAGAATAATAAAAAAGGAACCAGAAGGATCGCGCCAAGGAAATTTATGAATATTAAAAGCAGCATAGCTGTCCATGAAACAAAATGCTGCATTTTCTGCTCTATTATATGCTGCTGTTCAAAGCTTTGTTTCAAAGAATCTGCTTCTCTTTTGATTTTTGGTCTTTTTTTAGTACTTATTATTTTTATTGATGTTTTTCTATTTGCTGTCTTTTTCTTTTTAGTCTTTTTTCTAGCCATTATTCCTATTTATAAGATAAGTAGTTATTATAGTTTTTGATATTTATTTAATGCCCCAACCCTTTAGAATTTCTTTTCTTAAAGAAGGTGGTAATTTCTTTTCTACAGAATTATGATATTCTACACCAAGCAATCTTGCTGCAAGTTTTTTATATGCTTCAGATACATAGGAATCAGGATGTGTGTACAATATGGGACCTTTTAGCTGATATGCTGTTCTAATAGAACTGTCTTCAGGAATAGAAGACAAAACAGGGGTTTCCAGAAAAGCTTCTATATTTTCTACAGATAATTCATGATCTTCTCCTCTAACCTTGTTCACAATAACGCCGAGCACTTTTTTATTTTGTTCATGCGCCATCTTAATAGTTTTTCTGGTGTCACTAACAGCTGCAACATCAGGTGTAGTTATTGCTATAATATAATCCACTGCATTAATAAGGGTCTGTGCCTCTATGCTAATCCCTGGAGCACCGTCGATAAGAATAATCTCAGCTTTTTGATTTAAATCATGCAGAACCATCTGAAAGTTTCTATGATTTATTCTTTTTGAACTTTCATATGCCATGTTGCCTGGAACTATTCTTAAACCAGATGGATGAAAATAAAGACATTCACTTAATCTGATATTTCCTTCCAATGCTTCATGTATGGATCTAGGTAATGAAGGTACTCCTAAATAAAGAGACATGTTTGGTGCAGTTAAGTCTGCATCAACTGCAATTACTTCCCTCCCAAATGAAATAAGAGCACTGGCTAGATTAATTGTGGTGGTTGTTTTTCCAACTCCTCCTTTTGCGCACAGTATGGCAAGAAATTTTGTCATTTGTTAAACCTTCCCTCATTAACTGAGGTGTTTGATATAATCTAGATACTTTCGAAGATCTTTGTAAAATTCAGTAACCTTGTCTATATGTATATGGTATTCGCCTTCATCAAGCATAGCAATTAGTGTGACATGTCTACGATATTCGTTGATACTGTTATAATCTGCTTTTTTTAGAGCCCGAAGTAATGTGTAAAATTCCAGAAATTTCATAATTTCATCATCATCAAAATAGGATTTTTTTAGTTCACGGCACTTCATCATAGGAATTGGAGGTAGAGATTTAATCTTTTTTTCCTGCTTGGCATGCTCTCCTAAAGCATTAATAAGACAATCAGAAGTAGTGATCATTCTATCTATGACATTTATTAATACATCTACTGTTCTTGTATACTTAAGACTTACATAGATTAAGTGATCTACCCGCTTAATCTCTTCAACAGCATCATGAAGATGATCTTTCATTGTTCCCCCAAGATCTTATATTTTATATATATCTATTTACTAATATACTACACTCATTTATATTGTTTGTGTGTTTTTTTACTATTTGATATGATTTTTCATTACTCCCTTATCTCAAATTTCTTTTATATTTCCTTTGTTTTTTTCGTAAGTTTTATATAGTATCTTTTTAATAAATCTATCCTAGTATACATTTTCGGTGCAAAAAAGACAAGAGGTGTTGTATAATGAGCATAGCAAAAGGAAAAGTTCGTGGAAAGATTGGAGGAAGTAAATCAGTAAGTAAAAGTGCTCGAAATTCACATGGAGATAATCCAGGAAAAGGGGAAAAAGGAATACAGCTAGGTTTTCCAGGAACTGGAGTTAAAAGAAGAAATAAATAATTAAGAAAGAGGTGCTAAAATGCCAAGAGGAAGAGCAGGATCAAAAAAAGGAGCAGATTCTTTGAAAGCGTCAGTAAGTAAAAAAAATCAAAAAAAACAATCTTCAGGCTTTGTTCAGGGAGATGGACAATCTTTTCGTTCTGAGAAGAAAGGATTTGGCGGTTTAAGAAGAAGGAATTAATAATAATCAAGAATAATCAAGAGGTGATTTAATAATGGTAGTAAGAGGAAAAACAAATGAACAGGGTAGAGTAGGTCATTCAGGCAAAGGTGAAGCATCTGCTGCAAATTTTAGAAAAGCAGTAGGCGGTGCAGGAAGTACAGCACGCAGGTCAAGAGGTACTGGGATGACACGTGGCGGATTAGCATCTGTTACAGGACGCGGAAAAAAATCCAGAAAATAAATTAATAGTTTAAGATAAGCTAAATTATAGGTTTAGTTAGCAACATTTAAAAGTCTCTTTCTTTTTTTCTATTTTTATGGATGCAATAGCAACAACATTTGAAGGTTTTGAAGAGATAGCAGTTCAAGAAATAAAAGAATTAATTGGAAAAAAAGCAACTTCTAATAAAGGTATTGTTTTATTTAGTGCAACAGATAAGGAACTGGCTAAACTGTGTTATCTTTCTCAGAGTTTAAGAAGTATACTTAGATTATACAAAAATTTTTCATTTTCAGATTTAGATGATTTTAAAAAGAAAGCAGTTCTAAAAAAATCAGATGTTTTTGTTTTTGCAGATAGGAGTTTTAGAGCAGAATGTCATAGAAAAGGCAAGCATAATTTTTCAAGCCAGGATGTTGCAGCATTGTTTGGTGAAATTATATTAGGATTACAGAAAAAAACATCTGTTGATCTAGATGATCCTGACATTATTGCTTCATGCATTATTAATGAAAACATATGTTATTTAGGTATTGATTTTGCAGGTTTTGATTTAACAAAAAGAGAATATAAAATATACTCTCAACAGACAACACTTAATGCAGGATTTGCATACTGTGCTGTTCGTTTTGCAGGATATTCAGGCAAAGAAGTTTTAGTAGATCCAATGTGCGGGATTGGAACAATACCTTTAGAAACAGGATTATTTGCTTCACATGTTTCTCCAAGATTTTATCAAAAAGATATTTTTATATTTAATAAAATACTTGATATTGATTTAGAAGAATTTGATAATAAAAAGGATGTTGATAAAAAGATAGTTGGCTATGATGTTCATTTACGCCATATTGAGTCAGCAAAAAAAATGGCAAAATTAGCAGGTGTTGGAAAAGTAATTTATTTTAGCAGAGCTGACTTAGAATGGCTTGATACTAAACAGGATGAAAATGATATTGATCTTATAGTTACACAACCGCCTGTTGAAGGCAAGGCAGTTATAATTAAAGATATGGAAAAATTGTATAAGGAATTTTTTCATCAGGTTGAGTTTGTCATGAATAAAAAAGGAAAAATAATATTGATTTGTCAAAAAACAGATGTTTTGAAGAAATATTTGAAGTTTTTTAAGATTGTTAAAGAACATATTGCTTATCAGGGTAAGCAGAAGTTTATTATTGTTGTATTAGAAATGGAGTAAGTTTTATATACATGTTTCTCTAGAAATATAATCATGGGATATAAGTTTGTAGAAAACCATGAAGGAAGGATAGAGAGAAAGATCAATTTATTTGAAATTGTGTTGCTTCTTGTAGGTATAGCAGTTATTGTGGTAGGGGCATATGCAATACATAAACAATTTTTATTGGACGGTTATTTGTCATGGGGATTATTACAAGGAATCTTCTTATGGTTGATCCTCTTGGTTATGCTGATACTGGCGGCAATAATGGAGAATGTTAAAGAAGAGCTTTGTATTGTTATTAAAGAGCACATTATAGAAACAAAATTGCTGAGAGAAGAAACTTCTTTAATGAAAGATGCTGTTAAGAGAAAGAAGTAAATTTCTACATAAACTATATAAATGAACTACTAGATTTTAGTCTTATTAACAGGGGTGCAGGTGTTTATCGGAAACTTGCTCTTAAATGGGCAGTTGCTGAGGAAAGTCCGTCCACCCGTTAGAAAGACTGCCTGCTTATGCAGGAACCAGTGATGGTTGGCAACCACACAGAAACGAGACTTCCATATCTTTATGGAATGATGCATGCGAAGTTATCGGCAACGATAATAAGTAAGCTGCTGACGTCGGATATGGTGAAGATGAAACGGTGAGCCCCGGTTGGTGCAAGTTCATTTGAACGCTAAGTAGAATACACTGACACTTGTTCATGGGAATCTGTGAGAGTGAACAGAAGACGGCTTATGCGCCCCTGTTATTTTTATATTTCCTAAGTTTTATTAATTACTTGTTTTATTTTACTCTTTTATGTCATCTTACAAAAGAAATCCTTCTTTAATGCTAGCATACTGCTTTCTTCGTTATTTTATGTTCTTTATTCCAATATTTACTCCTTTTCTTTTAGGGGAAGGCTTAACTTATTCACAGATATTCATGATTCATTTTACATTTGGAATTAGTGTTTTAGTATTAGAAATTCCTGTAGGGTACCTTACTGATAGAATAGGTCGTAAACGTGCATTGTTTATAGGTTCAATTATTATGGCTAGTGCATTGTTTATGTATGGAAGTGTTATAGGCTTTTGGTTGTTTGTGCTAGCGGAGTTTGTACTTGCCATTGGGTTTAGTTTTTACTCTGGAACATACCAAGCTCTTTTGTATGATTCTTTATTGCATTTGAAAAAGGAAAAGTTGTATAAAAAATGGGCAGGATATGCATTAGCTTTTCAAAGAGGTGCAGAAATTATTGCTTCGTTTTTAGTTAGTTTTATTGTTGTGTTTGGAATGAAATATACTTTTTACTTTAGTATGGTTCCTTTGTTAATTTCTTTGCCAGTTATTTTTTTAATGAAAGAACCAAAGATAAAAAAAGAACCTGTTGGAATAGGGCACTGGCATCATTTTGGCAAGGTTGTTAAGGATGCATACAATCACCCTGCAATATTCTGGTTTTCAATGTATTTTGCAGTGTTTACTGGAACAATGTTAACTGGAATTTGGCTTTTTCAATCATTATGGACGGAGTATGAAATTGCTTTAGTTTCTTTTGGATTATTATGGGTTGCGTTGCAAGTGTTTAGTGGAAGTGGTTCATTATCAGCACATTATTTAGAAAAGAAATTAGGATTACATTTTAGTCTGGTTATTATTATTATATTATTATTTTTAGGAATAATTCTGAGTGCTATTTTGCCATCTCCTTATTCATTAATTACTATGTGTTTATGCATGTTTTTATGGGGGTTTAGTGTGCCTGTATCGCATGATGCTGTTAATAAGTTGGTAGTTTCTAGTAGGAGGGCAACTGTGTTGTCTTTTAAGTCAATGTTGATGAGGGTATTTCACACAATATTTACTTTATTAGTTGCTGTAGTGCTGGTCTCATTTAGTCTGTCTTTCTCTTTGATTCTTTTAGCTGGGATATTCTTAGTAATTAGTGGATTTTCACTGTATAAATTGCATGATCATGGTGTTTTGTGATTTGTAATTTATAGTTCTTAGGTAACAAAATTTATAAACAATCTCTCTATTCATTAATTCATGGCAAAATCAAACAGAATAAGCATGCCTTCTGGTACAGGCGGATTAGTCAGATATTTTGATGACTACAAAAGTAAGATAGTTTTCCAGCCGTTGCATGTTATTGTATTCATAGCACTTGTTGTTTTAGTTGTAATATTATTACACATATTCGGAGTTTCTTTATTAGGGTTTTAGGTGATTACAATGTTTCCAGGCAAAATGAATCCCAAAATGATGAAACAGGCAATGAAGAAAATGGGTATTCAACAGACTGATTTAGAAGGTGTTGAAGAGGTTATAATTCGATGTTCTGATAAAGAATTAATAATTAAGCCGGCAAAGGTCAGCAAGGTTAGTGCAATGGGCAATGAAAGCTGGCAGGTTGAAGGCCATGTTACCGAAAGAAAAAAAGATTCCACTCCAAGTATTTCTGAAGATGATATTCAAACAGTAATGGATCAAGCAGGTTGTGATGAAGAAATGGCAAAAAAAGCTATTGAAGCAGCTGAAGGAGATCTTGCTGTAGCTATATTGGCTTTGAAAGAAACAGATTAATATTAAGGACATAGAAAAAAGAAAAAACTAAAGAGAATTTTGAAAAAATATAAAATTCTCTAAGATATAGTAAACGACACAATTGACGCATAATATATATAGCAAAAGTGATTAATTTTCGTACATTTTCAATCACTTTTGCTGAATAGTTAGCGTGCATATTTGTATAGTAAATGAAATTAATTTTCTTACATTTATGATTCCATTATTGTTGTTCCTGTCATTTTCGTTACTCCAGCAGTCTTCGACAGCTTTCATTACTCTCTTCAAGAAGGATCTATTATTTTAACAGAGCAATTGGGTAGAAAAGTTTATAATTATCTGCCTGACCCACAATATGTATGAAATATAGTGTTTTTGTTTACATTGCCTTTTTTGTTATAATCTCATTTTTAATTTTCTTTTCTAAGCTATTGTTTACTAGATTTTATAAAAGTAAAAAATGGATTTTTAACTTTTGGATAACACTTTCTATCTTTATACTGATTTTATCGTGGTATATGTTTTTTTTCTCAGATGCTAATTATGTAAAAAATATGGAACATGAACATCCTTATTTTAGAAAAATTAATCTTAGGCTTGCTCCTACTCCTAAAATATTTTATAATTATTTTTTTACTCCAGTAATTGATATAAACAAAATAGATATCCCGGTATATAAATTTTATATTAAGCAAGAAAAAATAGATCAATTGAATAGTAATCTGCCATTATCTGGATTTGAATATGTTTCAGGATATCTTGAGAAGGAAGGGGAGATTTATGAAGCAAAATTTCATTATAGGGGAGGCGGTCCTCATTTGTTGCATTATAAAAAATCCTGGAGAGTTAAGCTTAAGGATGATAAGATAATTGATGGTGCAGATGAGTTTAATATTGTTAATCCAAAGTGGGGTTCGCATATTAATTTGCTAGTTGGTTATAATCTTGCTGAGATTGCAGGACTTACAACATTCAGAAGCTATCCTGTTGCTTTATTCATTAATGATAGGTATGCTGGGGTTCAATTATATTTAGATCAATTTGATGAAACATATATCATAACGGCAGGTAAAATCCCTGGAGATCTTTATGCAGGTGATAAAATTGAGAATTCTGTGCCTGAATTATGGACAGTAGTAGTTGATTCAGCTTATGATGGCAACATTACCAGAGCAAATCAAACAGTTGATTATTGGAGAAACCATGTGTATAATGATACTTTGCTTGAATTTCATGACTTTTTTGAAGCAAAGCTAGGTGAAAAATATCTTGATTATATTGCTTATCAAGGATTAATAAGCAGTGAACATAATGATTTTACATCTAATACTAGAACTTATTTTAATCCTTCCTCAGGTATGCTTGAACCTTTTTTTTGGGACCCTCACACATTCCTTGATGCTACTTCTTACTTATATTCTTATAATAAAGTGGTTAGAAATATAATTCTTACCCCAGAATATTTGGAATATGTTAATCAAAAAATATACTCCTATATGACTAATGATCTTACTGAAGAGTTTGTTGTTAATTATATTGATCAACAAGCATCCCTTATTCAATATGAAATATATCACGATATTTATAAGGATGAATCTAACTATGAAATCTGGTCAATCACAAATGAAGATTGGGAAGAGTATGTTGAAGATCTTAAATTGAATGTTCATCAGCAATATGAGAGGTTATTATCATCTTTCTCGATAGTAGAGCTTGCTGTTTTTGTTGTTGATAACAAATTTCTTGTTTTTGATGTGAATGGTTTTGCAAGTGTGGATATTAACAATTTATATTTAAAACAAACAAAAGAAAATGGAATAAATCAATGCTTAAAACTCTATAAAAATATGAACTTCAATGAATCAGTTAACCAGAATAATTTAGTGGCATCAGGATGTGAGGGCTATTTATCATTCTCACTGGGCAGATTATACTCAGGAAGATATGAGCAAGGGGAACCAGCTACATTAAGATATATTTTTCTTATAGAAAAAGAACCTGGACAAGATATCATACTTGAATCATTGGATGCTGTAAATTCTATCACAGGAGAAGTAATAAACCCATCTATTTATTATATAGATTCTATTGAGCAACTTCCTATTGCTGGTGCAGATTCATTACATCCTTGGCTTATTGATGAAAAGCCTTCTAGAGAATTGAATTTATCAGGTAAAGTGATTCTAGAAAATGATTTAATACTAAGCAAGAAAGACAATCTAACAATTGCATCAGGGACAGAAATATTGCTGGGAGAGAATGTTTCTATTATATCTTATGGGAGAATTATTGCGGAAGGGGAAAAGTCTGTACCAATAAAGTTCATGAGATTGAACAAGAACTCTCCTTGGGGCACTATTGCACTCCAGGGAAAGGAATCAGCAGGAAGCATATTCTCAAACGTTGTTTTTGATGGTGGAAGTGGAGATTTCTATGATTTTGTTACTTATACAGGTATGGTCTCAGTTTATAATTCTGAAGCCAATTTTTCTTTTTCCACTTTTGCAAATAATACTTTATATGATGATATGTTTAATGCAAAATATTCTGAAGTTTCTATATTAGACTCTGAATTTATTAATTCGAAGTTTGATGCGATTGATTTTGATATTACAAATGGAAATATAAAAAGAAATACTTTTGTTAATATAGGAGGTGATGCTATAGATCTTATGACTTCAAATGCTCATATTTCTGAAAATATTGTTTTAGATGCTGGAGATAAGGGAATCTCTATCGGTGAAGCAAGCTATCCGCTAGTTATTGCGAACATTATCCAAAATACTCTTATTGCTATCGCAATTAAAGATAAATCTGACCCTATTATTATTAACAATACTATTAAGAATAATACTGTGGGTGTTGCATCCTACCAAAAGAACTGGCGTTATGGTGGAGGTGGATTAGGGGTTATTGAAGGTACAAAGTTATGTGATAATGTTCATCCAATTTCTATAATGAATCAATCAGAGGTAATAATCTATAAGGAAGACCAAATAATAACATGCTCTGAAAATGATTGCGAACTAGATTGTAATTAACCTTTCTGCGAACTATCTTCCTGAGTAAAACTAGGTATAGCGGCTTTGCTGATAATCATAATGTCTCCCATGCTTTTAACAAGCGGATGCGGGACAATGACTCCTTTTGCACTGCCTAGGATCTTAGCAAGATAAGAGCTTTTTGTGCTTCTAATTCGCCAGCCAAAGACTTTGTTATTAGTCATTATTGATTCTTCAATATCTCCAAAATATTCTCCACCATCTGTGAAAACTTTCATTTCATAGGTTTCTGTGATTCGCTTCATTCGTAACATTCTGCATTCCCTCCATATATTTATAACCTTTCTGGAATAGTAAAACTATAAACTATATAAGTATATAAAGTTTTTTAATGTGAATGAAGCCAAAATATACTCATATTGGAAATGTTGTCCTTGTAGGAACATCTCACATAGCTGATGAAGCTGTGAAAAATGTCAAAGCAGTTATCGAGGAGTTTAATCCCTGCATTGTAGGGGTTGAGCTGGATAAACAAAGATTTCGTGCATTACTGAGCCAGCAAAAGAGCAGTTATTTCCCTTCAATAAACAATATTCGCAGATTTGGAGTGAAGGGAACTATTTTTGCTCTTATAGGAGGCTATGTATCAGATAAATTAGCTAAGACTGTTGGTGCAAAGCCTGGCGATGATATGCTTAGTGCTTTGTATACTGCCAGAGAGCATGATCTGACTATAGCTTTGCTTGACCAGCCAATCCACATTACTCTAAACAGATTTTCTAGGTATTTAACATGGAAAGAGAAATGGAATTTCTTAGTTGATATAATTAAAGGAGTTTTGTTCCCTCGAAGAGAATTGAAGAAATATGGTTTGCAGAGTCTGGATTTGCGTAAAGTCCCTGCAAAGAAATTAGTGAAAGTAATGGTCAATCATGTCAAAGAAAGATATCCAAATGTTTACAGAGTTCTTATTGCTGAAAGAAATGAATATATGGTTAGAAAAATTCATGCCTTTCAGAAGAAATATCCTGGTATGATAATAGTTGCTGTGGTTGGGGCAGGACATGAAGATGGGATGAATGAGTTGCTTCAGGGATAAGCTTTATATACCTTCAGCTTTGCTGAATGGTCTTAAAATTTCCCAAAATTTTATAAACCTAACTTCCCAAAAAAACAACTATGGTAAGCTTGCCAGAGTTCAAATACAGGATTCGAGACTTTTTCAGATTCTCTAAAAAAGAATTGAGAGATTTGTTCATAGCAATGGCTGTTGTATCTTTTGCATTTGCTTATGATGATGGCAGAGAAACTTTTGTGATTACTTTATGGCTACTTAACTATCTAAAAGTATTCTTTATGGTATTTCTTGCATTTGTAGTGCATGAATCAGCTCACAAAATGTTTGGACTTACATTAGGTATTAGAACAGAATATAAACTTTGGACACTAGGTGTTTACATTACTCTTGCCTGTACTTTTATTTTTCAAGGAAAATTTTATGTTCTTCTTCCAGGTGGCGTAATGTTCTTTCATATGACTGTACAGAGGTTGGGGCATTTTAGATATGGATTGAATTTATTATCCAGCGGATTAATTGGTGCTATGGGACCTTTAGCGAATTTAATCATGGCAACTTTCTGGGAGACGCTTGCTTTGAACGGTATATTTCCTGACTTTTTTCACAAAATGACTTTTATTAATATTTATTATGCAGTATTTTCCATGCTACCTATTCCTAACCTGGACGGAATTAGCTTGTTTTTTGCATCAAGAATGACATATACATTCTTTTTCAGCATATTTATTACTTACATTGTTTTATTTGTTTTAGGAATTTACTCATTGATATGGGCTTTATTATTAGCAGGAGCATGCTGGTTTATGTACTGGTATTATGTTGAACAAAAAATAAGGTGAAAGAGATGTTTGATAAAAAAGGAGTAATGAATTTACTGGACCGATGGGTTGATTATTGTGCATTAGCTTGTTTAGGACTTGGATTTTTTATGACTTTAATTGCAGGAAGCAAAGTTTTGTCAGTACTTATTGTTTTGCTGTCTGGAATGGTTGTTGGCAGAAGCATTTACATACGAAAACATAAACTGCAAATGAGGTTTTGGTATATTATCTCAGGCCTTATTGTTGGTCTTGTTGCGGGAAGCAGATTTTTGAGTTACAAAGGTGTTATAGTTAGCTTTATTATAGGTGCATTTATTGGTCATTACATAAGAAAGATGAGATGGCTGGAGTAATCTATATCACCTCCAGTTTAGGAGGGGAAATTTTAATTTTAGGGCATGATTTCTGATTTGTGTCAGAATGTTTATATCTTGTAATATATTGCTTTTTTGTATGCGGTTTGATCTTGAAACACTTGAACAACGCTGTGGAGATGTAAGATTAAAATTAACAGATGGATATCTAAATTTTCGCGGATATACTGATTTTGTTGCTATTGAATTAAAAAGACGTACAGGAGAGAGGGTGAGGTTAGGATATTACAGCTTATTACACAAACTAAAAGAAAGATATAGCAAATTAGATTAATTTTCGTACATTTGATATCATTTGCTGAATAGTGAACGAAATTCAAAATGTACGAATACTTATTTCGTTCACTATATATAGTAAAAACCAAATAACTATTTAAACAGCCTGAATTTTACTTTTTCTATGCTCAAGGACTTTACTCCAAGATTATATCAAGAAACTATTTTTGCAACTGTTTCTCAACATAATACACTAGTTGTACTGCCAACAGGAATGGGAAAGACTGCTATTGCAATGATGCTTGCAGTACATAGATTAAAACAGTATCCTAATAGTAAATGTTTGATTCTTGCACCTACCAAACCGTTGGTTGATCAGCATGCACAGACACTTCAGACACATTTGCCTTCACTTAATATTGTGGTTTTTACAGGAAACATATCACCAAAAAAAAGAGCAGAACTTTGGAAAGAAGCGCAGGTTATTGTTTCAACACCTCAGGGTTTGGAAAATGATGTAATTGCAAATAAGATTGATCTTACAAATGTCAGTGCGCTTGTTATTGACGAAGCACATAGAGCTGTAGGTGATTACAGTTATGTTTGGGTTGCACAGCAATACAATAAAAGATCAAGGTTTCCAAGAATTCTTGCATTAACAGCTTCTCCAGGAAGTGATCTGGAGAAGATACAGGAAGTAATAAGCAATCTTGGAGTAGAACAAATTGAAGTAAGAATTGATACTGATCCTGATGTTGCTCCTTATATACAGGATGTTAAAATAAATTGGGAATATGTTATACTCCCAGATGAACTGATGACTGTGCAGAAGTATCTTAAGGAATGTTTTCAAAGCAAACTAAGAGATATACAAAATACAGGTGTTGTTGGAAAAGAAGTTCCATTAGGTGAAAATAAAACAGATTTATTAAAATTACAGGGATTTTTACAGAGTGAACTTGCACAGGGCAACAGGGATTTTGGTGTTTTAAGATCATTATCATTGGCAGCTGAGGCAATGAAAGTACAGCATGCTTTGGAATTATTAGAAACACAAGGTCTAGAACCATTAAATCTGTATTTTGAACAGATCATGAAGCAGTCAAAAACAACAAAGACAAAAGCTGTTCAGAATCTTGTTAAAGATTTGAATTTTAGATCTGCTTATATTAAAACACAAGGTTTGATTGAAAAAAATGTAGAACATCCTAAGCTTGGTAGACTTAGAGAAATATTACTTGACAGATTTTCCAAAGCATTAGAAAAAGGTTTTAATGATTATAAAATCATCTTATTTACACAATACAGAGATTCTGGAGTTAAACTTGTTGATCTTGTTAATCAAATACTGCTTCCTAACAATGAATATCTTCACGCAAAACTGTTTGTTGGACAGGCAAAGAAAAAAAACAGCGGGCTTAGTCAAAAAGAACAAATAGCAATGCTTCAGGAATTCAGAGAAGGAGTATTTAATGTTCTTGTTTCAAGCTCTGTTGGTGAAGAGGGTTTAGATATTCCACAAGTTGATGCAGTATTCTTTTATGAGCCAATTCCTAGTGCAGTAAGACATATTCAAAGAAAAGGACGCACAGGAAGGCACGAAGAAGGTGAAGTTGTTATTCTGGTTGCAAAAGGAACAAGGGATGAAGGCTACAGATGGAGTGCTCATCATAAAGAAAAAAGAATGTACAGGCATCTGGAGAATTTAAGAAAGAAAATACAACTTGTAAAACCTGCCAGAAAAGAGGCGCCACTAAGTTCTTACGGTTCAAATAATAATTTAAAAATTAATGTTGTTGTTGATCACAGAGAAAAAGGGAGTTATACTGTAAAAGAACTTATTGATCTTGGTGTTAGTGTTGATTTGCAGCAGCTTGATATTGGCGATTATGTTCTTAGTAAAAGATGTGCAGTTGAATTTAAGAATGTGGCTGATTTTGTTGATAGTTTGATTGATGGTCGATTGTTGCAACAGGCTCAGCAATTGCGTAAACAATATGGCAGGCCTATTTTTGTTATTGAAGGAAGTGAAGATATTTATTCAGTCCGCAATGTTCATCCAAATGCAATAAGGGGTATGCTGAGTGCAATTACAGTTGATTTTGGGATTCCTGTCTTGATGACAAAGACTTCCAAAGAAACAGCTGCGTTGTTGTATCAGATTGCTAAAAGAGAACAGGAAACAGTTGGTCGTGAATTTAGTCTGCATGGAGACAGAAAGCCTGTTAGTTTGAAAGAACAGCAGGAATATATTGTTAGTTCATTTCCTTTAATTGGACCTTCACTTGTTAAACCAATATTGAAACAATTTGGAAGTGTTAAGAAATTTGTTAATGCTTCTGAAGAAGATTTGAAAAAGATTAATTTATTAGGAGATAAAAAGGCAAAAGCGATTATGGATGTTTTGGAAGGAGAGTGGAAGGAGTATTAATTCAGTAACTTCCCAATCTTGTCACTAAATTCTTTTTCTTCTTTATTTAGCCAGTCAGAATACTTCTTAACTTCATCATTTAACTTGTCAAAGCCGAGATTGCCAGTTGCACCTATATGTTTTTTAGACATAATATTCTTAACAGGATCTTCGTCCTTCAATAAATGTACTTCAGATGCAACTTTTTGGTATGCATCACGAAACGGCATGCCATTTTGTACTAACATATTCGCATAATCTGTTGCAAATAATTCAGGTGTGCAGTCTTTCTTACAGTTTATTTCATGAACATGTATCTTTTTTAACACAGTGTTCATGATTGATAAAGTCTGTTCAGTAGTTTCAAAGCTGTTTATGATGTTTTTCTTTATTAATTGATACTCTCTGTTATATCCAGATGGAAGTTTATGTGTTAAGCTGACAACTGCTGCAAAGTTGCCGTGTAAAATGCTTGCTTTTCCGCGTACTAATTCAAATATGTCAAGATTCTTTTTCTGAGGCATTATGCTGCTTCCAGTTGTGTATTCTTTTGGAAAGCTAAAATACTGGAATTGGGGCATTGAGAATAGCAATATGTCATTTGCCAATTTTGCGCAGTCCTGCATAGTCTGCAATAATGCATGTATTACTGTTGATTCTATTTTTCCACGTGAGTTTTGACAGTATAAAACATTATTCTGTACCTTATCAAATCCTAAAAGTTTAGTAGTTAATGTGCGATTAAGCTTAAATTGTGTGCCATATCCTGCTGCGCTTCCTAAAGGATTCTGATCATTTAGTTCATATGCATTTTTTAGTATTTTTATATCATCTAGCAATGCTTCAGCATGTGCATTGAAAAATAAACCAACAGAAGAAGGCATAGCTTTTTGCATATGTGTGAACCCAGGCATTGGAACTTCTTTGTATTGCTCTGCAATTTTTAGAAGTGTTTTTATTAGTGTTAAAGCTGTTTCAATACTGTTTTGTATTTCTGCTTTAGTATACAAACGGGTTGCAACAAGGACTTGATCATTTCTGCTTCTGCCAGTGTGGATTTTTTTCCCAACATCTCCTATTTTTTTTACAAGAAAATTTTCAATAGCAGTGTGGCAGTCTTCATCTTCCTGTTTAATCACAAATTTGTTTTTTTCATGCAATGAAGCTATATCTTTTAATCCTTTTTTTAATGAAGAATATTCATTTTTTGTCAGGATGTTTATACTTGACAACATCTGTCCATGAGCACTGCTTGCTACACAATCCCAGTAAACTAAATTTAAATCAATTTTT
>Ga0210057_1004871_pt1 | contig 17533 bp, 14 predicted proteins | sample CryGeyCG2114_010_2_FD_183968 | JGI IMG/M metagenome (GOLD analysis project Ga0210057, IMG submission 183968) | Groundwater microbial communities from aquifer - Crystal Geyser CG10_big_fil_rev_8/21/14_0.10 (SPAdes) (version 2) | ecosystem: Environmental > Aquatic > Deep subsurface > Groundwater ...
GGTTGCCACTGGAAGACAAGAAAAGAGAAAAGGAGATCATTGAGAGATTAACTTCTTCAGGTAATTTAGATCAAAGATTGGTTGAAGAAATCTACCAAGCCATTTTCAAATACGCAAAAAATGCCCAAGATAATCCATTACAGGAGTAAATGTATCGGTTGCAATTCCTGCGTGGAACATGCGCCAGAGCAGTGGAAAATTTCAGAGCTAGATGGTAAATCAGACTTACAGGGATCTGCTGACAAAAGAGGCGTGCATGTTATTGACATCAGGGAAGATCAAGTAGCTAAAAATGAATTAGCCGCAGCTGATTGCCCGGTACGGATCATCAAGGTGTTGAAGAAATAAATGAGTACTGTTTCTGTAAACCAGTTAACTTTTTTTACACCTTGAGGCGTAATTTTTAATTCAATCCAAAACAAAAGTATTTTAAATAGAGGGAAGAATATAGTTGGCGTAGGTGTTTTTTCTAGTACGTGTGTAAGCTAAGGGGTTAGGTGAAGCTATGATAACAGAACTTAAGGAACCGTATAAACCTGTACATATCAAGGCGGTGATGCATCCGTTAATCAATAAGTGGTTTTTTAGCCATTTTAAGGAGTTCTCGCTGCCGCAGCTATTCGGAGTGATGGAAATCCATCAGAGAAAAAACATTCTCATCTCCGCGCCGACCGGTTCAGGGAAGACACTGACCAGTTTCTTATCGATACTAAATGAATTGGTTGATTCTTCACTGAAAGGAGTTCTGGAAGACAAAATTTATGCCGTCTATGTGTCGCCTTTGAAAGCGTTGAACAACGACATCGAGAAGAACTTGCTGTGGCCATTAAAAGAGCTGAAAGAGTTAGCAGGAAAAGAACTAGGCATTAGAGTTGGAGTAAGGACTGGAGATACTACGCCTTACGAAAAACAGAAGATGCTGAAAAATCCACCGCACATCCTGATTACGACGCCGGAATCATTAGCTATAACTTTATCTTCCATAAAATTCAAGGAGCATCTTAAGGATGTGCAATGGCTGATCGTTGATGAGATCCATTCCCTAGCAGAAAACAAGAGAGGAGTGCATCTTAACATCACGATGGAGAGACTGCAGAGATTTTCTCTGGGTATGACCAGAGTAGGTTTATCCGCAACAATAGCGCCATTAGAAGATATCGCCGGCTTCTTGGTAGGTTATGAAGGAGAGAAACAGAGAGATTGCGGCATCGTCGATGTGCAGTTCCTCAAGGAGATGGACCTGCAGGTTATCTCGCCAGTAAAAAGTCTGGTGGAAAGCGATTATATGCTCAAACATCAGAAGATGTATGAGGTGATCGATGAACTGGTGCAGGAACACAAGACAACCTTGATCTTCACCAACACCAGAGCCGCTACCGAAAGAGTTGTGCATACCTTGAAAGAACTTTATCCACGTAATTATCATCCTGGTAACATTTCAGCGCACCACGGCAGCTTAAGCAAGGAGAACAGGTTCAAGACCGAACAAGACTTAAGGGAAGGCAACCTGAAAGTCGTGGTTTCCTCAACATCCTTAGAATTAGGCATCGATATCGGTTATGTGGATTTAGTAATCTGCTTAGGTTCGCCGAAAAGCGTAGCGAGATTTCTTCAGAGAGCCGGAAGAGCAGGACATCAATTACATTCCACTGTTAAAGCGAGAATCATTGTCATGGACAGGGATGATCTCGTCGAATGTTCCTTGCTCTTAAAAGCGGCGAAAGAAAAGAAAATTGACAGAGTTCATATCCCCAATAATGCTTTAGATGTCTTATCACAGCAGATCTATGGCATTGCCATCAATGATGTGATCAATATATCTGAGTTATATAACCTCATCAAGAACTGCTACTGCTACCATAACTTAGAATGGCATGATTTCTTTGAAGTGATAAAGTTTCTTTCTGGACAATATGTCAGCCTGGAAGAAAGGCACGTCTACGCGAGAATATGGTATGATGAAGAGACTGGCAACATCGGCAAGAAAGGGAAAATGGCCAGGATTATCTATATGACGAATATTGGCACGATCCCCGAAGAAAGTTATATTACTGTAAAAGCCGGAGAACAAATACTCGGGAAGATTGATGAAGGTTTCTTAGAGAAACTAAGACCAGGAGATGTTTTTGTTCTAGGAGGAAATGTTTACATGTTCAAGTTTTCAAGGGGCATGACGGCACAGGTTAATACTTCAGTGAACAGACCACCTACTGTTCCATCTTGGTTCTCAGAAACCCTGCCTTTATCATTTGATTTGGCGATGGAGATTAACAGGTTCAGGAGATTGATGGAAGATAGGTTTGTGAATAAGGAAAACAAGGAAGAAATCATTAAGTTCATCAACGGGTATCTTTATGTGGATGAGAAAGCAGCGCAATCCATCTATAATTATTTTTATGAGCAGTATAATTTTTCAGATATTCCCTCCGATAAGAAAATTGTCATTGAGAAGTATGTGGATCGAGGCAGAAATTATGTCATCTTCCAAGCTTTGTTCGGTCGAAGAGTGAATGATTGTTTATCACGATCGTTGGCTTACATCATCGGCAGATCGCAGCATCGCGATGTAGAAATTGGCATTACCGATAACGGATTTTATCTTTCTTCTGAGAAACAGTTTAACGCCGAGCGAGCGTTTGAATTACTGAAGCAGGAGAATTTCCGGGAAGTCTTGGAAACGTCAGTTGAGAAAAGTGAAATTTTAAGCAGGAGATTCCGGCATTGTGCCGCAAGATCATTGATGATCTTAAGACAGTATATGGGTCGAGAGAAGAAAGTCGGAAGGATGCAAGTAGGCAGCAAGATCTTATTGAATGCCGTGAAAAGAATCAGTGAAGATTTTCCTATATTGAAGGAAGCAAGAAGAGAAGTGATAGAAGATTTAATGGATTATGATGATGCACGGTTGATAGTTGAGGGTATTAGTGAAGGCAGTATTAAATTGAAAGTCATGGATGTGAGCATGCCCAGCCCTTTCGCTTTTGGTCTAATTGCCAGTGGTTATAGCGATCTGATCAGAGTGGAAGACAAGCAGGAATTCTTAAGAAGGATGCACCAAGAAGTGCTGGCTAAGATTAAGCTTAAGGAAGGCAAGAAGATATTGAAAGAGAAGAAGGAAGAATTTTCTTACGCTAAACTGTGGGAAGAAGCCAGAGAGAAGAAAGAAGAAGAGAAAGATCTGCAGAAAGAGAAATTGAAGATGCATGTTTGGAGCCTGAAAAGAGTGCCAATTTACGCCAAGGAAGAATTAGTAAAGTTGATCGAGTTCGGTTCCTGTCGCAAAGATGTGCTAGAAGAAGCGAAGAAGTATAAAACAGAGATTGAAGAAAACTGGCCGGAAGAGCTGAAGAAGTTTGTTTTGGGGAAATTGAAGTGAATATTTATAAAAAGTAAGCTTAAATCAGTATCAGGTGGAGAAGTTAGAGATCAAAATGAGTTTAGATAGAATATCAACTACTGTAATCAAAGAAAAATTGCTCAATCTTGGTGACACAACGCCCGAGATCGTTAAAGATTTTTCCAGAAATTTAGCAGATAGATTAAATTGTGAAATTACTCCCAGTGGATTTGTTGCTACGGCGGCGATGCTTCTGATGGACTTAAGGAGAGGGTATCATCATTACACGCGTGAGAGAATCGAAAATGGGCTCACATATTTAGGAATGTCCACTTATATAGCATTAGGAGAATATGTTCCACTAATCGCAGAACAAGTCTGCCCTGATGATTTTTCTCAAAAAGTAATGGCAATATTTGAAGGCAAAGATTTGTACAGGCCCCGAAAACTTTCCAGAAAATTCTGAATAATCTTTATTAAAGAAGATCAAACTGAATCCTGCATGAAAGAGAAGGATTTATTGTTATTAAGTTTCCTCAGAAGCAACGGTCGGGAATCATTGACCAGTCTGAGCAAGAAGACTAAGATTCCGGTTTCCACAATCTTTGACCGATTGAGACTTTACGAGCAGGAAGTAATCTGCAAACACACCGCTTTGCTGGATTTCTCTAAGCTAGGCTATACAGCTAAAGCGAAAATCCTGCTTAAAGTGAAAAAGGAAGAACGGGAAGAATTAGCAAAGTTTCTTAAGAGCAGGAAAGAGATCAATTCAGCTGACAAGATCAACAACGGCTATGATTTCATCTTAGAAGGTATCTTCACAAATGTTAAAGGATTGCATCAATTCATGGAGGATTTGGAAGAAAATTTTAAACTAGAAGAAAAACAAATTTTTTTTATCATTGATGAATTGCTCAAGGAAAATTTTCTTTGCGAATTGACCGCAAGTTCTCCGAAAAATTCTGGTGAAGGTATTTAAGGAGATATTTCTCAGAACATTTTCATGTTAACGCAAAAAGAAATGAAAGTACTAAGATGTTTAAGGAAAGATGCCCGAAAAAGCATGACTGCCATCGCCAAAGAAACCAAGCTTCCTTTAGCCTCAATTATGCTGATTATGCGCCGCTTGGAAAGCAGTGTGGTCATAAAATATACTACTTTACTCCATCATGCCGCCCTTGGTCATCACGTCCGAGTGCATTTCATGGCGCAAGGGATGAATGAGGGATTCCTAAAAAATCCGCAGGTTAACACCATCTATAAAATTAGCGGGAAATACAATTATTTCATTGAAGGCATCTTCAAGGACATCTCGCAATTAGAGAAGTTCAAGGAGAAATTAGGTGAACATCAGCAATTCTTTGTCATGGAAGAGACAAAGGTTGAGGAATTCCAACCATGAATCTCGCCGGTTCATTGAAAGCCTTGCAGCGCGGGCAATATGATCTAGAAGAGATAGTGGCGATTAAAAAGTCAAGGATGGGTTTAGCTAACTATCGGGTCAAGGAAATGTTGGGTTACCGGAAACTGCAGACCTTTGATACCTTAACCTTGCTAGATTACCAGCAGCAGAATATCCGTTCAGTCAAGAGAATCCTGATGAACAATATAAGTAAATCTTATCGGGAAAGCAAGATCGAATTTCCTAACTATGAAGAAGTTGGTTCCCTGGAAAAAGCTTTGGATGATTACCAACAAGCAAGGTTGGTGCTAGAAGAGATGGAAAGAAAAGAATATTGCTATAAAGAACAACTGCAAGAAGTGATTAGATTAAGAAGAAATTATCGACAGAAAAGAACTAAGCTTAGGAAGAATGAGCTCAATGCGCCGATGCTGGAATTTATGGAAATGCAGAACGATCTTTATGAAACAATTTTCTTTGGTTCGGAAGAATTGCTGCAGACAGGGATGATGTATGATCAAATTTTAAGCACGACCAAGGAGATTTATTATCATTTTTCTGATCTGCCGATCCTGCAGAAAGGAGTGCAAGGTTTAGGGAAATGCCTGCAGGAATTGCAAAAAAAGCAGAAGAAACTGAAAAAAGAGATAGACCATATTATCACCGGTAAATTTGACTGGGATCAACAGGAAAGAGATTTATACAAAAGTTTGTAAAATGGACCCCATCAAAGAAATGCTGAAAAGAGAAAGTCGTGAATTGGTTAACTTGCCGAGGAATCTCTATATCAATGACGACAGCCTGGTTAATCCTTTCTACGCTACCTCTGAGATAATCAATACGGCTTACAGGAAAGTTAGGGGATGTCATTCAAGTGAGCAAAAAGCAAGGTCATTGTATGGATGGATGGAAGAAAATATTGTCTATGAAAAAATCGGCGGCATCTTTGGTCCGCGTTATCGACATGCCAAAGAAGTCTTTGAAGAGAAGAAAGGTATCTGCGGAGAGATGACATTTCTTTACGTGACGATGGCACGAGTAGTAGGGGTAGAGGCAGCTTATGTTGATGTTAAAAGAGATTTCCAGAACAAGAAAGTTGGTCATGCCTGTGCTCAGGTAAAGACAGAAGAAGGCAGAAAATTAGTTGATCCGGCTTACCATAGTTATGACATCAATCATCGACAATATAAGGTGTTGAATGATGCAGAGACGATTGATCTGTTTAAGCAGTTACGAAGCAAGGGATATTATCAAAATAAATCTGCTGGTGATGATCTGGGAGAATTGTTGGAAAAATTATTTTCCGGCTTAAGAAGGTTGTCAGGGTAAAAGCTCCCAGAAAAAGTTTCCTGGGAGTAAAGAACCGAAGTTCTTTTCACCTCTTTTTCCCTAAGCGAAGATATGAAATGTGATTAGTAAAATTTGATGGTTAATAAATGTTTCTGGGGGGGAGAAGGGAATTTTATGGCATAAATTATTTTAAACCTAGTATCCAAAGTTATTAACATGAAATTAGAATTTAATTATAAGACAATATATCTTTTTTTACTTTCATTCTTTGGGTTTATCATTATACTAAGTTTGGCTGGAACAATTAATCATAAATTAGCTTTTAATTATTCAATATGGACTTATTTTAAGTTTAATAATTTGGCTAACTGACGAATTCATAATCCACAAATCTGAAGAAATAATTTATTCAGGAACCTATTGTCCAGAAGTTGACGACACGGCAATACACGGCTCTGTAGAAAAAGTCCTACTCCACTTACCATAACCGCTCGCTTTCGCAAGCGAACATGGTAAGTTACGTCTGGTCAAGTCAAGTTTGACGATGCCAAACATTGACAAACTCGACTCAGACGGACTTTTTCTACTAAGCCGCAATACACAGAACTCTTAAAAAGAGGCTTTTTGTTTTTACTGGATATCTTTTTTTGCTGATTATAGTTTTCTTATTGTTTATTGTTTGAATGGATAATTATAGATATAAACTTCCCACCCACACTAAAACTTTTCTAGACTAAGCTGTCCTTTACGTTTGCCTTTGGAAACTTCATGAACTTCTTCCCCAATCTGCTTCTTAACGTCAAGAGCTAAAGTTTTCCCCAATAATTGCGCTAAGGAAGTCGGATCAATCTTATTAAAATCACCTAAATCCTTGACACCATTAGAGTGCAATTTCCTGGCGCGGATCCTACCGATACCTTTCAGCTTCATTAATGGCAGTAATTCTTCCTTGACACCCTGCTTGACCCTTAACCGTAACTTAACAATATCTTTAACGGCTTCACGATACAACATAACTTTGCTTAATTCTTCACAAGCATATAACAACCAATCGGCAGCTTCCAACTTATAACGGATCACACCGGGAGTGATACCAAATTTATCCAGAAGAAAATCTTCGTTATTCTCCTCAATCCAGGAAGAAAAGAATAAAGCGGTTTTGACAGAATCCAAGAAATCACCATATTCAGGATCGAAAGCAGAAGGTTCAGGATCCAATAATTGCTGGTAGCGCTGGTTCAATTCGCCATAGATCTCTTCTTCCTCTTTTCTTTTCACTGAAAGCAACGGGCGCATCTCCAAGGTATGTGAGATTATCTGCAATAAGGAGAAAGCAGTATGTTCAGAATTGAACTTGGCTAAACAAGTAAGAAGATGGCGAGCGGTAAGCGGATCAAGGTAAAGTTCAGAAATTCTTCTGCCTAAAGGCGTGGCTCTTAAGATACGTTCATGATTACCAATACTGCTGGCAATGACAAAGTCGCCTTTCTCTTCCCCGGTTATCTGGACGAAACCCCATTCCTCCAACAATGATAACATCCGTTCCATGATATCTCCCAGCTTAGCCATGTCTTTGAACTGCGCAGCCCAAAAAGTCTTGGAAAAAAATCCTTGCATCGATTTCTCATCACGGATTATCCCGGAAGAGATCAAAGAAAGCAGATAAGTCCTTAACACCGGTTCGACAGCTAACTTGGAATATATCTCTTCGGGTTGGCCCAAGATATAACGAGAATGGATCTCATCTTTCTCCGCTTCGTTCTTGGCTAAACAGATCGCTTCACCTAACTTCTCATATTCTGGTCTGCCTGCTCGACCGGCCATCTGCAAATATTCTAAGACAGGAATCCAATCCATACCCCACCTACCAGAGAACCTTTTCAAAGATTTGATGATGACACGGAACACGGGAAGGGACAACCCGGCGGCTAACGTCGGTGTGGCGCAGATAATCTTAATTTTACCATTCTTGAAATTTTCCTCAACCAGATCTTTCTGTCCTTGCAATAAACCAGCATGATGGAAAGCGATTCCTTTCCTGACACAGGCAGCTAACCGTTTACATTGCTTAGTGGGAGTAGAAGCAGCCTTGATGATGCCTTCTTCCAGTTCAGGAAGATTTTCAGACAACAGTTTAGCGATATCTTCAGCAGTTTTCTCGGCAGAAGCCCGACTGGGATTAAAGATTATCGCCTGCTTACTCAGATTAAGTGTTTCTAAAGCTAACTTATGATAATCTTCCATAAGTAAGCGAGAATAAAGTTGTTTTAAATAATTATTGGATGATAATGGAAGGGATTTATATGTCAAATACTTTTTTATATATGTCATACTACCTAGTTTTTTGGCGATAATGTCACAGAACTTATAAATTTATTTGGGCAACTAAAAACAGGTGGTACTAGATGGTAACTGATGATAAATCAATAACTGGATTTCAGGCTGTTTCTCCGACAACTAGGACTTATGGTCCAGAAATATATCTGGATATTCGCGATTTGGTCCAGAAAGAAAACGTAACTCTGCCAAGGTTTATCCATTCAAGGTTGCTTCAACCAGCAGCTATTCAAACGAAAAGAAATGATTTGGCACTTTACGATAGTTCTGTAAACCAATTTGATGGATCTTACGACCATTCCTCTTTTGGCTTCGCTGATTATTTCAATAAATTAAATTCCATACCAGTAGTTTGGGAAAAAGGAGGACTGATCAATGGAGATTTGGTCCTTTACCAAGATAGCCTTGGTTCATTCTATCAAGCGACAGCAGAACAAAGAGCTAAATTTTCTGATGATGAAGGCAGATTAACAGCTGATCCACAAGAGATTATCGAAAGATTGTATTTAGAGATCTGCACCGAAAGAAGTGGTTTTCCACTTAACAACAGAAATAAATTATTAGAGAAAAAATCTTGTTTATCTAGAGAAGACAGAGCCCAACTGGATTATTTCAGACCGCCAAGTATAGATGATGTAATGAATAGGGCTTACAGGAATGTTGAGAATAGCGAAGCTAAGTTGAGAGAGGTTATCGGTGAGGCCTGGGAAAAAGCAGAAAAACTTCCAGAAAGAGAATGGCTGAGCGAGATGGACAAACTAGAATACGCTCTGGCGGAAGTCCTACAAGTGGCTTATGTAGGCAAAAAAAAAGGTGATATAAGCAAAACAGAGGGAAAAGTCATCAACGAATTTGTGGATAAATTAAGGTGGTAAAGCTTATTGTGTGATAGCTTATTTTTTTATTTCTCTCAAAACTTGATGCGCATCGACGACATCACTTTCCTTGACGTAAAGCAATAAGTCCGGGAAACTGAAGATCACTTCCTGGATGTTGATATCTCTGGTCGCTAACTCCATGGCTACTCTAGCGATGATGCCTTTCTGCACGGTAATGTCCTTATGGAACTGCAGCCGCATCTCAGCTAAATCTTTAGTGATACTTACAATCTCATCTTTCTTAAACAAGTCCTGTTTTTCTTTCAAATTCTTCTGGCTAACCAGAACAGTTACGGTTTCTTTAGATTTGATAACACGGGAATTCTGTTTCAATAATTTGTCATCAAGATAATCTTTACAGACCGTATCAAACGCTCCATCTTTCAGGACTAGACGAGCTACATTATCCTTAGTAGATATTGTCATCTTGGAAAACAATTCATTGGATTCCTGTGAGACAATATTGGAAACCTTATCTAAATCATAACGGCGGATAGCGCTGATGACCGCGTCAACCGAATAATTCAAATTATAGATCTCAATCAGGAATCGGGCTAGGGAACGAACGTTGACAATATTTCTTTTAAGACATTTCTGGATGGAAATGTGTTTGTCTAATAAATTAGCAATTTCGCGGTTTACTGATGTCATTCAGTGCTGAAATCCCTAGTTATTTAAAAATGTTTCACACCTACCACAAATATTTTAATTTTGACAAAAATAATGAAAATAATAAGGATTATAAGAATAATGAAAAAATAAGTCAGCTTTCAATCAGCTCAGCCCACATCCGGAAATCATTGTTTTCATAATCATCTCCAGCTACGGAAAGGGCAGTAACAGCAGAATTACCGGCAACAACATTGACAGTCCATACTTTTTCCACCTTTTCATGACCATCATCAACCGTCAATTTAACTTTTTTCCGACCAGGAGTGACAAAAGTACGCTCTATCGTGTCAGTTCCCTTGATTCGATCCTCATGCAAGGTGAAACTCCAAATATAATTTAATTCATCTGCATCATGGTCCTTGACAGCGGCATGGAAGATTACTGGTTTACCGACCGGCACAGTTAACTCCTCGGCAGGCAGAGCATCAATAATTTGCGGTGCTTGATTCTTATTTTTGATTACAACTTTAACAGGATGGATAATCTCTGAAACACCATCATCGACAGCAAATTCCAGATAGAGCACGGCTTGATCATCGTTAAGCTTCTTGTTAAGATAATCACTCTCGCCGATCAAATTGCTGAGCCAGGAAGAATTACCGGCAGTTACCAGATCATAGCTTGGTTGCCAAAGGAAGATGCCATCCTGAAGCGAAGCGCCTGGAGGAAGATTTTTCAGGTAAACCGAAAGGTTATCTCCGTCAGGATCTGCGGCATCAACCTTAAATGAAAACTGTTGACCTTCATTAACAACGATATTATCATCTTTTATGTTCAAGCGGGGAGCACGATCTTTCTTAGCTACGCTAAAGGAAATGGGCAAGGTAATACCAGCTTTCCCATCGGTAGCAGTAACATAAGAGGTATATTCACCAGCATCAGCATAATCAGTCGACCATCTGCCTTGAGAATCAACAGGAGAGGTGTAGTAAGTTCGAATGATGTCCCCATCAGGATCGACAGCACTAATGCCAAGGTCTACCTGATCAGTCTCTTGGAACGCTAGATTATCGGAGGAAGTTAGCACAGGTTGGCGATTAACATTATAGACGATCAGATCAACTTTACCACCCGTACATTGCCCGGCACTGCAAGCTTGCACCTGGAGAGGTAAAGTTCTTTTTTTAAGGAAGAAATGTTCCAACCGCAGGGCATTAAGTAAATTGCTAAACATTCCTCCAGACCTTTTGATGATATCATAATCAGGATTCCAAGAGAAAGTCTTACCAGCTAGATTTGCGCCGACAGGAGCGCCATCGATAGTAATCTGAACTTCACTGCCATCTGGATCGACAGCATTGATGTCCCAAGATAAGTGTTCGCCTTCATAGATCTCCAGTTGAACAGGCAGGTCTAAGACTGGTGGTTGATCAAGATTTTCCACCACAATGGAGATGATAACTGAAGAAGTGGTCTTACCATCAGAAGCAGTGACACGGACATTATAATTTCCCGCATCGACAGATGTTGTCTGCCACATACCATTTTCATCTAGAAGAGCAGAGAAAGTGTAACCAAGTTTATCACCATCCTCGTCTTCTTTCGGCAAGTTTAACTTTACTAATTCTCCCTCCTTAACCGTGATAAGATCGGCTTTAAGGACTGGTTTACGGTTAACATCAGCAATGTGCAAGGACCAGCTCTGCTTGACTTCGGAAGTGCCATCGCTGACAATAACAACAAGCTCATGATTTCCTGCACTTCCATAATTGAAATTTAAAACACCAGTTGCGGCAGTGTTGATAATCTTATCGTCTAAAGTCCAACTATAAATAATTTCATTCTCATCGTCATCATTAGCGGCAACATAATAATTCAAGTCCTGTCCTTCGGAAACTTCAAGGTAAGATTCATCATTAAATACCTTAAGGATTGACGGAGGTTGATTACGATCAAGGACTTCAAGTTCAACTAAGGCAGTTATTTCAGCTTCACCATCACTAACAGTGAATTCCGTAGTCATAATACCAGCATCGTCATAATTAGTCTGCCATGTACCATCAGCAGAGAAAGGAACTTGGAATGTAAATTTGAGCGGATCGTGATCAGGATCGACCACTAATTTCCTTAAATCAGCAACTTTTCCTTCCTGAACAACTAATTTTTTTTCAATTAAATATGGTGGTTGATTTTTTTTATCAACTAATAATTTAACACGCTCAGTAGTGGAATTCTTGCCGTCAGAAGCAGTGATATCAATATTGTACTCACCGGCATCATCATAATTGGTCTGCCATTCACCTTTTTCGTCAAGAGGGGAAGTGAAAGTGTAGACTATCTTGTCGTAGTCGGCATCTTTAGCTTCAGGGGTGATCTTGACAAAATCTGTTTCCTGCACTCTAAACGTTCTGGTAGCCGCAAATACTGAGCTAAGCGCTAGCAAGGCTACTAAAATAATCAGGACAGATCTATTTATATTTCTCATTGTCTTACCACCCACCTATCCCCTCTTAATTTTAAACTGCGAAGTTGTTTAGTAAAATTAAAAATAAACAAATTAATTTTTAGCCAAACCGATACTGACAAATTCTGGCGGCATGTTAACATCTTTAACCAGCAAGTTAATCTTCTTAGTAACAACATCCTTACCATCATCAACTCTGACTGTGATCACATATTCACCATGGTCCACATAAGTTGTTTGCCAGATTCCTTCATCACCAACAGGATTGCTGATGGTAACTTTTACATCATCACCATCCAAATCCGAAACTTCCGGCTTGATCTGGACAACGTCCCCTTCGTTAACGACGAGATCCTTAAGACCTGCCAACTCTGGTGGAACATTGACATCCTGAACGATCAACCTAAAGGCTTCTTCGGAAGTCAATTCGCCATCACCAGCGGTTACAGTTATCTTATACTCACCGGAACTAGTGTGGTCAGTCTGGAAAACACCATCCTTTAAAGGTGCGGAAACTTCCACGCTGATTGGATCATGGTTAGGGTCAGTAACCTGCGGTGTGAATTCAACCATCTCACCTTCCTTAACATTAATGTCGCTTAGCGCAGCTATCATCGGTGGCATGTTAACTCTTTCTACCACAATCTTTACTTTCTGTTCGGTCGTCAGTTTGCCATCACTGGCCGCTAAAGTTATCAGGTACTCACCAGCATCGCCGTAATTAGTCTGCCATTTCCCAGTACTATCTAATGGTTTGCTGAAAGTATAAGTTAGGGGATCATCGTCAGGGTCAGTAGCATCAACCTGTAGAACCACCGGTTCGTTCTCTTTTACATTAATCACGTAAGGATCTTTTTCTGCTGTTGCAGAAACAGCAATAACATCGTTTTCTGCATCAATTTCAGTAATCTCTGAAATAACTTCTTCATTAGCCGCTAATTCGTCATAAGAAATTTCTTTCTCGGAAACAGCGATGTCATTTTCTATCTGAGCAATTTCATCGATGAGATTAGTTTCGTCAGCTGTTTTTTTCTCTGGGATGTCATAAGCTTTATAATCAACACACCCCACTAAAAATATGAATAGTATTATCGCAATTAAACAGACCACACTTTTTTTCATTTTTATATCCCCCTCTTTGAATATTTTGGATTATTTCAACTAAGAGTGATATTTAAAGATTTAGACCTTGAGAAATATACGAAAAGGGCATTATGTCCCAGAAAATAAATAGCAGAACCATCTTCAAATTACAAAAAAGCGAGAGTTTGTAAATTAATTATTTTCGTGTCTAACCATGATGGATCTAGTGAAAAAATTAGGTGGTTTGGTCCATGGAGGAGTAGAAAGAATATGTTTTATCATGATATATTGTAGTGAATAAATTTTTTGGTAAGAATTAGTCAAAAATAACGAAAGGGATTCAGGTAACCTAGAAAACATGATAATCCAATAAGTAATCAATAAGTAATGATATCCCATAAATGTCAAAACAGATAAAATGTGGCAAAACCGCTGTTATCAGAGTTGATTTGAGCAGATGTTTTATAAACCGTAAGAGGGTAATTATTCATGTAATGGGTTATTTTGCAAAGAGAATCAGAGATACGCTGGGGGGGTTATTTCTTTCTATGGCAACCATGCAGCAGCCTCTCCTTGCTAATGTGCCGACGGATAATAAATACAGGGTTTCTGAACAGGATAATTTGACCGCAGAGCAGATGTTAAGTATTCTGGAACCGGTAGAGAGAATAAAAGTAGGTGGAAGAGATGAGGAAGCAGAAGGCAAGGTAATCAAGATAGATGAAAACGAAATCAAAGTCACTGAGGTAAAAGAAGAATCATTAGAGACTATCATTAAACTAGAAGCAATCAGCATGAGAGATAATTATTATGAAAGCAAAAGTTATTTTGGCTTAAAATTTGATGTCAATTACCTTTTCCTTAACACAGCAAATTTAGTGGATATCATCATAAACAGCGGACCAGGAGATATAAGTGATGTGGCAAGGGAAGCAAACGCCTCACCGATCCATGGTTTCACCTTAGGTTTAGGTGGAGAGTATTATCAGGAAGACTTTACTGAACTGCCGCATCTGAAAAACAGCGCCTCTTTAGGGTTAAGTCTACATATCGGTTCAACGGAGTTAATCGGAAAACTTAAACAACACGGAGAATTTCAGTACCGACAGGTTTTGCCCGTGAAATATAGTTTAGCCGCAGAAGCGACTGTTTATATCCCCACATTAAATCTGAGGGGAACTCTGTGGTATGAAATATCAAAAGATTTCATGATCGGGCCAAGTTTCCAGTTACAGCTAGGTGTGCCCATAATCGATGGGGTATTCAACCTGCAAGCCAGTACAAGCGAAAACTCTACTGAATTAGGTAAAGGTTACCTTAATTTTTCAGGGATAGGTTTTTCAGAAGCAGCAAGCTTGGGGATAGCGTTCTCATTCTTTGACGGTGTGAGATTATATCTTAACATCGGACAGAAATTTGAAATGTATGATGTCAAGATGAAAGGGGCAGCAGAAATTCTGGCAGGAGAAAAACAAAAACAAGGTTTCAACGGGATTTATCAGCAGAACCAAATCTATCTTGGTCTTTCTTTAAGTCTTAATCTGTGATAATATTATTAAAGTGTATTATTAAAAAAAAGAGTGGCCCCGCCGAGACTTTCATACCAGTTAAGGATTTTGAACTCGGGACCTCACGATATCCATCGTGAGATATCAGTCGTGCGCTCTACCAGGCTAAGCCACGGGGCCAATTATTTAAGCAGAAAGGGGAGTTATTTTTAAAGATTTCTGATTATTTGCCCGGATTAACAGGGTAAACAAGTTTTAAAAGCTAAACTTATAATAAACTCACATGACGAAACCAGTTCTTAGAGTCCTAGAGGGAGGAGATAAAAGAAGCAGGAAGAGTTCTTACCTGCTGGGAATCATGCCCCTCGTGGAGAATCCGGAAGATTATGACCTAGGAGCGATGTTTAAATGGTCCTTGCCAGCTGATTGCGAGGGAGTTAGACAGGTATCTTGTGGCTACAGAGGGGGTTTAGAGCTGATGAGTGAAGAAAAAAAAGACCCAAAATATTTTTTCTTGCTGAAAGGAAGATCTTTTAGCGATATCAACAGAGATTTCTTTGGCAACAGTTTAGACAGAGCTGTGCTGGAGATACCCAATGAACTGGTGCTGGAAGCGCGGATTGGTTACAAGGACAAGTCTTATGCCTTTGCCGGAGCTACAGATTCAATACCGAGAATTTTTGGCTTATACGAAGAGATGAAGTATAACCCCCAAAATGTAATGCGGACAATAATAGAGAAAAAAGAAAAACGCCTGCAGGAAATAATCTATTCGGGGATACTGAATATCCCTCGTATAATGTTGCTTAAACTCAGCAAGACCAGAAACTACAAGACACTAGAATTTAGTGTAGGGGTGGCATTGCCAGAGAAAGACTTGGTAATAGATTATTTTAGGGAGGGGCCGCTCCAAGCAAGTTTTACCAGAAATGAACAGCTGCAGATTCTAAACTTAGGTTAAATTCTTAGTGAGTAAATTTATAAAAATAGTCTTTATCTTAACAATAATATGAAATATGCTATTTTGGATTGCTATACCGATGAAGCTTCCGGCTTAGGTGTGCCTCCTTACTTAGGGACCTATCCACGATATCTTTACGGAAAATTCAAGAAGGAAGGACATGAAGTCAAATATTTAACGATCGACGACCTAAGATTGTGGAAGAATTATAACGGTGTGAAAAAGGAGCCTTCTGTAAAAGAAAAAACAAACATTTTGATTTACAATACCAGCAATAATAATGCTGAGGAAGTGTTGGCAGAAGCAGATGTGCTGGTTATTGTCCTAGGTGTGCATGTGCCGGGAAAATATCTTACGGCCTTACCGGGGACACTGCATGAACTGGTTCCGTTAGTTAAAGGCTTAAAGATGAAGATGATATTGACCGGTCCAGTAGTTAACGGCACGCAATTGGAAGGCGGCAAGTTTGCCGAGAAGGTTAATTTAGAAATGTTTGAAGTTAAAGAATATTGTTTTGATTTTAAAGATATAGTGGTTAATACCGACATCTTGAAAGAGATCCCCCATCGAAGGATGATTGAGATTGAGACCGGGAGAGGTTGCAAAGTGGGAAAATGCAGTTTTTGCACAGAGCCGTTGAAGAACCGATTCACCAACAGAAAGATGGAAGATGTGGTTGAGGAAGTTAAAGCTTATTATAAGCAAGGAGCAAGATTGTTCAGGCTGGGTAAGCAGGCTGATTTTTATGCTTCTGACAGACCAATTGAGATGTTGGAAAGAATAAATAAAGAATGTCCTGAGATGGAAATATTGCATATCGATAATGTCAACCCTAATTCAGTGGTTGCTAAAGGCGGTGAAGAGATCACCAAGGCAATCGTCAAGTATTGCACCGCAGGTAACGTGGCAGCTTTTGGTGTGGAATCTTTTGATCCTGCTGTGGTAAAGGGGAATCTACTAAATACTGCGCCGTTGATCGCCATGAAAGCAATCAGGATCATCAACAAACATGGCGCTGAAAGAGGAGAGAACGGCTTACCAAAATTTCTGCCAGGCATCAACATCATCTTTGGGTTATTAGGCGAGACTAAAGAGACACATAAGAAAAACATGGCAGCTTTACTGCAGGTCATAGAGGAAGGCTTATTGCTGAGAAGGATCAATATCCGGCAAGCAGCAGTACTACCAGGAACTTATCTGGAAAGTCATGGAGGTAATAAATATCTACGGAAGAATAAAAGCCTTTATTGGAAATGGCGTAACGAGATAAGACAAAAAATTGATTCCCCGATGTTAAAAAAAATTCTGCCTGTCGGAACAGTCTTGAGTGATGTCTACACCGAGATGTATGATGGCAAAACAACTTTCTGCCGGCAATACGGCACCTATCCTTTAGTTATCGGCGTGAAAGGAAGACTGCCCTTGAAGCAGAAGATTAAAGTTAAAGTTGTTGATCATATGCTCAGAAGTATCGTCGCGGAAGTCGAGGAATGAACGAGAAATCAAAAGATTTCTGGTAATTCCTCACATACACGTAAAGTAGTAAATTTATATTGGTAGTGAGGAATGATTTTAGTTCTGGGTTGAGAATTCTATCAGGTTTATAATCTCTTAAATGTTTTCTATCTCATCAACAAATGAGGTTTTACTAAAATGGCGCA
>Ga0210057_1004872_pt1 | contig 17531 bp, 24 predicted proteins | sample CryGeyCG2114_010_2_FD_183968 | JGI IMG/M metagenome (GOLD analysis project Ga0210057, IMG submission 183968) | Groundwater microbial communities from aquifer - Crystal Geyser CG10_big_fil_rev_8/21/14_0.10 (SPAdes) (version 2) | ecosystem: Environmental > Aquatic > Deep subsurface > Groundwater ...
TTGAGGACATAATTGAGTAGAAGGAAAGAATTTATCTATCATCACTGGCGTATGTGATTTGTGCTTCAAATCGCTTATTATTCCACCAATGCCTGAGTTCTGTATCTTCTTTCCATGACCGCCCGTGCTCCAAGCATGGATGCTTTCCAAAATGAAAGCATCCATGCTTGAGTAGTCGTCATTCATCCGCAAGGCAAGCCCTCGCTACGCTCGCCGCCTGCGGCGGTTGCGGTTCTCTGACGACACGCTTTATAGCAATAAGAACCAAGCGGGATTAGACTTTCATCTTTCTCAGTTATCTTGGGCTTTGATTTCTCCGACATACTCAATCACAACCGGGATTGACCCGAGAACCTTTGGAAGAACATCCCGATCTATTTCTTCCTGAAGGCTAACCTTAACGCAGTACGGAGACCCATCTTTTCCAATGATGCCAATTCCCACACTTGCGTTGAATCCGTAGTGATGAACTAGAGCCAGGACCGCCTGTTTGGCAGTTCTGGCTTCATCAAGAGTCGATTTCGGATTAGACTCATGACTTGTTATTCCGATCTCCCTTAGTATTATACCTCGAAAGGGCATTCAAGACAAGCCTGTATACGTGGCGATTAGGCATATATTGGTAGTTGTTAAACACAGGTATATCACTCGCCCCAGAGGACTTTATAATCGCAGCAGCGCATCCCGAACTACGGCTTATTCCGGCCTGACAATGACAGAGAATGCCTTCTGCGAACTTATGTTTGTTTACAAAATGAGCGATCTGTTCAGCTTGCTCTTCTGTCATCAGAACTTCATCAGCCATCAGATATTCGGACCCGTCGAGGTCGTCAAATCGAAGCGTAAGTATGTCGTCAAATGGAGCTTTAATCTTCGGAAGTTGGTCTTCAGGATTGTTGATTGATATTAACACTACATCTGAATGTAGTTCTTCTAACTGCTCAACATCCTGCCGAGAGGCAATTCCCACCATTGGTCCATTGGATTTAAAAAATTTAACCATTCTTCTTACTCCACTTTTTCTTGCCAGTTGACTCTTTGAAAGTACCTTCGAGATCAGTGGTAGTTTTGCACTTTGGATAAGACTCACATCCGAAGAACTCGCCATACTTGGATGATCGTTTTACCATCTTGCTACCACATTTCTTGCACTTGAAGTCAGCATATTCCTTCTTCTTGGCAACTTTCTCCACTGGTTCACCATGATCACCCACATTGGCGGTATAACTACAACCGTCTGTTTCGTTGCCATCATCATCTTTCTTCTTCTTCCAGTGATCACAAGAGAAGAATGCGCCAAACTTGGAATGCTTCTTTAATAGAGCACCACCACATTTAGGACAGGTGTATTCACTCTTCTGGTTGGCATCCTTGATCTTTTTGCCATTCTCAATATCCTTCTTAAGTCGATCCCAAAATTCAGCCAAAACTGCTTTGTTATCCTTACTGCCAGACTGAATCTCGTCCAACAACTCTTCCATTTGAGCAGTAAATTCAACGTCAACAAAACACATGTCGGCTGCTGTCAAGAAATCTACAACAGCAATACCCGTGTCAGTTGGATGGAAAGTGTTCTTTTTCTTAGTGACGTAGTTTCTATCCTTTAGAGTTTTGAACACGTTAGCAATCGTTGCAGGCCGAGTAATCTGTTTTTTCTCACAGAACTTAGCAAGGCTAGAGTCAGTGTACCTTGGTGGTGGCTGTGTAAACTTCTGCTCTTTCTCAAGAGCTTTCAGAACCGTCTCTTCACCTTTCTTCAATTCAGGCAAAACCACATCTTCGGCACTGCTATACGTCCAAACCTTACGAAACCCATCAAATAACTCAACCTTGCCATTGGTCACAAAATCGTAACCAGCAATATCCGTGATTACCTTGATACGTCGGTCTTTTGCTGGTGTCATTTGGGAAGCGATGGCTCGTTTCCAAATCATGCCATACAACTTCTTCTGGTCTGCATCCAACCCAGAAGGAGTTTCAAGAATGTTTGTCGGTCGGCAGCATTCGTGAGCCTCCTGAGCGCCAGCCTTAGCAGCATAGACATATGCTTTTGTTGGCTGATAGTCAGAGCCATACTTGTGACCCACAAAATCTCGTATCTCAGTGACCGCAGCAGGGTCCATAAACGGTGAGTCAGTTCGGTGATATGTGATATAACCAGCCGTATATAATGCCTGAGCAACACTCATCGTTTTTTCAGCAGGCCAGCCAAATACAGAAGCAGCCGTACTCACCATAGGCAGCGTCGTAAACGGGGCATATGGATTGATGTTAACTTCTTTGCTTTCAACACTGGCTATCTTCGGAGTTGCTTTCATGCAGGCGTCATATATCTTAGTCGCCTCAGTCTCATTAGGAACCTTGATCTTCTCCGTCAGAACTCCGGTGTATTTCTCACCTTTTTTGGTGAGCAGATGAGCAGTCAGCACCCAGTATTCTTCTGGAATGAAAGCTAGAATTTCCTTTTCGCGATCAACAATAATCCGAAGCACCGCACTCTGAACCCGTCCTGCGGATCGACCACCCGTTGCCTGTTGGGTCAGGAACGAAGTCTTGTAACCACAGAGCCGGTCAAGCAACCTGCGGGCCAAGTAGGCGTTGATCTTCTGATAGTTCAAAGAACCAGGATTAGCGAGGGCCTTGTCGATTCCCGCCTTGGTGATCGCGTTAGTTGTGGCACGGTGAATCTGTCCTTTACAATCACCTTTGATTCTTTCATATATATGCCACGCAATCGCCTCACCTTCTCGATCCTCATCCGTCATCAGATAGACATTATCAGCGTTTTTACAAGCCTTCTGGATAGTCTTGATGGTGGCTTCGCTATCATCTTTGACTTCCCACGTAGGCTCGAAATCCTTCTTAATGTCTACCCCCAGTTTCTTAACCGGAAGATCAACGCAGTGACCTACGGTGGGGTGAACTTCCCAGCCCTTCCCCACGGCTTTTTTGAACTTGCTCACCTTACCGGGAGCCTCGATAATGATCACATTCTTAGCCAACAGACTCCTCCTGTGTTTTGAACTCTAGTATCATTTGGCCGGTTACTTGTCCTTCTCCAAAATCATCATCTGTACGACGAACTCGAATCTGTTTCACGAAGGATTTAGGAAAGTAGTATCTATTTCCTGCACCTAGCACTATATAATCGGTGGTTGCCATCATTGCCATCGTATTTCCTCTATTATAGTCACCAACTCCAAAAAAGAAAAGAGCCCATCCAACTACGCATTGGAATGGGCTCAGCTCGATGGAGAAGGGTTCAATCTACTACAACTATTGTTCACATAAAATAGATTTGGCCACGCAAGAATAGCGTCCTGATCATTAAATCTAATTTCTTATATACCTACTCTTCTCACTTTCGGAGCAAAATTGGCAGATCGCTCAGTCTCTTTCTACCGGGGACAGACTGGATATGACACCCAACCACGCGAACACCTGCAATGTCGCCGAGACTTGCCATGTTACGGGTCTGGGCTACGCTGTAGACCTCGCCACCAACAACATAACCGGTCGTATGTCGCTTGGTGTTTACTACTCGTCTCGTAATCCGCTGTGGCTTTGCTGCCACTCCTGCTTGTTTCTTTCGATTCTTAGTCATTCGTATTTCTCCTACAAGATCAACTCAATGGGTGCGTCAACCCTTCATTCGGATATATTATACCCGATTCTGCCGAGCCTGACCACATTTTTCTAATTATAGGTAAGCGTCAAGAAAACGCCCTTGTGGCAGGGGTGATTCAACGTAAATATACTTCATAGTAATGATTCATGATCTGAGGCTCCATGCCAAAGATGTAGGCCAAAATTGCCGATCTCATCCACATTCCATTTTTCACTTGGTCCCAGTATTTAGCATAGGGAGTATTATCGAGCGCACGATCTAGTTCTTGCCTCCGTGGAAGCGGATGCATAATGGCCAATCTAGGCTTAAAATGCTGAGATTGTTCGGCAGAGATGGAGAAGTCCTCATAGTTGAAATCTTCGTCACCCCACTCGTCCTGTAGCCGAGTCATATAAAGTGCATCCGACTTAGCAATCAGATCATTCGTCAACTTATTATGAGCTAACCACCTAGTACCGGCCTCATTTAGATGGTCGAGAATATCATCACCCATTTGTAAGTTCGGAGGTGCCACAAAATTCAGATGTAGGTTCGGATATTTGCAGAGAAGATATGACAACGACCGCACTGTTCTGCCACGCTTAAGATCACCAACAAAAGTAATTGTTTTTGATGATAGATCACCAGCAAAGCATCGCTTCAGAGTATAGATATCCAATAATGCCTGGGTAGGGTGTTGGTCTCTGCCCGAACCGCCATTGATAATTGGGATAGACAGATTGCGGGCCATATCCTCAGCAAACCCCTCACCCGGATGTCTCATGATAATCATATCAAAGTATTGACTTAAAACCCTAACTGTGTCTGCCTCTGACTCCCCTTTAATCTCAGAAGAAACCGAAGCATCTCGAACCTCATTGTAAGGTATGCCTACAATTTGACAGGCTGATGCAAAAGACAAAAATGTCCGCGTTGATGGCTGAGTAAAATACAGCATTGCTCGCTTGTGCCGCAAGAGAGAGTTCAAGAATTGCATGCCCTCTTTAGTCTCAGATATGCTACGCATCATATCTGCTAAATGACATAATGAATCAATAGATTCACGGTCAAACTGCTGCGAAATAACGACGTGGAATGGCTTGTCATTCCGGTTTAAGAACGAAACTCGATGCGCGGTGGATTCACCCATAGTATGTTTCCTCTTTTACTTGTAATCTATCGGACAAATTACCTTCAACAACGTATTGCTTGCACCCGTGTCTATACGAGGCTTTTACTGTATTGTTATCTCGCTCTACACCTTGAAATATAGCGTCACCCGGAACGTAGTCCGGCTGCTTCTCAATCAGATCAACGGGTGGATGGACTCCAATTTGAACATTATATAGCAGACAAAGACGATTGTAATGCTGCCTCACTGCATCGGAGAAGAGAATGGGGATTGACGGTTCAAGAGCACGAGGTGTCCCGAATTGAGTCAAGGTCAGTAGCAAACCTTTATCAACCTCAGTAATCTGTTCTCCAAGCTCAATAAACTTGGCAAGCAGTGAGTAAAAAGCCATCATCGCAACTTTTCGCTCTGCCCCCACAAAGTGGCACCATTCCATACGTGGCGATATAAAATCACCGTCCCACCACGTAAACACCCTGCCGTCAGTCAGAAGAACCTTATCGTCGGCAGCGGCTTTGAGTCGGCAGTAGGTTAGATTGCCGCACTCGGATTCGGCAAAGAAGTTAGACCAATAGTCATTGGAGTATGGTATGCTTTTGCTCGACTGCGTAAACATCTTACTAAATAGCCCACTTCTAGAGGCAATCAATCCTACATTAATATGTTCAGCCATGTTTGCCACCAGGGGGATTTTGTAGAAGTATTTATTTGTAGATAACTCACGAACAAACAGAGCCCATCCTCCGTCGCCGATCCATTGTGGTAATACAGTTTGCTTACCTAAAAAGATAGAGTCGATATCAATGAATATGTCTATGTCACCCATAGACAAAGGCACCCATTTCCACCAAACACTTTCAGGAGGGTTAAATGGAAATGGGCTCTCAAAATCTGATTTGCGGATAACTTCTACCGGTTCTCGAAAGTCCAATTGTTCCAGCATCCCTCGGATGCCGGAACTGTTGTCCATCAAAACATATCGATAACCAGGATACAGTGACTGAACGGAGTCAATAGACAACTTGAGCATAAACAACTCCTCTGGTATTGAGGAGTTGGCCCACCTCTTTTTGTATTCTTTCAGGATGTTGTGAAAGAACTTTTCATCCAGAGGACACGTTGGGCTGTCTTCAGTAATCTGTCTCCAGTAATAGGAGTTATACCCAAATGCCCACCTGAAAACAACGTCCATCAAAAATCACTCTCGCTAAAGACATAATATCTGATATACGGCTTGGGCGCATCATCAGTAATATAGTTGACAGCGAATATGCGTTCATCTGGTAATTGTACCCATCCGGTATATCCAGAGTCAGGCTTGTCGCTGTTGTCGTGATCCAATGGCAGGATGATGCCCTTCGATAGATCGAATGAATCAAAATCACAGAGATGAGCAAAGGTATTCTTAGCCCAGTATCGCTTCGAGAATACGTGAGATGCCTCGCGATACGTTGTCAATAGCCTACCCGACTTTAGAAAGCCCGACACTGGCCTATGACACCCAAACAACCTTGTTGCAATCGGCTTTGTCCAAGACACTCCACTCTCCGATACAGAGCAGTACGCCGGGAGTCCCTTCTGAGAGTTTTCACGCATCAAACAGAGCAACTGCTTTTCAGGAGTGTTTACAATAGTTGCTTCGCAGTATTTAAACTGAGGATCATCTACTACGTTGTATTTCACCCAATTGCCTGCATCAAGGTCCAAAGTCTTCCAAACATTCTGGACAAGGTATACTTCGTTCTTTGGCTTGTCCATCGAGAAGAAAGATTGGGTTTGACCATCTGCTTTTCCAGTATGGGTTGCCAATAAATAGGCGTTGTTGAATTGACAAATTCTGTCTGGAACGATCCCTCGGATATTGGTATGAATCGGTCCATTCCATGTTTGACCATCATAGCTTTTCCACAAGAATACTCGGGTATCGGCCTCTGATAATTCAGTGCCAACAAAATCTCCCCCACCCTGAATCTCATCACAAATCATCCATAGTACATCGTTAACAACACTTAGTCTAGGGCAGTTAAGCCTGTGTGGACTAGATGCGATTGTAACTGGTTCTGTGATGTAACTCAGGGTTGGCTGATCAGGATGCTCGAATACCGCCCCGTTAACGCACTTAATAGCAGTGCCTCCATCTGTGAGATGTCGGTCGGATTCCCGCCAAACAACAAATATTCTGTCGTGGAAAAGTGCTACGTCGGGATGTCCCTGCCAAACTTCATCATCCCTAACTACAGTCCCTTTATGGATCATTCTTATTTGCCCTCAAGTTCGCGTTCCCACCGGGCAGGCACATTCAAAGTCCCCTGATTATCTTCTTGGAGTAGCCCATTGATGTAGGCAAACTTCAGCGCACAGAAGAAGTTGATTACCCGCACAGCATATTCAAATTCATCATCTGTCCACTCGGATATTTCGAGATGGTTGACAAGGCAATCCGCTATTTCTTCGGCTGACTGATCGTCATCTTGCCAGAATTTACAGCCTTGTTCAAGGATGCAATCGGTAACATCTAGAACTTTGGATCGTATATCCTTGACCACCCAATCCCGAACTATCAGATCGGAAAGTGGTCCACATTTTGCCATCGTATTATACCTTGGTATGTGACGGCTTTGCCTCAAAAAGACCGTCGCCCGTATCCGTTACCTCGAAGTCTTGGAACAAGAAAGGATACTTCTCTTTAGCAATATTGTAGACCTCGCAAAATACCTTGCGAATCTCTACCTCAGCCACTTCGGCTGTTCTCATCTGTATAACCCAACGTAGGGATCGAAGATTAAAAGTAGTGGTAATGCCAGTCGCTACACCAATCGGAGCAACCCTGCGGAATGCAGAAGTGAGTTGCTTCTTATCGTGGAAGTTTGTCATATTGTCGATGTCGTAAATGCGAGCCAGTTCTTTCTGACCCCATTCACACTTTGCAATGACTTCTTCAAATACTTTAAGAGCTTCTGGATTATCAGCGATGATGTCTGGTATCCAGAAGGTTAAATCATCCAATCTGACATATCTGAGGCTTACCTGAGAGAAAGCCATGCCTGCCCGGTGACGTACTAGCTCATGAGTGAATACCCGAGAGACATCCTCGAAAGCAAACGTGCAATTGGCATGTTCCAGAACTGAGCCATGAGCGCTTTTGAGGATATTGGCGTGGTATTGCTGACTGTCAGTTCTGACTTTGCTAATATTAGGGTTTAGGCCCACATCGAAACTGCGGTAACAATTACGGCCAGACAGCTCAACAAGCTGTTCACCATCGTCCCCAGTAATATGATCCAGAGCCTTCAACCCACCGACATGTTCCAACCATTCTCTTACACCCTTTTCATCAAGTTGAGTATAAGCGATCAGATGAACCTTGGGTTCAACCAACTTCATTTTCAATCTCCATTAAATATCAGGTGACCTACGACGGGGCAAGCCCCGTCGCTTCTTGACTCATAGAACACATCTTGCTCACTTTAATCCCACGAAGGGCATCTAAGACTATGCGACTTTGTATGCTGTCACCCCACTCAAAGAGTGCATAGGCATATACCTTGGCAAGTTCTTCACAATTTAGAGTACCAAGAGGACAAGAATACAGTGATTTACCTTCTTTCAGATCAACGTTCGTATCAGTATCAATTATGGCCATCTTACTTCCTCTCTATAGCAACATCTCCATGCACGAAGCTTATACTACGAGCATCCGCAAACGCTCTGGATATTTCGGCTTCAATTTGCTCGTATGGAGCATTTTGATCATGCTTAAGTGTTACAACAATGTCTCGGTTCTTGAATTCCGCCCGATCATAAATCTGGACATTCATATCTTTGGTGACTGGAAAGTATGCAGCATCGGGCTCAATGCTCTCAATCTGCTTGGCAACCTGACGAATAGCCATTTTGTCTGCTCGCCCGTACTTGCTCTCATCAAGAATAATTAGGACTAGGGCATCTTTCAAATCAGATTTCTTGGCTGCGAGTATTTTGAGATGACGACTGTCGATCAGACGATTAACTTGCTTGAGACCCATTGCTCCATCCTTTCAAATGTAAATAAGATGCTGCTCTATCAAAGATATCGATGGGATTATTGTCCGCGTAAGAGACTAATTCAATCCCACAATTATCAGCCATGAGGAGCGTTGCTTCCCAATCCTCGGGGTCAACGCAGTGAGAGCCTATTTCACCAAAGATCACTTTCTTAATACCACCCTGGATTATAGATGATATACAGCCCGAACATGGCTTACCCGTCACATATACTATTCCACCTTCTGTGTTTAGAGTCCTGTTGAGAAGAGCGTTCAATTCAGAGTGAGGGATAAATCTGTATTTTTCGGGGCGGGTTGTCGGATACCGGGAATTGTCAGCACTACCTTTTGGGAATCCGTTATAACCAAAGCCGACTGGTCTATTATCACCGCTTACGACCACACAGCCGTGTTTAGTAGACGGGTCTGGTGATCGCATCGCATAGACTACAGCGATGGTCATATAAGTTTCATCCCACGATGATCGAGGGATCAGGGCAATGTCTTCGTACATCGGTTGAACGATATGCTTTCTCTGGCACATATAAGTATCCTCATGATATTATACCTACTCACCAAGCCAGAGGGCATCTTCTTCCTTCCAATTTCCATTGGAAGGAAAGTCTTCTAAACCACCCTCTTCTTTGTGAATCTGAAAAGCATAGCGACCACTGCCATCACCATCGACAACAACCTTGAGTTCCGCACAATGTCCTATATCACCCTGGTGCTGGATAACAGAACAAAGATTAAGGAAGCTTGCCAAATCTTCTTCACATACGGCAGTGACCCTGATATCAGCATACACTCTCATCACATCTCTCCCATTTTCATCTTACTAAGCCAAAAGTCAATAGATATTTTCTGGCCTTCATCAACAAACCGATTCACGACCTCTGCGATTCCCCCGACGCAGAGCATCACCAGATTGGAGGCAAGAGGATAATCACAAGGGGCATCTGATCCATCCTTGCCACTCTCTTCTGGAATATTGTAGTTCTCATTCCAGACTACCTCGAAGTAGCCAATTGCTCCCATTCCGGCATGGACACAGGGAATACTCCACCGATCCGCGGCGTTTTTGACCACACGGCGGGAAGTCGGATTGTCAAACAGGTCAATGATCAAATCCGCCCCAGAAAGAAGTGGATTAACGTTACTCTCGTTGATATCTTTCACAACTGGCATAACCTTGACGCCAATACGCTTCATGACATTTTGGGCGCACTGGTTAGCCTTAGCACGTCCGATATCGGACTTTCCATAATTTTGCGTTCCAAAGTTAGACCGCTCAACCTTGTCTCGATCTACAACGGTCATCTGCTCGTAACCCTGCCGAGCCAGAAGGTCTACCAGAAATGATCCGAGCGCACCAGCACCTAGAACAACGATCTTCTTGCCAGATCGCTGCTTAAGCACATTCATGTTGCCTTGATAGGCAGCTTCGTGTTGCAGATGCTCACTCATCTTCATCCATCCTTGCAATGTGCATCGTTGGAGACTTTGTACTCCACGCTGGAGGCAAAGGCAATCCAACAACCGTATCCGTGTGGTTCATACTAATACAGCCAAAGTCATAAACGTCTACATAACCTCGATGTCGCATATGAGCGCAGACGCATCGAGCAGTGGAATAATTCGCAGGTTGCATCAAATGCCAGATAAACTTCTTCCCATTTGCCTGAGCCAGCCCCTCAATAAATTTCCAGTCTTGAGGGCTAAACTCGGAAAAGTTTGGAGGATGTGTATGATAGAACCCTACAGCACCAGACTCGATTAGTGAGTCTGCATGCTGCCAACTTTCCCAAGTCCCTTCGCCGGGGCTGTCTTGGTCAAAACTAGCGAGTCCAGGCTGACAAACATTGACCAGCGACTTGTGAGCCAGAAGCACACCATCCTGCATAGCTCCGGGGATTAGCACAGCGATCTGTTCTCTGAAGTTATCAGGGGACAAAAATTGAGTTTCTAACTGACAGATTTCAAAGTCTTGGTCGAGCATTTAACACCTCTTTTTTGATTTCCTCGACAACCCTGGCACTCACGTTGATCACATACGTTGTATCAAAACCCCGCCAAGTGAGCCATGTATCTTTAATGCGACCCAACCACCCTCTGCGTGGTATGCATTTGAATTTCAAATGCACTTGTGGGTCTCCATCCTCGATCCATGCCTCAACCTCAACTTTGCGATGTAGATCAATATCTGCTAAGTATCTGTACTTACGTCCTGGTTCTTCTACGACCAGACAATCGTGAGATACCTGAGTTATATTCAGGTCATTCATCGTCAATATCCAAGTTATTCCAATCTACCGTCCGTGGATTATAGGTGCGGTAAATCAGACCACCTTCTTCACCGCGAGTAACCAAGAATGGTAAATCCTTGCCGTGGAATTTTGCATCTTCCCCGTCCAGGCAGATGCCCGCACAGACAACATCGAGTGAATCTTTCTTCAAGACAGAATTGTAGTCTTGCCCTGATGCAGACTTCCACTTGATTTCGATATTAACTCCACGAACGACGTAGCGTTCTAACTTGCCACCACCAGCAGCAAGCATAACCTTTAACTGGCCCTCGGTTGACTGGCGACGAAACTTCTGCCACGAAGCGATAGCAAGTTCAAAAGCATGACGATCTTCTGGAGTACGACCCTTGATCTTATCAAAAGTCTCCCGCATCTTACTGATCGGGTTCTTGGGGTCGGACGCTTCCCGCATGGACTCCGACTTAATCATGTCGGCTCCATCGAAGATATCGTCATACCAGAAATGAACACCATCAAAACGAGAAGTTACCGTATCAAAACGCTCAGCGTCAGTTACCCCCTTAATAATTACCTCGCCAGTGAATGCAAAACGTTTCTGAGTGCTTTCGACATTCATCGGAAAAGCAACCCATCCACCATCAACTTCATAACAAAGGATCAAATGCAACTGAGGGAGCATATCCAAAAACGCCCTCGCAGATTCCCACTCGGCATCCTTGACAAACTTGGCGCACGAATGATCAACCGGCTTGAAGATGCCAATACCGGAGTTGGTGAAGCCAGTGATCCTAAACTGGTAGTTCATGCCATCAAATTTTACAACGGCATGCTTCATTCCCTCGGCATAAGGAGCAAGGAACTCCCTAGTTCGGAAGTTCCTTTCCTTTTCAACTATTTGTTTTAGAAGCTGCTTTGCTTCCATTGGTTTAGTCCGGCATTACAAGAGCCAAAATGATGTATACTAGGATCGGAGCACCCACCCCTGCAATTGTACAAATCACAAAGATCAGACGAATAATCACAGGATCAACATGTAGATATTCCCCTAATCCCGCACAAACACCAGCGAGCATTCCGTCCTCAGACTTCCTTAATCTCATTTAGTGTCTCTCCACAAACCTGCATCACCAGATGCATAACCAGCGTAAAAGCACCACGCCAGCATATCACCGCTTTTTAAAGCATCGCGATCTGCTTTAATGATGTTGTGTTGAAACACCCCGTTCATGCTCAATCGACGATACGCCATTCTAAGCATATCTCGGTCCACCCCAAGGTGAAACGCCAGAGCATTTAGATCGGGAGCAACACCGCTTGCGATGCTGCTCACGATAGCAACTCCCCACGCCCCATCTCTATCTTGCTCGGGTATGGTTCGCCATTGACTGCCAAAAACAAGACGAACGTCTTTTTCACACGGCAATTCTGGAATATGGGTCTTACTCATACTTGTTCTCCAAAACGGAAACCAAGCTGAGGGTATAGTATATCAGATCGTTTTCGTCAGGCTGCAACAGCCTCTTGGTTCGATAAGTTCTTCTTGTCCCACTCAGCGCGACTCGGAAGATCGAGAGACAAAATCTCCAAGACGAGATCAAAGATGCTCTTCTGCGACAGTAGATTGATCAGGTTCGGGATAGAAACTGAGTCAATACTTTCGCATGGCATGACCTGCGTCTCGACATGCTTTGCCTTCAGCGACCGCTCCATACGATTACAACGGTTACGACCAATACGGACAATAACAACGTTTGTTTCCTGTCCGATCTTAGACTCGTAATCCTTTAATTGGGCTGCAAAAGCCCCTTCTTGCAGTTCGCCTTCGTCAGTAACGAGAACAAACTGATCAACAACAGTACCTTTAGATGCAAGGGCACGAATCACATTCGATGGGGTCGTACCACCACCTGCCTTGAACATCTCCAACTTCTTGTCCCAAGCACTCTTGGCAGTAATATCACCATCAGACGACTTCCACTCGATCAGAGTAGGCATATTATCGAACAGGTACACCATCGGAGGCGTTGCCTCGGTGCATGCCTGAGCGATAGATGCCGCCAACTGCTTGCCTAACTCAATAGCATCCTGCATAGAGCCGGACTTGTCAATCAACAGAGCAGTTCGCAGAGAAATCTGCCCGTGGTGCTTCAATTGCGAGTCCGTGACTTCTGCCACGATCTTCGCGGTCTCTGTATCCAAACCTTCTACAGACTTCGCCGCCTTGGCACCCTTCAATGCGTCAATACGCTGCTTGCCAGCCTTCTTGGCCTTCTCCAACTTGGAGTCAATCAGCTTCTTGATGTCAGGGTTACCAAAAGCCCCACGACGCTTGAGCGCTCCCAAAGACTGCATCAATTCTTGAGGCGACATAGCGTCAATAATCGCCACCAAAATGCTTGGAGTGATGTTGCTCAAAACTGACGTTACTGAGGTATACGGCAGCTTGTTCTCAACAATAATCTCCGCTTGCTTAGTAGGATCGGACTCTGACTGCAACTGCTTCAACGCAGCTAGACGCTTCCCATCTTCACCCGTTGGAATTTCTCCGTTCCAGAGATACTGGTTGACCCAGCTACCCGGATCGTTGAATGGGCACGTATGGGTACGAACATAAAACTGCTTCAAGTATTTGTGGCCGCGAATCAGAGCACCTTCCAACAGTCGTGGATTCTGCTCACGATAGCGCAGATATATCTTTGCCGCCGCCTTCAACGCACCCTTAAAGTTGCGACGGTTCAAACACTTGTGATGAGCCACCCAATCCTGCACCTTAATTTCCTTACTAGATGCAGTGATCTTCCCCTTCTTCAACAATTCTTGACGCAGCTTGCTGTTGTTGCCTAGAGTAATAGTGCGCTCTGGACGTACCAAACCCTTTGCAGGATGTTTCTTCCCGTAGCGAGCACGCTCCCACGTCACTCCAAATTCATCCTGTGGGCGTGGGTCGTAGGAGTGAACCTTAACTTCCTCATCGTAGCCCGTAAAATACCGGGCAACGCGTGCCGCCTGATACGGTGGCAGCTCTTGGAACATAACATAGCCTGCTTCTTGGTGCTCGCGATATTCAGACGCAAGCAACATAGCAATAAAGACTTCATTCACGTCGCGAACTGCGCAGTTCCCCTCAAGCACGGCATAAACAGCCAACTTGCCGTAGAAGTTGGGGTCGCGCTCAAACTGCTCTTGATGGATAGCCAGAATCTCGTCCACCTTACGATGGGGAGTTCGGAGCAGCGTGCGGAACATTTCTTCATGGACTGGGGTCGCAGTTTCAGTCGTCATGGTCTCAATCTCAAACTGGTTTGGGTATGAGAATTTCGTTTTCCAGCTGATGTCCAGAATCCGATAGTTGTCTACCCACGATATGACGGGGTATGAAGTCTAGTTTGCGGCTCTCTTTAAGAATCGCCTCAAGGAACTCTTGGTCGTCCATATACCTACTGTCCATTATACGCGCTTCAAGGATGCTTTTCAAGGCTTTGGCAATCATTTTATGCCACGTAACAGCATGAACCGTCTCAACTCGGACTCCCTGGTGCAGAAAGTAAACGAAATCGCGTATCCAAGCGTTTTTACCAAAGTCTAAGCAGTGATGTGTTATCCCCTCTAGTTCCAAAGACCTAACCCACAGATTTATCGCCCCCTGTTCAGTTATAAACAAAGAATTGTGGGAGTAGCCAAACTTGACCTGCTTGGTAATATCAAAGAACCTGTCTGCAAAATCACATCCAGCACGCTGACCAACAATGCCGCAGTTATATGGTTTCTTGCCAACCAGCAGGGAATGAGACCAAAAGTCACCGGTTGTATTCACGGCAACAGTTTCATACCTCTCGGGAGCAACAATAATCTGATCTGATCCTTCAATCCAATCAAACCAAGTGGTCGGCTCTGAGAGGCAGAGAATATCCGTATCAACAGCAACCTCGTGCTTAGTGATATCCAACCTGAAGGGCAGCCATTTCCACCAAACACCAGCTGGATAAAAATGATAAGAGTTTTCTATCTCTCCGCTTTGAAGCATCGCCCTTTGATTTAGCAACTCGACTGGTATATCAGCCTTTGGTTCTACTTCCGAAAAGGTCTCGCAGAAGTCCTCAAATTCATCACCATTGTAAAGCAGGACAAGCCGAGCATCAGGGAAGTATTTGTGGAAGGATATTATGGAGAGTTTAGACAGCCAGAGAAAATCTAGAAACTTCGACTGATTGTAGTCGGACAGCGCAACGGTATCCTGCTTGCCAAGACTCCATCGAAGGATAATATCAGAAGAATCAAGTGGCATGAGCAATTTCAACTAGCGCATCAAAGAGATTACTCTTAAGTTCTCCCTTGTAATCCACTAAACCAAGGAAGTGAAAATCTTCCCAAGTTGATTTAGGATCATCCGATTGAAAAGGAAGAGCCGTTGACCATCGGGGGACTTCCATGTCTGGATGATAAACATCCGCTCCCGATCCGACATAAAACCACTGAGTGTCTTTACCTGCAACTTCGTTGATAGACTTATACATTGTTTTCAACTTAAGAGCTGCTACCCTTTCTTGCAGTGGGTTCCACTCAGTAGGAGTAATCATTTTGCTGCTAGTGATTTTGAAATCGCATGAGGGCACACCCCATTTGGTAACCCATACTGGTTTGCGTAAAACTCTCAACACTTCGTTTAGAAAACCAGTGAGTGCGCCCAGAGAATGGTCTGTCACCTCTCTACAACAATGGACAGAGTACCCATCAAACAGTGACCTACTGTGAATAAAATACTCTAACATTAGGCTCTGAGTTTCCGGGTTTGTCACCCTAATCGCAGGAGACAGGATTTTTGCTTTAGGCTGTCTAGTACGAACTATATTATGAAAAATTTCCGACCTCTCTAAGAGGAGTTTCTGGAAATGCTTCAGGGGCATCTTATCTGGCCTCTCATATCCCAATGGGCTTTCAAACATACATATAGCTGTGATTGGGACCGAGGCTGCCTTATTAACATAATCCACAAAGATATCATTGTCATAAAGCCAATGCCTATGATCAAGGGTTAGAATAGCAGGAGGCATAGAACGCAAACTACCCCAAAACCCTTCAGAATACAATTGGGTCAGAGGCAGTTCGGTATATCGCAATGCAGAAATATTTAGGCGATGTAACTCTGGACGAACTACTTTCGCGTAGGCATCACCCGACCAACATCCTTCTAGAACATTTACTTTCTGCATCCTATCTATCTGCTCCGTTTGGAGTAGAATTGTTTTTGAGGGGGCATGGTTCACTTTGTCAACAACAACGACTACTTCTCCCAAATGAGAAACAACCCATTTATCCGACTCATGCCCCCTGAGCGGGTTACTCGCAGCAACTCATCGCTTGGTCGTCGGCCAGGGCCTTCATCGTTGTCTCTATATCATTATACTCCGAAACTGGCAAAAGTCCTTCTTTTGTCAAGAGTTTTTGAAGGTCGCACCACGATCTGTTGCTACAATTGTGCCTTCTTCGACTGACCTCCCTGGATCATAACTTGGATCATATTCAGGATTAGGTTCTAATCTTAAAGTCACCTCAATCTGCATCAACGATGAGTCGTTGTCTTTGCCCTGAATCTTTGCCTGCTCACGTATATGGTCATCTGGTAATCCCAATCCCATCAACTCATTCAAGTTCCTGTTTGCATCTGAGTCCGAAGTGTAGTCAATGATAGGACAATCATCATCATCAAGGTTGATATGCAACCACAAGTTCTCAATAGCGTGACGATGTTTCAGTGACTTATCTACAGGAATCACATCAGTGTTGATCTTGTTTTCGATCACCTCCCGATCTGTCCACGCCTTTGAAAAAATCACATGCCGAAGAACGTTAAGCACGGACTCTTGTGAATCCTCAGCTAGATCGGGGGCCAACATTCGTCCGAGCAGGCTATGAGTTTCTACAGGCAGAGGGATGATAACCTCTTCACCATTGTAGATTCGCTTGTTCATAGATGCTTTAACGACAGCCACAATCTTATCTGCACATTCTTCGATCTCTGCTGTTAGATCATCACCATCAAGTCGAGCAGTCCGCTCGTTATCATCATTCCACTGGACTTGTTCCAGCATCGCCCGCTGTTTGTCGTCTAATTCCATAATCTCGCTCCATTTCATGAACCAGTCCTGTTATGCTTAGCTTTCGAACTGGTAAACCTTCTTCTGTAACCGTGTTTTCAACTCTCTACCTTCATTCTAACACCTGCCGGGCCGATATTAGTGTAGACTGGTCCGGCTGTTCTGGTTCTTTATTGATGTCTATTATCGTGACATTCGGCAGGGCAAGCCCTGCCGCTTCATATTAGTTCAATGAGCACAAGTGCTCACTAAGACCTAATACTTCTTTTTCCTGCTTCCTAGACTGGCACTGAACCTTAACGGAGTTACCGTTAGAAGTTCTGCAACCTCCAATCTCCACAGGCGTAAATTCCTGAGTGTCCCTCAGTATCTTCAGTCCTATATTCCTTATATTTACAGCAGCGT
>Ga0210057_1004875_pt1 | contig 17525 bp, 13 predicted proteins | sample CryGeyCG2114_010_2_FD_183968 | JGI IMG/M metagenome (GOLD analysis project Ga0210057, IMG submission 183968) | Groundwater microbial communities from aquifer - Crystal Geyser CG10_big_fil_rev_8/21/14_0.10 (SPAdes) (version 2) | ecosystem: Environmental > Aquatic > Deep subsurface > Groundwater ...
CTGATGTCAAAAAAATCATGGATGAAATGTCTAGCGAAGTTCGCCAGGCGATGGATAAGGCGATTAATACTCCAGCTCCTGATCCACAGGATGCCTTCAAGCACCTATTCTCTGAAGATGTCGATTTAACTGGTAGCGAATTTGATAAAGCTGCTGTTTTTTCTGGCAAGGATGATATGCCCATGGCCGGGGCGATTAATCGCGTGCTTAAAAGTGAGACTGAAAAAAACCCTCTGATACGAATTTTTGGCGAGGACGTGGCAGATTTCAGTCAACTTGAAAAACTCGCCAATCCAGCACTCAAGGGCAAGGGCGGAGTTTTCAAAATCTCTAGCGGTGTGCAAAGAGTGGCCTTGCCAGGCCAGGTCTTTAATTCTCCACTAGCGGAGGCCAATATTATCGGGCGTGCTATCGGTATGGCGGTGCGCGGACTGAAGCCCGTGGTTGAGATTCAATTTTTTGATTATATTTGGACCGCCTTTATGCAGCTTAAAAACGAGATGGCGACCATGCGCTATCGTTCTGGCGGAGATTTTAAATGTCCCATGGTTGTGCGCGTACCGATTGGAGGATATCTCAAGGGCGGCGCCATGTACCACTCACAAACAGGGGAATCGCTTTTCACCCACATTCCAGGTCTTTTAGTCGCGTGTCCATCCAACGCTTTGGACGCTGCCGGGCTTTTGCGAACAGCTATTCGCGGTGATGATCCGGTCATGTTTTTTGAACACAAGCATCTTTATTATCAAGGCTACAATAGGTGTGCTGATCCAGGTGAAGAGTTCATGATCCCGTTTGGCAAGGCCCGCATTGCTCGCCAAGGAACTGATGCCACAGTTGTGACTTGGGGAGCGCTGGTACAGAAATCCCTGGACGCGGCAAAAAAATTGGAGGGTGAAGGAGTCAGCGTTGAGGTGATAGATCTTCGCACTTTAGTTCCTTTGGACATGGAAACAATCAAGACGTCTTTGAAAAAAACCAATCGAATTTTGGTTGCTCACGAAGAAACCAAAACATCCGGATTGGCGGGAGAAATTGCTGCTCGTATTAACGAGGAATGCTTCGAGCATTTGGACGCTCCCATTTTGCGCGTCACCACCCCCGACATTCACATTCCTTACAGCCCCACTTCGGAAGATTTCATTCTCCCCCAAGTCGAAAACATCCACCAAATGCTCAAAAAACTCCTCTCCTACTAACAGGTACGGCCTACCTTTTGGTAGTGCGAGGCGGCGAGTGGCATCGCAAGTCGTAAGACCAGTTTAAGGGGCGAAGTTTACACCTGCGGCCTTGGGAAAATACGATACCGATACTATTTTTTGTGTAGCTAGATTTTTTAATTGGTGACTGATACAGCACCAGTGGTGAGGGCGGGGTTTTGTCCGCCAGAATCCTCATTTGAGAGGGCATATTGGGAATCTCAGGAATAAAAAAAGTTAGCAGGGCCAGGGCACAGGCTAAACCTCTTTTGTGAAAAAGCAGAAAAAATAAAACTAGTAAGAGAAAGAATGAAAGTGAGAACTTGGGTACAAAATGTATCAAAGAAAAAACAAATTGAACCAAGTGATTAAAGTACTTTAAAAAAAACAAGGCCGGCATTTGCACCATTTTTAGAAAAAGAAGCTTGGATAAAAAAAGAAAGGGAAGAAATGGTGTGATGATGCTGGTGAGAAATATGTTGGCGACAGGAGCCAGTGGGTATATTCCCCGCCCCATTTCAAAGGCCAGAAAAAACTGAGAAAATATAAATCCTTTTAATACCTGAGCAGAAGTTTGAAAGGAAAATATAACGCCCCAAAAAACAAAACTGAAGCAGAAGCTCAAAGGCGAGAGTGAATAACTACCAAAAATATATTCAAGAAAAAAAACCACGAGGAAACCCCAGAAGGCGTATCGTTTTTCAATCGCCACCAAACTAAAAAAGTTTTTTAAAAGCGCTGCACGTTGTAGACCCATACAGTTGGGAAAAAAACCAGTGGCAAATAATCCAAATATGTAAAGAAAAGAGAGGGGCAGTTGTAGCCATTGCAAAAGTGGAGATATAAAAAATTTTGCTAATCTCATGAGGCAACTGAAGTGCAGTCCCGAGGGAGTTAAAATATGAGCTAGGCCCAGTTGTCGATAGGCCAGGGCATCTTTTCGAAAAAAGTTAAAAAAATCTTTGTCACCTAAAGTAATGCCATTAAGCAGTGTTTGCTCAAGCTGAATTCTCTGAGTATTTTTAGGTCTGGCCGTGGCTATGTATGTCTTTCTCGAAGCTTGCGAGGTAATGAGTATGTGCGCAACGCATAAAATCAAAAGAAACTTCTTCATCCTGCTTGGCATGCAAGAGATAATCTAGATTCGAAGCGATAAATGCTTGATAAAAAAGCCAAAAATGGGCCATAAGAGTGAAAATTGGGAGTCAAGATATGCTAGATATTTTTCTGCGTGATGAGATTGATTTTTTCTTTAAAGAGGAAGGTTTAAGCCAGGCGCCATATTATTTGGCAGAGCTTCCTTCTGAAGATGTTGCCTGTACGCTAAATTTTAAGTCAGATCTGGTCTTGGCCGGTTTACCGTATTTTGCGGGAGTTTTTAAATATCTGTTGGGCGATCGTCTTGCTCAATACCAGAAAGAATTTTTGCCATTGAATAAATCTGAAGGCAAGCAGTTTAAAAAGGGTGATCAGTTATCTGGAATGATTCTGCCTTTTGACGTTGCTCTAACGGGAGAGCGTATAGCTCTTAATCTTTTGGCCCATGCCAGTGCCATTGCCACTCAGACAGCTACGATTGTGGCCAAGGCACGCGACTTCGATATTGCCATTTTGGATACCCGCAAAACACTGCCAGGATTACGCCATATCGAAAAATATGCCGTGCGAGTGGGAGGAGGTTGCAATCATCGCTGCCACCAGACAGATGTTTGGATGGTAAAAGACAATCACAAAAAATTTTTTGGCGGGGTTAAATCCGCTGTCGATTTTTTCCAAAATCAAAAATCTTTTTATCGTCCTCTGGTTTTGGAAGTTCATTCATTAGAAGAGTTTCAACAGGGTCTTGACTGTAATGTGAAGCATTTTCTTTTGGATAATTTTTCGCATGAAATGCTAAAAGTTGCGATAGCGAAAAAGACAGAGGGAATAACTTTTGAGGCCAGTGGTGGGATTACTTCGGATAATCTGCATGAATATCTTATTAAGGGTCTGGATGCCATTAGTATGGGAGCGCTGACCTACGCAGCAAGGCCGGTCGATATTTCATTGAAATTTGCACCCAGGTCAGGAGTTTAGAGGTGAAAACATTACGCTTTGACGTTTTGGTTATTGGTACTGGCGTTGCTGGTTTGTCTAATGCCATTAAGCTGGCGGAGAAAGGCCTACAGGTGGGCATTGTGACTCGAGCCAAAGATCCCAACAATACAAATACCGGCTACGCTCAAGGCGGAATTATTTTTGCTTCCGAAGATGATGATCAGTTGGTTAATGATATTGAGAAGGCGAGTGCCTATACGGCTAATCTGGAAGCGGCAAAAATATTAAAAATGCGAAGCGGGCAAATCTTACAAGAGCTTTTGCTTAACAAGGCCCATACTCCTTTTGTACGCAACCAATCTGGAGATCTCAAATTTACTAAAGAAGCGGCTCATTCCATTGGGCGCATTATTTATCAAGGCGACTTTACCGGCCAAGAAATCCAAGTCTCACTTTTAAATTACTTAAAAGATAAAAATAGATTTCCTAATGTAACTTTACTGACTGGGCATACCGCGATTGATTTGATTACTCCTATTCATCATGGCGTCGATATCAAGCAGCGCTACGAGCAGCACAAGGTGGTTGGTGCTTATCTATTTAATCGTCAAGAAGACCTAGTCGTTAAGGCCATTGCTGCTGTTACTGTGCTGGCAACCGGCGGTGTTGGTGCGGTTTATCTTCACCATAGTAATGCGGAAGGCGCGCGTGGTGATGGTCATGCCATGGCCAAGCGAGCAGGCGCTTTGTTGACTGACTTGGAATTTATTCAATTTCATCCCACCACTTTTTTTGATCAATCAGGCCATAGGCGTTTTTTGATCAGTGAGGCCATGCGGGGTGAGGGCGGAGTGCTTTTAAATTCAAAGGGCGATCAGTTCATGGCCAATTATCACTCTGATAAAGAACTGGCTCCGAGAGATATTGTCGCTAGAGCGATTGCTGCCGAAATGGTTCGCACGCGCCATGATTGCGTTTACCTAGATATTTCTAAAAAGGATTCATCCTGGTTAGAGGAGAGATTTCCCACCATTTTTCAACACTGTTTAAAATATAATATTGATATTTCAAAAGAACCCATTCCTGTAGTGCCGGCGGCTCATTATACTTGCGGCGGAGTAAAAACCGATCTGCAAGGACGAACGACGCTTAAGAACCTGTATGCCATAGGTGAAGTAGCCTGCACCGGACTTCACGGCGCCAACCGCTTGGCCTCAACCTCCTTGTTAGAGGGGCTAACTTGGGGATACATAGCCGCCGAATCCATTGTCGAGGAGCTTAAGGATATAGCACCATACAATGAAGAGCATATTAAAGATTGGGAATATTCCACTGGAGAAATTGATACGGCACTGATTCAACAGGATTGGCTGACTTTGAAGCAGACTATGTGGAATTATGTTGGACTGATTCGCACCCAGCCTCGATTGATTAGGGCGGATGCCATGCTATGGGAACTGTATACTCAGACCCAGAAGTTTTATATGGATGCTAGATTGCGCGACAGTGTGATTGGTTTAAAAAATGCCATTGAGGTCTCACAAGTTATTTTGGGAAGTTCACGAAAAAATAGAGTTTCTCAAGGTTGTTTCTACCGCTGCTAAAATGAAGGGGAGGGCCAGACAGAACTGCCTGGCCCTCTTAAGAAGGGATTAGTGATAGGTCTCGTATCCATCCATTGATTGTTTCGAGGCGTGGTGACAGGAGAATCTCACATCTTGTTGGCCGGATATTGCCAGGGCCCCTTGAGATTCATTGAAATGGCCTTGAAGCGGCAAATACTTTAAGCAACGTCTTTGTAAGCTGGGTGACTGAGAATCTGTTCCCAATCGTTTTGGTCGGATGTGACCTGTGATCCGTAGCAATTAGAGAGAGTATTGCTATGGTCTTTGCCCAGAATATAGGTGGCCTTGTAATCCAGTTTGCAATAATCAAAGTGGCACTTGCGCACTTGTCCAAAATCCCATTTGCAATCTGAGAAGGCCGAATTCTTAAACTTGCAGTAATCAATGTGCGAGAATTGAAAGGTGCAATTTTCAAAGTTGCAGCCTATAAACTCGCAGTTCTCAAATTTTCCAGCATAGAAGACGCAGGATTTGAAGGTCACCTTTTTAAAGATAGTAAGGGAGAAAAGGGAACCTGAAATTGTCAACCCATTGAAATCACTGGATTCCAGGACTTCATTCTCAATGATCTCATAAGGCTGGTTGGTGTGTTGGGTCTCTTGTTCGGTTGTGGTGTTGGTCGTTGTCATGGTCTTCATTTAGTTACCCCCAAATCCTACGTCCTGAATCAAGTATATTGCAATTGACAAATTGCGTCAAGAAATAAAATTGCATCAAGAAATTTATTTGCAATCCGACAAGAGTTTCAGGAGGTTAGTATGGCCGAATTTGACCGCGACAAATTAGATATGTTCCTAGGGGTAGTACGTAAGTATATGCAAATACGTGGACCCATGTCCCAAAAGGAACTTGCCTTGCTGACAGATGTGGGGATTTCAACTATGAGTCGCTTCATTAATCAAAAAACCACAGACATTAACCCTCAGGTCATCGCTAAGATTGTGGCCAAGCTGAGCATCCCGCTGGCCGAGATTATCGACTTTGTGGACGAGGAATTTGGCGACAAGTTTGTGCGTCTAGTAAAGTTCTATAAGGAAGAGGCGACTCAAGAGATGAGTGAGGATGCCATTTTAAAAGATGGGGCTGAAGACTCAACGTCTAAACCAAGCAGTGATTGGGCCGATGCTATGAAGGATACCTTAGGAGGTACGGCCAAGCGAGAAGCTATTGCTTCCGTTTCAGCCGGTGGCGGTCGTAAGGTGAATATTCCCTTTGGCGCTGGTAGTGAGAAAAAGGACATGAGCCTACGAGAAAAATTGGAGAGACTAACTCCCCGGCAGCAGGCCTACATGGCGGAATTTGTAAATCTTGATATGGAAGGAAGGGATTTGATTGTTGATCTGGGCAATTCCCTATTTCGTTATTTCAGACAAAAGGGCATGAGTCTGTAATTAAATTATTGGGCCTTGGAAACAAAGTCCGATAAGCCAGCAGCAACATCCTTTTCTGGAGTTCTATGCAATTTTTAAGAAAATTATATGCAAGTGGCATTCTTGTTATTACTTTAAACATATTCATTGGTAAGGCATGGGCGACGCCAAAACATGTAGAATTTTGGTTTCTTAAAGCACCTTCAAATAAAGCAGTCTGGCTTGAGCAATTGCTCGCCCCCATCGGACAATTTATAAATTTGAAAACCGCCCAGGCTGACGATCAAAAATGTATACCAGTAGAAGGCGGATGCTTTCACCCTCAATATGGTTTGATTAAAGATGTTCCAGGTGATTCAGCCGAGGCTAAACCTGAAAAGACTGAGCCGATCAAGGACATAAGAGTTAAATCTTTAAGCAACTTGGAAGAAGAAGAGTTGGAGTGCGATAAGGGCAATAATTTTGATGTCTTTTGTGGCAAGGGCAAATTGAAAGGCAAGTCGAAGGAAAAATATAGAGGTTCCTCGGCCAAGTTGGAAGTCTGGGTCGATATCTCTTCCAGTTTTACCAGCATCGATTACTCGCGCGACCCTGAGGGATGTTTTCGCAGAAAATTTATCGGCGCTCTTCGGTCAAAATGCGCTTCAGGTTCGCTTAAAGTTTCCATCTATGACACCTCTATTAAGGAGATGGGAGACATGACATCGTTATGCACCAATAGTGGGGAGAATGATATTGATCGGCTGATTCGCTGGATCAATGCATCGGATTCTAAGTCGTTGATCGTAATTACGGATATTAGTGAGTACAACACCAAGCTGGCAGAATATATGAGCAGTATTGGTGCGGTGATGCGTGGCCTTGATTCTAAGGATTTTGTTCCCGAGGATATGCTAAGTGAAACAGCGCGACTTTCCTCTCTTTGCCATTAGAAGAAATATTGATACATTCTCATCCTAAATGAAGCCTAAACAAAACTTTATCAAATTAATTGAATGGTCGGACAGGCAGTTTTCTCATCTGCCCTGGCGCGTGCAACGCTCTCTCTACACTACATTGGTTTCTGAAATTATGTTGCAACAAACAACTGTTGCAACTGTCTGCCGCTATTTTGAAAAGTTTATCTGCAGCTTTCCCGATATTGAATCTTTGGCTGCTACCTCTGAAGAGAAATTATTAAATGCCTGGAAGGGACTCGGTTATTATCGGCGAGCGCGAAGCTTGAAAAAGGCTGCGACTTATTTTTCCCAGCAATGCCAGGGTCGTATCCCGCTCGAATATGAGGCCTTAGTCCAGGTGCCAGGCATCGGCGAGTATACTGCCAACGCTCTATTGGCGATTGGCAATGATCAAAAGGCGTTGGCACTCGATGCCAATCTGATTAGAGTATTGCGCCGTTTTTGGGGAGTGAGTGAGAGTGCGGCAGTGGCCCAAAAAAAAGTGATTATGCAAAAAATGGATCAATTTTCCGCTGCCGATTTTTCATTTCGCGCTTTAAACGAAGCATTGATGGATTTGGGCCGAACATATTGTCAGGCGAGAAGAACCAGCTGTCAGCAATGCCCTTTGATGGATAACTGTCTTGACTATCACTCAGGCAGAATTGGTAATGAGTTAAAGTCACTAGATAGCGCTAAATCTGGCGAGTCACTGGTGATGAATCTGTTGCGGGTTGTGGTTAGAAAAAATCACAAGGTGCTAGTATACAAAAAAAAGAAGGGAGAGTGGCTTGAGGGTCAATACGAAGTACCAACATTTCTTTTAAGCTGCCAGGATAGTAGCTGTATTCAATATCCCAAGATAGACAAACAAATTGAAAAGCAACTTTTAATTCCCCAAAAGGCTGGAGTGAATACTTCCATAACAAAATATCGTATAAAGAATTTTATTCTGGAAATGAGTTATGTTGACTTTAAAAAAAAATTTGGTCAAAAAGAGTTTATTTTTGTGGATGGAAAATGCCCCGAGACCCATCTTTCAACAGCATCACTCAAAGTTCTCAAGACTGCAGAATAAAAAAAGACCGAGAGAAGAGATAAGCCGGATTCTGTCGTGGATCATCATTCGTCTAGGACCATGGTTGCCCATGATCTCATGCATCCTACCCGTCTGCTCAGACTGGCCGCCATATGGAACCGAGGTTCCGCACAGACCTATTTGGATTTGCACTACGTAGAGTTTACCTGTTTTCACTACAGCAGGTGGGTGCAAGCACCCTCGACCCAAGGCCCGTGGCAAGGCCACTACCCTTGACGCCTCAAACCCCTGTACATCCTTTCTGTTGCACTTGTCCTCACCTCACGGTGGACGGGCGTTACCCGCTACGTTGCCATGGAGTGTCCGGACTTTCCTCCCGTGAATTCCAAGGAATTCACCAGCGATGATCTTCCTCTCTCAGTCAATTTTGGCAATTAATGCACCAGACAATTGGTATAGTCAATGAGATTCTTAAATGATAGATAGATTCGTCTGAATTATGAAAAATAAACATCTAACCACGTTCATATTTTTTGCCCTGTTTCTGACCTCTGCAAGAGCGTCAGATATGGAATTTAAAAAACTTGCGACAGATTTTCTGTTGCAAAATGCAGACGTATGGGTGGCAGAATCTCAGATCAAGATATCAAATTTAAGTCTAGAATCTATCGATGCCACTTTGGCCTGGAAAATAATCACTGGCGCCTCAATTGTAGAAAACGACCTTGATGCCTCAACGTCAGTTAACACCAGCGCTGGCAAGGTCGATAGCTACGGGCTTGAGATTCAAAAACCCTGGTGGTGGGGTGGAAGTCTTTCCTTAAAGAATGATTTCAGGAAAGTGGCCGTCAATCCTAAAGTCTTGGCCATCTTTGGCGGAGCAAATGCTCAAGTTTATGAATTTGCTCAGACTTTGAGTTACAGCCAGGACATAGGCAAGAATATTTTAGGACGCGATTATAAAGAGCAAATCTTAGCCGCTAATCTAAAACTAAGTAGGGCAAAAATTCAAAGTAACCAGCAGGTAGAGGATTTAATCTTTAGCTTGTATCAGGTTTATATTAAGGCAAGGTTGAGCCGGACATTATTGGATTTGCAAGAAGAGGCTTTGACCAGGGCGACCAAACGTAAACAGTTGATCGCTCGGCGAGTGAGAGATGGCCTGAGTAATAAGGCAGAGCTTTACCAGGTGCAAATTGCCGAAATAAGCCAGGAGGAGCAGCTGAGAATTGAAGATGGCCAGCTTAAATCACAACTTTTTGAGTTGAAACGTTTATTAAGAGATCGGGTTGAAACAGAAACTATCGGCAATCTCAATCTGGGCGATATTGATGTTCCTAAAAAAACAGATGATTTCATCTATAAAAATAGAGATATGGCAACGATTGAGAAAGATATTGAATTGTCACACTCGACTTTGCGAAGATTGCGCTTTAGCAGCTGGCCGGAGATGTCTTTGGCGCTAAAATATAAAACCAATGATTATGACAAAGATTCAAATGAGGCCATAAGCAATGGTAATTTTGGTGGGGACAAGTTTGAAAAAACGATTGCATTTAACCTTACCTGGCCTTTGGGTAACGAGGAAAATAAAATTCAAAAGGGGCTATCGACAATTTCACTAGCATCGCAAATTAAAAAGCGTGATGATTTGCAAAATAGAATCCTAACGACAGAGAAGGAATTACAAACGCAAGTGGGAATTTTAAGTCGCAATATCAATTCTTCCCGCCAGCGCATCGGATTGGCACAAGTAGCACTTAGAGAATATAACAAACTCTATGAGCTTGGACGAGCTACGCTTGATCAAGTGATACGAGCGGAAGAGGATTTAATTCAAACCCAGCGCAAGCTCTCTGATTATCTATCACAAAAAAGAATATTGGTGGCAAGCTTGGCCAAGCTCTATGGTGAGCTGACAATTTTTCTTTTAGGCAATAATGCATGAAATTTCTCATCGAGTATTTTCTCCAGCGCAGCTTGGTGGTGAATCTTTTCACCATCATTATCATAGTGGTTGGCACGATGACATTGTATGGCTTGCAAAAAGAAACCTTCCCGCGCGTCGAGTTTGATGTCATTTTAATTTCTACTCAATATCCTGGTAGTAGCTCAGAGGATGTAGAAAAGTTGGTTACCATTGAACTTGAGCGGGCGCTGCAAGGAATTGATGGAATCAAGTCGCAAAACGCGCTTTCGGCCGAAGGGCGTTCGATTATTTACCTAGAGGTAGAAGCCGACGCCCAACTAGAAAAGGTTTTGGACGACGTTAAGCAAGCGGTAGATACTGTTTCTGATTTGCCGGAAGAGGCCAAAATTCCTGTTGTGCGCTCGCTTAACAATAAGTCTCGCTCTGTCATGAAGGTGGCGCTAACAGGTGGCGATTACGACGAGTTGCGAGTCATCTCAAAAAAACTACGCGATCGTCTTGAATACCGCATTCCCCAAATTGCCTACATTGATTTTGATGGTTATCGCGAAGATGAAATTAGAATAGAAGTATCGCCAGAAAAGTTGAATCAGTTTGAAGTCACAGTAGGCGAAATTAATCAAGCACTCAAAAGTACCAACCTTAATATAACCGGCGGGAAATTAGATACTGATAAAGGCGATGTGATGGTGAGAACCGTGACTGAGTTTATTCAGATAGACGATATCCAAAATTTGATCGTACGTTCTAATGATACAGGAAAAGTTGTGCGTATTTCAGATGTGGCCAATGTTGTAGTGCGGGCCAAAGAAGGTTCGGTATTGCAGAGATCCCAAGGTGAGACGGCCATTTTTCTCAATTTTAATATCAGAGAGCATGCGGATATTTTACATGCCTCTGATCAAATTAAAAAAGTCACGGAAGAATTTATTAAAGCAGGCAATTACCCACAAATTAAATTCAGATATACAGATGACCTTTCATATTATGTGCGATTGCGGCTACAAATTCTAAAAAACAATGGGCTAATTGGAATTGTACTGGTTTTTGGCTGCCTATTATTGTTTTTAAACTTCTCAACTTCGGTCGTCACCTCGATGGGGGCACCAATTGCCTTTATGGCCTCATTTGTAGTCATGAACATGATGGGGATAAGTCTCAATTTAATCTCCATGTTTGCTCTTATCTTGGTGCTCGGGATGTTGGTTGATGACTCCATCATCTTGGCAGAACAATTTTATCAAAAGCTTGAGAATGGGCAGAAACCTTTCGACGCTGCTAGGGAAGCAGCTTTAGAGACATTAAAGCCAATTACCGGAACAATTCTCACTACAATCGTCGCTTTCGGTGCACTCTTTTTCATGGGCGGCATCATGGGGAAATTTTTATGGGCCGTGCCCTTGGTTGTCATTATATGCTTGGTGGCCTCCTGGCTGGAATGTTTTTTGATTTTACCCAATCATTTGGCGGAATTTTGTCATATTAAGGAATCTCCTCGCCGGGAGTTTTTCTTTGGGAAAATAAAAAACTTTTATGGCGTGTCACTAAATTTTTTCTTGAAGCGCCCATTCCTCACCATGATTTTCTTTGGATTAATATTTGCTGGAACTGTCTTTAGGGCCAAATCAATGCGTTTTGAGCTTTTCCCTGGAGATGATGTCAGGGTTGTATTTTTTCAAATCAAAGGCAAGGTGGGAACGCCTTTAAAGCAAACAGATGAGGCCATTCGCAAGTTGGAAAAATTAGTATTAACTCTTCCCAAAGAAGAATTAGACCAGATCAAATCTCAAGTAGGTATGTTGCGAGGAGAGCATGGAGCTAAAACCGGATCGCATTATGGTTCACTGGTGCTCTATTTAACCGCCCCTGTTGAGAGAAAACGTACCACTGATGAGATATTAAATGAGATTACGGATCAGTCCAAACAACTAGTGCCTGACTACACGGTGGTGATCACAAAAGTTCAAGGGGGACCACCGAAGGGGAAACCTGTCGAGATAGAACTGGTTAGTGATTCCTTGGATGAACTTAAGTTAGTGTCAAAAGAAATTAATCAGATTCTTGCACAGGAACCGGGCGTAACCAGTACGGAGATTGATTTTGAGGAGGGCAATGAGCAGATTCTTGTTCAGCTTGATGACGTTCAGGTCAGGCGCCTTGGGTTAACTTCACGTGATGTCGCCTTTGAGTTGCGACGAATATTTGGTGGAGATGCCATTACAAAAATAAGAAAGTCAGATGAAGATATTGAAATTAAAATTTATTTAGACGCTGCGTCACGGGCAGATATCAAATCATTAGACAAAATCTATATTATGAACAATTCCGGCCGCCGTATTCCTTTTTCAAGGTTTGCAAAATTTGTAAAAAACCCTGGAGCTTTCATTATTAGAAGGGAAAATCGCAAGAGAATTTTTTCAGTTTCAGCATCTTTAGATAAAAAAATTACATCACCTTTGAATGTGACTAAGGATGCCCGCCCGAAAGTAGAAAATTACATGAAATCGCACCCTCTGGTCGAGTATCGCTTTGGCGGCGAAAATGAAGACACACGTGAATCGATGATGCGTCTTGCGAAATCTGCCATTATCGCCATTATGAGTATTTTCTTTATTCTGGTCGTGATGTTTTCAAGTTTTTTTCAACCCCTGATCATAATGTCTGCCATTCCGCTGGGTATGATTGGAGTGGTTTGGGGACTTTCTCTATTCGGTCATTCACTGGGATTCATGGCAGTTATGGGAGTTGTCGCGCTGGTTGGTGTGGTGGTCAATGATTCAATTGTCTTGGTGGAATTTACCAATATTAAGATGAAGGAGATGAGTGATTCTTTCTCCGCCGTGCTTGAAGCCTCCAAGTCTCGCCTTAGACCAGTTCTATTAACAACGTTTACCACCGTCGCAGGTCTTTTGCCGGTTGGTCACGATCCCAATGGCGATCCTTTTTTAAAGCCTATGGCATTGAGTTTTGCTTACGGTCTTTTAGTCGCCACTTTTGTGACTTTAATTTTTGTACCCTGTAATTATCTGGTCTACGTTAAAGTAAAAACATGGTTTAACGTAAAATTAAAGTTATTCAGGGCGAGATAATTAGCGGCAGTATTTACTGATCAGAACGCGGCCACATCCTCCGCAAGTGAAGATGCCTTCACCTTTATCAATACTCATACATGTTTGGCGATCAACAAAAAAGCGACAGCGCTCGCAGCTTGTGCCTTCAAGAAAACAGATAGGGTGGTTAAACCTATATTTGTTACGGGCGTAGGAGAAGGGCTGTGAGAAACCGGCAGGTAGCAGACTTTCCAAATTGCTGATGCGATCATTATTGATATCAATTTCGGACTGTTCCTTGGCCACAACACTATCAACTTCCTTTTGAATTTCCCCCAAAGTTTTTTCAGAACCTGTGAGGAATCCCAGATTTGTTTTAATAAGGGACTCAGATTTTTCCATTTGCTCAATAAGTTCAAGAATTTTGTCTTCAAGTTGGCTGATTTTGGGGGCAAAAATGTCAACTTCGTGCTGCAGACCAGTAGCTTCGCGTTCAGTTGTGGCATTGGATAAGTTTTCACGAGCGCGCGACAAAACTTGCTCGTCATGGGCGAGTTGATTTTCCAATGCGGACAATTTTTGCCGGTTTTCTTTAATCAATTTTTGTTCAGATTCTATTTCTGACTGTTTCACATTTCTAGCATTGCTTAGCTGAGTGATGCGCAAGCGCTCTGATTCTATATTGACCATATGCTTCTGGATCATTGAGTCCAAGCTGCAAATCTCTGAAAGAATTTTAAAGTCTTCAAGCGCCATTTTCGTCACCAAAATTGTTTTTAATGAGGGCCTTCGAAGAGTATAATGAACGAAGGGATTTGAGTAGGTTTAAATATGCGTGGAAATCACTTCGGAAAGCTTTTTTCAATTGTCTCCTTCGGGGAATCTCATGGGACTGCACTCGGTGTGGTTTTGGATGGTGTTCCTGCTGGTTTAAATTTTTCATTGGAGAATTTGCAGCGCGAGCTAGATCGCCGGGCGCCGGGATCTTTGGCCGGCACTACTCCTCGCAAGGAACCCGATCAAGCCGAAGTCCTGAGCGGAATATTTGAGGGAAAAACCTTAGGAAGTCCCGTTGCTATAATTGTCAAAAATACCAATCAAAAAAGCCAGCATTATGACAAATTAAAGGACGATTACAGACCTGGACATGCAGACAAAACAACAGTCATGAAATATGGCATTCGCGACCATCGCGGAGGTGGTAGATCGAGTGGTAGAGAAACGCTGGCACGAGTGATCGCGGGATATTTTGCTTCTTTGATTATTCCCAAAGTTTTCGTCAAGGCCTATGTACTTAAACTTGGACCCTTTGAGCATGATCCTAAAGTTATTCCCGATTTTAAAAATGAAATGAGCCCCTACGGTTTACCAGATGCCAGCAAAACTGAGGAAATTAAAAATTACTTGTTAGATTTGAGAAAAAATAGCGAGTCAGTGGGTGGTAGTGTGGCAATCGTAGTCGACAATTGCCCTGCCGGACTTGGTGAACCAGCTTTTGATAAATTAAAGGCAGACTTTGCTAAGGCCCTTCTTTCTATAGGCGCGGTTGTTTCATTTAGCTATGGATTAGGCGAAGAAATGGCGGTTTTGCCAGGAAGTGTTGTTGGAAAAACTTCAGGTAGTTTTGGTGGCATGGAAGGTGGTATTTCCAACGGGGAAAGAATATTTTTAAGAGTTACTTTTAAACCAACCTCCACGGTAGGAAAGAATGCTAAAGAAGGGAGGCATGATCCATGCATTATTCCCAGAGCTCTACCAGTTGTTGAGGCCATGGTTAAAATAGTGATTGCCGATCATTATTTACGTCAGAACGCATACCAGATGGGGAGCTAACATTGAGTACAGAATTAATAGACCTGCCACTTGCAAATATCTTAAATGAAATTGAAAAGCTAGATACTGATTCTCTTTTACTGGTTGCCGATGGCAAAGTATGGGAAAAATATGGCAAGTATTTCGATTTAAAGATTATTCAAAAAAATAAAAAAATCCATTTATGGAAAACTCCAGAAGGGGAAAAAACCAAGGAGTTCACCGAGTACTTCTCTTGTGCCGAATTCTTCCTTGAGAAGGGCATTCATCGCCAATCTTATTTGGTTGCCATTGGTGGTGGTGCAACCTCCGATTTTGCCGGGTTTGTTGCCGCAACATTATTACGCGGAATAAAATGGAGTATTATACCAACCACTTTGCTTTCTATGGTTGATGCTGCTATTGGTGGAAAGGTGGCACTTAATGCCAAGTCTGGGAAAAATTTAATTGGTGCTTACCATTCGCCTGAAAAAGTATGGTTTGACTACAATGTGCTTAATAGTCTTTCATCAACAGAAATCAGATCGGGCAAGGGCGAGATTTTAAAATATTGTTTCTTGGACAAGAATATTTACGAAACAGTTTTAAGTTCTAATGGAGATCTTTCATTGATCATTCCCAGGTGTGCGGCTTTTAAGCTGGCCTTAACTAATGAGGACTTCAAAGAAGTAGGCAAGCGCAAGATTCTCAATTTTGGCCATACCTTTGGTCACGCGATAGAGCGTGTTTATAACATCCCTCACGGAGAGGCGGTGATGTGGGGCATGGCCCTCATCTTCAAGCTATTTGGTGAGAACAACTTGCTAGGTGTTTTACAGAAATTAAAGATAGTTCTGGATTGGCCAGAGCAGGATCCACCCTGGCTGCATAAGACGTTTCCCACAAGAGATATAATGGCCTATTTGGTTAAAGACAAAAAAATGATTGATAATCAATCAATTGACCTGGTCTTTATTAAGGAAGTTGGCACTTGTGAGATTAAAAAAATCAAGCTGTCGAAGATCGAAGACCTTCTAATCGAGCAAGAAAGTGAACTCAAAAAATTTAGATTATAAAGTTACACCACTAACGACCCAAGGTTATAAAAAAAATATTGTTGTTCCAACGTCCAAAAGTCACGCCAATCGGCTTTTGATCTTAGCCGCTCTGTCACCAGAACCTGTGGAGATTGAAGAACTGCCAGAGTCGACGGATGTGCTAAATATGCTCAAAGCATTTCAAAAATTGAATATCAAAGTTACTTCTTTTCAAAATAAAACTCGAATTCATGGACCATTTCCATTATGTGAAAAACCATCTCGTGAACCTGTGGTTTTGCATACAGGAGATGGAGGTACCACAAATCGCTTTTTGATGGCCTTGCTAGCAAGAGGTAAAAATATTTATCACATACAGGCCGCGAGTGGCATGCAGGCCCGTCCCATGGAGGAAATTGAAACGTCTCTTCGCGCTTTGGGTGTTAGGATAAGTAAGGGTAGTCCGACTTCTAACTACTGGTATGAAGTGCAAGGTCCACCTTCAATTTTAAGCGGCAACATTTCGGTTGATTGTTCCAAGTCGACACAGTTTATCTCGGGCCTTGCCCTGGCCTTTGCTGATACAACTTTGCATTTTAAACCTGTCGGGATGGAAACCAGTCAAAGCTACTTTGAAATGACCAAGATTCTGATTGAAAAGTTTCAACATAAGCATATTCAGTGGCAAGTCCCTGTTGATTTTAGCTCTCTTAGTTATCCATTGGCCTTGGCGCTATTAAATGGCGAAGTGACAGTTAGTAATTGTAAAGAGCGTGATAATTTCCAGGCAGATTCTGTTTTTTTAGAAATTCTTAAAAATCTCGGTGCCAAAGTTCATTTTACTGCCAGGGGGCTTGAGGTCGTTGGAGTGAAGGAGCATGCAGGTATCGATCTCGACTGCGGCGGTTTTCCTGACTTAGTTCCAACCCTGGCCTTTGTTTGTGCCGTGGCCAAGGGGCGTTCACTTTTGCGTAACTTAGAAGTTTTACATCATAAAGAATCAGATCGAGTGCAAGAAATATTAAAGGTCCTGACGCTTTTTAAAGTTCATTATAGCTACAATTCGGTCAAAGAGGAACTAGAGATTGTCGGCTCTGATAAAAAGGTATCTGTGGTTGAGTATCTTCCTCCCGCTGACCATCGCATTATTATGATAGCCTATCTTTTCATGCGTGCTAATTCTGGTGGCACAGTGGGAAATGCTCAGCATGTGGCAAAGTCTTTTCCCCGTTTTTTTGAATGCCTGAGCTAAATCAAGGAAAGCGATATGAATAAAAAAAGTCTTACAAGATGTGCTTGGTGTTTGGCTGATCCCATATATATAGAATATCACGATCAAGAATGGGGAGTTCCTGTTCACGATGACAAAAAATTATTTGAATTCTTGATTTTGGAAGGTGCTCAAGCGGGGTTAAGTTGGCTGACGATATTAAAAAGAAGAGAAGGTTACCGCAAGGCCTTTGCTGATTTTGATGTGCAAAAAGTAGCGCGTTTTACCCCCAAGAAAAT
>Ga0210057_1004876_pt1 | contig 17524 bp, 13 predicted proteins | sample CryGeyCG2114_010_2_FD_183968 | JGI IMG/M metagenome (GOLD analysis project Ga0210057, IMG submission 183968) | Groundwater microbial communities from aquifer - Crystal Geyser CG10_big_fil_rev_8/21/14_0.10 (SPAdes) (version 2) | ecosystem: Environmental > Aquatic > Deep subsurface > Groundwater ...
TCCCCCGATTAAAGATTACCAATTACCTGTTACCTCTCACTCCTCCTTGAAATTTTCTCAAATACTTCCTTATCTGATAAAATCGCCACTTGTTTCTCAATCTTTCGCTTAACTAAAACTTGGGGCAACCTTCGGCAAGCGGCAAAAAATACTCTAAAGTATTTGGGATGTTTCAAGAGCCGCCTCATTAGATTAAAGCAATGCTCTTTAAACATTTTTGGGTCATGAAGATTTTTCCAAATAAAGAAAAGCTGATTTCTCTGGGCAATAAAATTAATATAATCGGGAGAGAAGTTTTGTCTGATAACGCTTTCCTCATGACGATGATCAACTCTGGATTTCGGTTCCCAAAGCACTCGATAGCCCCGTTTCCAAGCACGATAGCAAAGATCGGTTTCTTCAAAATAAAATGGGGAAAATAAAATGTCAATACCCCCTAATTCTTGCCAAATTGACTTCCTAAATGCCGAATGCCCCCCAGAAACCCAAGAAGAATTTTGAGCCTTAGTAGTGTTACGAGAAATCTTCAGGGGTTGAGAAATATCAAAAAAACCTCCTTTAAAAGAAACTATTCCCAATTGCCAATCAGCATTAGCACCAACCGCAAAAACATCGGGCTCGTCAAAATGAGACAAAATTGCCTCAAAGCATCCCTTCTTAACTACAACATCAGTATTCAATAAGAAAACTACATTGTATTGAGCAGCCTTAACCCCCTTATTAACGCTCCGGGCAAAACCAACATTTTCTTTGTTAAGAATTATTCTAAGGTGGGGTATTGATGGTTTGGTGGGGGTTTGTTTTTGAGAATTTTTAACTTTTAACTTTGGACTTTTAATTGTTAATTGTTTTAGGTATTTCCTTGATCCATCCCTTGACTTGTCATCAACTATAATTATCTCACTCTTTCCCTCAAATTTAGCTAATACATTAAATAATAGCGGCAAATTTTTCTGGAGTTGCTTTTCACCATTCCAGTTGGGAATAATAATAGAAATCTCTTTATTTTTTTTCATTATCTATTCTTAAACTGGACAAAAATAATTTTCCTATCCTATAAAGTAATGTTAAAATCTTCAAGAATTTTATTGTAAAATTTCATAAACCTTCTTAGAAAAAGAATCAATGCTAAAATTATTGGATAAATTAACCAGTTCATTATAATGTAGTATATTTTTATTGAGAGAATTAATCACCCTCATCGTCTTTTCAAATAATTCATTTTTTTCTTTCCAAAGAACAAGGTTTTTATCAATAAAAGAAGAAAAAATTTCTCGCTGTCCACCGGCATTATAAACTAACGGCCAACAACCGGCCGCCATCGCTTCAATGGTGGTCATACCAAAGTGTTCAACTCGTTCCGGCTCTTTCCTCTCATCAATGCCAAAACCGGCTGCGTGCCAAAAAATTCTGGCCTGAGAATAGGCTTGTTTCAACTGTCCGAAAGAGGCATTAACCATAAACTCAATAGGGTAGCCTTGAGCCTGGACTTTTAGTTTTTGTAAAAAAGAATTGTCTTCTTCTTTGGTCAAAGAACCGCCGAAAAGAACGAGCCGCCAATCGGTTAGCCCTCCATCAACCATTTTTTTAAAAACATCAATTAAAACATCTTGTCTTTTAGCCTGCATTGTTTCTTCAAAACGGCCAACCGCCAAAATGATGTTTCCTTTTTTACCGGGCCTAAATTGTTCCACATCAACTGGTGGATACAAAACATCACTTTTAATCTTATATTCTCTGTCAATAATTTTTTTGGTAAAAAAAGAATTGCAAACGACTTTATTTATTAACTTAAACTTTAGTTTATCAAAACGATGGGTTTTTTTATTAAGATTATGAAAAGGAACTTGAAAATGAAGAATATTTTTTCGAGACAGCATCACAGGAATACTGCCATCAGAAACCCAAAATAAAAGGTCATATTTTCGTAAGAAAATAAATCTTTTGAGTAAATTTTTTTCAAGGAATCTCTGCTTGGGTAAAATACTTACTCTTTTAAGACCTAAACCAAACCTATTTTCAGCCTTTTGGATAATTGATTCATCGTCCCAAATAATATTCACTCCATAATCGTTAGCCAAAAGAACTTTAGCAAAAGTAAAAATATACCGCTCCCCTCCTCCTAAGGTATCTAAATATGGATCAAAGATAACTGCCTTTTTCATAAATTACAAAAACTCTATTAGTCCACCTCTTCGGCTTTTCTGATTTAATAAATGGAAAATAAAAAACATTGAGAAGGAAGCTTACTAATTTTTGTAAGTAAAAAAAGGCTTTATTAATCAGGGAATTCTCAAATTGTTTAATTTGTGCCCTAAATAAAAAATTATTTAATCTAAAATCTCCTGAAAAAAGGAAAAAAGCCTCATCAGAAAAATATCCCTTTAATTCCTCCTTTGTCGGCAAGCCATTTTTAATATGTTCTCTTAAATAGTCCGAGTTACTACCCCTATTCTCTAAATAAGCAAGTAATTTTTTTTCGGCTTTACTATGAACATCGCTACCTAAAGGGGTAGAAACAATAACTTTCTTACGCGCTACTCTTAACAACTCATTGACAAACTTCTGTCTATCTTTTTTAGGAATATGTTCTAAAACATCAATATTGGTAACAATATCAAATTGGCTATTGGTAAAAGGTAAGTTCCTCCCATCGGCGATGACATCACCGGCATTAAGATTGGTCACGGTCACTTTGTTTTCTATAAAACGGCCTAAGCCCTCCACTCCTCCGCCCACATCCAAAATTCTATCTTCGGAATTCTTAATAAAAGAACTGACCATTTTATGGCGCTCAAAAACATCAAAAGGAAGAAAAAGATTATTATTTTTCATTTTGCCTTTGATATTCCCAAAGCCGAGCCATTGTAATAAAAACAGAATAAGTTTGATAAATAACCTGAATTGCCCCCGGAACCCCATCAAGAAATCCTCTCATTTTAATGCCCCGCCGGTAAAATTCCCCCAACATTTTTCTAACCATTATCAAAAGGTTGCTTCTTACTCCCGCCTGTTTTAAAAGTTCCGCTTCTCTTTGGGAATAACGAATAGTACGCTCCATCATCTGTTCAATACTATCAATGGCAAAATGATTAAAGGGCTCCTCTAAATTAATAATTTCTCCTTTAACTTTAGGAAAGCTGTGAATTTTCTTGGGCCAATCAATAAAACTACTTTTACGAATTAAACGCACCTGATAGTCAGGCCACCAACCGCCGTGTTTTAGCCAAACACCAAAATTATAATTTGCTCTCGGTACAGCAAATGCCCCAATACTACTATCAGCACTTTTTATCTTTCCTTTAATTTCTAAAGCTAATTTAGGAGTAATCCGCTCGTCGGCATCTAAAATAAATACCCAATCACCATGACATTTTTCAATTCCGAATTTTCTTGCCGGCTCTACATAACCCACCTTAGGGTAGGAATAAATCTTGTCTGCATATTTTTGACCAATCTTAGCCGTTCTATCAGTTGACTCCATATCTACCAAAACAATTTCATCAGCTAACAAGCGCGCCGAAATTAAACAATCAACAATCTTTTTCTCCTCATTGCGAGCAATGATATTAACAGAAATTTTGGGCTTCATTTCTTTATCAATAACCATTGGCCTTCTTTTTTAATTATTTTATCTTTTAAATTCAGTTGCCGGTAATCAACTGTACTTATCATAGCACAGCTGCCGTTTTCAAAAGACGAAAAACTATTGAAAAATTCATCAACATTATAAAAAAAATCAACTTTATTTTGATAATAAAAAACTATTGACGGAGCGCCACCATACGAGAAACTGGAACTTAACCTTAAGTTTGATGGCAAAATATCATAAGCACGACGCTCATTTTCATCCACTAAAAAGGGAAGCGGCGGCGGACATTTTTGAGAAGCCTCAATCGCCAATTCATTCTTAGGCGCCCCTTGCCTGCTTTTTGCCAATCCTGCGCTCTTTAAGCCTTTCCCAAAACCAGCCGCTAAAACTATTAAAAAAGTCAAAGCGAAAAAAAATCTCCTCTTGGTTACTTTTTCCCAAAATAATCCCCAAAGAATGGCCAAAACCGGGTAAAGAGGTAAAATATACCAAAATAATTTAGTTTTAGAAAAAGTAAAAACAGCCAGAGTTAAAATCCCCCAAACAGACAAGAATAAAAAGCTTTTCCTTATCTTTCTTTCTCTTAGTGATTCCAAAAAAAGAAGAATTCCTCCTATTAATAAAAGAATTGACCACCAGTCAAATTCTTCCCATAAAAACTTTAGGTAATGCAATTTCCCTCCAAAATGATATTCTATCGGCTGATAAGCTCGGCGTAAAACCTGCTCCAAAAAATAAACTTGCCAAAAATCACCGCCAAATTTTATGGTCATATAAATATGCCAAGGAGCAACAAATAAAATAACTAATCCCCCTATTGTCAGCCAATGGCAAATATTTTCTTTAGAAAGCAAGTCGCGGCGACAAAAAGTAAGATAAGTCCCCCAGATTAACAAAGGCAAAAATCCCATTATCCCCTTAGACAAAACACCAGCGGATATAAAAAAAGCAATTTTTAACCAATCATACCAATTAACTACTTTAGTTTTATCTATCTTCCTCTCCAAGATAAGAAAAAAATAAAGAGAAGCAGTGGTGAAAAAAAGTAAAGCAATATCAGTGTTTAACATCCTTGAACGACTTAAAAAGAGAGGGGCAAAAAAGAAAAAGGTCAAAGAAAAAAGAGCCGTCTTTTTATTAAAAATAAGATTGGCAATTTTAAAAACGTAAATCAAGGTTAAAAATCCAAAAAGGGGCATAAAAAAACGAGCCGCAAACTCGTTTAATCCAAACAAAGAAAAAGAGAAAGAAACTAAAAGAGGAACCAAAAATGGCTTTTCAAACCAAGTTTCTTGATTCCAAGATAAAATAAGGGAAGGAAATTTTATTTCTCTCCCAATTTCTCCATATATCCCTTCATCCCAATCATAAAGCCAATCACGACCAAGATGAAAATAGGAAACGAAAAGAAAGGCAATTAAAATAATAAATAGAAAATAGTTATTTTTTATCCACTTCATTAGAGCATATTAGATATTAGATATTAGATACAATGGAAAATTCCTCACCCATAATTATAGTTTCCCCATCAACCCCCATACTTCCAATTCTTAAGCTAAACTTCAAACCCTTCTTACTAAAAGACATACGGTACCGTATGTCAAGAAGAGTTATGACTCATGTTGTCATTTTGGACTCCATTTTTACCAGAATTTCCCGTAGTAACGAAAGAAACTTCACTCTATTGTATTAGTGTCTTTATATCCAAATCGCCTCAAAAAAAAATCTTTAATCGCTTCCTTTTTTACTCTATTACTGCCCACTAACCCTTTTAATGCTTCTCTAAGCAAGAAAAGTTTCATTTTTAAAGAGGCATATTTTTGGCCAAAAAGCAAACGGTTTCTAGTAATATAGTACTCTTGGAGTTTTGAACCGGAACTACTGGAACCGGCATTTTTATGATAAATAATCGCTTGGGGATTAAATAAAATCTCAAAACCTAATTTTGTCGCCCGCTGGCAAAAATCCAGATCTTCTAAATATAAAAAATAACGCTCATCTAATAAACCTATTTTTTCAAAAACTTCTTTTTTAACCATCATTGCACATCCACTAACAAAACTCACCCGCTTCATTATATTGAATTGGCCCTTGTCAACTTTGTCAACACCAAGATGCTGACCCAAAACATTATCCCAATCTATTTTTCCTCCAGCGGACCAGATTACTTTTCCCAAATCACCTTTTTTATACCTATCTTTATGGAACTCAAAACCAGGAGCATAGTAAATCTTGGGAGCAACAATTCCTATATTTCCCCCCTTAGAAAAAGCTTTCCATAATTCCAAAATACAATTATTTTTTATTTCCGTATCATTATTTAACAGAAAAATATAATCGGCTTTATTTTTTAGTGCGTATTTAATGCCCTCATTATTGCCGCCGGTAAAACCCAGATTCTCTTTATTCTTGATTAAGGTAAATCCGTTAACTCGTGAATTCGTTAATAGATTAATATTTTCATTCGTTGAACCATTATCGATAACGACAATATCCAAACTTATTTTATTCTCCAATCGAGATTTCAGAACCGACTGGAGGCAATCAATCGTCAACTGTGCCTGATTCCAATTTAAAATAATAACGGCGATTTTATCCATTTTTCCTCTTGCCTATTTTATAAATTTTTACTCCGTCGGTACCATCCAAAACTTTAAGTAAAACCTTTGGCTGAAAACTATAAACCTCCCAGGTGTCAGTATTATTAACAATACCATCCCAGCCATATTTTTTATCAATAACATAAAGAATATCGGCATCAGGATAATGTTCCAACCCCAAGATATTTAGATCTGTTAGGTTAACAAAATAACGAAAACAAGTGGCGCGTCGATCTAAATCTGCTAAATTAGCAATATTTATTTTTACCCCGGTTTGCTCCTCTCTTTTGGCTTCCTTAATTATTAAAGAAGCGTTCTCTCGACAATAACCTAAAGAAACAGGTTGAGTAATAAAATTTTTCTTAATAGCATTTCGAAAAATAAAAAAAACAAGTATGCCTCCTAAAACAGCACTTAAAATCAAGGTAATCCGTTTTTTACTTAATTGAGAAAATACTAATCCCAAAAAAATAAATATAAAAGGAGATAACGGTAATAAAAATCTCTTTTCAACTCCCCCTTGCCGACTAAAAATACTACTACTGAGTAGACCCCAAAAAAGAAGGAAAATTATTATTCCGCCTCGTTTTTTAGCTTTTTTATCCAACAGAAATAACATAGTTCCGCTACCGACTAACATAATTAAAATTAATTTTAAGACAGACTTTTTAACGCCAATAAAATCAACGATTATTCCGTTAACCACCGCCACTAAATTATTTAAGCTAAAACCAAAACTCTCATTAGAATAATCTGACAAATGAAACAGGTTAAAAAATATTGAGCGGCTATTCAAAAAATTATGTCTTAAGTCAAAAACAATCATGGGAAAAATTCCTAAAATAAAACCAAAGCTGTAAACCACAAGCGACATTACAGGTTTTTTCTTGCGACCCAAAAATAAAACAAAAATTATTGCAAAAAGAGTAAGAAAATAGGTATAAAAATGAAGCTGGGTTAGCACCCCACAAAGAAAGCCAGAAGCAAAAGACCAATTCTTACTTCCGTCTTTTTTAAAATTCAGAAGGCTTATAAATAACAACAGGGCAAAAAAGGGAATAAAGTTAGTATTCCAAATAAACCGCGAGTATTCTATCACTGCCGGAGAAATCGCATATAAAAAAGAAGCCACTAAGGAAGCTCTCTTATCTTTGGTAAGCCTTTCAACTATTAGATAAAGTAAAAATATAGACAGTATCCCTAAAAAAGCAGTAAACATAATTGGACCTACCGGATCAAATTTAGCTAACCAAAGGAAAGGGATCAATAAATAATAATAAATAGGCCCAAAATAGGTAGTACTATAACCAGTTCTTCCTGTAGAAATTGACGTAGAAGGACCGAGTAGAGTTATTTTTTTCTCCTGAATAATTTGTCTGATTTTATCTGTATCCCGAGCTTGATCATAGGCAAAATTCGCTATTGTTGACACCTTGTAAAACCGTAAAAACCCCCAAAAAAATATAATCAAAAATAGAAAAAAGATGTGCCAACGCCCCTCGAAGAATCTATCCATAAAACATATTTATCAATTTTTTTCTCACCTTAAGATAAAATCTTTTTACCTTGTTTTCTTCTTGGGCTATTAAAAGTGTCTGCCACCAAAAAAGCCATTCTTTTTTAATTTTTTTTAAGGCCTCTTTAGCCGGCAAAGATTCCTTTTTAAAACCAGCCTGCTCCCAAACTTTCAAATAAGTAACCAGGGTATAAAAGGCCATTAATAACGACAAGGATAATCCGTGAAAGCCGTCTTTCCAACCCCTTAGGGCAAAAAAACGGCGAAAAAACTCTTCTGTCGACCTCAACAAAACATCTTGGCCTTGAAATTGATAACCGGAAATAATCAGCTGTTGAGCCTCGGCATCGGTATAGCGATTGAGGCGATCAATAAAACCAGCCACAGTTTGGTAATTATAATGAACTAAGGGATTTTTCAAATAACCAACCCCACCCCGGACATTAATCCGTTCATGGATAAGACTAGTAAATTCACCATATCCCTTAACAAAAAATCTTAACTGATAATCGGGATACCAGCCGGCATAATTAATAGTTTGACCAAAAATAATGTTTTTTCTGGGTAAAAAATAGCCGTTGTAAGATAAATCTTGACTGACTTCTTGCAATTCTTTAGCTAATCCGGCCGAAACTACTTCATCGGCGTCAAGAGACAAAATCCAATCCCCCTTAGCCTTACCAATAGCAAAATTTTTTTGTGAAGAATAATCATCAAAATCACGATAAAAAATTTTAGCTTTAAATTTTTTCGCCGCTTGATAAACATTACCCTCAACTCTACTATCTAAAACAATGACAATTTCGTCAACCCAATCATTAACCGAATCAAAAGTTTCGTTGATTTTAGGCTCTTCCGGTCGAGAAATAATGGCGACACTAATTCCCCGAGCCGGCTTTTTGCGCCGCCAAGAAGAACCCTGAAAATGATAGGAAAAACTATTTAGAACCCTTTTAAATTCAAAGCCAATCTTTTTAGACTTATTAATAAAGGCAATATCATTAGCGGGAGCATCACGAGTCCCAAATTCACCCTTGGTTGGCCAACCACCTAAAAGTTCAAAATCTCTTTTATGAATTACCAGGGGGACAAAAAAACCATCATCAACCAAACCGGAAACCGAAGCCTTTTTAACAAAAGCCAAAAAATCTTTTTCAGCAAATTCTTGAGGATTATGACCAAAGTCTTTTTTGATATTGGTTGGCCAAACCGGAATTAAACCCGGCTCAACTAACTGTGAAGTTAAAATTCGCCGCCGTTTTTTAAAATTTTCCAAAGCCTTATCCCAATTAGGAGCAAAATACTGGTCATCGGTGACAAAACAAAACCAATCTGATTTGGCCAATTTTACCCCCTTATTCCAACTACCATAAGGACCCAAATTATTTTTATTAATAATCGGCCGTATCCTAAACTTTTCTAAAACTGGTAAAATATCCTTATTCCATCCCCCCTCTTTAAGAGCATCCACGATGACAATCAATTCATTATCCAACCGACTATTTTTCAAGATTGATTTAATCGTCAACTTCAACTCTTCGGCCGCATTATAGGTAGGCAAAATAATGGAAAATCCTTTTTGTTTTTTATTCATATTTAAATTTACCATCCTAACCCTCCCTCGTCCCGAGGGCTTTACTTCTACACCATAATGGCGTATAGGAAATCCAGGACTCTATCCATTCCCCGTCATTCTGGCTTGATTATGCGTCATTCTTGACCCCGCCTCATCGGCGGGGGAAGAATCCCGTAGTAGGGAAAAGGTAACCTTACTTCCAAACGGGATCCTTCGCCCGTCGGTTGACGAACCTCAGGATGACATTTCTTTCCTTTCCTTCCTCGGCAACAAATCCCAAAAAAGCCTAATCTCTTCTCTTATTCTACCTCGTAAAAGCAAAAAAAGATAAAAAATATAAAACGCCGCTCCTAAAATAATTACTCCCAAAAGGCTGGGAATACCTCTAATATAAGCCTTTGTTGGCCAATAAATAGTTGCCGCCATCAAAAATGAAGCCCAGAAGGGCAACATTATTGCTCTTTGCAAAGAAAACTCAATTTTTATCTTTTTAAACTCTCGCAAAACCAAAACAACACTAACCACTGCTACTGCCATCCCCGCCCAAGCAATTCCCGAGTAACCAATTTTAATAATTAAAGGAACCCCAACCGCCCAAGTCAAAGCCGTATAAACTACCATTAAGCGTAAAACAGTTTTTGAGTAACCTAAGGCATATAAAACATTAGTAGCGGTCGTGGTCATCACCACCGGCAAAGCACCAATCAGAAAAGGATACAAGACCGACAAAGAAGGTAACCATTTGTCAGACTTAGAAGCATAAACAAAAGTTAAAATTGGCCGCGCCGTTACTAAAAGCCCAAAAACTAAGGGAAAATATAAATAGCTCATCATTTTAATTCCCTTTTCCATCCATCTGGCTACTTGTTCACGATTATTTTGGATCTTAGAAAAAGTAGGAAAAACCACCCGGTTGACAACATTGGTTATTTCCATTGGTTTGGAGGCAATTCCCTGAGCCAAATTAACAAAACCCACTGCCGCCGGCCCATAAAAGAAAGCAATAATCGTTGGTGTTAAATTATCTTTTAAAAGCGCCAAGAGAGAATTAGTTTGATAGGGAATCCCAAAAGAAAGTAGGTGTTTTAAAGACTTTTTGTTAATCCCAAAAATTATCGGCCAAGGAGAAACTACAAAAAGGATTATTGCTCCTAAAAAAGTTCTCACTACCAAGGCAATAGTCAAACTCCAAACGCCAAAATGAAAATAAGCTAAAATTACCGCCAAAAGGTTAAAAGAAATTGTTTCCGCTACATCGGGGATCAATAGTTTGTGATACAAAAGTTCTTTTTCTAAAAGAACTGAAGGAATCGTTTTAAAAGAAGTTAAAATAAGGCAAAAGGCGGTGACACGCACTAACCAAATTGCCGAATGGGAAAGATGATAGACATTAATTAGCCAAGGCGACAAAACCCAAACTAAAACATTAAGAAGCAAAACTAAAATTAATTGAGCAGAAAAAACTGTTGAAAGATCATCCTTTTTTAATTTCTCTTTTTTTTGAATTAATGAAGCCCCCAGGCCAATATCTGATAAAAATCCAAAAAGGGTAAAAACAACAAAGTTAATTATCCCAAAAATGCCAAATTCACTTTGGGTTAAAAGACGAGCTAAAAAAATCATCCCCAAAGCATCAATCGCTTTAAGAATAACCCGCCGTGCCGTAAGGGTTAGGGTTCCCCCAATGGCTCTTTTCTTAATTTGGTCGGTATTGTCTTTGTCTTTTCCCATAAACACTTTAATCAATTTTTAATTGACAATTTTTAAGCCTCGTCATTCTGTCCGCCAGCCGGCGGACTAGTTGAGAATTACTATTTATTAACGAATTAACGAATTTTAAAATTGTCCCGCCACAGTGGGATCCCGCCATGGGTGGGGAAAATTTAATAAAAATTAAAAATGACAGGTTTAGCCTCGCAAGGTGACTCCTTGCGAGGCTAACCGGCGGATTGCCAGCCAGCCTCGCCGATGAGGCGGGCCAGCCTCGCCGGCTAGGCGGTAATGACGGCTTGTAGCAACTTAACAATATAGCAATGTAACAATCCAACAATATATTGTTTTTATCTTATCTTACTTTCTATCTTAAATAAGCTATTTTTACCTTCTTCGGATGGCTCATTCACTCCCTGATAAAAAACAGGTAACTGGTAATTCTGACAAAAATATCGAGGTCCATCAGCAAAAGAAAGGGCAATAGCCACCTCTTTAGCAGAATTAGATTTAGTATCAATAAAATAAATCCCCTGGCTATTATTACAAATATTTTCATTTTTAAAAAATTGATAATATTCAGCCGCTATTTTTGAACGGGCCGGAGCCCAATGAAGCTTAGAATCAATATTAACAGCAAAATATGCGTTCAAAACAAAAATCCCCACCAAAAATATCGGTAAAACACCACTCCTCCTTAAGATTATTCCGGCAGTTACCAAAAGCAAAGCCAAAAACGCCATATCTAAATAATGAGAATAGCGATGATAAGGGAAAAAAGAAACCGGTGACAAAGAAACCACAAACCAAGCGCCAAACCAAACCAGAAATAATAGTATCTTTTTTCTATCTTTATCAAAAATTATTAGCTTCACTAAAATTAGGCAGAGTAAGGCAACTTCTGCTAAAAATGTGCCTGTGAACAAATATCCCAATATCTTCGTGTCTTTGAGAAAGCTGGACCAGTCAAAAGCAAAGCCGCGACCGGCATAATTAATAATTGTCTCCGGCGCTCCCAGTAGCCAAACCAAATACCAACGGATAGAGCTAAAAAAAGTTCTCAGGCTTAACGATAATTGATACTCATTCCCCGGACCTTGGGAAAAAGTTAAATACCGTATTAAACCATAAAAAATAATTATTAATAAAAAACCTAACCAGTAAGCCGCCTCTTTTTTAAACCGGTAAAAAATTTCTCTGGCAGTAAATTTTCTTTTTAAAAAAAGAGAAAACAGAAAAAGTAACGCCGGGTAAACAACGGCGGTCTCTTTAGAAAGCAAGGCAAAAATAAAGCAGAAATAAACAGCTTTTTTTCTTTTATTAAGATAAAAATAAAAACCTAATAATTGAAAAAAGGCCGCCAATACCTGCTGAAAAGCGGCTAAGTAATAAAGACTTAAAAAATGAAGCGGCGCTATCAGGTAAGTAGTCGCCAAAACTAGCAACAACCAGCCTCTGTCTGGGAATAGCTTTTTTAAAATCTTAAAAATTAGGCCAAAATTAGTAAAATGAAAAAGAAATAAAACCAAACGCAAAATATAAGGGGAAAATTGAGGAAGAAAAAGCTGGCCTAAAAAAAAGTAAATTTGGGTTCCCAGGGGCCGATAGGCAGGAAATCCTTGCTGATGCCAAGGGCTAAAAAACTTTAAAAAATCAACCGGATTTTCTATCCGAGAAAGCCGCAAAAAATAAAAATCATCTTGAAAAAAATAATTACCAATTGCTCCCCGATAGATAAAAAAGAATGCCGCCAGGGCGACAACAATTAAAATATTTTTCCTCCTTACTACTAACATACTATGAAGCATGTTTTTTAGTGATTCCATCATCATCAATAAATGTTAAACAACCGGTCATTATTTATCATCTTTGTCTCGCTCCACCAACTGACAAATCAAAAACAATATCTCTGCCCCAACAATAGATATTGAATATCGAACGCAAAATAATCTTAATAAACTAAAAATAAAAACAAAACAAAAACACCCAATAAGCTTAAACCCCAGCTAATTTTCTCCACCGGAGTAGAAACAAAATTCAAAATATGTTCGCCAACTTCACCGGTATCAAAAACAATCCTTCCATCAACATCATTCGGCCTTATTTCTAACACTTTATTTTTGTATTTAGCCTGCCAACCGGGAAAATAAAAACGATTGGCAATTATCTCTCCGCCAGCCAGCCCTGTACCGTTATGGTGCAGGGCTGGCGCACCAACGCGAAAAATAATCTTAAATGGTGAATTTAAAACAACGTCAACACTTTGATCTAATCTAAGCTCTATTGCCGAATCTGGTCCAGCCTCTGGTTTTTCCTTTACTCCAACAGGAAAATACTCTTGTATCTTGATAACAGCCTCTCTTTCTATCTTTTCTTTAGTTAAAAAATATTCGTTAGCATTAGCAATTGTTTTTTGGGGGACAAAATATTTATAATTTAAAAAAATTAGCCCTCCCGCCGCCCCCAAAAGCAAAATTAGCCTCGCAAGGCGACTCCTTGCGAGGCTAAAAATACCGCCAGCAAAAAAGGAAATTGTTAAGCCAAAAACGCCTAAAAAACGCCAAGGGAATTGGATTATCGGCAAAACGGGAATATTCTCCCAAAAAAACCGGCAAAACGGAAGAGACAACCCCAACGACACTATCCCCAAAAGGGCCAAAAGAGAAAACTCTTTTCTCTTTTTTCTCTCCAAAAACCCCAAAACTAACCCCGCCAGTGCCAAGAGGATCTGTAATTTACCAGCCTTAAAAGACATCCCATCCGCAAGGCCGGGGGCGGAACCACCAAAACCCCAAGGCCAATTCCAAATCTGTTGTAAATAAACAAAATGGTCAGCAAAATTCGTTCTTGTTGCTTGACCCCAAACATCAATATCCTTTATCCCCAAAACAAGCGGCAACCAATAAAACGAAGACAGCAACAGAGAAAGAAAAGCGCCGCCTATCAGAATCTTCAATTTTTCCTTTCCCCCCTTACCTTTCATCACCAAATAAACCAAAACCAGCGGCGATAAACAGGCAAAAATAAGCAAATAAAGATTATGGGCAAGGATAAAGAAAAAAGAACTAAAAATAAGTCCGGCAATGTCCCTTTTCTGGGGATGCTTACCGGCATTAATAATTTTGAAGAAAAAATAAAACAAGAAGGGCAAGATGTTAATCGCCAAAAGCTCGGCAAAGGCTCCCCGAACATAAATATCCAACGCCCGGTATGGTAAAAATAAAAAAGCAATCGCTGATAAAATTCCTCCCCAAAATCCCCAAAAATTCTTAGCTAAAAAAAACATCCCTAAGCTACCTAAAAAATTACTGTTAAAAATAGCCAGGGTAACTGCCAAACTATAGGAACCAACTATCTTAAAAATTAACCAAGAAAAAAAAGCAAAAAGAGGGGCGTAATACTTGAAAAGAGGATAACCGAAGCCAAAAGCCATATCCGGCGCCAATCGGGGTGGAAACTGACCTAATTTTATCGCTCGATCAAACTGTTGAAGACGCACCAGCCAAGTACTATCATGAGAGGGGAAAAAAATATTCTCACCCAAAACAGGACGCAATAAAAAACCATTAAGGGTTAATAAAACTAACACCACTAAAAAATGACTGATTAACTTTTTATTTAACAATTTCATAAAGCCTTAAGGAACCGGAATTATTAACTTTTGGATATGATTTCACTAATTTAAAACGATCACTTTCAAAATTACCGGGCGTATTATTAATCACAAAATAAACTTTCTCCCCTTTTTCAATCCCTGCCTTTAATTCTGAGGGAGGTAGTTTAGGTAAAGGGTAATAACCAACGACGGCGGTGTTATCCACGCCGTCAAGATAAATTTCCATCCCCTGCGGCAAGAGCCCAAAAGTTCCTTCCACGCCCACGATTACTTTGCTATCTAAAGCCTCATTTTTAACCCTACCGACAATCTCTGTTATCCCATAACCGGCTGTCCAACCTTCTAAATAACCTCGATCGGTTTGAGCAAAAGAAAATTTTTCGGGAACAAAAATTAATTGATAATCACGCCAAAGCGGCAAAGCCAACATTAAAATTAAAAAAACTAACCATATCCCTCTCTTCTTTTTGAGATACGATAGCGTATTTATAAAGAAAAAACCCGCTCCCAAAAGCAAGAGGGGAGCTAAAAAGGCGGCATAACGAGAGGTAAAAATTTTGGCAATGAGAGATTCCCCCAAAAAGGGCCCTAAAAACCAGGTGGTTAAAAAAAATCCTTTAAGAAAATCTTTTTTTAAAAGCAAAAATATCCCTAAAAGCGAAGATAGAAAAATTGGCGGCGTTAAATAATTCCAAAACCAACCTATTGCTAATTGTAGATTATAAAAGAGCCTTTGCGGTTCTCTTAGGGCTTGACTAAGGGGAACAGCAAAAGTCTCGTTTTTCTGACTAATAATATGCATCCAGGGAGAAAGTCGCTGAACATTATAAATTGCCAAAGCTATTATTACTATCAAAAAATAAAGAGCTAAAAACTTGGTAATTTCCCTATTTCTTTCTTTTCGTTGACAATCTTTAATAGTAAAAATCAAGCCTAAGGGAAAAAGGATTAAAAAAAAGAGAGCTTGTGATTTAACCAACAAACCTAAACCCAACCAGACTCCGGCAATTAAGGATAAATCCAAACGCCTAAGTTTTCCCAAAAGATAGGAAAACAAAAACGCCCCTATCCCAAAAAGAGTTAATAAACTTTCCGCCAAAGCCATCCGATCAAAAAACAACAAATAGGGAGTAAACAGAATCAATACCGGCATTATTACCGCCACCTTGACATCAGCAAAGTATAATATCGCCAATGCTGTTGCCACCAATAATAGAAAAAAACCGCTTATTCCCGACATTGCTCGCCCTGCTACCAAGGGATCATCAATAATTTTTAAAAAGGGAATTGTCAACCAGGTTTGCAGGGGTTGTTTGCCATCGGTTAAGGAAATAAATCTCATTGAGGCGTCATGCCAGGCAATCTGCGCCCAGCGAATATAAATTGCCTCATCACAAAAAATCGGTAAACGAGTCAAATTAAAAAAACGGGCAAAGATAAATAAAAGAATGACTGAAAACAAAAAAATCAGCAAAAGTGTTCGCTGATCGTGGAAAAATTTTAAACCTTCTTGCCAAAGCTTTTTAAACTCCTCCATAGCCTTAATTGTAGCACAGGTAAGAAAAAAACAAGACCATAAAAAATAAATAATGCTCTAAAAAAGGTTAAAAACGATGTTTCCTGCCAAGAACCGGTCAAAATAAAAGGACAATATTTAAAAATTAAAATAACTGCTTCCAAAATAAAAATTAAAAACCAAGAAAAATTGTTCAGACCAATAAAGGGCAAGGCCATAAAAAGCCAGCTAAAATACCAGGAATGAAACTGTTGGCCGGAGGCGTTCAATAAATAAGCAAAATAAAAAAACAAGAAAACCACCAAAAAATTAAAAAATAAACGCCTATATTTCTTTTTTAAAAATAAAACAGGAGCAAAAATAATATGGACAAACTTAATTAAAACTGAAGCAATAAAAACAAAAAACTTTCCCTGCATCTTCTTCAATAGCAAAAACAAACTTAAATAAAATAAAAAAATTACTAAAATGTCGTTATGGCTGTTAACCAACAATTCTATAATCAAAAAGGGATTAAAAAACCAATAAGCGAAAACATTCTTGTCATTTTTATTAATCCTCAAAAGGAAAATTCCGGCACTTAAAAATAATAAACCATTTAATAATTTAAGACCGTAAAAATTTAAGATAAATTTCCCTAAAGAAAACGCAAAAGGAATCAATGAATATAGTAACCAAGTCGGGCCATAGGGAGTAGGAAGATGAACCCAATGAGTAAATCTTAGCCAAGAATCGCCAGGGAAACTATTGGGAGAATAAAGGTAAGGATTTTGGTGATAATAACCAATTATCTTAGCATCAAATAAATAATGAAAAATATCGGCTGATAAAAAAGGATATGACAATGAGGCAATTAAAGTAACTGCTCCGGCTAAAACTAATAATTTTTTCAGGGACTGCTTTTTTAAAAAACCGGAAAAAAATAAATATAACTGGATACTGAAAAGAAGCAATAATAATCCTAAATAAATTTTAGCCGACAAAGAGCGATTAAAATATCCCCAATGTTGAAATTTATCCAAAAAATTAACCAAAAAAGGATAATGAGTTAAGCTTAGATTAAAATCAACCCAAAGGTAAGAAAAGATAAAAAGAAAAAAATAGGAAAGAATAAGAAGACTAAAAACCAGCATTTAAATGTATAAGGATATATAAGCTCTCATTCTAAACGGGTAACGTCATTCTAAACGAACAAAATGTCATCCTGAACTCGATTCAGGATCGTCTTCAGATGATTTTGACTTTCGTCAGAATGACGACTACGGACAGCATCATCCTGAGTTTATCTCAGGATTGTCTTAGTCTTAATCGTCATTCTGAACTTGATCCAGAATCGTCTTGAGGCCATTCAGATGATCCTGATTTTTATCAGGATGACGACAAGGAACAATTCTGACT
>Ga0210057_1004878_pt1 | contig 17521 bp, 17 predicted proteins | sample CryGeyCG2114_010_2_FD_183968 | JGI IMG/M metagenome (GOLD analysis project Ga0210057, IMG submission 183968) | Groundwater microbial communities from aquifer - Crystal Geyser CG10_big_fil_rev_8/21/14_0.10 (SPAdes) (version 2) | ecosystem: Environmental > Aquatic > Deep subsurface > Groundwater ...
GCACAAATAAAAAAACACCACGGCAGTCGCCGGGGTGTTTTTTTATAAGTGGGCAGGGAGGGATTTGAACCCTCAACCCTTTCGGGATACGGTTCTAAACCGTAAGCGTATTCCAGTTCCGCCACCTGCCCTTTTATTTTGACCCCGTTAGAAATCCTGAACAGAAAAAATTTAATAAATTTTTTCTGCTTGGCATTTTATAAAGGTCAATTTTAAACCAATAACTATAAAACCTATTCTATGCATATCAGTTTAGGATAGACTTCTAACGGGGTTGACATTCTTACGATTTTATGCTATTTTTATAAATGTTTCAAGACGAAGATGGTCTTCGTTTTCAAACGAGTACTTTAATAATTTTATAAAAGAAAAACTGTAAAAGAAAGGATGGTGGTTAAGATGATGAGTATATTTTTGATGATAGTAGGAGGCCTTTTCGGTTTTTTGGTGCTTTTCCCCTTTATGGCTCGAGCGCTAGCCCGTCATAACGCTTTTTTTACTTTTATTGGAGAAGGAAGCTTTAAGGACTTTCTTCATAATAAAGCGTTTAAAAGAGGCGTTCTGAAATATCAAGGGTTTTTTATGGATGAGAGATGGAACATCCGGCAGGACCTAAGGAGAAAGCAGTTAACGTCCCAAGATGTTAAAAATTGGAATGGTGGAGACAGAAGGAGAATAAAAGAAGAGAAATGGCGGCAGAGGTTGTGGCGAAAGTATTATTGGGACAAGTTTATGGGCGGCGGGTTGGTTTGGGTAGGGCTTTGGCCGTTTGACGCAGTTTATGAATACGAATTTCGCTGGGTGGCGCCAAAAGAAGGCAAGGATGAACTTCACAAAAAAGTTTTAGATTACGCCTTTGCTAGGACCGGTATCTACACGGTGGAGATTAAAGGGGCTGAAGCCAAAGGGATGGTGCCGTTGGATATGAAACTGCGGCTCACTATCCGGTTGGTTAATTTATACAAACCTCTTTTTCGTTGCCACCAATGGTTGGAGTTCGTCACTAGCCGTCTCGGGCCTTATGTAAGAGAATTTGTGCCCGCGACAGGTTTAGAGTTCGAGGAACTCATCAAAGTGGAACAACTTCCCGGGGGACCGCTTTTTAAATTCCTGAGAGGTAAAGGAGCATTAACCGATGAGGAGAAGCAATTTTACCGCGAGGACGGTTATTCCGAAAGCGCTATTAAGAGCTTAGAAAAAGCCGGCGGAGGCATCCTGGCTATTTTAAAAGAAGCTTTTGGTATAGCGGTTGAAGGCATTGAGTTCGCTTCTATCAACAGCGTTGACAGGGAATACGAAAAAGCCGCTGCCAAAGAGTGGTCAGCCGAACAAGAAAAGAAAGCGACTATAGTCCTGGCTGACGCTGAAGCTAAAAAAATAGACATCATAGCCAAAGCCGAGGCAAGAAAAATAAGAGAGATTTCTCAAGCGATTAAGGACTATGGAGATATTGGTTTGGCTTCCAAGGGAATGGAAACCCTTAAAGAAGCTAGCCCGAAATGGGGCTGGATAATTCCCAGTGACTTGCTGGGCTTCTTTAAAAAAATCGGCGGCCAGGAAGGAGGGGATAAAAAATGAAATTCTTATTGATCGGATTCGTGGTGATAGTTGCGATTATTGGGATTTTGATTATCGTCCTCACTTATTTCTCTGCTCGTTCTAAAAAGAAAGAAGACGGAACCGAAATTTCTCAAGCTTCGACATCGCAAAGCGCTAAAAGGATTTTTTGGCCAGTTATAGTCATAATCCTTTTAGGGCTGGTTGTTTTTGCGGGGTTTAAAATGATAAAAGGACATTCCTTACCTGTTTATCAGAACCAAATTGCGTATCAGATCGCGGCCGATGCTCAGGATATTTGGCCTCAAATCGGAGAAATAGTTAAGATTAAAATCTATCCCGACCGTTTGTCGGGATGGATTAATCTTCCTCCGGGCGTTAAATTCACAATTGATGCTCCCGGAGAAATTGAATATTTCTTTTGGACCGGCGAACGTACTCTTATTAAAGATAAGAATACGGAATGGTTTGGAGAAGTTTCCAGCTGTTCTTTCCGGCTCAGGGGAAAGGAAGGTGAAGCCACTATTACAGTTCAGTAACAAAAACCCCGTTAGATAAATTATCTAACGGGGTTTCTTTTTTCTAAGAATATTTAACTGAAGTTTTAAGCGCCGATTAACTGGCGGACAATAAACTCAATGCCTTTGGCGATTAAACCGACACCGATGGCCACGGCGGCATAAATCAATTTATTAGCAGCCGTCTTGGTTTTTTCCGGATCTCCGGCGCTGCCCAGGTATTCGAAAGCCGCAAACATAATGAAGAGTACGGCGACAATCAGAAGAATGGTGAAAACCCAGTTGATAATAGTGTTGAGAATGCGAAGAATATCTTCAATGCGGGTGACCGGGGTCGGAGGCGTCTGAATGGGTTGAGCCAGGGCTAAACTCGGCAAACTGATTAATGATAATAATAAAATAGCGCTTTTTAATTGTTTGATTTTCATATTTTATTTTCGTCTTTCGACCTTTTTACCCCTCACCCTTTAAGGATAGATACTTCGTATAACTGGCAAGCGCGAAGCACAAATCCTTAAAGGGTGAGGGGTTAATAACCGCTTAAAAGCTGTTGGATTATCGAGGTGATACCCCAAGATATCAAGATTATACCATAACCGACGCAAGTCCAGAGGATGATATCCTTGCCGGTTTTCAGTTTTTCGGGGTTGTCGCCGGCCGTTAAAATCTGGAAAGCGGCGAAAAGAATCATTAAAGTGACAAGCGGCGGAGCGATATAAACGCTTAGATATTTGGCGATTTGTTCAATTATGTCGCTGATGCTTTCTACCCCCAAAGGATTAGGAATTGTATAGCCTCCTTGGCTGCCGCTGGGCGTTTCGCCTCCGGTCCGGGTTCGGGCTAAGGCCTGATTGATTCCGAACACGGCCGAGTAAAGTTTTATTAAAAGAAGATTCATATTTTTTATTTTATTTTAACATTGAATGCTATACCAAGGCCAGTTGAGCTCCCCGGTCATTAAATGGAAAAAAGTGTTGAGAATTACCCAGGCGGAAAGCATTATGGCTATTCCGATGACCGCCGACCAGATAATGCCCAGACTTTCCTTTAATTTTCCCGGATTGCCGCTGTTTACCATCATCATTATCCCGCCGTAGATTATAAAAGCAACAGCTAAGGGGAAGGCGATATTTTGGGTCAAAAAATTTATAACATTCTGGCCTAATTGGATAAAATCGCAAAAAGTGCAGTCGGCTCCGGAACATTCAGGCAGCAGTTTGGCTAAAAATAAAAAATTCAATAACATTATTTATTGTTTTATTAATTGAGTAATTTGGGCTTCGGCCTGGTTTAGCGCGGCTTTGGCTGTTTGTCGCCCGTTTATTACTGATTCTATCATATTCGAGAAAATGGTTTCAATCTGATTATTGTCGATTTGGGGCCAGGATTTGGCGGTTAAAGCTTGTTTGGCGAAAACGCCCAGCGCCGAATCGTTGATATATTTTTGGATTAGGGCTCTTAAAGCCGGCGGCTTTTGGGTTTGGCCAAGATAGTTTTCCGCGTTGGCCTGATTGGTTGTCAAAAGCAGGATAAAATCCCAGGCCAGGTTCGAATAGGAACTTTTATTGGAAACGGCGTAGCCCCAGTAATTGGCGTAATTTACCGGATTAAAAGAATCAATCTGGGGCATAGGAGCGATGCCGAAATTTAAAAAGGGATTTTTTGTTTTAATATAAGAAAGCTGGTAGGCGTAGTTGAAAATTATTGCGGTGAAACCTTCGGCAAAGGCATCCAGCGAATAATGCAGGGAATCATTCCAGGTATAATTGGAATTTACCGGATTGGTGAAATTAGTGTAAAAATTCAAGGCATTTAAGCCCGGTGAAGCGCCGCCGGTTACGGTTTGGCTGAAATTAGCCCGGGTAAAATCACTATCAACCATTTGGACGCCGTTTTGAAGCATTAAAAGGCTTAAAAGGTCGGTCGCCCGGTTGATGCTTTTGTCGGAACCGCCGATGGCGGCCGCGGCTCGGGAAATTTTCCCGGTCTTATCAACAATTCTTAAGGCGGGAATGATATTCTGGAATTCCGCCCAGGTGGCCGGCGTCAGGGCTATCCCGCTTTGGTTTAAAATATCCTTATTGTAAACAAGAGTTAAAGTGTCGACGGAAAGGGGAAAAGCGTAAATGAGATTATTGGCGGTGAAATCTTTTGCGACCACTTCGGGGAAAAGCTGGTTGGTGTAAGCGGAAAAATTTAATTTTTCAGAAGGCAAAGGCGAAATTTTATCGTAATGTTTCGGCAGCCAGGTATTGTGGATCATGAAAATATCCGGACCTTTGCTGGCTGCCAAGGCGTTAATCAGCTCGTTTTCGTAAGTGTTGGGGTCGAACTGGCGGTAATTTATTCTGATTCCGGAATTAAGAGCCTGAAATTGGTCGATGACGTTTTGATAGGCGTTTCTCTGGTCGTAAGTTCCCCAGAATTCCAAAGCGGCTTTAAGCTTTGTCTGGGTCGCCGGCCGCAATCCGGGGATGACGCCCAAAAAAACAAGAATTAAAAATAAAACAACCAGTCCGCCGATGCTGACAATGATTAATTGGTTGCGGGATAATTTAGGCATGCCTTAATTATATAGTAATCATTCCCACTAATTTGTCGCCGGCATCAAGGTTCATAATTTTCACGCCTTGAGTCGCCCGGCCCGCCAGACGGATGCTTTTGATTTCGGTTTTTAATATCTGGCCTTTGGCGGAAATGGCTAAAATTTCTTCGGCCTCATCGATGATTTGACTGGCGATTATCGGTCCGGTTTTTGAAGTGATATTGGCGGTTTTAATTCCCGAACCGGCTCGGCTTTGAATCCGGTATTGCTTTAAACTGGTTTGTTTGGCGAACCCGTTGGCCATCACCACCAGTAGCCGCTGGTCTTTGGCTTCCTTTTTGATAATTATATCAAGTCCGCTGACGGAATCCTCTTTTTTCTTTAATCGGACGGCTTTTACGCCGCTGGCGGTCCGGCCCATCGCCCGGACTTGCTTTTCCGGGAATCGGATGGCCTGGCCCAAAGACGTGGTTAAAATTATTTCGTCCTGGCCCGAAGAAAACTTGACCCATTTCAGGAGGTCGTCTTTTTTGAGTTTAATGGCGATTAAGCCGTTGCGCCGGATATTGGCAAACTCATCAAGAGTCGATTTTTTAATGAAGCCGTTTTTAGTGGCCATTACGAGAAACGCCGAGCCGTGATTTTTGGGGTAGCCGATAATGGCGTTGATTTTTTCTTCGGTTGAAAGGTCCAAAAAGTTATAAATTGACTTGCCTTTGGATGTCCGGCTCGCTTCGGGAATTTCATAGGCCTTGGTCTGGAAAACGCGGCCGCGGTCGGTGAAAAACAAAACATTGTCGTGGCTTTTAGCCGATAATATCTGGGTGACAAAATCTTCGTCTTTGAGGTCAAAGCCGATAAGCCCTTTGCCGCCGCGCTTCTGGGTCTTAAAGCTGTCGGGCGCGACTCTTTTGATGTAGCTGGCTTGGCTTAAAGTGATAATGGTGTCTTCCTGCGGGATGAGGTCTTCTTCGTGATATTCTTTGACTTCGGTGCCGATGATTTTGGTCCGCCGCGGTTCGTTGAATTTGTCTTTTAATTCAATCAGCTCGTTTTTGATTATTAAAAGAATTTCTTTGGGGTTTTTGAGAATAAACTGGAGTTCGGCGATTAATTTTTTCTTTTCTTTTAATTCGTCTTCAAGCTTCTGTTTTTCCAAGGCGGCTAGCGTCTGGAGTTTTATCTCCAAAATGGCGGTGGCTTGGATGTCGCTGAATTTGAATTTTTTAACCAGATTCTGGTGGGCGGTTTCGCGGTCTTTTGATTTTTTGATGGTGGCGATAATCTCGTCTATCAAATCAAGGGCTTTCACGAGGCCGGCCAGGATGTGCGCCCGCTCCTCGGCTTTTTTCAAATCAAATTCGGTTCTTCTTCTGATGACTTCCTGGCGGTATTTTATCCAGGCGCTGAGAATGTCTTTTAAAGACAGCACCTGCGGCTGAATGCCGTCAACCAAGGCCAGCATGTTTAAATGAAAATCTTTCTGGAGGTTGGTGTGCTTATAAAGGAAATTAAGGACTTTTTGGGGATTGGCGTCATTTTTTATTTCAATGACTACCCTTAACCCGTCTTTGTCGCTTTCATCCCGGACATCCCGGATACCGTCGATTTTTTTATCCTGAACGAGTTCGGCGATTTTAACAATAAGTTCGGATTTATTCACCTGGTAGGGGATTTCGGTGATTATAATGTCGTATTGATTCTCCTTGCGTTCCTGGATTTCGGCCATCGCTTGCATGGTGACCGCGCCTTTACCCAGCGCGTATATTTCGGCGATTGATTTGTTGTAAATATGGCCGCCGGTCGGGAAATCCGGGCCGGGGATAAATTTTACCAGGTCTTTAATTTCGGCTTTTGGGTTGTCGATTAAATATTTAGTGGCTTCAATTATTTCTCCCAGATTGTGGGGCGGGATGTTGGTGGTCATGCCGACGGCAATGCCCATTGTTCCGTTTACCAAAAGATTCGGGAATTTGGCGGGCAAAACTTTGGGTTCCAGCCGGGTGTTGTCGTAATTCGGCTGCCAGTCGACGGTTTCTTTTTCGATATCGTTCAATAATTCTTCGGCGATTTTTGAAAGCTTCGCTTCGGTGTAGCGGTAGGCGGCCGCGGAATCCCCGTCAATTGAATTGTGAACAAAAATTCCGGCAGCCAGCGCAAAGTTATGAGTATTTTCAATTGTTAAATCATATACGTCTTCTTTCTGATATAAGAATTCAATCTTTAAAACTTTATGATTCTGGATTAATTCTTTTAACAATAAATCTTTCCTATTGTTGTAATATTTTTTAAATCCAGCATCCCAGCAAGTCGCTCTGGCATACGGGTATATTTTGTTTCTCGCTTGCTCATATAATTCTTTATTCAAAGATTGATAACCATTTAAGATTTCTTTACATACTTTCAGAAATTTTACTTTTCCAGTGTTGTTGGTAGTCCTTCTTTTATTAGAGTTAATTATTTTTTCATTAAAAAGATTTCTATAATATGGGTCTTTCCATAACCTTTTTAAGGTATTTGAGGCTCTTTTGCTAAATTCTAATCTTTTTTCTGGATTGTTTTTTATGTATTCTTTATTGACATCGCTTAAGAATTTGCGCATTTTTTCTCTATACTCTGGATTTTGCCAATTTTTAATATTTCTTATTGAAAGACTATTTGCGTATCTTTCTTTATTTATGGGATTAGACCAAAATTTCTTTCTTCCTTCGGCAATTTTGTTCCTATATTCTTCATTTTGATGCAACGCTGAAGCATTTTCGTAATGTGTCTGCCAATGCCCTCCCCATTGCATTCTTACTATATTGTCTGGATTATTATTGAGTTTATTAAAATCTATATGATGCCTTACTCTTCCGTCAGACTTTAAATATTTTTTCGCGCTTAAATTGTAGTTATCGGCTAAATGATGCGCAGGAACCCATTCATTCTTTTTATTTTGACATATCAAAACATAACCATTTCTGTTTAATTTATCTGTTTTTTCTGATAATTTTTGATATAACGGCATCAAAGATTCTCCTGGTTTCAAATCTTTAGCTTCTTTATAAGTGCCATTTCTTAACATAAACTTGTGATTCAAAGTGCATCTGATTTCTTGTCCGTTATCCAGAGCAACCTTCATAATTTCAGCATTCTTTTTTGTTAATCTCGGACGCTTAATTTTGGCAATTAAAATTAAGCCCGCATGATTTATGGTGTAGGTATAATTTTTCCTTCCATTTTCTTCTTCTTTAATTAAATCTTCAAAGCTTAAATCGCGGCCATCGGTTAATTTTACTTTTGTATCTTTTGTAAAACAGCCGAAGTTTCCCTGGCCGTTAACCAAAGGGTAGCGGAGCGAGAAACCCTGCGCCATCCGGACCAGGGCGTCATAAACCGCGACATCGCCATGGGGGTGGTAGCGGCCCAGAACCGAACCGATGACCGTGGCTGATTTCCGGAATTTGGCGTCGCTTCGCAAGCCGTCTTCCATCATGGCGTAAAGAATCCGGCGGTGAACCGGTTTTAAGCCGTCCCGGACGTCAGGCAAGGCCCGCGAAACGATAACCGAAATGGCATAATCCAGATACGATTCTTTAAGTTCTTCGGTTATTTCCCGGGACTCTATTTTTTCTTTTATTTTTTCTTCCGGTTTTTCTTTTGATTTTTCTTTTTTATCCATAATTGGAATTTAATGGCAAATTATTATTTGGGATTAGTTTCTATTGATATGTTGCGGGTGGCGGTAATCAATTCTTTTATTTGGCTGGTTAAAGTTTCAAATCCGGTTAGAAAAGTTTGCCAGGCGGATTCTTTAGAATCCTGGATTGACGGCTGATTATCGGCTGATTCAGCCGTTTCCGGCGACCTTAGGCTGGTAATCGTTTTATTTAAATAAAACGCCCAAAAACCGATTACTAAAATCATAGTAATGGCGCTTAAAACAAAAAGCCAGCGTTTTTTTTTGGCTTCATCGGCTGTTTGGACATTCTGAATGATTTTTTTTAAATTTTTAAACATCCGATTATTAATTTTTCTTTGGAAAGATCTTTTTTGCCGATAGTCAGCTTTTCCCGGGGTTCCGCTTCGTTTTTACCCAATTCTTTAAGAAATGGCTTCAGGTCTTTCGGGCCGTTAAAAAGAGCGGGGATAACCAGGCCGGGTTTAAGCTGCCGGATTAATTTGGCTGCCGCCCCGGTGTCTATAAAGGGCTTGCCGCCCGCCGGCACGAAAATAATATCGGCGTCCTCCAGATATTCCTGGATTTTTTTGATTTCATTTTCGTCGGCTAGATGGCCCAGTAAAACGATTTTAAGTTCATCAAGCTCAATTAGAAAAACCGACCTTAAATTTTTAGCCCCCGGCAAAGACCAGCCCTTAATGGAAATATCTTTAACTTCATATTCGCCGGGATAAGAAATTTCAAACGCCTCGGCTGATCGGCTCCGGTTATTTGACAAAGGAGCAATGGTTCTGATAATAATATCGGCCCGGCCCCGGAAAGGAGAAAGATCGTTGTCTTTTTCAAAAGGGTCGGTGACTATAACCAGTTCTCCGCTTTGGAGCTTGAAACAATTTTTTCCGTACCAAGTGATGACCATAAATTAAAATTTAACAATTAAAATAAACAATCAATATTCATTGGTATCTATTAATATCATTTCTGATATCAAGATGCTTGTTGATATTAATTGTTTTGATATTTACATTTTTTATTATAATCCTTTTTCTCTTGCTTTTCAAATAGGAAAAGTTTAGAATTACTCAAATAATGCCCAATAATTTGAAAAATAGCATCATTGACCAATTGGCTAAAAACGAGCCGAACTTGATTTCTTTGCCGAGAATCGGAGATTTAATCGAGGGGAAAATTCTCAAAAAAGAGTCCAAAAAGCTGTTTTTGGATTTGGGAAAATATGGCACCGGCATCGTTTACGGCGTGGAATTCATCAATGCCAAAAATATCATCAAAGAGCTTGGTATCGGCGACCCGGTAAAAGCGAAAATCCTGGAATTGGACAATGAATCGGGCTATCTTGAATTGTCTTTGACCGAAGCGGGCAAGCATAAGGTTTGGGAGGAACTGAAAGATTTAAGGGATCAGGATGAGCCCATAAAAATAAAAATATCCGGTTTTAACAGCGGCGGTTTGATGGCGGAAATGAACGGTTTGACCGCTTTTCTTCCGGTTTCCCAGTTAAGCAACGAACATTATCCGAGGGTTGAAGACAGCGACAAAAAGAAAATCGCCGAAGAGCTGAAAAAACTGGTTAGTCAGGAATTATTGGTGAAAATCATCGATTTTAATCCCCGAACCGGCAAATTAATAATTTCCGAGCGGGAAGTGGTTGACCGGCCGTCCAAGATTTCTTTGGAAAAATATCAGTCCGGCCAGATAATCGACGGCATCATTTCCGGAGTGGTTGATTTCGGCGCCTTCGTGAAGTTCGTCGATAATCCGGCGATAGAAGGATTGATCCATATTTCCGAATTGGACCACCGGTTGATTGATAACCCCAAAGAAATTATCAAAGTTGACGACGCGATAAAAGCTAAAATTATCGATATCAAAAACGGAAAAATATTTCTTTCGCTTAAAGCGTTGAAGCCCAATCCTTGGGATCTGGTTGAAGAAAAATACAAAACCGGCCAGGAAGTTAAGGGTATTGTCTCGAAACTTACGCCTTTCGGAGCGTTCATTAACCTTGATAATGAAATTCACGGCTTGCTTCATGTTTCGGAATTCGGCAGCGTTGAAGAAATGAAAAAACAGATTGAAATCGGCAAGGATTATAAATTCGTCATCGGTTTGATCAAGCCTCAGGAAAAAAGACTGATTCTCAAATTAATCAAATAACACATTTCTCTATTTTTCTCGCAGCGAAGCTGCTTTTCTCTAAGTTTATCTATATGGATAAATTGATAAAATAGATAATATAGAGAAACATAGAGAAAAATTGTAATGATTTATAAATATTAAAATGAAAGCTTTTTCTAAAAATATTTTTTGGGCGATTATCACTTTGATGGTAATTTCGCTTCTTTTTTCATTAACAACCCAGACGGGGGGAAAGCCGCAATTTATCACTTTAAATGACTTAAGTTCAAAGATTAACGCCGGCGAAGTAAGCAAAATTTCCGTCAATGAAAACGATCTGGCCGTTGATTTGAAAAACGGAGAAAAACTGGTTTCTAAAAAAGAAACCGAAACCGGGCTTTCCGAAACTTTAAAAAATTTAGGAGTTGACCCGGCGGCTTTGCGTCAGGTGTCTTTGGAAATAAAAGAGGACTCCGGCTTCATGTTTTGGGTTAAAATCTTGGTGCCGACGGTTTTGCCGCTGTTGATTATCGGGTTTATTTTCTGGCTGATGTTCCGGCGGGCAAAAAATGGCGTCAATCAGGCTTTTACTTTTGGCCGCGCCAACGTCAAAGTTTTCGCGCCTTTTAAAAACCGGGTGACTTTTGAAAATGTCGCCGGCTTAAAAGAAGCCAAGCAGGAATTGACGGAGGTGATTGATTTTTTGAAAAACCCCAAAAAATATCTTGAAATCGGCGCCCGCATCCCCCGCGGAATTTTGCTTTTAGGTTTGCCGGGCACGGGAAAAACTTTGATTGCCCGGGCGACAGCCGGCGAAAGCAAGGTGCCTTTCTTCCATATGTCGGCCTCGGAATTCGTGGAGATGTTTGTCGGGGTAGGCGCCAGCCGCGTCCGCGATCTTTTTTCCATCGCCAAAAAGAGCGCTCCCTGTATTGTTTTTATAGATGAAATTGACGCGGTCGGACGGGAAAGGGGGGCGGGTCTCGGCGGCGGCCATGACGAAAGAGAGCAGACTTTAAATCAGATACTGGTTGAAATGGACGGATTTGACCGGGACACCAACGTGATTGTTTTGGCGGCCACTAACCGGCCGGATATTTTAGACCCGGCTTTGTTGAGGCCTGGCCGTTTTGACCGCCGCGTAATTTTGGATATGCCCGATATCAACGACCGCGAAGCGATTTTAAAAATTCACTGCCAGGGTAAATCTTTGGGCAAGGACATCAATTTAAGGCAGGTAGCGATTCGCACGCCTGGTTTTTCCGGAGCGGATTTGGCTAATCTAACCAATGAAGCCGCTATTTCAGCCGCCCGCCAAAACAAGCATTTCATCAGCCAGGAAGATTTATTTAATTCCATAGAAAAAGTAATTCTTGGCCCCGAGCGCCGCGCCCGGGTAATTTCCCAGAAAGAAAAAGAACTGATTGCTTATCATGAAGCCGGGCACGCCTTGGTGGCGGCCGGGACGAAAGACAGCGATCCGGTTCATAAAGTTTCAATTATCAGCCGGGGTTTGACTGGAGGCTATACTTTAAAATTGCCGATAGAAGAAAGGCGGATAAAAACTAAATCCCAATTCTTGGCGGAGCTGGCGGTTTTATTCGGCGGTTATCTTTCCGAATCAATTGTTTTTGGGGATATTAGCACCGGGGCGTCCAGCGACCTGAAGCAGGCGACGGATCTGGCGAAAAAATTGGTTACCCGCTACGGAATGAGCGAAAAATTAGGGCCGCGGACTTTCGGCAAAACTGATGAAATGATATTTTTGGGCCGCGAAATCACCACTGAAAAAGATTATTCCGAAGAATTAGCCAAAAAAATAGACGACGAAGTCAGCGCTTTAATTGAGCGCGCCATCAAAGCCGCCAAAAAAATTCTTTCTTCCCAAAGGAAAACCCTGGATGCTTTGGCTAAGACCTTGCTTCAGAAGGAAAGCATTGAGTATGAGGAATTTAACAGGATAATCAAGGGTTTTAAAATCAAGCTGATAAGAGTATAGAAATAGGAGTTTAACCCCTATAGTTATTACTCTTCCATAGTTACTACTTTAGCCTCCATTTTTTACTCTTTTTTCAAACGATCGTCGGATGCAATAGTAGTGAATATGAGCAACTTGAAAGTAAAAACCAGAATCTCTAAACTTAAAAAATGCCCAAAATTAAGGTTGGCGTTCTAAGAGGCGGGCCATCATCCGAGCACGAAATTTCTCTTTTGACCGGCGAGAATGTTTTAAAAAATATTCCAAGAGATAAATATGAGGCCGTTGATATTTTAATCGGCCGGGACGGAAAATGGCCTGATTTTCCCTGCCTACCGGCAGGCAGGTCCGAAATCGATGTTTTTTTTAACGCTTTGCACGGCGAATACGGCGAAGACGGCCGGGTTCAGGCCGTTTTGGAAAAAATGAAAGTGCCTTATACCGGTTCCGGCGCGGCCGCTTCGGCTTTGGCGATGAATAAATGGGCCGGCCGGGAAATTTTTCAAGCCGCCGGCTTAAAAATTCCGCCAGCCGTCAAAATGGAAAAAATCGTTATCGGTTCAACCGTCGAACCAAAATTTGATCTTCCGTGGATTGTTAAGCCCGTTAATCGGGGTTCTTCAGTGGGAGTTTTTTTGATTAAAAATCCGGGAGATTTTTTGCCGGGGTTAAATGCCGCTTTTAGCCATGATCAGTCGGTTATTTTGGAAAAATTCATTAAAGGCCGCGAGGTCACGGCGGGCATTTTGGAAAACTTCAAAGGAGAAAAATATTTTTCTTTGCCGGCGGTAGAAATCGTTCCGCCGGTTCAAAAAGCCTTTTTTGATTATCAGTCAAAATACGACGGTACCGCGCGGGAGATTTGTCCGGCTAAATTCAGTAAAAAGGTCAGCCGCGCTATTTCCGAAATCGCGCGCCGGGCGCACGAAGCCCTGGGCTGCCGCGATTATTCCCGAACCGACATGATTGTCGCCGAAGACGGCATTTATGTTTTGGAGATTAATACTCTTCCCGGCCTGACCGGGGAGTCCCTTTTTCCGAAAGCCGCCGCGGCCGCCGGCTGTTTTTTTGACCAACTCTTGGACCATTTGCTAACATTAGCTTTAGAGAGAAAGGAACTAGAAATTATTTAATTCTTTTCAAGCAATGCGCGTGTAGCTCAGTGGTAGAGCATTCGCCTTATAAGCGAAAGGTCCTTGGTCCGATCCCAAGCACGCGCACCAGAAGTAATTTTTTATCGGTGGATATAAAAATTTTTAAGAATGATTGCGGATAAAATATTTTTAACCAAAGGCGTAGGGATACACCACGAACAGCTGGCCTCTTTTGAGATGGCGTTGCGGGATGCCGGCATTGAGTCGTTTAACTTGGTCCAGGTTTCAAGCATTTATCCGCCGAACTGCAAGCGGGTGAGCCGGGAAGAAGGGTTGCGGCATTTGAAGCCGGGGGAAATTATTTACTGCGTGATGGCGCGGAGTGAAACCGACGAGCCCAATCGTTTGATAGCTTCTTCCATCGGTTTGGCGATTCCGGCTGACAGCGGTCTTTACGGCTATATATCCGAGCATCACAGTTTCGGCGAAACCGATGAAAAGGCGGGTAAATATGCGGAAGATTTGGCGGCCTCGATGTTGGCGTCTACGCTGGGTATTGAATTTAATCCAACGCAGGCTTGGGATGAAAAAGAACAGATATTTAAGATGAGCAATAAAATTGTCAAGACCACAAATATAACCCAATCGGCTCAATGCAATAAAAACGGCCTCTGGACCACGGTTATCGCGGTGGCGGTTTTTATCGATTCTAAAGACAGTAGGTTAGTTACTTAAAAGCACGCGTAATCAAAAAACCTTTTTCTACTTAGCATCTGGTTAAAATCAACCTTGAATCAATATTTATATTTCCTTTCTATATTACTTCGGCTTAAGACATGCTTCTAACGGGGGTGGATATAAAAAACGCTTTTGATAAGATGTTGTCTTTCGCGTTTTTTAAAAACTAATAAGCGATAAATTCAATTTTGGCGTCGGCCATTTTTTCGTAGAATTCGGCTTCCGGCTTTTTTCCTTTGACTTCATAAAGAAATTGTTCCAGGCCAAACCAGATGGAAAGCCAGCCGCCTAAATCAAGAAGGGTAACCAGCATAAACAGGATAAAAATTTTGGGATTCTGGTAAGTAATGGCGGTTGATAAAAGCAGCATTAGAAAACCCATTCCAAAAAGGATTTTCACCCGGTTTTCGGATCTTTTTAATTTTTGTTCGTGCCGGTTCCAATTTTTTTGAAAATATTCTTTCAATCTTTTTTTAATGGCGGTTTCCGTTTTTATCTGCCTTTCTTTTTCCGGAATAAGAAATTTAAGCTCTATTTTGCCCGATTTTTTTTCGCGGAGGGCTTTGCGGCTTTCTAAGAGAAAGTCATCCGAAACCGTTCTTTCAGAAAATGGCCTGGGGTCGAAATCCGAAAAAATATCTTCGTAGGTATCAAGCCATAAACTAATCTGGCTGATTTCCAAAAGCTTGTTTTTATCAAGATCAATTTTTTCGGTTTTTTCCGCTTCCGAAATAGCCGGCTGTGGAGCCGCCGGTTGCTGGGGGTTAACTTGTGTCTGATTTTCCATAATGCTGCTTATTCTATCATATCGGCGGTTCTCTTGACAAAATCAGCACATTCGCTATGATTAAAGCTTAGTTTCAGCTTTTTGCTCTTTAATAAAAAAATATATAAAAACAGATTTTCCCCCAAACCAGTCCAAAAGTGGGGACAGATAAAAAATGATGCCGGCTATATCTGCGGGCTTATTTTCCCCGTCTGTCCCCAACTTTTAACCCACAATATTCTTTTGAAGTTTTATTTATTGATTGAAAACCCAAAAAGAGCAGTAATCAGACAATAAACCAAAGAGCTTCATTAAAAAAAGAAAGGAGGCGGAAGTTAATCAAATTTATCAATAAATGAAACCGATTGATTAATAATCAATCAACAAAAAAAGGAAAGGAGACAGTATTTGAACAAGAAAGTGCCACGGGACGAAAGATTTGTTATTCATTGTAATAGGCATCGGAAAAGGGGGAAATTATGTGCAGAGAATCGCGGTTATCACAAGGGGAAGGGCAGGTTGGGGTTCTTGAGAGAGAACAGAATGAATGTAATTTTGAACCATTTCTGTTAACGGTTGAAGGCAGGTTTATGACGCGCGAAGAAAAAATAGAGGCTTGCACTCATTGCGGAGATATCAAGAGCAAACACTTGAAAGATTACGTAGAATCTCTGAGAGCGCTGGGCGTAAGTTACAGCCTTGTGAAAATTTTTTAAAAGAGGAGGAAAATATAAGGCGTTCTGATAATTATCTGATTATCAGAACGCCTTTTTTAATTTCTTCGGCGGGCTTGCCCTGCCATAGCCTTTAGCGGCGGCGGCGGGCGTGGAAGGTCTGGTGAATTTCCCTTAATTCTTTATTGGTCAAATGGGTATAAACCTGGGTGGTGGAAATATTGGCGTGGCCCAAAAGTTCCTGGACCGAGCGCAAATCCGCTCCGTTAATCAGAAGGTCGGTGGCGTAGAGGTGTCTGAGCATATGAACAGTTACCCTTTCTTGGATGCCGGCTTGGCGAGCGCGATAATCAACCAATCTTTGGACCGCCCGGGGAGTAATCCGGCCGATAACCTTAGGAGAGGTTTTAGGTTTTAGGTTTGAGGTTTTAGATAAACTGATAAATAAGGCCTCTTCGGCATCGGTTCTTTTATCCAGATAATTTTTAATGGCTTTTTTGGCGTCGGGCGAAAGAAAAACAATTCTTAATTTATTTCCTTTGCCGCGGATTGTAATTTCCCCCCGTTCAAAATTCAGATGGCGGTTGAGCGCGCAGAGCTCGGACAAACGCAGGCCGGTGGAAAAGAAAGTTTCAAGAATCGCTTTGTCCCGGAGGCCGCGCAAATCTCCGCCGTCCGCCGATTTCAAAAGCCGTTCCAAATCCGAATAATTAATAATTTCAATTTGTCTTTGCGGGATTTTAGGCAGCTCTATTTTGTCCGGAGATAAAACTTCAAAATCCCGCTTGATCAGATATTTAAGAAAATTTCGCAAAGCGATAATGTAATAGGCCTGGGTGTTTTTTTTGATGACTTCATTTTGCGAAGTTTTGGTCCGGGCCAGAAATATGCGGAACTCCCGGACTTTTTCGGCAGTAATGTCTTTTTCGGTTTTGACGTTGCCGATTTCAATAAAATTCTTGAGATAATGCTCGTAGTTGACGCGGGTCTTAGGGGAGCGGTTTTTCTCAATTTCAATATAATCCAGGTAATCCCCCAGAAGCTTTTTAATATCAGCCATAATACCTTTATTTTACCTTAAATCTGTCGCAAAAGGACATATTGACAAATCTATTATGGTTTGGTATAATTATAGGTAGAAACTTGATAACTTAATAAAAGTATAGGCAAAACCTAAAAAAGGGGGATGAAATGAAGAAATATTACGGAGAAACGGAAAACACGGAAAAGACAGAAGATGAACTTTTAAACTACTATTTTAAGGCTTCTTCTTTGGTTAATATCGTTTTAGCCATAGTAGTCGCGCTCCTGATGTTTTTTTCGACAAATCGCACATTAGCCTATGGCGATCAGATTATCGAAAAAACCCTTCCGATTATCGCAATGGCGGAATCTACAAACAATCCTAATGCTATCTCGTCGGACGGAGGTTACGGTTTATATCAAATCTCCGATCCCTGCCTGAAGGATTATAATAGGGCCAATAAAACAGAGTTCGCATTGGAAAATATGCTGGATCCTGTTTTATGCGAAAAAGTGGCGAAATGGTATTTGGAACATCTCAAGAAAAGATTGGGAAAGCATTACAATCAGCAAACTTTGGTTTTGTCTTACAATTGGGGATTTCGTAAAGTTAAAAAGAACGATTATAAAATTCCTAATTGGGCGAAAAAGCACCCGAACCGGATTTACCGCCAAGTATTTTTGGCTAAGGTATAATCCGATTTGGAACAATCTAAACTGAGGAGAGTTAAAATACTCCTCAGTTTTTATTTTTTACCCGGCTTTTATTGACAAAATCGTTGAATTTTGCTATATTCTTATCAGAAGCTTAAAAATTTAATAAGGATT
>Ga0210057_1004879_pt1 | contig 17519 bp, 14 predicted proteins | sample CryGeyCG2114_010_2_FD_183968 | JGI IMG/M metagenome (GOLD analysis project Ga0210057, IMG submission 183968) | Groundwater microbial communities from aquifer - Crystal Geyser CG10_big_fil_rev_8/21/14_0.10 (SPAdes) (version 2) | ecosystem: Environmental > Aquatic > Deep subsurface > Groundwater ...
ATGATTACAGCTTGACAAAATGGCTAAAATATAGTTAAAATTGATATCAAAATAATCTCCGGGATCGTCTAATGGTAGGACAACGGTCTCTGAAGCCGTTTATCTTGGTTCGAATCCAAGTCCCGGAACAAATACCCAATTTACTAAATATGGGTATTTTTATTTAATCTCATCAGAATAAATAAAATAACAAAACCAAGCAAGGAACCTACTGAGGAAATAATAAATGTTAATTTAAAAGAGAATAAATCCCAAATTTTTCCCAAACCATAACCACCAACGATAATCGATAAACCAACTATAGTATGAAAAACCGCATAAGCGCTACCACGCGCTTGCATTGGCACCAGATCAGCAATCAGAGCCCGACCCGACCCTTCAGTCAAAGCATAAAACAAACCATAAAAAGCAAACAAGATTAAGGCTATCAGCACTGACGAATCATAAGCAAAACCAAGTTCTACCACCGATAAAACCAACCACCCAACAGCGATAAACGGTAATTTACCAAAACGATCGCTTAACACTCCAATAGGATAAGACAACAAAGCATAAGCTAAAGTAAAACCAGCAAATAATAACGGTATCCAGCTGGAGTCTATACCAACAACGTGGGCACGCACTAAAAACAGAGAATCATTTATTTTGGTTAACATCGCCACCGCCGTGGCGGCAGTAAACAACCAAAACTGCCAAGGAAAAGATTGGTGATAATTAAAAATCTTTTTCTCTTCTACGGCTGGCTCACGTACACCAAAAAATATTAACGCTAAGGCGATAGCACCAGGAATAACCGCCAAAATAAAAATCAGACGATAGGTGTGAATAGACGGCGTCAATAAAAACAGCAAACCAGCAGCCACCAACGGTCCCAACACCGAACCGGCCGTATCAATCACCCGATGAAATCCAAATACCCGCCCCGTATTTTGTTTAGAAGAGGAATCGGCTATTAGCGCGTCACGCGGGGCATCCTTTGTGCCTTTACCGATACCGTCAACGATTCTCAAAACAGATATAAAACCGAAAGAACTGGCTATGGCCAAAAGTGGCCTAGCCACAGATGACAAGGCATATCCCAAGAAAACAAATAGTTTTCTTCTTTTAAATCTATCTGATAAAAATCCAGATACAAATCTAAAAATACTCGTAGCCCCCTGTAAAAAACCATCAATTAGCCCAATTCCAGCATAGCTCACTCCCAATAAAGTTAAAAAACCGGGCAAGGCCGGCGTGATTAAATCCTGCCCAAAACCAGAAGCCAAGGCTACAAATGCTACCACTATTACATTGCGAGGAATTTTAGGACGAGCAGTTTTCATAAAAATATTATAACAAAACTCAACCACAAAAACAATTTAAAAAAAACTTTATTATTAGCAATTGCTTAAAAAATGTGTTAAAATAACAAAATTATTGAACAACCGCATGTTTTATCCGCGCGACGCTTATTCAAACAAAAACAAATATCTAATCGCAATTGTTATCTTTATTATTATGGATATTTTTATTATATCCATAATAACGATTTTCCATTATCGAAACATATTCTGGGTTATAAAGAATATGCTGTCTCAAAAACAGACCTCCTACCCCACTAGCTCGATTGATGATTTACCTATAGGAAATATCGACAGAAAATCCCTTGATACTAAACTCAAAATTTTAGAAAAAAAAGAAAGAGAAAAAGATTTTATTTTATCCTACGATTCTCAACATTGGTCGATAAAACTGGCCGATCTGGGACTGAACATAGCTGACCAAAAGATAGAAAAACAACTATTTGCTTATAATAAAGAAAAAATAAAAACTTTGTTTAACCAAAAAAATAATCCCCTAAAAATTGAACCTGTTTTTAATGTCGATCAGACCGCTTGTATTAAACTTCTAAACAATACCATATCTATCGACCAAACACCGATAAATGCTTCTATTGAACTGACTGATAATAATGTCACCACCACCAAAGAAAGTGACGGGGTACTATTAAACACTTCGGCCACCTGTCAAACCATAGAAAAAATGCTCAACAGCAAAAACTATGAATCAACAGTCGAAACTATCACTTTACCGGCCCAGATTAAATCTAACCAATACTCGGCTATAATCCAAAAAATAAAACAGGTTATCTCCTCACCTATTACGCTTGTTTATCGGGAAAAAAAATGGATTATCAGCCCAGAAGAAATATTGGCTTTGATTGATTTTGATCACCAAACTGATTGGCAAAAAATAAATTGGGGTGAAAATAAACTAGACGAATTGGTAAATAAGATAACTCAAGAAATCGGAGCGGCTAATCCCAATAAAGAAATTTGCCAAAAAAACCAATCAGCAAAAATACTTGCAAGCGACAAATTAAAATTATTTATTAAAGGATTAGAAAATGACACAGAGCGTACTTATATTCTAGAGACCTCAAATGATGACAAAAGCCCAAAAAGCGACCTGAAACTAGGTTCTGGAACTATCTACTTAACTTTTGATGACGGCCTCACTCATGGTGATACCATTATGGATTATGCCGACTGTTATGATATAAAAATTACTTTTTTTGAGATCGCGGCTCGTGCCAAGACAGATACAAAACAACTGATACGCGCTGTCAACGAAGGACATGCGGTGGAATCACATGGTTTTTTACATGCCGTTTATGATTATGGTACCGGTCATAGTTACGGTTGGCAATATAACGATATTTTATCTTCAATAAATATACTAAAAAATATCACTGGAAAAAGACCAAAATTCTTTCGACCACCTGGTGGCAATAAAACCAAAGACACCTATGCCGCCGCCGCGGCCGCTGGTGTAAAATTAATACTTTGGAATATTTCCTCTATCGATACTAAACCAATACCTGCTTCAGAAATCTGCCATAATGTCTTATCTCACGCCAAAAATAACGGTGTTGTTCTGATGCACAGCACCCATTCAGAAACAGCCAAAGCAGTACCTTGTATAATCGAAGGATTATTATATAAAGGCTACGCTCTAAAGGCCCTAGAATAGGACTACTGGTTTTTTAAATATATTTATGCTAAAATAAGCAATATTAAAGAAATAATATGTTAGGGAAATTGATAAACGGACAAGCAATCGCCAAAAAAATTAACCAAAACACAGCTCGGAATGTAAAAATCCTGAACAAAAAGGGGGTATTCCCAAAGCTCGGTGTTGTTTTGGTCGGTACTGATAAACCATCACAAACTTATGTCAGAAAAAAACAAGAAGCGGCAGAAATGGTAGGGATAAAATTTATTTTAAAAAAATTTCCATCTAAAATTAGCAAAAATAAATTGATAGAAGAAATTAATAATTTACAAAAAAAAGAAAAATTTACCGGTCTAATAATTCAACTGCCTTTGCCGGAAAAACTATACACACCGGAAGTCCTAAATGCCGTTGACCCAAGCATAGATGTGGATTGTCTGACTGATGTTAATGTCGGTAAATTAGTAATGAACACTAATCATATTTATCCACCCACCCCTTATGCGGTCATCACTATATTAAAAGAGCTCAAAGTTGAATTGGCCGGTAAAACCGTAACGATAATAGGCATGGGGGCATTAGTAGGAAAACCGCTGGCGATAATCTTAGCCAACGAAGGTTGCAGTGTAATCAGCTGCAACAGCCGGACAGTGGATATCAAAAAAAAGTGTCTAATGGCTGATATTATTGTGAGTGGTGTGGGTAAAAAAGATTTGATTCGCGGTGATATGATTAAAAACGGTGCCATCGTGATTGATACCGGTATTGTGTTTGAAGATGGAAAAATGTATGGCGACGTAAAAAGAGAAGAAGTTATTAAAAAGGCACTATATTTGACACCAACACCGGGAGGAGTTGGCCCGATTACAGTTTCTTTACTTTTACAAAATACTCTCTTGTGCACCAAATACAAAACCAAAAAATGAGAGTATGAAATCTATCATAGTAATTCCGACCTACAACGAAAGCACTAATATAATCAATCTGTTGGATGAAATTTTTCTTCAAAAAATTGATGATTTATCAGTAATAGTGGTGGATGATAATTCTCCAGATAAAACTGCCCAACTAGTAACCGAGGCCCAAAAAAGACATGACAAACTTTTTCTAATCAAACGCTATAACAAACTAGGATTAGGAACAGCCTACATCGCCGGGTTTAAAAAAGCTTTATCTCTAGAAGCTGATCTAATAATACAAATGGATGCTGATTTTTCTCATGACCCCAAAAACATAGAAAGCCTGATCAAAGAATGTAAAAATGGATTTCATCTAGCCATTGGCTCCAGAAAGATAAAAGGTGGAAAAATAATAGGCTGGAATTGGCGACGCAAACTAATGAGCCATGGGGCCATGCTATTTGCGAGAATATTACTGGGTCTTAAAACCAAAGATGTTACGGCCGGTTTTAGATGCTATCGCAAAGATGTGCTAAAAAAAATAAATTTGGATAAAATAAAAAGCAACGGCTATGCTTTTCAAGAAGAAATGCTTTATCAAACTCAAAAAAATAAATTTCAAATAAAAGAAATACCGGTAATATTCAACGATCGTACCTCAGGAAAGTCCAAATTGGGCAAAAAAGAAATTTTAGAATTTTTTACTACCATAATAAAACTAAAATTAAAAATATGATGCCACGAAGAAAACCAAAAGATGACAGACAATACGACCTGCCTTTTGAAAGTAAAAAACCAAGCACCGATAGCAACCAAGCAAATATGAACAGGCGTTTGGCTTATGGTGCGATTGAAAAAACAACCAGCACACAAACTAGTGCTCCAAAAGAAAAAGAGCCAAAACAAATTTTTGATAACCCAGAAAATGATGACAAAGATGAAGATCCTCGCGCTCAGACCGCTAGAGAGTGGGCAGAATATCACAGAAATACCGACCCGGGCAGCCGAAAATTTCGCCGCTAGGTTATCCACACATATTTTTGACAAGGATACAAAAGCCTGTTAGTTTAGCTAGTACAATTAAACCTATTATTTGTGGAAGTGAGGTAGATTCCTCCACTGTGCCGCAACGGTAAAGTCTCGATTTGATCGAGAACAAGTCCGGTCTTCAAATAATAGTTATCCCGAGCAGGAATAATTCTTTGTAATCTTTCCTACTCGGAAAAGATTTTTTTTATGCAAAACAAACATTTTACCAGACTATTTATTATATTAATATTTGCTTTTTTAAGTAGCGGAGCTTATTTATTATTACCGGATAATCCAAAAAATACCACTATAAAGCCCATTGTAAAAGAGCAAATTAAACCACTGGTCTCTAACGACGACATCACGGTAGAACTTAAAAAACCCCCCACCTCAAAAACTGAACCGCGACAAAATGTCACTACCACCAAGCAACCATTAATCGAAAATGCGAAAGAAGCCCCATCCTCTACCTCCAACGCGGAGATAGAAAATCCGATCCAAACTACCATATCAATAGAAAATCAATCTTACAAAATACCAGTAGCAGAAAAATCAACAGTTTATGATGTTATGCAAAAGCTGGCGTCCGAACAAAAAATTACTGTAACGATGAAAGATTTTTCCGGAATGGGATATTTTGTAGAAGAAATCAACGGCACAAAAAATGACAACCAACTCGGAAAGTACTGGATTTATTACATAAACGGACAAGCAGCTAAAATCGGAATTTCATCTTATATTTTAAAAAATAATGATTCAATAACTTGGAAATATGAAAACTCTAAATTTTAAAAATGGATTAATAGTGGTAATGCTGGTGTTGGGATTGTCTCTGGGACTAATACACAATGTCAAAGCCGATGAAAAAACTATTAACTCCAACTATGACTGGACAGTAAAAAATAGTTCTGACGGAAAAAAGGGGCCGGGAAACAACAACTGGAGCGACGATGCCAACGATGTTTTTGTAGATGATTCTGGTCTGCACCTAAAAGTTTCTCAGCATGATGATGGACAATGGTACTCATCTGAAGTTTACCTACCGAGTTCACTTGGATATGGTAAATACACCTTTGAGATAGACACTCGTGCTGACCAACTGGATAAAAATTTAGTGGCCGCGCCATTTTTATACCAAGATGATGACCATGAAATAGATATCGAACACTCCTACTGGGCAAACACTTCAGATGATACAAATTTATATTATACTGTCCAGCCAGGTGAAAAATCAGGCAATCAACAAACCCAACATTTAGATTTATCACAAGCAACCTTCCAAGACATTATTTATTGGGAACCAAATAAAATAACCTTAAGCACTGAACAAAATGGCACCACTCTAGCCAGTTGGGAATATACTAGTAGTACTGACGGAACTAGCGATAACTTTTCTCCTGGTAGTGAAAAAGTGCATATAAATTTTTGGCAATATCAAGGTTTAGATCCACTAGACGTATCCTCAACTCATGAATTTACTGTAAAATCATTTAATTTTGAACCCTACCAAGATCAAACTGCAGCTGCCACTTCTACTGAAGATACTACCACTTCCACAACCGAAACAACCACCGATACCACCAGCACTACCGTGAACCTAAATATTCGTTACAAAAACAACCTGGTATTCTCTGGGGTAATAAATTTAGCTTCTAGCACAATCATAACTGATGACCAAGGAAATACTGAAACAACAGCCACCAGCACGGTTTTAACCGCTTTAATTAATGCCCAAAATCAGGCTGATAATTTCTCTATTTCTGATTTGCAAAACTCTAGCTATGGCTACTACTTAAAATGTTTATATTTAGATATCAATACCACTTCCACTTGTGATAACTGGAACTATGTCGTAAATGACAGCTATCCAACTGTTGGTATGGGCAGTTATGTTTTAAACGGCGGAGAAAACATCTATATATATTATGGTGACTCTTGGAGAATAACCACTGACAACGACACTGTAACCACCAATACTTCCACCTCTTTTTATACCTGGAAATATGACTATTCTAATGTAAACAGCGACTGGGTGGTTGACCCAAACGATCTGGTGGCTATAACCACTCCCAACCCTACCCCTAGCGGTTGGTGGGACACGGATATTACTGTATCTACCACCTTAAGTAATGATCAAGGGGTAGCGTATTACAATTTTACCAGCACCGGAACATTCTCTGCTAAAATTACTTCTGAAGACTATTCAAAGTGGAGCAACCCAATAAGCATTACTGTTACCGATACACCCACAATTATATCTTCTAGCACAGAAAGCACCACTACCGAGGAAAATACTGATCAAAATTCCGGTGGCGGAAATGGCGGTAGTGCAAACACCAATCAATCGATCTCAAATACTACAATCAATAATAGTATTAACAAGATTATAAATTTCCTAAAATCAAAACAGGGGGCTGATGGTAAGATAGTGGACGGCAATATATCAGATTGGGCAGCCATGGCTTTTGGAGCCGATAATATTTATGCTAACGACGTGAGCAATGGTGGAAAAAGTCTATATAATTTTATTTATAATTACAATTTTACTGATAACAGTGATATTAATACCTGCGCCAGTTATCCTCGCCACATTTTAGCTCTGTTGGCAGCTGGCACGGATAAAACAGATAATAAAATTATAGATCTAAAAAATAAAATTAATAGCGACTGTATAAAAAATAATAAATTTGGACAAGACGGTATCAATGACGACGTTTTTGGTTTATTGGCACTGTTAGCTACTGATGAAAATATAAACACCACCTCTATCCAAACGACTTTTAATACCATATTATCTGATCAACAAAGCGATGGTTCATTTACTTGGAATGGCTATTCTGGAGCTGACATCACTGGTGCCGCAATCAACGTACTAAAATACGCGAAAGAAAAAGGCTTAAGTGTGGATGAGAAAATATTTACTGGAGCTAAACAATATTTAAAAAGCCAACAACTAACTGACGGCGGCTGGGGGTTTGGTAGTTCGGATGCTTTAACCACCAGTTGGGTTGTCATGGGTTTAAATGCCATCGGTGAAGATCAAAGCCAATGGTTCAATAATGGAAAAAATCCTTGGTATATTCTTACCACTCTGGATGATGATCACTACACACAAAGTTGGGATGGCAATATTGACTGGTTTGGCACCAAACATGCAGTACCGGCTTTAATCGGTGCTCACTGGCCAATAATTTTGACACCGCAACCAACTGTAGACAACTCAACAACAAATGTATCATCCGGCAACGGCGGTAGTTCAATCTTAAGCGAAATCGCTACTACCACCACCGACAACACCACTACCACTACCTCCACTTTAACCACGGATATGACCGCCCTATCCACATCTACCATATTTGCTACCACTACTATCACTACTTCCACCGCTAACAAAAGTCCATCAACCACAATTTTACAAGAAACCACCACACCAGCACCTGAAGAAAAAATAGATCAAACAGTTTCAAATACCAACAATCAAAGAAATGATAGGTCTAATACTGTATTAAACACACCACCTACAACTGCAAAAAAAATCAGTAAAAACGACGATAAGCCAGAACAACAACTTAGCTCCGGACAACCAGCGACTGACCAAAAACAAACTATCGACAACTTACCACTCGATACTCCCACTAAAAAGAATGCTAAAAAAATATTAGCTGTTTCAGGGGGTGGCATTCTAGCTTTAGGTGCTTACCTAGGTTTGAAATTATTGAAAAACGTGGTATAATTAAAGTTCTAAATAATTATTATGAAAAATAATTTATCCGTTTACCTACTCATTCTTCTAGGCATGGCCACTAGATTTGTACCTCACCCCGGTAACTTTACTGCCATTGGGGCGATCGCTCTATTTAGCGGATTATATCTAGAAAAAAAACAAGCTTTTTGGTTACCGATTATAGCGATGTTTATTAGCGATATCTTCATCGGATTTTACAATCCTTATATCATGGCCACGGTATATCTAGGATTCACAGTGACGGTATTAATAGGACAAACGCTCAAAAACAAACTAACTACCATACCTGTGATTGGTGGAATACTATCAGCCAGCATAATCTTCTTTTTACTGACCAACACTGCCGTCTGGTTATTTGGTACTATGTACACCCACAATCTATCCGGCTTATTAGAAAGTTATTATATGGCCATACCATTCTGGCGAAATGAAATATTAGCAGATTTATTTTATAGCGGTGTGTTAATCGGCGGCTACGAAATGATAAGAAAACTCACCTCAACAGCGGCGACTGAAATAAGCAAATAAAAAACTTTCAGATGGATAAATAAAAACCCTCATAATATAGTGAGGGGTTTTTATTTATCCATACATTGGTTCTTCCGGCTCTGGTTCTGGCTCTACCGCCGCAACAGAAGCTGGTTCTACATTCTTGACTTTTGCTCTCAGAGGTCCTTCTTCCGCTTCTATTGGTAAATTCATCGGTGGCTCTCCGCGTTTGGCGCCAGCTTTTTGGATGAGTGGAGTCTTCACAAAAGGTAATGGGAAATGCCAAACCGTGGCTAACTCTTCAATATTCAAAATATAAGGATTGCCACCTACTTTTAATTTCCTTTTAGCAAAGGCTTTATAAAATTTATTCTGTATTTTTATTTCCCTATCATGATTAAAAAATAAAAAATGAGTATGAGTAATCATTCTAGGAACAATTGCGTTGCGACTCTGGATATGAAATTGGTTAAGAGAGCCAATAAACCCATCTACACAACGAGATGGATTAAATACATCATTACGTGCTGCATAAAGAGCGCGCACCTTTGTTTTAAATCCAATTTTAGCAATTTTTTCTTCAATTGCTTCAATAGTACCTTTGCCACCAGGAGTTAAGTCACTAATTTTACCCGCCGGTGCCTCCTCGTGCTCATGGGGTACAAACTCAGTACCATTGATAATAGTCAAGATTTCTTTTGCAATCATCATTGGCACGTCACCTAACATAGTCAAAAACCCACCGCCATGTCCATGCCCACCACCAGATATAATACTTTTTACCAGATCTATCCCCTTCTCTTTCCAATCGTTGCCGGCCGGTTCAATGATTATCTGTAACCAAAAATGTTCACCATGACCAATACGAGAAAAATTTTCTAAAATAGCCGCCATTGGGTCACTAAAAACATCATCTTTACTAATTTTGTATTCAAAACTAGGATAAGTTCGAATAGGATAAGCGTCCGCATCGGCCAATTGGAATTCCACCCCAAACATATGATGAGTATCACTAGGATAAGAACCCGGAATCATTTCTACATAGTCCTCCACCTCAGTAATTTCCGCTTCTGGATACTGGGCGTAGACAGCCGCCTCTACCAAATCACGGTATTCCGACTCAGTACGTATTAAAAACTGTATATAACCTTCAATTGAAATTATTTCAAAACTAAAATTCTTTTGACGTTTACCACGCCAATATTTATCTAAAAGATGAATGCTAACTTTGGCCCCACTTAAGTGAGCAAAAATTTGCTCAACTGCCTTGGGTGTTTGTATATATAACGGCGGAATATCTACCGCCAATACTATCCACTGCCAATTGGCTTCAATTTTTTTCGCTCGAAATGAAGCTAGCAGTTGACTACCTATGCTGATAGCAATCAAAGCCAAAATTTCCCAACCAATAATAGCAAAAAGGTATTTAATCAAATCTAAAGTTGGCTGCGAAAAAATCCAGGACCAAAATTCCCAGTTTACTGTAAAACCAAAAGTGGACGAAAAAGTAAACGGCTCCATAATTAAGCGTCAATAATTTTATATACTCCGCCGTAAAATATTGCTAAACCGAAAACAGTCCACCACCAACCCTGACCGCCGGAAAAATAAGCTCCCCAATAGATAAAACCGGCCACCAAAGTAGCCAGAAAGGCTATCAGATGACGTAAACCACTTTCACCATGTCCATGACCAGACATATTGATTATTTAAATATTATATCTATTATTATAACACAAAAAATTAAAAACAAAAAACCCGTTTAAAATGATTAAACGGGTTTTTAAATATTTTTATTTAGCTTGACGTTTCTGCCACTTGTCTACATAGGCCAAAAGCGGACTAGCTACAAAAATAGAGGAATAAGCACCGCTAGCAATACCTACCAAAAGTGCTAAAGCAAAATTCTTAATAGTTGAACCACCGAGCAGATATAAAGCTGATAGCGGTATTACTGTGGTCAAAGTAGTGTTTATAGAACGAGCTAAAGTTTCATTTAAACCAGCATTGACTAATTCACTAAAGCCTAAGTTACGACGATGCAAAAGATTATCACGTATACGATCAAATACTACGATAGTGTCATTTACTGAATAACCAAGAACAGTCAGCAAAGCTACCACAAAACCAATATCTACTTCAATATTATTATAATGACCCAAAAAAGCAAAAACACCTACCACTATTAACACATCGTGAGCAGCCGCGATAATAGCCGCCACACCATATTTCCAGCTAGCCACCGGTTGGGAAACTTTACGAAAAGCATAAGCTACAAAAGCTACAATGCTTAAACAAACTAAAATCACTGCCAAAATTGACCTCTGACGAAGCTGTTTACTAACGGCAGCACCAATAGTTTGGAACTGATCTTCGCGAATTTTGTTAGTGTCAGTTTCAAATTTTTGTTTTAAACCATTCAAGACAGCCTGATGTTCATTTTCTGATAAAAAAGCTGTACGAACAATCATGGCGGTATCGCCAGTTTTTTGTATTACAATATTTTGTTGACCCAACTGAGAAAAGGCCTGTTCTACCATCGAATTATCTGGACGATTCTGAGAAAAAGTGATTTCCAACAATGAACCACCAGTAAAATCGATACCTGGTTTTAAGCCCCATTTAAATAACAGGACTAAACTAGCCAAAGTAACTATAGCACTAACGGTTAAGAGATATTTGGCGTATTTTACGAAAGGAATATTCATATAATTTATTTGTTAGTTACATCAGAATCATGTTTTCCGTATCCCAAGAATAACCAATTACCTTCTTCTTTAAACCATTTGAGAACCAGACGAGACATAGCTCTAGTAGCCACGATAGCAGTGAACAAACTGAACAATACACCGATAGCTAAAGTAACGGCAAAACCTTGCACAAAACCAGTACCAAACCATACCAAAAATACACAGCTTACCAAGGTGGCTATATGTCCGTCACGAATAGACGGCCAAGAACGTTTGAAAGATTCTTCTGAGGCAGTGTGTAGGCTTTTACCAAGATGTAATTCTTCTTTGAGACGCTCGAATACTAACACATTTGTATCCACCGCCATACCCACCGACAAGATAAAACCAGCAATACCGGATAAGGTTAAAGTTACTCCTAACAATTTAAAGGTAGCTAAACTTAATAAAGCATAAACTACTAATGAAAATACTGATAATAAACCTGGAAAACGATAATAAATAATCATGAAAATCATTACTCCAAGCAAACCAATCAAGCCGGCATGAAAACTTTTGGTTAAAGAATCAATTCCCAAAGTAGCATCAACCGCCTGTTGGCTAATCAACTCTACCGGCACAGGCAAAGCACCAGAATTTAAACGCTGAGCCAGCTGTTTGGCTTCAAGCAAGGTAAATCCACCTGATATTACTGCACTACCACTAGTAATAGATTCGTTAACACGTGGTATGCTAATAGGTTGGCCGTCCAAGAAAATAGCCACCGGTTGTCCGATATTACGGCCAGTGATATCAGCAAAAAGCTTGGTACCTTCTTCATCAAAATTCAAACTAACTTGAATCTGACTAGTACGAGCATCTTGAGTAACTTCTGCCCGTTTAAGTTGTTTACCGGATAAACCAGTAGTTTTCCACTGGTCAGTTGGGGGCACTATGTCTGCCTTCTGTTTTGTTTTAACGAACACCCGAGCTACCAAAAACTCAGTTTGATTGTCAACCTGGCGTTCGTCGATTCTCTTCACAATGTTTAGACCATCAAAACTTTTTATAATATCTTTTCCAACCTCTCCATTTTTATGGTCTTTAGCCCAATTATAAATTTCTGGATAAATTTTATCATTAATAAAACCCAGCTCACCGCCAGCGTCTTTGGTACGATCGTCTTCGCTGTATTTGTTTACCACCGATACAAAATCTGAAGTGGTTTTAGACATAGCCAAAGCGGCTTTGGCTTTCTTATCAGCCTGTTTGTTAAAATCATCAAGCTGTTTTTGTTCTGCCTTAGTTAAATCACGTGGGGGTTCGTTATTTTGTTCTTTAAATTCTAGCACTGGAGTCTCACCAATCATTTTGATAGCTTGATTAACATCAGCTACCCCTGGCAATTCTACTATAATACGATAATCTTCCCCTACTTTAGTGGTTTGAACTAATGGTTCAGCCACTCCCAAGCCACCGCGCACACGACGTTCAATAACATCACGCACACCCTCTACCGAATCGGCTTTATCTGCATCTGGCACATGGCTAGTATCAGCCTGATAAACCAAATGAGCACCACCTTGCAAATCTAAACCTAAATTAAAACCTTTATCTGGCAATCTAGGAAATCCTAAATTAGCTTTATTATTTACCCAATCAATACCTTTATTGGCATAGGTTGGAGCTACTACCAAAGCACAAAAAACTAATAAAATACCAATCCACAATACCCTCCATTTTATCTGGGATCTAGTCAAACTAACGGTCGGTTTTACATTCTTAGCCATAAATTAGATAAATTTAATGATTTTTTCAATAAAGTTAAACAGGAAAATTTTACCGCTTTTTTAATCTTTTGGCAAGTGGATTAAGCACCGTGGCACTTTTTATACTTTTTACCACTTCCACAAGGGCAAGGGTCATTACGACCAACTTTATCTCCTTGCTCATTTTTTATTTTTGTATCAATATCAGCCACTTCCCCATCCGGTCCGCTATATTTCAAATTATTTTTTTGCATTATATTTGGGGCCATTTGCATACCGGCACTTACTTTAAAGATAGAATAGACCACCTCATGTTGCATGGCCGCTAGCAATTCGTTGAACATGTGGAATGTTTCTTTTTTATATTCTACCAACGGATCACGCTGTCCATAACCACGCAAACCGATACCGGTGCGCAGATAATCTACCGCCACCAAATGATCTATCCACAACATGTCTATAGAACGCAATAAAATTTCTTTTTCCACTTCAACTTGCATTTGTAAATTACCAATAGCCTCAACTAGTAACTTCTGATATTTATCTTTAGACAAATCGGTCAAATATTCAATAATATGAGTGCGTTCAATCACTGATTCTATTTTTTGTTCACCATGCTCACCAAAAGATAAAATTTTATTTTTTTCTTCTTCTGACAATGGATAAATCGTAGCCATGGTCTCCATAATTTCTTTCAGATTCCATTCTTGTTGGCTCTCGGCATTGGTATGATAAGAAACAATTTGCTCTATCTCCGCTTCAATCATATCCAAAACTAGAGTTTGCAAAGTTTTCTCACCCTCCCCTAATTGATCATTTTTTTGATTATTGAATGTTTCCAAAATCTGTCGACGTTTACCATATATCACTTCACGATGACGATTTAACACATCATCATATTCAAGCAAATGTTTACGAGAATCAAAATGAAAACCTTCAACTTTCTTTTGAGCTGACTCGATAATTTTAGTAATCGATCTCTGTTCAATTGGCATATCATCTGGCACTCGCAAAGTTTGCATCACACTACGAATACGATCGCCAGCAAAAATCCTCATCAAATCATCTTGAGTAGAAAGATAAAATTGGGTTTCACCATGATCACCCTGACGAGCAGCACGACCACGCAACTGATTATCAATACGGCGGCTTTCATGACGCTCAGTACCAATAACAAACAAACCACCGACAGCCAAAACTTTTTCCGACTCTTTCTTATCTGGCGGGTTCCCACCTAAAATTATATCTACACCACGACCGGCCATATTAGTAGCTATGGTTACGGCTCCCGCTCTACCAGCTTGAGCAATGATTTCACCTTCACGTTCGTGATTTTTAGCGTTCAAAACTTCATGTCTTATGCCCTCACGTTCTAAATATAAACTAAGTTCCTCATTTTTTTCTACAGAAATAGTACCAATTAAAACTGGTTGGCCTTTTTCTTGGAGTTCTTTCACTGTTTTGGCAATGGCTTTATATTTTGCCTCTTCGGTTTTATAAATTCTATCTGGATGATCAATACGTAGATTGGTACGGTTGGTTGGTATTATCACTACTTCCAACTTATAAATTTTACTAAACTCTTCCGCTTCAGTAACGGCCGTACCGGTCATGCCGGATAATTTTTCATAAAGACGAAAATAATTTTGAAAAGTAATAGTGGCCATCGTACGGCTTTCACGTTGAATTTTTACACGCTCTTGCGCCTCTATTGCTTGATGCAAACCTTCGCTATATCTACGTCCTGGCATTTTACGTCCAGTAAATTCATCCACAATAATAACTTCGCCATTATCGACAACATAGTCACGATCCCGTTTAAACAAAGCTTTGGCTCGCAAAGCTTGTTCTGCATGATGTACTAATGTCATACCACCTTCGGCATAGATATTATCTACACCTAGAGCCTGTTCTACCTTTTTTATACCACCCTCAGTTAAAGTAGAAGCCCGCATTTTTTCGTCTACGTTGTAATCCACATTTTCTTCTAGGCGAGCAATGATATCAGCAAATTTGTAATACATATCGGCCGCTTCTTCTGCCGGTGCAGAAATGATAAGCGGGGTTCTAGCCTCATCAATTAAAATCGAATCCACCTCATCTACGATCGCAAAATAAAATGGTCGCTGAGACATTTCCTGCAAGCTAGATACCATATTATCACGCAGATAATCAAAACCAAATTCATTATTGGTACCATAGGTAATATCACAAGCATACGCCTCTTTACGGCTACAATTTTCTAAATATTCATATTCTACTTTATAAGCACCTTTGACATCTCTCTCTTTATCAATTGAACCACCTTCAGCCATGGCATCCTGACCGTTTTCATCAACAATTTTTAATTTATTAGGATTATATTTATAAGAAATCAACTGTTGTTGAATAATACCTACACTCAAACCAAGCGCATCATAAATTTGACTCATCCAAACCGCATCACGTTTCGCCAAATAATCATTAACTGTCACCACATGAACACCCTTTCCAGATAAAGCATTTAAATACACCGGTAGGGTCGCTACCAAGGTTTTACCTTCACCGGTACGCATTTCAGAAATTTGACCGCGATGCAAAACTATACCACCAATAATTTGGACATCAAAATGGCGCATGCCCGTAACTCGTTTGGCAGTTTCACGTACTACTGCGAAAGCTTCCGGCAAAAGATCATCTAAAGTTTCACCATTGGACAAGCGTTCTTTAAACTCTAAAGTTTTATTTTTTAACTGGTCCAATGACAATTGTTGCATTTCCCCTTCTAAAGAATTTATCTTTTCAACTATCGGCATCAAATTCTGGATAACCTTAGCGTTTGGATCACCAAATAATTTGCTAAAAAATGACATAAAAATCGATAAAAAAACAAAAACAAACCTGATTTAGGCTTGATTATATTAACATATTAATAAAAAAAATACAAGACAAATAGCGCTTTAAAGACCATAAAATTAGGAACCACTGCACGTCGCTGCCGGCTGAGCCGACTTTGACGTGCAGTGGTTATGGAAACACCGCGGGGCGAAGAATCGAGAACTTTTGTCCTACGAGATCCTACCGCTTAGTTTTCCGCGGGGATGGCCGTGGGTATTTGGCCAAGAAAGAGTTCTTTGGGCGCTAGAAAGCCTGAGGAAGGCTATAACGCCGCGCGTGGGATGGATGAGGACAGAATCTGGTTAGATCTGCCGAATGAGGAAGGTGTACGAACTGTCGAGATCGTCGACGAGCTCGGGGTAGACAGTCCGACTACCACAGTCGCACACGGCGACGTAGCGGTGGCCGTCTGCGCCACTCCAAGCGTGGTCGGTGATGACCAGCTTAGCGGCGGTGGTCTGTCCAGACGCGTAGAGCAGTGCCGAACCCGGTCCCACCGGGTTAACGCCACGCATCGCGTGATGGTAGGCTTCCTGCCCCAGCTTGCCCTTAGGGCAGGGCATCGACAACACGCCGTTGGCAGTCGCAGAGACTTCGATCGGCAGCTGATCCTCCAGATCGACCACCGCGCTAAAGCCACAGTTGGACAAGAACCTACCCCACTGACTCTGACCGCTGAAGACCATGGCCCAAACGCGCTCGAACAGCACGTCGGGGGCCTTGGCCAGCGCCAGCGCCAGCACAATGTTCCGCTCACTGCGAGGATCCATCTCTCCTCCTTGTGCCTAGGGCACAACCTGACCAAGCCTATCTTGGCCATGTTTAGAAAAATAAATAATTATTTACCTAAATATGTACAAAATAATCAATTAAAATAACACAAAATCAAATTTTTGTCAATCTACCAAATAACTAAGAAATAAAAAATCCGTTTGGTAACCAAATGGATTTTTTATTTTATAACTCAATCGCTGTACCATCAAAAGCAGAAAATGAACTTTTAAAAAACTTTCTTGCCCGCTTTTGCGCTAACAACCTCTGAGATTTA
>Ga0210057_1004880_pt1 | contig 17518 bp, 18 predicted proteins | sample CryGeyCG2114_010_2_FD_183968 | JGI IMG/M metagenome (GOLD analysis project Ga0210057, IMG submission 183968) | Groundwater microbial communities from aquifer - Crystal Geyser CG10_big_fil_rev_8/21/14_0.10 (SPAdes) (version 2) | ecosystem: Environmental > Aquatic > Deep subsurface > Groundwater ...
AATGCGGAGGCGGCTGCGACGACCGTGTCCTGAGCTTGCCGAAGGATTCCCTTTCCCCTTAAACCTTTATCCCCGCTATCCGCCAGTTGGCGGATTTGCGGGGCCTTTTCCTCGCCGCAGCCGCCGATGCTATATGATTTGTCAGTGATTTTTGATAAAATAAGTTCGAGCTTTTTGATAAAAGGAGCTCCAAAATTTAGGACTTTGTAGATATACTCAAAGAGAAATTATTAGTAATTAGTGAAAATTTATGAGATTTAAAGTTGATGATATATTAAAAATTAGCCATTCCGCTGTTTCCTCTATCCTTCATCCCGGATTGGCTAAAGAAGATCTTCCAAAGATGGAATCAAAAAAATATCCGGAAATTTATGTTTTCCGTCATGGAGAAACATATGATAACAGAAATAGAATATTTTCCGGTTGGCGCGATTCAAAATTAACGCCCAAGGGTATTAGGCAAGCGGAGGTATTGAAAGATAAATTAAAAGAAAAACAGATTGATATTTGCATTTGCTCTCGCCTTTCCCGTTCTAAAGAAACAGCCAATATTATTTTTAAAGGCCGGCCGGTTGTTTTTGAAGAAGATAACCGAATTATTGAAAGAAATTACGGCAGCTTGTCTGGAAAAAGTAAAAGCAAACTGATGAGAAAAGATTTTATAAAGGCGGTTAAATACCGCCGGTTTTATGATTATCGGCCTCCTGACGGAGAATCATTAGAAGATGTGAGTAAAAGGGTTTTTCCTTTTTGTGAGGACTTGATTAAGAGAATCAGGCGAAACGGGGAAAATATTGCGGTGTCTTGCCACGGCAATTCAATGAAAACCATCAGGTTATTTTTCGAAAAACTCTTGATTATTGATGTTTTGGTTCAAGAGAATCCCCTAGGAAATGATTATGCCGAGTACGTAGTAACCCCGACTGAAGTAAAAATAGGAAAAGTTCCAGCAAAAGAAAAAAGGAGTAAATTACCTTTTTAATTTTTCTTCTATTCTCAAAAGCCGGTTGTATTTCGCCACCCTCTCTCCCCTGACCACTCCGCCGAATTTTGACTGCCAGCTTCCTGAACCAACACATAAATCAGCAATCATGTCGTCATTGGTTTCACCGCCGCGGTGGGAAATTATTGTGGTATATCCGGCCTTTTCAGCTAAAGCAATTGCTTCAAGTGTTTCTGAAACAGTGCCGATCTGATTGAGTTTAATCAAAACACTGTTCACCGCTTTTAAGTCAATGGCTTTCTGAATTCTTTTGACGTTGGTGGTTAGTAAATCATCTCCGACTACTTGAAGTTTACTGCCGACTTTGCCGGTAAAATCCACCCAGCTGTCCCAATCTTCTTCGGCAAACATGTCTTCCAAAGACCAAATGGGATATTTGTTTGTCCAGCCAATGACCTTTTCCCGCCATTCTTCTTTGCTTAAAACCAGTCCGTCTTCGCTTTTTAAGATGTATTTACCCTCTTTGCCCGCCTTCGCTGACTCGGCCTTCGTAGCAACTTCGGCTAAGGAGGCAGCTTCGGCGGGTAAATAAAATTCTGAGGCTGCGCCGTCAACGCCTAAAACAACTTCATCAACCAGGCCGTAGCCGGCTTTTTCGGTTGCTTGAGCCATTAATAAAAACGCCTCTTCGTTTGACTTTAGCTCTTTTGGCATAAAAGCGCCCTCAAAGCCAACGCCGATGGCATAATTTTTTTCTTCCAGAATTTTCAGCAAAGCATAGAAAATCTCAGTTCCAACCCTCAACCTTTCATGGAATGTTTCAAATTTGTCCTTTTTGGGTATAACAAAATATTCCTGGCAGTCTGATGTCCAATTGCCGTGCTTCCCGCCTTCCAATAGTAAAATCAAAGGTTGGGGCATTAGAAATTTTGTATTGCCGGAAAGCCTGCCGAAGTATTCATATAAAGGGATTTTTTGTGATCGGGCGGCCGCCCGGCAGACGGCCATGGAGACACCGACAATCGCGTTTCCTCCAAGTTTTGCTTTATTTTCCGTTCCGTCAAGATCAATCATTGTTTTGTCAATTAATCTCTGGTCGCCGGCGTCTTTACCCAATAACGCCTCTTTTATTGATCCTTTAATCGTCTCAACCGCTTTTAACACCCCTCTGCCCCCAAATCTTGATTTGTCCCCGTCCCGCAGTTCTACCGCTTCTGTTTTGCCGGTTGAAGCCCCAGAAGGGACTCCGCCCATTGCTTTTGTCCCGTCTTCCAAAGTAACTTCTGTTTCAACGGTCGGAACACCCTTGGAATCCAAAATTTCTCTGGCCGTAACATCAATTATTTTCATTTTTATTCACCCTCCATTAATATGATACCACTAATTTTATTACTCTCTTGTTACCCGATAGACTTCAGGGTGGGTTAAGAAAATTGCCGAAGTTTCTTCAACTAAAAATCTTTGAAAATCAAGATAAATACTTTTTCTTTCTTCTTTATCAATAATCCGCCTGCCGTCTTCAAGTAATTTATCTATGCGCAGGTTTTTAAAAAAGGAGATATTGCCGGATTGGGTTGAGTGCCAGAAGTAATACTGATCGGGGTCTTTGGGTATTTCTCTGGCTAAAATCAACACTTCATAGTTTTCCGGTAAACTGTTGATTATTCTTACGTTTGAGTTTATGCCAACCTGCTGCCAGTTTTCTTTTATTTGGTTGGCGATATTTTCAAATTGAGGAAAAGTACTGATATTGATTGCCAAATTGCCGGTATCAATATTTTCCGCTTCAAGCAAACTTAATGCATGAGCCAGATCTTGAACGTAAGGTTTTACGTCGGGGTTATATACCCATGAACTTGAATCAATCGGCGTCAAAGCTCTTTTTAAGCCGGTTTCCTTTGGTATGGCATAGGAAAGAGCCTGCCGGAAAGTTTTACTGGCAAAAGGGGGATTATTGGTATTAAAAAAAACAGCAATATAGGCATTTTCCATAATTTTTTTGGTTGTTTTTATCTTGCTTCCAGTGGTTATGTTGTTAATGTTAAAAAGATTATCCATTTGATTAATCTCTCCTAAATTAAAGGCGGTTTTTAAATCAGTTTCGTTGTTGTAAAAACGGTAAAGTTTATTGGGCAGATCATCTTTTTTATTAAAGGCCGTCAGGGAGATTAAACTAATAAACTTGCCCGAATTGACAATTTTTTTCACTTTATATTTGCCCAGGCCGATCAACCCTTTTTTAAAAATTGGTTTGGCCAAGACCGCCGGCATCGGAGCAAACGGCTCCTTTAATTTAAAAATAAGACTGTCTTGATTTACTGAAAAATCAATGTCTTTAAAATTATAATTTATATCACTGACTTTAACTGTTTTTCCGTCATGCCAATAAATATTTTCCGCCCTTATTTTAAAAATATAAGTTTTGCCTTCGTTTTCAATTGTCCAGCTTTCAGCCAGCCCTGGTTTAGGTTCTCCGTTTTCTGAAATTATGGTTAAACCGGAGGAAATATCTTCTAAAATAGAATTGGGAATGGTATTTATCTGATATTGGCCAATCACCCCGATTTTAAGTGTCTTTGCGGGTTTGGGCAGATATTTGAAAAGAGCCGGAACAGAAAAATAAAGGATAACACCCAAAATTACTCCTAAAAAAATAACTTTGTAATGGTTTTTTATAATTGCCGAGATGAAGAGAAAGGTAAACCTAATTTTTTTTGGTAAAATCATTTCTATTAACCAATTAGTAATTGGATAATTGAAGAAAGAAAAAAAAGAGTTGCCACCGCGATGGTGACATAAAAAACTATTTTTTCAACCCCTCTTCTGGTTGAATATATCCCGATACTTCCGAAAAAAGGCCGGTCAAGCCCAGATCCTTTGCCTTGGATTATAATCAAAAAAACCAAAAGCAAACTGAAAACAATTTGAATGACCAAAAAAAGGTTAGTCATAGATGGTTATTTTAACAGCCATGAAAATAGGCTGCTTATGATTTCAACAATAAATGATACCAAAACAAGTGACCAAAAGAAAGTTAAATGAACAGCCGGAACAACAAAACCGGACAAAGAAAATCCGTTAAAAGTAAAACTAATTATTTTAAATCCCGGCACAAAAATTGTCACCAAAAAAAGGACAACCACATTTATCACCCACCGAAAAGCCCCCAGCGTCAAAAGATTAATCGGCGTCATCAATAAGTTAAACAAGGGCTTTATTAAAAGGTTAAATAAGGTCAAACAGAGGGCGGCCCAAAATAAAATAACAAAATTATCGGAAAAGACAATGGCCAAAGTCAACTTAGAAATAAGAAGCAGGCTTAAAAAATTTAAAAAGATGTTTCTAAAAAGTGATTTCATTTTTTTCTAAATCCAGAATAGCATTATTGTTTTTTCTTTTGCAAGAATTTTTCCTGACAGCGCGGAGTAAAAAGATCAAAAGCAGTGAAATTGCTGCCCCCAGCAAAACAAAAGACCTTAAGAGAAGCGATTTAACTTTAAACGGTAATTGCACTTTGGCATTATTGAGACTAAAGGAAAGTTTTGACTCGTAATCTTTAAGCAGTTCTTGGGGTCTGAGAAAAAAATCAATTTCAAATTCAGAAAAAGGCGGGATGACTTCAAAAAACCAACTTGAAGGATAAATATTTTTATCTGAAGAAACAAGGTTTTGTGAATACAAAGCCATGCCCCCCAATCTTTTAAAAACAAGTTTGAAGTTATTTTTCTTTAACGAAAAAGTTTCCTGCCGGAAGCCGTCGTTTACAAAAAAATCAAAAACACTATCATTTAAAGTCTCCTCGGAAAAAGAAACAAAAATTTGTTTTTCTTTTTGGATTTCTTGCTTGGCGGGGTTATCTCTAAACGATCCGGGGAAAAGAGGAAAAATATCATTTTTGCCGTGAATTACAAAGGCAAAATGCGACATGTCAAACTGGTTAAAGAAGTCAACTCCGCTGGTGGTGTTTTCCCAGGTCGGGTCAACCATCACCCAGGAATTTAATTTACTGTCATAATATTCCGGCCATGAGTGAAGAAGATCTTGTTCTTCAATTGCCCTGGCTATTTTTTGATTATTGGTTTGAGCATAGCCAACCACTTCTCTGGCGGGAATGCCGGCCGACCGGGCAATGGCAATAAAAAGATCGGTAAACTGGGAGCAGGTTGAGTTTTTAGGGTTTTCCAACGCTTTTAGCGCTCCTGTTCTTTGAAATCCGCTGTCAGCTGCCTGATAATTATAGGTTAAGTAGTTAACCACAAACCGGTAAATGTTCTCCGCTGTTTTTAGTTCTTTGGCCAAAGCAATCATTTTTTCATTATCCGCCTGCCAGTATTGAGTTGAAGATAAATAATTTTTACTGTCAACCGATGTTAAATTTAATTTTTTTGGCTGAGAAAAAAGATTGACCAGGCCGGTGACTTCAATGGCCAGACTTTCATTAGGCAAAAGCTCGTAGAAAGCCAGCCAGTTTCCGTCATCATCAATTTTTACATCCAATGGCCCGGGGTCAATATTTTTATAAAAAACAGTTTGGTAATCAGTGTCCGGCGGCAGAGTGATATTCTCTATTTGGGCAGCGTCGGTGTCGTTGGTTAAGCTATAGTTAATTTTAAAATCTAATGTTTGATATTGGCCAAAGGTGGCAATAACCCCAAAATCAAGAATACTTTCTTTGTCAAAAGTTAGAAGGTAAAAGTTGTTTTCATTTTTAGATTCAATCGGTTTCGGGCTGATTGAGGAAATTTTGCCAAAACTTAAAGGGATTTTTACCAGCAGCGAAAAATCGTCAAGATTTTCTGAATTGACTAATTTTGGGATGGTTATCTGCCAGATGTTGCCTTCTTTTTTGGCCAGATCAGAAATTCTATATTTAATGATAAAAGACAACACTTTGTCTTTGCCGACGACTTTGTCATTGAAGCTGAAGGTTAAGATAGTAGTTTCACCTTTTTTAACCAGATCGGTTTTAAGCGGGCCGATTTTATCAAAAGCTTCAACCGAGGAAATCTGGCCGCCCATTAAACTAAGGCTGTATTCAGAAACATACAGATTGGCAACTTGGTTAACTAAAGAAATTTCCTGGTTGACAACCGCCTCCCCACCGGCCAGAAACTCATATGTTACTTTATTGAATGAGGAAAAATCTTTGGCATAGACATTTTTAGTAATTAGCAAGAAGCAATTAGTAATTAGGATAAAGAAAAAAAGCTTTTTAAACATATTTTAATCATATCATTTTTCCCTAATTACCAATGACTAATTACTAATTACTTTGCCTCTTGACATTCGGGTAATCTTTGGTTTATTGTTAACTATATGCCGGTAACACTTTATAAACGCCAAAGACAAATTCTTGATTTTATTTCCCAATATATTCAAAAGAACGGCTATTCTCCCACCTTACAGCAGATTGCTGATGCCTTGGGGGTATCTTCGCTGGCAACTGTTCATGAACATTTAAGCGCGATGGCCAAAAAGAAAGTGATTAAAAAATTTGAGGGGGCGGTCAGAGGGATTGAAATTGTTGACAAAAGATTAACCAACCTTACGGACGGCATTGAACTGCCGATATTGGGTTTTATTGCCGCCGGCTCGCCGATTGAACCGCATACCGACCCAAGCGCAACCGCCTTTGTTTCCCCGGGAATGCTTTCCGGAAAAAAGAGAGCCTTTGTTTTGCAGGTTAAGGGGGAATCAATGATCGATGATGGGATTTTAGATGGCGATTTTGTGGTAATTGAAGAGCAAAATGAAGCTAAAAACGGGGAAATTGTGGTTGCCTTACTAGAAAACGGCCTGGCAACTTTAAAAAGATATTTTAAGGAGGCGACGCGGATACGGCTGCAACCGGCAAATGTCAAAATGCAGCCGATTTTTGCCACTGATGTCAAAATCCAGGGGAAAGTAGTTGGGATTATTAGAAAGTTTTAACTTTATGCTTTTTCTTGTCGCTACTCCAATCGGCAATCTGGAAGATATAACTTTAAGAGCATTAGATATTTTATTTTCTGTTCCGATAATTTACTGCGAAGATACCAGAAAAACATTAAATCTGCTGACACACTTTAAAAAACCGGAGCATGTTCTTCCAAGGCTTTTTTCCTATTTTGAAGAAAACGAACAAACTAAAATTCCCGAAATTATTACTGAACTTAAAAAGGGGACTGATATTGCTTTAGTGACCAACTCCGGCACCCCGACTATTTCTGATCCGGGTTTTAAATTGGTTAGAGAATGCCGAAAAGAAAACATTAAAGTTATTTCAATTCCCGGTCCTTCCTCCCCTATTTCCGGCCTCGCCTCTTCCGGTTTGCCGACAGACAAGTTTACCTTTTTGGGATTTTTACCCAATAAACCAAATCAAAGATTAAAATTACTGGAAAATGTTAAAAAATCACTGGAAAGTCTTTCTTCTACTATTATTTTTTTTGAATCACCCTTTAGGTTAATTGCCTCTTTGACAGATTTAAATTTGGTTTTTGGTGATATTGAAATTACCGTCTGCCGTGAATTAACAAAAGTTTTTGAAGAGATAAAAGCAGGAAAAATATCAAGTCTTTTGGAAGATTTCTTAAAGAAACAGCCAAAAGGGGAATTTGTAATTCTTTTTAATACTAAATCACAAGATTAATCATATGGCTTCTTCATCTGTTAGAAAAACTTTTGCCTTTATTGATGCCTCAAATATTATTTATGGAACACGTGATGAAGAATGGAAAGTTGATTTTAAAAAACTTTTTAAATATTTAAAAGAAAGATATGAATGCAGGAAAATATATTATTTTGCCGGAAAAGACGAGAAGAACGAAAAACAAGAAAAGTTCTACAAAAAATTGGAACTTTTTGGTTACGATTTAATTTTAAAGAAAGTAAAGATTTATGTTCAAAATGGTCATAAAATAAAAAAAGCCAATTGTGATGTTGATCTGACTTTTTATGCGATGAGAGATTTGAATCTTTTTAACAGGGTAGTCTTTTTATCAGGTGATGGAGATTTTGAAATTTTGCTTAAACATTTTTTGGTTTTAAAAAAAGAAATAATTGTGATGGCTAATGGTAAGCGGACAGCCAGAGAAATTAGACAATTAGTAGGAGAAAATTTTACTGAATTAAAATCAATAAAGAAGATAATTGAGTTTGAGAATAAAAAAAGGCAGACTCTACGGACGAATCTGCCTCACGTTTTATGAACTCATAATAGCACGGAAAAAAGACAAAGTCAATATATAGATATTACTTTTTATTCACCAATTTCGCTTCCGCGGCATAGATAATTTCCCTGGTTCTTTCAATGGCATCCGGATTGACGGAAATGCTGGTAATGCCGTAATCAACCAATTTTTCAACCAATTCGGGATATTGGCTTGGCGCTTGACCGCAGATTGAACAGGTAATGTTGTTTTTGTGGCAGGTTTTAATTATTTTTTCCAAAGCCCACAAAACGGCCGGGTTTCTTTCGTCAAAGATTGTCGCCACTTCCGAATTATCCCTATCTGTTCCCATAATAAGCATCGTTAAATCGTTAGAACCAATAGAAACACCGTCAATACCGACTTTTAAAAATTCCTCAAGTAAAATTACGTTAGAAGGAATTTCCGCCATCATCCATAATTTAAAACTGGCGGATCTGGTTAAACCGTTGGCCGTAATAATTTTTTTAACCTGCATTAATTCTTCGGGTGTTCTGACAAAAGGAATCATCAGCCAGAGATTTTTAAAGCCCATTTTGTTTCTTACTTTTTTGATTGCCGAAAGTTCCATGGAAAAGACATCCTCGTTGACAATGTAGCGGTAAGCGCCCCTGAATCCCAGCATCGGGTTGGCTTCAATCGGTTCGTAAAGATCCCCTCCTTTTAAACTGCGGTATTCATTGGATTTAAAATCGGTCGCCCGATAAACAACCGGCCGATCTTTAAATTCAGAACAAAAAATGGCCATTTTTTCCGCCAGTTTATCAATAAAATCATTTTTTTTATGGTCGTTTATAATTTTCTTGGGGTGGGTGCCGATTTCCGCCATCATAAACTCCGCTCTCAAAAGACCGATACCGTCAATGTTTTTCTTTGCAACGTCTTTTGCAATTGAGTAATCAGCTAAATTAACGTAAAGTTTGGTGGCCGTATTTAGCATTAGATTCGCATTAACCCCGTGGCTTATTTCGTTTGGTTCAATAATTTTTGATTTTATTTTTAAGCCTCCCAAATATATTTTCCCCTTTCCGCCGTCAACAGTAATAACCGCGCCGTTCTTTAGAATTTTCGTGGCAATTTCAGTGCCGACAACACAAGGAACTCCTAATTCCCGGGAAACAATCGCCGCGTGAGAAGTCAGCCCGCCCTTGTCGGTGACAATGGCAGAAACTTTTTTCATTGCCGGCACAAAATCAGGAGTGGTCATTGAGGTCACCAAAACATCTCCCTGTTTGACTTTATTTATTTCTTTTTTTGATTTAATTAAAACGACCTTTCCCCAGCCGATCCCCGGGCTGGCGGCCGCGCCTTCTAAAATTATTTTTTTATCCGAAATCTCATCTTCGGCTTTTTTAATTTCCTTTACTTCTTCCGAAGTTGATTTGTCTTTTGAAAAATCTTTTAAAGTCGTCACCGGACGGGTTTGGACAAAGAAAACACGTCTTTTATTGTCAACCGCAAACTCACAATCCTGTGGAAAAAAATAATGTTCATGTAGTTTTTCGGCAATTTTGGCGATTTTAATCACCTCTTTGTCGGAAATTTTTTGTTTTTTCTGCCATTTTGAGGGGACGGAGTATTTTTTGGTTTTGCCGTTTTTTTTAATCAGCATAATTTTTTGGTCGGAAATTATTTTTTTGACAATCTTAAAATTTTCTTTGTCAATCACAAAATGATCAGGGATTACCTCGCCTTGAACAATTAATTCACCCAAGCCGTAAACCGCGTCAACTATTATTTTATTTTTCTCGCCAGTAACCGGATCGCAGGTAAAAACAATACCCGAGGCTTTTGACTGGATCATTTTTTGCACCGGAATTGCCAGACCGACTTTAAAATCATCAAAGTTTTTCTCCTGGCGGTAAAAAATCGCCCTTGCTTCAAACAAAGACGCCCAGCATTCACGGACCGCCTCAATAAGATTGGTCTCCCCTGCAATATTTAAAAAGGTTCTCTGTTGGCCGGCAAAAGAAGCGTCCGGAAGGTCTTCGGCGGTGGCGGAAGACCTGACGGCAACCAATGGGTTTTTTAACAGCCCGCCAAGCTTAAAGTAAGCTTTGATAACTTCTCTGGAAATTTCTTCCGGAATAGGGGCGGAAACAATTAATTTTTTAATTTTTTCAGAAACGCTGGTAAAAGATTCCGGCCGGTTTTTGTCTACCTCTCTTAAAATATCAGCGATTTTTTCCTTTAAATTATTTTCCTTGATAAAATAAAAGTAAGCGTAGGAAGAAATAATAAAACCGGGAGGAACCGGAATCCCAAGGTTATAAATCTCGCCCAAGTTGGCGCCCTTGCCGCCGACAAGAGCAATATCTTCTTTACCAATCTCCGAAAACCAATAGATAATTTTATTTTGGGCAGTCATTTTTTTATTAAAAAATTAACAGATTAAAAAATTAATAATTAATTTGTTAATAGATAATTCGTTAATTCGTTAATTTCGCGTTTGTTGTCTTTCCTCTTCCGTTTCGTTCTTTCTGGTATAGTCATCCTGTAACCTGACTGTCGTCCCTTCTTCTTTGGTTGATGATTCAAAGATATCACAATCAGAGACAGCCTCGCACCGATGGATTAATCTTTTGGAGATAAAGTATCCGTGATTTTTTTTCATATTTTCTGTTTTTAGATCGTTTTCATTTTCACCCCAAATAATTTTTGACTCGCCAGCCATAAGAGTTAAAGTTTCCTCTTTAACCTCGTGATACTGCAATGAAAATCTTGCCCCGGCATTTATATGAAGTAATTTACCAATAGTTTGTGACTCCGGAGGAGTAAAAAGTATTTCATAACCCCAAGGTTTTTCTGTTTTTACTTGAAAGGCGATCATTTAATAATTATCCCAGTTTAAATTAATTTTAAACAGGGCGAGTTTATTTTTAATAATTTCTTTAATTTCATTGAGTCTTTCGGGTGTTTTTCCTTCGGCCCTGCCGGTTATTAAAGGTTCCGTATTTGACGGCCGAATCAGTCCCCAGCCGTCATTAAAAGAGAATCTAATGCCGTCAAAATCAAGAATTTCTAAATTTTGATATTCTTTTTTTAAGTCTTCTTTTATTTTTTCGATTAGGGCAAATTTATCAACATGTTTGGGAATTTCAACGCGATATTCTCTTGTTTCAAAATAGCGGGGTAATTTTGAAACGATAGCGGAAAAAGTTTCTGTTTGATTTGATAAAATTTCCAAGACTCTTATCCCCGCATATAAAGCATCGTCAAATCCCAGGTATTTATCCCTAAAGAAAAAATGTCCGCTGATTTCCCCTCCAAAGATAGCTTTAATTTCATCCATTTTTTCTGTAATGTTAGGGTAACCTGTTTTCCATAAGTAAAAATCACCGCCTAGTTTTTTAATAAAATTAATTACCGAAAGCGAGGTTGAAGTGTTCATGACAATTTTTTTGTTAGCATTTTTTTTACAGATGTCTTCAACAAAAATCATCGCCAGCCTGTCTGCTTCAACAAAGTGGCCTTTTTCGTCGTAAACCCCAAGTCTGTCGCCGTCACCGTCAAAGGCCAGGCCGATGTCGCAATGTTCGCCGAGAATGGTCTCTTTTAATTTTTCATAAAGCTCGATTTTTTGCGGATACGGCTGATGATTCGGGAAACTTCCGTCAGAATCGCAGAAGACAGGAACAACTTCGCAGTTTAATTCAGAAAAAATTGTCGGGGCAAAAAGACTTTCCGTGCCGTTTCCACAATCAATTGCGATTTTTAACTTTTTTTTTAAAGAGACAGAAGATTTTATTTTTTCTTTATAATCGGGAAATATATTGGTTTTTGATTCTTTGCCGGATCCCTCTTTAAATTTTTCATTTAAACATATTTCTTTAATTTTTTGATAAGCATCTCCGAATATCGGCTTCTTTTTTAACGAACACTTAAAACCGTTGTATTCCGCCGGATTGTGAGAAGCGGTGACCATAACCGTAGCGTTGGCGTCAAGATTGTACCAAGAAAAATAAATCATCGGAGTGGCAATAATTCCTAAACTAATTACGTCACAGCCGGTTTCCAAAAGACCCTTAATGGCTGCTTTTGAGGTTTCTTCTCCGCTGACGCGGTTATCCCTGCCGACAATTACTTTCTTTTCCCCGTTAAACTGAAAAAACGTTCCCAAGCCTTTTCCGATATAATAAGCGTCGGTAACCGAAAGATCTTTATTAAAAATTCCCCTAATATCATACATTTTGAAGATGTTGGAAGAAATATTTACCATAAATTCATTCTAGATATCGGCGAGCAAAAGGTCAAGCTCATAAACAAGCCCGTTCGGCGATTGCGACGTTTTTTGTTTTAAATCAATTTCCAGCAGTTTTTTATAAATTTTTATTAAATCATCCTTTTTAAATTCTTCGGCTTGTTTTAATAAATTACTTATCTGCCAGGGTTGCATGCCTGAAGTTTCATTGTCGGAAGCCATTATAAGAAGCCGAAACTGTCTGATAAGCATTAAAAATAAATAAGCCGGATCAATTTGCTGAATTACCAGATGAAAATTTTTAAGGTTGTCTTCTTTGTTGTCGGGGACAATTTTGTTTAAAAACTTGAATAAAATTTGGGGAAGTTTAAAATTTTTAAAAATAAAATTAGGCTGTTTAAGCTGATCCGCTTTTGAATATTCTTTGCTTTCCCAAAAAATGATCACGCTGTCGGGAAAAGATTTAATTTTCTCTATTAATTTGTCTTTTTCTTTTGATTTTTGGGAAAGCAGCAGGTTTTCAATAATTAAAACCTTTTTTTGACCAAAAAGTGAAGACGAGGATAACGACAGTTCAAGGAACTCTTCCGTTAAATCTTTTCCGTTTATCCTGGTAAGCTCGTAATTATCGTTTGTAAGACTTTGTGTATGTTCTAAAAAGGCCTTTCTTGAGGAAACGATGTCTTCGCCCGAGTAAACAGTAATATTGTTCATTTGGTGATTAGTGATTAGTGATTAGTAATTGTGTAACTGGACATATAGTTTTTCTATTGTTCTTCTGTCAATTCTTTTGCTTCTTTGTCTGTGGGGAAGAAGGGCGCCGGAGAAGTTTTTCGGAACATGCAAAAGTTCATGGATGATCACTTTTTCTTTATCGGGTTGAGACAACCGGTCAAATCTCTCGGAAACAACTTCAATGCAATAATGGGCGTCGGTATTAAGCGCTATCTGCCAGATTTTCGGCAGTGACCAGATTCTGGCAATTGCCCTTGATTTTGATCCAAAGCTTTTAAAAGGAACAATATTATCAACGTTTATATAAGTAAGTTCCAACTTTAACACAATCCGTTTGATATCGGATTTTAATTCTGGAGCTAAAACAAATTCCATCTTCAAATTTATGAAACTTTATAAACCTCATCCCCCTCTTCGGTTGCTTGATCAACTTTCATGCCGACCGTATCGCCTTTTTTAGCGTCTTTAATTTGTTCGTGTTCTATTTGCATTGAGGCAACCGGCATCGTAAATTCCTTATTGTGACCTGATATTTTAATCGTGTCGCCGGTTGACAAGGTTCCTGTCAACTCAACAACGGCAACGCCGATTTTGTCAAAATAGTGAGTGATTTTTCCGACTTTTAAATCTGCCATTATTTTTTCTTCACCTCCAATCTTTTTGTTTTCTTTAATTTTACCTCAGGAACGCAAGTTTGTGAAAGTATATTCTTCTTGGCATAACAAATGGCAACCGCCAGGGCGTCGCATGAATCATCAAAATGAGTCTTTTTTTTATTTTTACAGCGGACTTTAAGCAGTGACCTGACAGCGGTTTTTACCATATTTTTATCCGCTTTTCCGCTTCCAGCGACAACCAATTTTATTTGTAGTGGAGCGTAACTTTCAATCATCATTTCTTCTGATTCCGCCGCCAGTTTTATGACCCCGATTGATTCGGCCACCGCCATTGCTGTCTTGGCGTTGATAAAAAAGAACAGTTTTTCAATGGCGATCGCGTCGGGTTTATGCTTACTGATTAAGGCTTTCATCTGGGTGTGAATTTGAGAAAGCCTTTTCCCGACCCCGTCGTCTTTTGAAGTTTCAATTAATCCAAAATCAAGCGCCGAAAGACTTTTTCCGTCGCATTCGACCAGGCCGACCCCAATTGTCGCGGTTCCCGGATCAATCCCTAAAATCTTCATCAAAAAAGTATACCATAAAAAAAATTCCAGCGACTATCATCAAAATTGAAAAAAAGTAAGCGATTTTGAAAGAAAAAATTGTCCAGGTGTCAATACGGAGAAATTCAGTGAAAATTCTTATCAATCCATAAGCAATTAAATAATAAGCAAAGCCCAAATGTTTTTTCTTAATAAAAAAAACAAAAATTAAAAAGGCAAATAAACACAAAATTGATTCATAAAGAAAAACAGGCTGATTGCTTAAACCATAGGCTTCATGGTTGAAAAAATTACCAATCCTGCCAATTGACTGGGAAAACAAAATTGACGGGAAAATTAAATTTAATAATTTGATCAATTTTAATCTGTAAATTTTGGCTGCAAGAAATACGCCTAAAACACCGCCAACCAGTGCCCCAAATATTCCCAGTCCCCCATTCCAAATTTTAAAAACAGACAAGATGTTGTTTTTATAAAATGACCAGTAGTCTAAAACATGATATAAACGGGCCCCGATAACTGCACCAAAAATGCCCAGTAAATAGGCAAAATCAATTGTCTTTTGGGTTAAACCAAAAAGGTTTCTTTTTTTGGAAGAATATAAATAAGAAGCAAGTAAACCAAATGCCAAAAAAAGACCGTAAAAGTTAAAACTTAAGTTTCCAATTGTAAATGATTGTGGCATTGATAACTTGAGCGACCTCTCATTATGGTGCTTCAAACTATTCTATCACAGAAATTTCGGAAGATACTCTTGACAACCATTTTATATAAGTTTAATCTGTATATATCAAGTCATATATATCAATGACCATATACTCATGAAACAAACTATTCTTTCAACCAAACAAAGCGAGTTGCTCGAAAATTTGATCGTGAAATATAGCCAAATCGTCACATTTGACCAGATTTTTAACGAAGCCAAGGATAACTGGGATTACAAACAGGCTAAAAATCTGATTACAAAACTGGTAAAGAACGGTTGGTTAATCCGAATCAAAAAAGGTCTTTATGCCATTTCTGATTTAAGCACCCGAGGGTCTTTATCTTTAGCTCCCTATACGGTAGCCAACTTATTAGTCGCCGACTCCTATGTTTCATTTGAATCTGCTTTACAACAGTATGGTATGTTTGATCAGCTCACAGACAAAACGATATCTGTTTCTTTGAAAGAATATAAACCTGTTATACTGCATTCCATTGAATATTCTTTCATTAAAACAAAGCCTGATTATTACTTTGGTTGGCAGGAGATCATTATTGACAACCATACTACCCGTATAGCTACACCTGAAAAGGCTTTAATTGACATTGTTAACTTTCACAAAAGCCAATATGCCGTCGATTTGGTAATCGAAAAACTTTTGGAACATCAAAAAGATCTGAACTTTGGTTTATTAAATGAATATCTTGGTAAGTTTTCTTTAGCCACAGTCAAAGTTTTTGGTCTGATATTTGACATTATCGGCATTAATTCAGAAAAATTATACGAAATTGTTAAAATGAAACACGGCACCCATTTGATGATTGCCGGGGATACCAAATTTAACGCCAAGTGGCGCTTATACTACAATCCGTATTTTGACAAATACCAATCTAAATGAACCTTCCCCTTATCACCCGAAAACAGTTGGAAATAATTAATCGAAAATCCCTGAATTATCCTTTGCATGTCGCCGAAAAGGATTATTTTCTCGCATTAGTCATGCAGATTATTTCTCAGTCATCTTTAGAAAATATCTTGATATTTAAGGGTGGCACTGCCTTACACCACTGTTATTTAGAACAGCATCGTTTTTCCGAAGACTTGGATTTTTCTTCAAATCAAAAAGCCCTGACGCTTGAAGATGCCCGTCGGATATTTAACGGTATCGAGTACCTTAAAATCAAAAAAGATTACTTATCTACCGCGACTATCAAAATTGAAAAACTTCAATATACCGGACCATTGCTTCAGCCCAATTCCCTCAAAGTCGAAGTTGATTTTTTGCAAAATGTTTTACTGCCTCCCCAAAAGAAAAAATATAATAATGTCTGGGGGTTAGACTTTGAAGTTAAAGTTATGGATATTAAAGAAATTTGTGCGGAAAAAATCCGGGCGGCAAATGATCGTGCCAGATACCGTGATTTTTACGATCTATTTCTAATCCTAAATAACTACCCAATCAATTTAAAAGAAATCATAAAATACATTTATCAGAAGGAGATCAGAAAGACAATTAACAAGGCCAATATTCTTAACAACTGGTTGGTTGTTGGCACCCAGAAGGAAAAGGAGATGAGTCAAATTTTTTATTCCAGGAAAGTAGACGACGCTCAAATTAAAAAGATGATTGAGCACTTACCGATCACTGAAATTCTTTCTCAAAAACCGAAGAACATATCTGGTTAGATTTAATTTTTATCTAATTCTGTGAGCGTTTACGAAAAAATTCGAACCTTTTTTAAAAATTAATTACGTCTTGCGTCAGCTCCTCGCTCGTCCGGCTTCGCCGTCCTCGCTTTGTCGCTATTCGCATTCGGCGCGGCGCCCCTCGCCTCGCTGACGCTTTGGCGAAGCGGGCCACCCGCCGCGCCTCCGCTCATTTTTTGCGACCGCGATTTTTTACGAAATATCTTGACGGAATGAATTTACTAAATGACTTGGTAACGATATTAGTTTACCATAATTCCTATCAGCCCACCCACCCGATTAATTGTTGGCGGCGACCCCATCCTCGCTCGCAGGCCGCCCTAAGGGTGTGAAGCTAACCATTCCTGTTATGGCCAGTCTTTCTGCCGGTCTATTTTCAAGCTCTACTCCTAAGCCTTGAGATCTTTCAAAAAACTCCGGATTTCCACTCATAATGTAGCACTGTAACAAACAATTTTACCCTTTGTCAATTTTTGGTATAAATCAAGAACATTTGCGACATTTAAATTTTAATAGTTTAAGTAGGATTTACCGAAGGTGTGCAACCATTTGTGGTGAGGAAATGAAAATTCTAAGAACCTTTTACCGGTTCCTTGTAGGACTAACTATTGGTGGAACGAAAACCACGAATTCCCTTATTCCTGCTTCTTTGTTGATTACCGGTCCGATGGGCCAATAACCTAACTCGTATATTTCCATTATAGGCTCGAGGGGATTGCCTTTGGAGTAACCTCTGGCCGGCATTAGATCTTTTACCACTATCCAAGTTGCATCCTGAGTCACATCCCAAGCTACGTCCTTAGTCGCCACAATAGCTGCTTTCCAAGCTGCATACCAAGTCGCCTTAAACGCATTTTCAGCTGTACTCAGAGCC
>Ga0210057_1004882_pt1 | contig 17508 bp, 17 predicted proteins | sample CryGeyCG2114_010_2_FD_183968 | JGI IMG/M metagenome (GOLD analysis project Ga0210057, IMG submission 183968) | Groundwater microbial communities from aquifer - Crystal Geyser CG10_big_fil_rev_8/21/14_0.10 (SPAdes) (version 2) | ecosystem: Environmental > Aquatic > Deep subsurface > Groundwater ...
AATAAGGCGAGGCGAAAGCGAAAGGGGGTCTGGGGGGAATTGAGGCGTTCGCCTCGCCGTTCGGGCTCGATCCCGTTCGTTTTTGGCGATTTCAAGTTTTTCCGGCGGTCTGAAAAGCCGCGACGTCCCGATATGTCGGGGCGGCTGACGACAAATTTTTTCTTACTTTAAATTGGTTTATATGGCTCTAATTCGTATTTTATTTCTGTACATAATAAAGGCTGTGTCTGTCTTAACAGACACAGCCCTAGTTCACCTGATATGGGTCAATGCTGGAGTTTTGGCGCCATATCTTCACAATCCTGTCGGGATTCAGACCGAAACCAAAGATAGGCGGAAGTCCTCCAGAAAGGGTTTTGGCGAGATCGGAATCTCCGATTCGCTCGTCGCCATCTGCAAGATTCCAAACCTTTCGCTGCTCGGCCATCCTCCTGACAAAATTGTCGTAGTCGTTCTCCTGGATGCCTATTTCAAAGCCTCCTTTCTGGCCCGGAATATACATCCTGCTACGCACAAGTTTGCAATCGTCGCGTTTGCAGACTGCATAGAGGGGCGAAGACCAAATCGGGAAACCATTAATGATAGTTGGCACGCCGGTCCTTTCCGCAACTGCGTTTGCCAATTCATCAGCCACGGTTTCAGGAGACGTATCTCCGTTTTTCACTAGCCCGGCCAGACGAATTAACTCCGCCACGCCTTTACCTGCAGTTAATACTTCTTCCGAAGCTAATTTGGTCAACTCACATACTCCGGCCGAGAAGTCCAACTCCAGCCAATTGCAAAATACGATGTTATCCGAGGCATTGTTCGAATCGCCAATGCCTTCCTCAATGAGCTTCTTTACCACATAGGAAAGCATTAGCTTTATGCGCTGTTTTCCCTCTTCCCAGTCAGTGTACGCCTCGTACCCCTCCAGGAAAGTCAGCTCCTTGTCGCTCCTAAACACACTCCCTATCTGGAACACGCGCTCGTATCCCATAGCCACAAGAGCCTGCATACGGTCTTCCATCGTCGTCCGGTTAAAACCTATTCTGTTGTTCAGATAAAAACTGGCGACAGGAAACGACTTGCCTCCATTGTAGTTCCGACCCAGAATAGGTGTCTGCACCTCGAAGTATTCTTCGGAGGTCAGGAAATGCCGGATGTGGTTCCGGACGGCCTGCGAAAAATGAAACTGTCCGCGTGCTTCCGGCAGAAATGCAGAAAGTTGACCGTTTTTCCCCTCCGAAACTTTCTTATAGTCCACCTCGGCACTCCATTTTCCAATAACCGTAGCACTTGAAACATCGATAGTTGATTCCCCTGACTTGGTGTAGATGCAATTCCCAGCGACCTCAACCAGATCCCCATTGTGAGGGATAAAATCTGAGTTCGGCTCAAAACGGCACTGCAATTTGAATCCGTTTGAAGACAAATCAGCAAACACCGACTTCCTCATTTGACGGACAGAGATGATTCTGCCGCGCACTTGGACACTGCTTCCTAGATGAGAAGCAAATGCCACACAAACTTCCTGAATTGACAACATGGTATTGCTCCTCTCTGTTCCACGGATTTCAAACCTGTGTGTTTTGTTAAGGTTCATTCTCTGACGCACGATGCACCAAAGCCATACTAATTTATAACAAATTCAATAAAAAATGTCAATCTTTTTACGACTGACATTTTTATTGGCTTTCCTTATCTTCTATTATGATTTTTGCGTTACCGCTGTTGCATAAATCCGATATCTTTTTCCGTTGCAATTTTCCCGTATGAGTATAAAGCAATTTGTCTAAAATAAATATTTTTTTAGGCCGACGATAATGAGGAATATTTTTCATTATCGAAAAATCAAATTGCACACAAGAAGCCAGCGCCACTTCTTCTCCATACTTTTTACTGAGTATGGATATAACCGCAAACTCCCCGCTCAAGCCCAATTTACGCAACTCGTGTTCCAGTTCAATGGGACTTATTTTTTCTCCTCCCCTGTTTATTATTTCCTTAATTCTACCTTTTAGATAATAATATTTTTTATTGTTTATTGTTTTATAATATCCGATATCTCCCGTTGCAACCCATTTTTTCCGCTCAATTTTATCTTTGCCCCAATAGCCATTAAAATTTGATTTGGAAGAAACAAACAATTCTCCGTCTTTTCTTTCTTCTTTTTTTTCGCCAACTTTTATCCTCACCCCGTTCAATGCCACGCCGACAGACGGCCAAGGAAGCATTACCTTTTTATATATATCTTTGCTTAAATTTGTTGGCAAGGTACAGGAAAAATTTGTGCTTTCTGAAAGTCCATATCCCTGCACTACTTTTACCCCCCACCCGAAAACAACCCCCGATAATAAATCAGGGCTCAATGGCGCTGCCGCCGTAAGTATATATTTTAATTCTTTGTATGGCTTCCAATTTTTATTGGCATGATAAATATCATATAAAATCGGTGGAACAATACTTAATATATTCGCCTTCTCCCTTGCTATTATTTCCAGAATATTTTGCGGAGTTTTATCAAATAATATCCACCTGCAACCCGTTACATATGTGGCGATCATTGCAAGTCCGTGCGCGTTGCAGTGAGTCAACAAAAGAGGACTCGCAAAAATTGTTTTACTATTTAAATTATGGTGCTTAATCAACGATTTTGCGTTTGATATCCAATTATCCCAGCTCAAACAAACTCCCTTTGGTACGCCGGTAGTACCCGACGTATAAATTATTGTGCTGATTTTTCCGGCCTTGTCTTTATCGCCATAATCTCTAATCATTTGCATGCCGCCACTATTGATTATAGCTTTGGCCCCGCAATCTGAAATTATGTAATCCAATCTGTCTTTATCATCCAGTGTGTTAGCTGGTACGACTATGGCCTTTAATTTATAGAGTGCTAAATATGTTACCACAGATGAGGGCGAATTTGGAAGTTGAACTATAATTCTGTCCTTACTTTTAATACCTGCTCGGCTTAACTCGGCAACCTTTAAACCAACTCTTTCGCCTGCCTCCTTAAAGGTTAATTCTTCTTTAAGCGACCCCTGCTCATAATATTTTATCCAGGTTGAATCTTTCATTTTTGACTGGATATTAAAACAGATTTTAAGGCATTCATTGAATGCTGAAGTTTTTTCCATCTTTCCGCAAAAGTGATACGCATAATTACATCGGCGGCGGCGTATCCATAACCTCCGCAAGGCATTATTAAGGTGCCATTATTCATAAGATCGCTGGATAATTCAAAGTCTGTTTTTGGATATTTTATTTTTACCGTTAAATTAATACATGCTCCGCGAGGAAGAATTTCTACGCCCGGCATTGATTTTAATCTTTCGATTATATAGTTTTCTCTTTTTTTCAAACTTGTTTCCACTGGTTTAAAATAATCGATACCCGTTTTGATATGCTTCTCTTCTAAATCAAGTAATTTACAAATAATTGTGTTTGCCGCCCTGGGCGCATTGCCCATAAGACCGCTCAACCTTCCAATCACGCCCGTCAATCTGTCGCCAAGAATTTTTTTATCTGCTATGACCCAGCCCACTCTATATTCCGCTATTCCCCTCTTTTTTGAAAATGAATCAATCCTTATTACATTTGGAGATTGGACCCATTTGCTATAATTCAAACCAAGCTTATCAGAAATAAAAAAATCTTGAATTTCATCTATAATCACATAAATATTTTTCTCCTGGCATATCTCGATTAAATATTTCAAAAGTTTAGAAGGAAAATATTCTCCATTCGGATTATTTGGGTTTGTAACAAAAATCGCATTTGGATTTATTTTTAAAATATCGTCGATTTCATCTGTGGTCTTAGGTGTACTGCCCATAGATGGTTTAACAAAATCAAAACCTACGACATTAACGCCCAACATATTTATTGCGCGATGAAACATCTGATAATGCGTGGGCCCGATAACAGCAACGGTAAAATCTTTTGTTTTGCCTTTCCTAAGATCGGCAAGCTCTTCAATAACAAGCTCGACTCCGGACCATGCTCCGGCCACAATAGCTATGTTTTCCGGCAAATAAGATGTTTTGTGTTTAAGGTTCTCCACCTTACAAATTTTTTCACGCACAGTTACATCTCCTATTTCCGGACCATATGCATATGAAAGTTTATCTCTCTTTTGTCCCAAAAAATAATAAATTTCGCGGTTTAACATAAACTGCGGACGCGCAAACGCGCCCCTATCCAGGGAGCTTTTTATTTCTCTGAGATCAATATATTTTTTAATTAGATGATAATAGTTACAAAAAGAACCTACAGATTTCAGTATGTCTTGAGAATTTTTTAAAATGTATCGTTTTTCTTCTGATGCCACATTTTTTATTTTTTAATTTCTCCGCAAATATTCTCGCTCATCAACTTTTTTATTTTGTCTATTTTCTTAGTTTGGCCAAGGCACCACATCAGTTTTGTTGTGGCGGATTCCTTTGTCATATCTTTGGCAGAAATCGCCCCAGCTTCAATTACTAAATGACCTCCCCTATATTTATGTTCGACTTCTCCATAAGCGCACTGAGATGCTATAACAACCAGCTTATCATTCTTTGTTAGTTTTATTATTGGTGAAACCAGATTATCAGAAATATTGCCGTCTCCATATCCCTCGATAACAAACCCCTTATAATCAGAAAGTGCATCAAATAATTTTTCCGAAACTTGGGGATTTAATTTAACGGTTGCCACGCTTCTGTTAATTTTAGTATTCAGCGACAATTCACTATTTTTGATTTCCTGTTTATTGTTGTAAAATATTTTCCCCTCTTTTATTTCAGCAAAATATGGAAAGTTTATACTTTCAAACGCGGCTATTTTATTTGTAATAACCTTTGATGCCCTACATCCGTTAATTACCTTACCATTAAAAACAACAAATATGCCGCCGTATTGTTCGCAGGCGAAAGATATGCTGTCTGCCAAATTTTTCTTAGCATCCGAATTGTCGTTCTCAACAGAAATCATTGCCCCGGTAATGACAACCGGTTTATTAATTCCTCTCAACATGAAAGACAGCATAGACGAAGTGTAAGCCAAAGTATCCGTACCCATAGTAATAACAAAGCCGTCAAATTTATTAAGCGATTCTGCTATAAGCTTAGCGATTTTTACCCAATCCTTATGAAAAACTATGGTTCTCTTCATCAGCTGAACAGTTTCTATTTTTGCAATCTGAGAAACCCCGGGCTCTTTTGATAGCAAATATTCGAGCGAATATTTCGGAACCAATCCTTCTTCAGAAGAAGAACAAACTATAGTCCCACCGAGACCGACCAAAAGAATTTTTTTCATATTTATATTTTTTATTCAACGCCAACAAAGACCTTGGCCTCATTATTTTTGAAATCGTAAACGCTTTTCTTATTCATAAACCCAGAAATTAAACAAATTATCAATCCGATTCCCACACTTGATACAGCCGACAACACAATAAGATTAACATTCCCTGTAATGTTTGCGTAAATAGAAATTGGCAAACCAATTAACAATGAAAACGTAATCGCACAAAATGCTCCGATAGAATTCAATCTACTCCAGAAAAGGCTCAATATGGTCGGAAAGAAAGCGGCGGAAGCCATTGCTCCATATATTAAAAAAACCCATAAAAGTTGTGGCTGCATAAGAGCTATGCCCGTGCCAATCACAGCCATAGATAACATAAATTTTCTTGATACGCTCAATAATTTTTTATCATCGGCTTTTCGATTAAAATATTTTTTATAAATATCCATAGTTCCCAGAGAACTAATCGCGCAATATGCAGAATCGAGAGTAGAGGAAAGCCCAGCAAATGCCATAAATACGAACAACACCAATGCTGCTTTTGGTAAAAAATATCCTATCGTTAGCGGACCAACCATTTGCGGGTCAGCAACTTCAATAACTGAAGCAAATTGCGGATTTGCAGCTACAAAACCAAGGAAACTTAATGTTATGGGTACTAAGCCGAACAACAATCCTCCTATTACAAATGTTTTTACAATATGCTTATATTTTACGGCAAAACCTCTTTGAAAAAACATCTGATCTCCTATCGGGCCCGAAATCAAACCAAACGTAGTAGCTATGCCGAAAGAATAAGCCACCCACAGATTAAACATGTTCCCGAATTCACCCGTCACCCCGCCGAGACCTCCTGCAACCACAGACAGTCCTCCTGCCTCAATGACAACCCATGGTACCAAAATAAAGCTAACTACTAAAATCATTAACATCTGTATTATGTCCGTTAGAATAGAAGCTTCTAGCCCGCTAATTAAAGAATATATAAGAGCTATTAATGACAGAGACATCACTGCCAAACTGAAATTCATACCCGTTAGAATATGAAGTAATATGCCTCCGGCCAAAGAGTTTATTATAATCGCGCCAAGCTGATAGCCGAAAAATATAACTAAAAAAGCGAGGTGAGTTTTTTTATCATTGTTGTAGCGTTTTAATATAAATTCCGGTAAAGTATATCCCTCTGGCATTAGGCGTCTCAATCTTATAGCTAGCGGGGCGAAGACGAAAAAACACAATATATTGGGCACTATAAACCAAAAAGCGCCCGCTATGCCCTGCGTATATGCTTGTAAAGAAACTATAAATATCGCTGGGGCCCAAATCCAGCTGACAGCAATGCTAAAAGCACCCCGCCACCAAGAAACTTCACGATTAGCAACTAAAAATCTTTCGTTGCTAATCTTTTTCTTCTGCGTCAAAAAATATACTACAGATATCATGGCCACTCCAAAAATGGCTAAAATTATAAATCCTTCGCCTTGTGTAATTAAATTCATACTAATCAATATTAATAATGATTAATGTTTTAATATTTTTATAGAAGCAAAATCACCATTAGCTTTAATTTCTGCATTACCACCAATAGGAAAAGTAATTTTAGGATCCGTGTGCCCAAAATCAACATTGGCTATTACGGGTAAATTATCCAATTCTTTTTTAGTCTTTATAATTTTTACTAAAAGATCGTTTGTCATCTGGCTTTTATTCTGAAATCTGCCTATTACCATTCCTTTAACTCCTTCAAAGCCGGGTTGGTGTATGAGCGACTGCAAATCCCTATCAAAAGTGTGTGGCAACGACTCGTCGTCATCTTCAATAAAAAGAATGGAATCTTTTAGGTCTGAAAAATACTCTGTACCCTGCAGTAAATTAAATGTGCATAGATTTGCTCCGATTATCTTGCCGGATGCTTCGCCCGCATTAATAACCAAAAAACCTTCGTTGTTGATTAGATTTCTGTTTTTTTGGTCTTTATACCAAGGATCATCGCTCCAGTTCTCACTTGGTTTAATTTCGAACGGCTCTTCTGAAAGCAGACATTTCTTAAAATATTCTAAAGTATAATCGAAATAGAGTTCCTGACCAAATGTCGAATAGTGCGGTCCAGAATAAGAAATTAAACCTGTTTTAGTTAATATTGCATTGTTTAATGCTGTAATATCTGAATAGCCGCAAAAAATCTTTGGATTATTTTTTATTATATTCCAATTTATATAACTCAAAAGCTGGTTAGAATTAAATCCCCCAATAACAGTTAAGATGGCTTTAACATTCTTATCTAAAAATGCCTCGTGAAGATCTTGTACCCTCGATTCGATATTGGAAGAATTAAAGTCATCAACCTCCTCAACGTGCTTTCCAAAAGTTAATTTAAAACCCAATTCGGAGAATCTTTTGTTGGCGACGTCTCTTCTATTATTCAAGACAATAGCCAAAGATCGCGAAGGGGCTATGATCCTTATTTCGTCTCCTTTTTTAAGTTTTGATGGATATGTTGACATATTTTTGATATTATCTTTAATCTTGCCACTTTTTTCAAAAAAACACAATACCATTCTGTACTAAATTTTTAACGCGATACAACATTAGGAGAAGCTAAAAGCGCTTTGGCTATTTTTTCAATATTTTTCAAAGATACATTCCTGATGCTACGCTCAATGTCGCTGATGTAGGCGCGGTCCATGCCGGTTTTAGACGACAATTCCTCCTGCGACATATCTTTTTGCAGCCGCATTAATTTTATTTTTGCACCGAATTTTTACTGGATAGTGTTAATATATAGATGAAACTTATTGACTACATAATATCATTTATCTATAATAAACATAGACTATTAGTTAGGTCAGTTTGGGGTGGTGGCCGGGGTTAGCGGACGGAAAAACAAAAAAAAGAAAAGTTTGTTTTTGGCTGACCTAAAATTCGAGACGATATTTTTTTCAGGTTCTTTGGCAGTTTTTAAAAACGAATGGGCTCGGGCCCGAACGGCGGGGCGAACGCCTCAATTCCCCCCGTGCCCCTTTCGCTTTCGTTCGCCTTTAAATAAATTCCTTATATTTCCTTTTAAATTCTGTTCGGACTTCGCCGTAAAATCGGAGCCAGTCAGGGCAAAGTGCCCAACGCGAAGCTAAATTCCATTCGGATTTTGCTAACAACGCAAACTTTCTGCCTTTCGGCGCGCGGGAGCGCAGAAGTCAAAAGCAAACTTTTCTTTTTTTCCTAAATTGTATGAAGTATTTTCTCTACGCCCGCAAGTCAATAGACGACGAAAACAGGCAGATACTTTCTATTGAAGCTCAATTAGCTGAATTAAAAGAATTTGCCGCCACAGAAAAACTGGAAATCGCCGCCTCCTTCCAGGAGGCAAAAACTGCTAAAGAACCTGGTCGAATTAAATTCGGCGAAATGCTCGCCCGTATCGAAGCGGGCGAGGCAGACGGTATTTTAGCATGGCATCCGGATAGATTAGCACGCAACTCCATAGACGGCGGGAAAATAATCTATCTCGTTGACAAAGGGAAAATAAAATCTCTCAAATTCCCTACTTTTTGGTTTGAAGACACGCCGCAGGGAAAGTTTATGCTTTCTATCGCTTTTGGACAGTCTAAATACTATGTTGATAATTTGAGCGAGAATGTAAAGCGAGGCATTAGGCAAAAATTAAGGCGCGGAGAATATCCGGGCTGGGCTCCGGTCGGCTATCTCAACGACTACAAAAGCCGCACTATTTTGGTAGATGAAAAAAAGCATAAACTGGTAAAAAATATTTTTGAAACGTACGCGACCGGAGAATACCCGCTTAAAACCCTTTCCGAAAAATTCTACGAACTGGGCCTGCGCGGAAATATGGATAAAAAAATTTCTCCCAACGCCATGCAATGGATTCTAAAAAATCCTTTTTACTACGGCGTGTTCAAACACAAAAGTGAAATCTATCAAGGAAAACACGAGCCAATTATCAGCAAGAAACTTTTTGACGAAGCGCAGCATATTTTAACCAGCCGCGCCAAATCGCATAAAAAGAAAATGCATAACTATATTTTTACAAATCTGATGACCTGCGGCTCTTGCGGCTGTGCGATTACGGCGGAAAAACAGAAAGGTCATGTTTATTACCGCTGTACGAAAAAGAAAAGCGCCTGCGAGGAAAAATATTTGCGTGAAGAAAATTTGGCGCAGCAGTTGCGAGAGCTTTATCAAAAAATTTCTATTCCCGATGATTGGGCGGATAAGATGATTGAGAAATTAAACGAGGAACAAAAAAACAGCACCCAATCATCCGTTGCCCTTGTAAATTCCTTTAAAGAAAAAATTTTTACGATTGAGAATAAGTTGGATAAACTGCTAGACTCCCATTTAGACGAAGTAATTAGCAAAACCGATTACCTCAAAAAGAAAGAGCAGTTTATCAACGAAAAAATTTCTTGGGAAGAAAAAATTGCTGAAATTTTAGGCAAGGGCAATAATTGGCTCGAACCATTGAGAGATTTTATTTTAACCTCTAAATCAGCCAAAAAGGCCGCCCTCGCGGACGACCTCTCTGAAATCCGAGCATTCCTAAAAAATATCGGCTCGAACTTTAGGTTGAAAGGCAAAAAGTTTTTGTGGTTAGCCAATTTCGGCTGGGATTTGGCTGCGCGTAGCGCAGCTTATCCTTCGTGGTGGGCCGGGTAGGATTCGAACCTACGTAGCCGTGAGGCGTGAGATTTACAGTCTCATGCATTTGACCGCTCTGCCACCGACCCTCATCCAATTATCAATTAAAAATTACGAATAACAAATTGCGCGCTTCCAGAGTTCATTCGTAATTGTTAATTAATTACAATTCATCTATTTGTTTTTTCATCTCCCCCAGTTTCCCGTTTTCCGGATTTATTTCTTTCAGCGCCTTATAAGCGTCCAACGCCTCGGCTTTATCTTTGTTCAGTATACTCAAATTAAACATCGCGTCAAGATATTTAGGATTTTTAGGTTCAATTTTAAGCGCCTCTTTTAAGCATTTGGCCGCTTCTTTGGGCTTATTGAGCGCCTCATGCACCTCGGCCAAATTAAAATAATTCTGGCCGTTAGTGTTGTTTAACTTTAACGATTGCGTGTAGTATTCCCGCGCCCGCTCCAGTTCGTTGTTCTGCCTCGATACCGTCGCTAATTTTTCGTATACTTCGGCGTCTTCAGCGGTGAGTTTTAAAACATGTTCCAAAGTTTCCTTAGCTTCAGTCAGCTTCCCCGCTTCCAAATAAAGCTGCCCCAGCATTTTAAAGGCAGCGGCGCTTTTACTGTCGAGACTGATGATGTGAATATACAATCGTTCGGCTTCGTTATAGTCTTCTTTTTTCTTCGCCTCTTCCGCCGCTAAAAATAATTCGTCAATTTCTGAAACGTTTTCCTCTACTTTTGTCGTTTCGCGCGCTAACTTTTCCCGAGCGGCCAAGAGCCGGCCGTATAAACCAACCGCCCATTCCCTAATTTTACTGAATATCGGCTGGCCGATTTTCCGCAACCATAACCACCAGCGGCCAAAATTACGCTTCAAGCGGTTGGTAATGATTCGCTGTTTAACCCGCTTCTCTTTTTCTTGAGGCAAATTAGTCAAGTCTACGTTAGCCACCGCCGGCAGTTTTCTCTTGATGATGTAAATAATTACGCTGCCGCAAACTAATATTAATAATAGGGGGATAAGATTGTACCACATAATCAATTATCAATTATCAATTATCAATTACTAATTTTTTAACTGATAATTAATAATTCGTAATTCGTAATTGTTAACTGACTTAGGCTTTTCCCGCCGAGCCAAAAATTTTAACGTGTTTTTCCACTAATTCCTGAATCGCGTCAATTGAGGGCGATAATATTTGGCGCGGGTCCGTTTCGGTCGGGTTCGCCTGTAAGGTTTGCCGCAAAAAATTCGTAAACGCCCGCCGCAAGTCCGTATCAATATTAATGATTTTTACTCCTAACTTGATTGCCTCCGCCACTTCTTTTGCGTCCACGCCCGAGGCGCCGTGCAATACTAAAGGAAGCTTGACTTTTTCCCGAATGGCTTTCAGGCGCTTTAAATCTAAATGTTCCTGGCCGGCAAATATGCCGTGCATGTTGCCGATGGAAACCGCTAAAGTGTCAACGTTCGTGCGCTGAACAAAATCGGCTGCTTGCTCCGGGTCAGTCATGTATTCATCCGGTTTGATTAAATTTTTTTCTTTTTTTACTAACCCTTCTTTGCCTAAGATGGTGCCGACTTCCCCCTGCGCCCAAGTATTGCGGTCATGCGCGTATTCTACCGACTGTTTGGTCAAATTAACGTTTTCGTCAAACGGCAGTTTGGAGCCGTCAATGTGAATGGAAGAAAAGCCGGCGCTGATGCATTCGGTTACGCTTAAAAAATTACTGCCGTGGTCTAAATGCAAAGCAATCGGCACGTTGGTGGATTCGTTTTTAGCTAAAGTCGTAACAACATGGGTGATGGCTTTCAAGGAGGCGTATTTTATCGTTGTTTCCGAAATTTGAATGATAATGGGTGAGTGCTGGGCAACCGCTCCCCGAATAATGCCTAAAGTGATTTCTAAATTTTGCGTATTGAAAGCGCCAATGGCGTAATCGCCCGCTTGCGCTTTGGAGATGATGTCTTCGATGTGAACTAACATAAAATTTTGGATTTTAGATTTTAGATTTTAGATTTCAGGACTAACTGTTGGAGAAAAATCTGAAATCCTAAATCATAAATCTAAAATTGCTTTTGCTATTTGTTATCTTAAATTTTGTCACTATGATTAATATTTTATATACTAACTACAATTTGGTAAAATTCCTCTGCCTTTAGACTTGCCCCGCCAACCAATAGTCCGTCAATGTTATCTAATTCAGAAAATTCGGCCACATTCGCACTATCCACGCTGCCGCCGTAAATAATCCGAAATTGCTTGTTAATGATATCAATGCCGAATAAATCAACCAAAGAGGCGCGTATTATTTCGTGCATGTTTTCCGCATCCAGCGGCGTAATTACCTGCCCCGTGCCAATCGCCCAGACCGGTTCATAAGCGATAATTACCTGTTGCTGGGACAAAAGCTGAATGCCGCCCAAAGCTTGCTGCAATTGGTCCACGATTACGTAATCGCGCTTGCCGGCTTCTTTTTCCTTTAAGGTTTCGCCGATGCAGACGATGGGAATTAAGCGGCTGTCGGATAGAACCTCTTTTAACTTCTGATGAATCATCTGATAATTTTCTAATAAATACTGCCGCCGCTCGCTGTGCCCGATAATAACGTAACGGCAGCCGGCTTGCTCTAACATTTTAACCGATATTTCGCCGGTATATGCCCCCCGCTCTTCCCAAAAAACATTCTGCGCTCCCAACCAAATTTTACCGCCCGCTAAAATTTTATTGATTTCGGCAATCACAATCGTTGACGGGCAAACGACCACTTCTTTGTCTTCTGTTCCACTTTTAAATTTAACTTGGTATTCTTTGGCTAAAGCTAAACTGGCCGGCATGTCTAACTTCATTTTCCAGTTGGCGATGATGATTTTTTGTTTAACCATATATATTAGTTAATACTACCCGCTGGCAGTATAGCTCTTACGAAAACAAAAGGCAACATCTAAAATCTATTTCGGCCAGACATAATTCTCATACGCCCAGTTCACCAGCGCGTCCGTGTCGGCAAAACGCGCGTCCACGCCGTTGCTGCCTAAAATTACGGATATAATTTCACGGCCGTTTTGAGAAAACTTGCCGGTAAAATTAAGCCCCGCGCTGCCTAAGGAGCCGGTTTTGCCTCCTAAAACCTGATAACTTTTTGCCCCGCCTAACAAATCGTCCGTACTCTCAATCACTCTGGTTTTGCCCTGCTTAGTTTTTAAGACATAACGCGGCTGCGTAACCGCCTGCCGTATTTCTTCGCTGGCTAAAGCGGCGCCCGCGATTTTAGCCACCTCGGCCGCGGTTGATTTGTTATTAGTGCTTAAACCAACCGGGTCAACAAAATTCGTGTCTCGCAAACCTAAGGCCTGCGCTTGCTGGTTCATCTGGGCGACGAATTCCTGTTCGCTGAATCCGAGCGCGTGCACCAGCGCAATCGTGGCCGTATTGTCCGAACCAACCAAACTCGCGTACCATAAATCTTTGACGGTAATTTTATCCCCCCAGAACAAATTAATTCTCCCCCCTTCCCGCCTGTCTTCCGCTTGCATCACATACTCCTGATCAAAGTCCGGCTGGTGCTTTAAAGCGACCAAAGCGGTTACCAGTTTAGTGATGCTGGCTAGCGCCGCCTGTTCGTTGACATCTTTCTGATACAAAACTTTCTGGCTTTTAACGTCAATGATAACAGCGGCGCGCGCGGCAATTTCCGGCGCTTTGCGGTAAACGCTTTTGAGTACGGGCGCAATCGGCTTATCTTCGGGGGGGGGGAGCGTCAGAGACGCTTGGCCTGCGGCCGCCGCGTTTGCCTGGACGCCAATTTTACCACCCGTTTCGCTTGCGCCCATAACCATCCCCGCCGGCGAGGCGACGCTCACGGAGGTGGACGCCTGCGAGTTAAAGATAAAAAAATTATTCCGCGCGAGCGCCACCGGATTAGTGTTAGTAACGATTAAAGTAATAGCGACTAGTATGGTGACGAGGATAATCATGGAAATAAATGACAAATTTCTACTGTCTAATTTCTAATCAAATCCCAGTTCTCTAATGACTAATAATTTTCGGCATTAGACATTATGGCATTGGGATTTATTTAGAATAATTAGGTTAATTAGAAATTAGATATTTTACTGTTCTCCTCTTAAAAACTTTTCTATATTTTCATTATTCCTCAAACTTTCATAATCCGGCAGCTGCCTTACGTCGGCCATCCCCAAGTACCTCAAAAAATCCAGAGTAACCGTATAGCACGTTTCCTTCTTTTGGCTGTCGGCCCTTTCTTCCACCAAGCCCCGTAACATCAGGTTGCGCAAAATAAGCGAACAATTGATTCCGCGGATGCGTTCCAACTCCCATTTCGTTATCGGGCCGCGGTAAGCGATAATCGTCAATGCTTCAATGGAAGGCTTGGTCAATTCCGCGGTGGTTTCCGCTTTGATAAAATTTTGAATAACGGCCGCATTATCGCCGCCCGTAACCATCTGCGCTTCGCTCGCGCTTTTAATTATCCGCACTCCCCCGTTTTTGTCCTGATAATCTTTAATTAATTCGTCCACGGCGGCATGCGCGTCCTTAACGGAAATTTTTTCCTCCACTAATCTGACGATGTCTTTGGCCGCTAGGGGTTTGCCGGCGATAAATAAAAGGGATTCTATTTGAGATTTTAAACTTGTGGACATAATATTTCTAAATTTTTAAAATTTGAATCTCCTCAAACAACTCCCCTTGCCTGGCTAATATCGTCCGCTGCTTCATCAGTTCCAGCAACGCTAAGAAACTAACGATAACGTCAACTTTAGTCGCCGCCTCGTTAAGCAAACGGCTGAAATTAAGTTTATTTAACTTCTTAAGCAAACTCTGGATTAAGGACATTTTGGCTTCAATGTTAACTGCCGCCGCTAAGGTTTTCTCCTCCAACTGTTCTTCCGTTTTCAGCCGGCCGATTAATCCTTGGTAGGCTTGCTTGAGCGCCCGCGCCGTAACGTTTTTAGGCGGATAAAAAAATTTTTCTTCGGTTAATAATTTTTTATTAAACTGCCGCGCGAACATCCAACGCCGCTCGCCTAATAGGCCGGTAATTTTTTTAGACGCTTCCAAAAAATCTTTGTAAATTTTTAACTGATTCTCAAAATTCTTAATTTCCGCCTCTTCCTCTTCGGGCAACAAAAACGGCAATAATGTCTTTGATTTTATTAATAACAGCTTGGCCGCAATCACTAAAAAATCGGCTAACTCCTCCGGGTCAATGCCGTTCTGCTTTATCCGCTCCACGTACCGCTCGGCGATAGCCGCCAAACTAACTTCGGTAATGTCAAGTTTTTGCTCTTCAATCATTTCTAGCAGCAAATCCAGCGGCCCTTCAAATTGTTGTAATTTAATATGCATAGCAGTAAGTGAGTAGTGATAAGTGAATAGTGAACAGGAATTATATTATAAGTTTTGTGCTTTTTCCATGGCAGCGACAATGCCACAAATAAGTCTGTATCCTTCAAAACTGATTACTTTAATATTGTTAAATTCTGCCGATGTTATATAGCCTAAGTCTTTGGCAAGGATTAACTGATTCTGTACTTCAGTGGATGAGCCGCGCGCCATGATGTAAAACCTTATTTTATCTTTAAAATAGTACCTGCCAAAACCCTCGGCGATATTGGATGTTATGGATACTCCCGCTCTGCGAATCTGCGAAGTTAAGCTAAACATCTCATCTTTAGGAAATTTTTTGGTGAGTTGATAGATTGCAAGAGCCAGCTCGTGATTTTTCTGCCAGGCTTTTAAATCAGTAAAATGTTTAATTTCCGTTGGCATATTTTCTCCTTCTCCCTTTTCACTGTTCACTTATCACTGTTTACTTTTTTTTCGTCTTACCCCAAAGCTTCCCGCCTTCGCCCCCTCCATCTTCATAAAATCTTTCACCGCCATCTCAATTGAATGGTTAAAGCCGCCGGACGCAAAAATGGCTTTTTTTAATTTTACCAATTCTTTTTCCACCACTACCGGCACTTTGTGCAGCTGCCCGAAAGCGCTCACGGTTTCGTTTTTTAATTTTAAAATTTCCTGCACGATTTTTTCGCCCGGAATTTTAATCGTCTTGGCTTTTTTGCCGTAAGCTCCCGTCAGGCATTTGCCCAGTTTATTAAAGTCAACCTGCCGGTCGGCGGGCAAAACAACGACATAGTAATCCTTGTCCGCTTTGACTAAAAGAGATTTCGCCACTTCTCCCAGCTTTTTGCTTAATGTCTGGGCGGCGTCATAAGCAGTATACACGGTTTTGTGCTCTAAAATTTTATGCGGCACGCCGGCTTTCTCCAAGTACGCGATGACTTTTTTGGGTAATTTGGCTTTTGGTTTAGACATATGTTTTGTTGATAAGAATATAAAAAAATTAACCGACTAACTGGATGACTTGCGTAACTAATTAACTAAGTAACTAATATTATTATATCTTACTTTAACCATTCGGGCAAAATGCTAAATTTCCCCCTGATTTACCATTTATTTGACAAACTGGACTTTTTTAATCTAAAAATAGAGACGCGCCATGGCGCGTCTCTACAAATATCCAATATCTCAATATCTTGAATTTAATACCCAGGCACTCTCTCTGGCACTACCCCCTTAATGCCGATATCATCCTGCGCTTTTTTGGAGATACACTGGTAGCCGGCGTCGTGCTGCCACTGCGGGTCAAGATAATAATCGTATTGTTCGGTGTCGGATTTCTTGTTAGAAGTCTGAAAGTCGGTGCAAAGCTGGTATTTGTTGCCGCTGATAATTTTATATTCAAATTGCTTTTTAGTCACCGGGTTAGCGGCGTTGCGTTCAATGGCGTATAAATTGTCTTCCAATAATGCCGATAAATCGCGCGGCAAAACTTTTTTCTCACGGTAATAAGCGTCAACGCCGCCGGCTAAACTCATCAGGCGGTTTAACGCTTCGCCGTCTTGGCGCAGGCGCCGCGCCTGCGCCGGCGACTCCACAAAAAAGAAACTGGCGATAAAAACCGCGAGTACCATCACTAACGTGGCGTAAAAATAAACGGTGATGACTTTATTTTTTTGCCCTTCCGCCTGTTCGCGCCGGATGTCGTAAAGATAATAAGAAAAAACAACCGCGGAAATTATCAACACCGTTACCGTTTTAAGCGAGAATTTTAAAGTCAATTCGCCGTTTAAAAAAACATTGATTAAAGCGATGAGGTAGCCGATAACGACGACCGCGGCGGCAAAGAGGATAAAATAAGTCAGCCAGCGCCGCACGCCCGCGTCTTTCGGCAGCGCGCCGCTAAACAAATTTTTGTTGATGCGCCAAGCGCTTAAATAATAAACCGGCGCGGCCACGATGATCGCCGACATCGCGAAACGCAAGGCGTTCAGGTCGTAGCGCATCTGCCATTCTTCCACGATGTCCACAATGTTTTTATTGATGATTTGAAAAATGACGATGCCGACCGACACCGCTAAAAACCCTAAAGATACGAGCGACAAGAGATAAAAGAACGCAAATTTGGCGGAATTGTTTTTTTCAAACATAAGCGTTTAAGGTTAAATTAAATTTAACTACATTATAGCATGCCGCCGCCGCCAAA
>Ga0210057_1004883_pt1 | contig 17504 bp, 14 predicted proteins | sample CryGeyCG2114_010_2_FD_183968 | JGI IMG/M metagenome (GOLD analysis project Ga0210057, IMG submission 183968) | Groundwater microbial communities from aquifer - Crystal Geyser CG10_big_fil_rev_8/21/14_0.10 (SPAdes) (version 2) | ecosystem: Environmental > Aquatic > Deep subsurface > Groundwater ...
TTGTGAAGTGGCCTTTAACTGTGGGTGGACTTTCCTCAGCTTTTCTGTGAAGAAAAACCGTCAGTCAGGCACCGCCCTACATTGAAAATAGAAGCCATTATGGTTTAAAAAGGTTACTGAAAGGATGCAAGAACATGTGAAAAAACAGAATTTATTTGATATTATCTGATAAATTTTCTTACATCCATTTTTTCCTTTCCCTGCCAGAAGTCATATTTTCCTTCAAGCTTAAAGCCGAATTCTTTTGCTTTTTCCTCAATTTTTTCAGGCATGTTGCACACAACAACGATAACTGCATTTTTTTTCTTCAATGTATAATCTGCCTGATAGAAAAATTCATGATAAAGTTTTTCCATTACCTTGGCATCTGCCATTCTGGTCATGTCCGGGAACTGCGTTATGATAAATGAAATTGAATTTTGTTCAACCTTGGTGTCCATCCAGTCCATATCAATCCTTGAAACACTGATTGCTTTCTGCACGCCTGCTATCTTCGAATTTTTTTGTGTTGCATTCACAGATGCAAGAACCATATCAGAAGTGCTTATCGAAGGTTTTGATGGAAATTCCGCTTTCGCATCAATATCTAAAAAAAACTTTTTCTGGTCAAAACCCAAATCCATTTTTGTAAATGCCAGCTTGTCTTTTCTGTAATAATTGTGAGAAAATCCTGTCTGCCATATCGCAGCTTCAATCGGCACCATGCCAGAGCCGCACATCGGGTCTATGATTAATTTTTTTCTATCCCAACCTGAAAGCTTTACAAGCGAAAATGCAATTGTTCCATTAAAGGACTGCCTGTGTGTAAATATTTTGTACTCTCTTGAAGACAAGTCAATGCCTGAAAGGTCAATGCCATAAATACAATTACTATTATTGATAAAAATAAAAATTTTAAGCTGTGGATTTTTCAGGTCAACTGAAAGTTTTGCTTTTGAAGCTGCAAGAATAACTCCTCCTGCTTCCTTTTCAATGTCAATACTGCTGAAATTGTGCTCGCCTTCTCTTGTGCATTCTGTTCTGAAGCTTAATTCATCATGAAGCCAGTCTTCCAACTTTGACTTTGAGATATTCTCAGAAAACTTTTTTTCAAAATCATTCCCATCTTCAAAAGTAAATTCACCAAGAAAAACGCATACTTTCGAAAAGCTTTGTCCGAGATAAATAATTTTACAGATGTCTTCATAATTCTTTGCCTGAAATTTTACAAGCCTTTCTTCTGTTTTTGCTTCGGATTTTAATTTAATAATTTCAAGGATTTCTTCAGCAGCTGTTTTTTCAGTGCCTTTGTTTGTTATTGCGAATGCTTCCATATGAAAAAAGAAACAAATTGCCTTTAAAAAGATGTATAGAAAAGAATGTAAAAACTTATTTCAGATTTATTCTTCGCCTTCTTCTTTATTTTCCTCGCTGTTTGTTTCTTCTGGGTTTTCTTCTATATCATCTTCTGGCTCTTCTTTCAATCTTATGCCAGAACTATCAGAAGAAACAAAACCTTTTGCAGCAACTTCCGGGTTTTCTTCTATAGCGTGCTCTAATTCTTCATCGCTTTCTTCATTGATTATTCTTGCAGCTGACATAACTATATCATCAGTTTCAAGCCTCATCAGTCTTACACCCTGCGTATTTCTTCCTATAACTGAAATATCTCCTGCAAGAGTTCTTATTATAATTCCGTTTTTGCTTATAATCATTAAATCATCCTTGTCTGCAACTGCCTTTACAGCGACAACACTGCCATTCCTTTCATTGCACTGGATATTAATTACTCCCTGACCGCCTCTTCTGATAACGCTGTAGTCTGATATCTTCGTTCTCTTACCATATCCATTTTCTGTCACAGTGAGAAGTGTCAGTGCTTCATCAGCAACAACCATATCAACAACTTCATCTCCTTGTTTTAGTTTCATTCCCCTGACACCCATGGAAGTTCTTCCTGCTGCCCTTACATCTTTTTCATTGAAATGTACTGCATTTCCATTCTTTGATGCAAGGATCAAATTTTGCTTTCCATTTGTCAGCTTGGCTGAAACAAGAAGGTCATTATCATCAAGGTTAATTGCCCTTATGCCTCCTTTTCTTGGATTTGAATAAGCCTTAAGTTCTGTCTTCTTTATCGTACCATTCTTTGTTGCAAGCACAAGATAAAGATGGTCTTCGAACTTAGGCACTGGAATAAAAGTTGATATTTTCTCGTTTTCAGAAAGCTCAAGCAGATTCACAATTGCCTTTCCTTTTGCCTGCCTTCCTGCTTCAGGAATCTGGTAAACCTTGAGCCAGTAAACCTGGCCATGGTCTGTAAAGAAAAGAATGTATGAATGCGTATTGGCAACAAAAATAGTTTCAACAAAATCTTCTTCCTTTGTTCCTGTTCCGATAACTCCTTTTCCGCCTCTTCTCTGCTGTTTGTATGTGTCAATAGGAAGTCTCTTTATGTAACCGGAATGTGTTATTGTAACAACCATTGTTCCTTCTTCAATCAAATCTTCAATATCAATTTCTATTCCTTCTCCGCCTTCCACAATTTCTGTTCTTCTTGCATTTCCATACTGCTCTTTAAGTTCTGCAAGCTCGGTTTTTATCATTTCAAGTATTTTTTTCTCGCTTGCAAGTATTGCTTTCAGTTCTGAAATAAGCTGGAGAGTTTCCTTGTGATCCTGCTGTATTTTTTCTGTTTCAAGGGAAGTTAATCTTGACAAGCGCATCTCGAGAATTGCATTTGCCTGCTCAACAGAAAGAGTGTATTTTTCAGTCAGAGAAAGCCTTGCTTCTTCAACTGACTTTGATTTTTTTATAAGTATAACAACAGAATCAATATTCTTCAAGGCAATTATCAAACCTTCAAGAATGTGCGCTTTCTTTTCTGCTTTTGTTAAATCAAACTGAGTTCTTCTCCTTATTACATCCTGCCTGTGGGAAATATGACTTTCAACGAGCTTCTTTATGTTAAGTGTCTTTGGCTCATTGTTTACAAGCGCAAGCATGTTTACACCAAACGTTATCTGCATTCTCGTGTGTTTGAAAAGCTGATTAAGGACAACATCAGGGTCATTGTCTTTCTTGATTTCTATTACAACCCTTATACCATCTCTGTCCGATTCATCTCTTATGTCTGAAATTCCCAGGACCCTTTTGTCTCTTACTAAATCAGCAATCTGTTCAATCATCATTGACTTGTTGACTGTGTAAGGAACTTCTGTAATGATTATTTTTTGTCTTCCTTTATGCTCTTCTATTCTTGTTTTTGACCTTATGATGACTCTTCCTCTGCCATAAGAATATGATTCTGTAATTCCGGAGGTATAAACTATTCCGCCTGTTGGAAAATCAGGTGCCCTTACATATTTCATAATTTCAGGAACTGAAATTTCAGGATTGTCAATGCATGCAATTATTGCATCTGCAACTTCATTAAGATTATGAGGCGGCATGTTTGTAGCCATGCCGACTGCAATTCCAGATGTGCCATTTACAAGAAGATTTGGAAGTTTTGATGGAAGAACCGTTGGCTCTTTTAAACTGCCATCAAAGTTGTCCTGAAAATTAACTGTTTCCTTGTCTATGTCCTGAAGCATTTCTCCTGCAATCTTTGAAAGTCTTGCTTCAGTATACCTCATAGCTGCTGCATTGTCGCCGTCGATGCTTCCCCAGTTTCCCTGGCCATTAATCAGTGGATATCTCAAAGAAAAATCCTGAGCCATTCTTACTAAAGTATCATAAACAGCGCTGTCCCCATGAGGGTGAAATTTGCCGAGAACTTCTCCGACAATCCTTGCTGACTTTTTGAATGGCTTGTTGTGATGCATTGCAAGTTCATTCATTGCATAAAGAATCCTTCTGTGGACAGGCTTTAATCCGTCCCTTACATCAGGCAAAGCCCTTCCAACAATGACTGACATGGCATAATCAATGTAAGAGCGCTTCATTTCGTCCTCGATAATTTTTGGGACAATTTTTTGTTGAGAATTTTGTGCTTCCATCGTCAGTAATTTGGAATGCAAAAACGTTTAAAAGGGTTGTGGTTTTGAAATTGAAAATTTTAATAAAAATAAGTGATTAATTAATAAATTAAGCAGAATCTTTCTTTTCTTCCTGCTCTTCATCAAGAATCTGCTTTTCTTCATCTTTAGTATTTTCATCTAAGTTTGGCATGCCTTTTTCATCCAGCTTTTCTTCATAATCATCTTCTTTTTTCTCTTCTTCTTTGCCTTTTTGCTCTTCCTTGGATGATTCCTCTGCTATCTTCTCAACTTCCCCTTCTTTTTTCTCCTCTTCTTTTGCAACATCAGTTTCAAGTGAAGACTCTGTAGAAGATTTTTCAGAAGGTTCCACAGAAACTGCTATAGGGGCTTCTTCCAGCTGCCTGTCGACCCTTTCAAGAAAATCTCGCTGATTGATTATTTTCACTTCTTCATGCTTTTTCTTCCTCATATCAGCCTGTGCTCTCTTCTCAGCATATTCCTGCAGTTTCTGCTCTTCAATTTCCTTCATTTTCTTGAAGGCTTCCTTTATGTCTTCATGCCCTGAAAGCTCAAAGTAATTGAAGAATTTTTCAGTGAGAGAGATTAATTTGGTTCTTCCATATTTTTTTCTGGAAATAAAACCCGTTCTTTCAAGCTCGTCGAGATGATCATAGCCTTTGTTGCTTCTTATCTGGATTATTTCAGACTGCTTTACGGGATTTTTCCATGCAACCATTGCAAGTGTTTCCATAAGAGTTTTTGTCAGCTCAACATCTGCAACAACTTTCTTTACAACATGCCCATATTTTTCCCTTACAACAATTTTCCAGTGCACGCCGTCATTGACAACAATCATTGGAGAGCTTCTTGTATTGTACTCATTTTTTATTTCATTAAGAACAGATGTCAGCTGGTCAATGTCCCTGCATCTTAAGTGCTTGGCTATTTCTGCTATGTCTATTCTTTTGCCTACAGAAAAAAGAAGAGCCTCTGCCTTGTTTTTCAGTTCTTCGTCATTTAAGGACATATTTTTCTCCTTGCATTGCCACTTTTTTTTCTTCGATAAGGTTTTTTAGGGGCAATTCAAGAAGGTCTTCTTTAACCCCTGTTATCCTTGACAGGTCATTCTTTGATTTTGGCCCTAATGATACTGCCATCAGTATTGTGTTGTCAAGAAGTTTGAAAAAGTTTTTTGAAATGATTGCTTTTTCAGTCACACTATTTTTTGCAATCATATCCACATTGTGAAGCTTTGCCTGAAGCTCATTTAGATGCCCATTTAGTTCATTGAGCTTGAACATGATTTTTTCAGGCTGAAGTATTTCAATGCTTGAAGGCATGTAATCAAAGCATAATCCGATTATTGTTGAAAGGCTTTTCCCCCAGAATTCAATTTCGATGTATCTTGAAAACAATTCTCCCCGTTTTTTTGTTCTGGAAAGTGTCTTTTTTATTATAAAAATACTTTCTTCTTTTGAAAAAGCATCAACAAGCTGCTTGAAAGTGTCTTCCATGTGCTTCTGTGGCTTTCCCAGCATCTCAATTATCACTCTGCACTGTAACTGAGACTTTTCTACTCGCTCATTCTCTGTAAGCTTTGTATTGTCCTTTTCTTCACTGCTGAATAATCCCATGACATATTGAAAATGCAGGGGATTAAAAAAGGTTTCCCTGCGGTAGGCACCCTGAGGCAGGCAGACAGTAAGTAAAAAATAAACAGAAAATCAGAGTTTTTTCCAGACAATGATACCTGCAATTGAAAGAACTGTAATTCCAATTAAATAAGGGGTTATTGATAATGCTCTTGCAGATTGGCTTTCATAGACAACACTTCCTGTTGCCAAAGAAGTGCTTTTGCTATTTTTATTGACAGCTTCGACGCTTAATATGTTTGTTAAATTTGGTTTTGCTGTATTTTCGAATAATGTTTCTTTTTGGTTTGAACTTTTTGAAGTGCTGTTGGTTTCAGGTTCTTCAAGAAGAGAATTTATCTCCAAAAAAGATACGTCTGTAAGGTTCCCTGAGTCTTTAATTGCCAGAAAAAAAGTGTTATTATTTGGAGAAAGTTTTGCATTGTAAGAGTATAATGTTTTATTTTTTATGCTGGTGCTGTTAATCAGCTCTGCTTTGAATAAAAGCAGGGTGATATCATGGTCTGCATAAATTGTAGAATAAACATTTGCATTATCCTCTGGTTTTTTTGCCCTTGTATAAAAGCTCGAAATATATGTCATCTTTTTGCTGTTCCCATTGTTTCCTAAATTTGATGAACTTGATGAGCAGTTATTTATATAAATTAATTCAGAACTTGTTGATGCTGAGCTGATAGATTTGCATACCGGACAGTTGTATTTTTGCGGATTGGGATTTTTGTAAATAACAAGTCTTTCAGATTCAATGCTCTCATTCTCAAGGCAGTCTGCATGAAGAACATTTTTGATAATCATAGCTTTGTCATATTCATCAATTTTTGGAGTAAACTGTTTTTTGTTGAAGTTTGAGGTTGTTGTTTTATCTTTCAATACATTGTCAAATAGGTCTTCAACCCAATAATCTATTGAAAAATTGACAGGCTTTGGCTCAGCTTCATTATAAAATATGATAGCTTCATCCTGAAAGATTATTTTTTCAGTGCTTATTGAAAGATTTATGATGCAGAATTCTGTCGTAGTGTTCGTTGAATTTGTTGAATTGACAAAATTTGTAAGATTGGTATTTGTAAAATTAGTGTAATTAGAAAGCGTAATGTTTTCAGATATATTCAGCAGAGAAACATTCAATGTTGCATTGATTATATCGGTTATGTTGAGATTTGCAGAAATATTTCCACATATTTGATTGTTTGAAAAATTGGAATCGTTATAGGTGCTGTTGATTATTTCTCCGCAAACAATGTAGTTTCCTGCCTCTGTGAAATTATAGCTTCCTGTTCCTGCTGTTTTATAGCTGTTTATTCCGAATATTGAGAAATTGGAGGAAAAATAAGTTTCATTTGAAGTTATATTGTATTCAACAAAGGCATCTATGCTGTCTGTTATTCCAGAAACATGCCCGTTATTGGTTATCTTAAAAAGACCATTGTAATAATTGCCAGTGCTTAGATTTTGTATCGTGATATTTTTAGGGATGATTATAGAAATTGAGAGATCTTTTGTTTCATTAAAAGTGTATGTTTGGGGAATCTGAAAAAGCATACTTGCAGTTAACAGGAGAGTAAAGTAAATGTATTTCATGGGATAAAAATAAATTTTTAATTAATAGAAATTGGTATGAATATTCTGAAAATTCTGCGAAAATAACAGAGCACCTGCAAAATACAAGAAATCATTTTCAGAAACAGGTCTTAAAATCAAAGATAATTAACAAATCGTAAAAATTAAAGTTTGTATTTTTCTCTTAATTTTTTACTGACATTTTCAGAAACCATTGAATCCAGTTTTCCTTCTCTTTGTGCTATCTCTTTTACCAGCCCTGAATGCAGATAAAGATACTTTGTGTCTGTCATAAGAAATACAGTTTCAATGTCGCCGTCAAGGTCCCTGTTGACACTTGCCATCTGAAATTCATAGTCAAAATCTGAAACAGCCCTCATGGAGCGGATTATTAATTTGCAGTTTTTCTTTTTTGCATAGTCAACTAAAAGCCCTGTAAAATATTCAACTTCGACATCCAGTCCCTTGAAAGATTCTTTCAACATTTCAATTCTTTCTTCCATGCTAAAAAGAGGTTTTTTCTCAGGATTATCACTGATTGCAATTATAACTTTGCTGAAAATTTTAAGAGCTCTTTTTATGATATCGATATGACCATAAGTGACAGGATCAAAAGTTCCTGGATAAATCCCAATTTCAGTTGCCTGTTTTTTATTTTCCATTTTTTCCTTCAGTTTCCATAATTTTGCTGGAGATTTTCAATGCTGATTTTTTGAGCGATGGAATGTCTGAATTATTTTGCAATATAAAGTCTGGCTTTTTAGGCTCTTTCTGAAATTTTCTCCTCATAAAAAGATTTTCAGGTATTCTTTTTCTCACAATGTTGTCTTTTGATTTTACAAGCACTGTGAAATCAGATATTTCTCCGAGCTTAAGCTCATTAAATAGTGCTGCATCAATTATAGTGGTTTTTATAATGCCTTTTCTGCTCTTCGCAGAAGATTTTATCTTCTTTATTATATCGGGATGAACTATTGAATTCAGCATCTTCTGGTTTTTGGTGCTGGAAAATGCAGTCTCTGCAAGCTTTCTTCTGCTTATTTTCCTTTTTAAGAGAATTTTATTGTCGAAGACAATTACAAGCTTTTTCTTTATTTCAGAATCAGAAAGAAGCTTCTTCCCAAGGATATCTGCATCGATGATATCTGCATCAATTATTTTTGAACTTTTTATTGCAGATTTCAGAATCCTGGAAACTGTTGTTTTTCCGCTTCCTGCTTTGCCAGTAACACAGATTATCATACCATTACAAGCGCATACAGATATAAAACTTTATTGATAAGTTGCAAGAAAACTATTTATTTATCCAAAATGGATTAGTTAATGGATTAGTTAATCATAAATGAGTAACTACCCAAAATATTCTTTAAAAGTTATATTTTATTAAAATTATTTTCTTATTGTTTAATAAGTGGAGGGACTGTTTTTGCTTTAATCTTGAGCAAATTTGGTTCTTTTAAGTGCCCATAAAGAATCCCCACTTCTGTAAGATTAACGATTTCGTCAGGATAATCAGATTTATCTGCGAATATTAATTCGTGTGCATATTTTTTCAGGAGAAGATGATACAATGAAAAAAATGCCTTAGGTGAATTTGGGAGAGCCTGAAAAGCGGATCTGTAATATTTTTCCTGCATATCCTGTGAAAAGCTATATATTTCTGATTTTAGAGCTTCATTAATATAATAATCGTGTTCGAGTACTGAATTTATATCAGGGTTATATTTTGTAGAATTAAGCTCCCTTTGTGCACAGAGTTCAAAAAAGGCCTCTGTTAATTTATTTCCCGGATTTTGCATCATTGCTGCATAGGAATTAGACTTAAAGAAATCTTCATGATGCTTGGGATCATAGAGTATTATTTCTATGTCGCTTGCTGCAGTTTTATTTGTTTCTTTGTTTCCGCTCAACTATATTGCACCTGATTAATTGTTGTAATAACTTCAATAATATTTCTGTGCTGTCTTCCTAAGCAGCTCCACTCTTTTTGATGGGCTGCTGCTCTTGAAAACATATGAACCTGCTACAAATGCATTTGCCCCTGCCTTCGCTGCGAGAGCAATTGTCTTTTCATTTATTCCGCCGTCAACTTCAATGTCTCCGGCAAATGATTTTCGTATCTCTTTCACTTTACTGAGGCATGAAGATAGAAATTTCTGCCCTCCGGAGCCGGGATTAACTGTCATAACAATAACCTGGTCAAGGTAAGGAAGTAATTTCTTTATTTTTGAAGCTGGAGTTTCAGGATTTATCGCAATCCCTGCCCCTGCATTGAGTTTTTTTATCGTTGAAATAATTTTCAAAGGATTCTTTGAAGCTTCAATGTGAAAAGTTATTGAATATGCACCTGCATCCACAAACTGTTTCAGGAATTTCTCAGGGTTTTCAATCATCAAATGAACATCAAGCTTCAGCTTTGTCTTTATTCCTTTCATTACAATAGGTCCAAAAGTTATATTGTTGACAAAATGCCCATCCATGACATCTATCTGCAGCCAGTCTGCATTTTTTACTTTATCAACATCCTTCTGAAGATTTGAGAAATCAGCTGACAAAATAGAAGGTATTATCTTTATTGCTGGTTTTTTTTCAATTGCTGTTTTTATTTTTTTCATAGCATATTCCTGTATTAGCATATTTTAGAAGTTCTTGTTTATAATTTTTTTCATATCTTTGCATTGCTTGTCATTGTATTGCTTGTCATTTGTAATACATATTAAATATTATTAGAGCTGCTTGAGAGTTTTGCATATTGTCTTGGTTTCTTCTGTTATGTTTTTTGCCTGATAAATCGCTCTCCCGATTATCGCGTGCCACCTCTCACCAGCTGCCTTCGCTGAATCCGAAAGCTGCCCGCCCTGTGTAATCAAGCCAGGAGAATAAAGGACAGGCTTGATTGCTATTGATTCAAGAAATCCTCTGTAATAATTAATTCGTTCAGGCTTATTTCCTGGAACAACAAAATCCATGACTCCTAGTTTTGCTGCAGTTTCATACATCCTTTTCGGTGCATCGTCAGCTATGAACCCCCCGTCAGAAACAAGATATTGAGGATGAGTCATTTCTCCGCCGACAATAACAGGCATTCCAACATCATTTGCTGCTTTTATCCATGCAGTTTCTGTTGCAGGGCCTGCCTGGGGAAAAATAATTACTGCATCTGCTCCAGAATCTTTGCAGACTTTCATGAATTTCATGCCTGTATCAGGAATATCAGTTCCTGATTTCTGATGGTCATAAATTACAGGAAGATTTGTAATATCTTTTATTGTCTGTAAAACTTTTGTCATGCCGTGAGGTATAACAGATTCAAATCCTATTTTGTAAGCGCCTATTCCTTCAACAGAGCATGTATCTTCGACTACCTGCTTTATTCTTTCAATATCGCTTATGTCAAGAGAAGGTATTATGCTTCTGTCTTCTTTCATTATTTTCATTTTAATCAGGTTTGTCAAAGTTATTAAAAATGTTTGTCTCACTTATCAGCTGAAATGCTTGCCATACCATATATCAGGTTCTTTATTCCATTCCAAAATTATTTCCTTTTGCTCTGCTGTTATATAACCTGATTCAGCAGCTGTTTCAACAAGTGCTGAAAAATTTGAAAGAGTAAAGAGTCTGCATCCGTTGTCTACATCTGAAAATGCTTTTTTTGCTTTTTCCATTTCATAGGTAAATATTGCAACACAGTTTTCAACAATTCCTCCTGCTTCCCTTACTGCATTTACTGCATTTATGGAGCTTCCGCCTGTACTTATCAAGTCTTCAACCATTAGGACTTTCTGCCCCTTCTCCAATTTTCCCTCAATCTGATTCTTCCTGCCGTGGTCTTTTGCTTCACTTCTTGCATAAATCATTGGCTTTCCAAGTTTCTCAGCTATAAGCGCTGCATGTGGGATGCCTGCTGTTGCAATTCCGCACACAATGTCAAACTGAAGGTTATTCTGCTTTATGGCTTCAAGAAAAAATGAGATTATTTTTGCTCTTTTTTCAGGAAATGAAAGGATCATTCTGCTGTCGCAGTAAATCGGGCTTCTTATTCCGGATGCATAAGTAAAAGGTTCTGCAGGATTTAATTTTACTGCCTGTATTTCCAGAAGAATTGATGCTGTCTCTGCCATTATATTTTTAGATTTCATATTCTCCCCATATATTTCCATTATTAGTTTCCTATTTCGATTTCCTGCCCGAATACGTGATTAATTTCTCCATCTTTGAAAACAATATGCCCGTTTACGATTGTTGCTACAGGCCATCCTTTAAGCTTCCATCCTGAAAATGGAGACCAGCCGCATTTTGTAAAAAGTTTTTTTGCATCAACTTCTTTCTCAAGATTCATATCGGTAATGGTGAGGTCTGCATAATAACCGGGCTCAATCTTTCCTCTTTTTTTTATCTTGAATATTTTCGCAGGATTTTCTGATGTGAGCTTTACAACTTTTTCCAGCTTGATTCTTTTCTTGTTCACTGCATCAAGAAGCAGTGGAAGCATTGTTTCCAAACCTGGAACTCCAAAAACTTTGTTGAATTCTTTTTCAGGAGTTGTATGAGGTGCATGGTCAGTTCCGATAGTATCAACAATCCCTTTTTTTATTGCATCCCAAAGTGCATTAACATCTGATTCGGGCTTCAATTCGGGCTTCATGAGATTGTAATTTGAAGCATTCTTTTCTGAAAGAAATAAATGATGAGGTGTTACTTCCACAAAAACATTTTTTGGCTTTTTCTTTTTTATAAGAAAATCTATCTCTGATTTTTTGGACATGTGGCAGAGGTAAAGATTTGTTTTTGTTGCCTTTGCAATTTCAAATGCTTTCTCTGCATTTTTTCCTTCTGCATGGACGCAGACTGTTCTGCTGTTTGCAAAAACTTCCTTAATTGATTTTTCATTCGTTATTTTCATACTGCCTGTTGTTTCATCCATGTAAACCTTGACAGATGCAATATTGCTTTTCCATGCCTCTTTTATCTGGTCTATATTACCGCCTGTTGTGCCGAAATGAAATCCATAATTGGCAACACTCTTTGATGCAAGCTGCCTTTTCCTGTTGAGGTCTTCAACGGTTGTTATGGGTGGTTTGTTGTTTGGCATATCCAGAAAAGTTGTAACTCCGCCAGCAACAGCTGCTTTTGAACCTGAGAAAAAATCTTCCTTGTATTCAGAGCCCGGCTCTCTCATATGAACATGTGAATCTATCAGCCCGGGAATTACAATCATGCCTTTTGCATCAAATACAATGTTCTTGCCGTTTGGAAGTGCAGAAGTTATTCTTTTTATGAATTCTCCGGATATTATAATATTTTTCTTGGAAAGCTTTCCTTTCTGCATAACCATTCCGTTTTTTATTACAAGATTGATTTTGACTCCCCCGCTAACTTATTCATTCTGTCATTTGCCTATTGGAAACATTATTTTTGATATTTGTAAATGTTTCCATTATTTTATAGCACAACCATTTTATTGTGCTCTTATTTTTGTATTCTTATTTTATTGCACCCAGTGCAAGTGCAAGCAATGCTTCCCTGACAGGAATGCCATTTTTTGCCTGCTGGAAATAGATTGCATATTCTGTGTCATCCAGCTCAGGGCTCAGCTCATCAACCCTTGGGAGAGGATGAAGTATCTTCAGGTCTTTTTTTGCATAAGGAATTATTTTCTTGTCAACAACATAAACTCCTTTGTGCTTTTCATATTCCATTGGATCGAGGAATCTTTCCTTTTGGATTCTTGTATCATAGAGAATGTCAAGATGTTTCAATGTACCGTAGAAATCTTCTGTTTCATGATATTCAATTCCTGCATCATCAAGCTCCTTGAGATGCTCTTCCGGCATAGAGAGTGATTTTGGGGAAATGTAGTAAAATTTCGCGCCAAAATGCATCATTGCATGCGTTAGTGAATGCACTGTTCTTCCGTACTTCAAATCACCCAAGAATCCTATTGTAAGGTCTTCCAGTTTTCCTTTGGCTTTTTTTATTGTGTAAAGGTCCAGAAGCGTCTGAGTTGGATGTTGATTAGGGCCATCCCCTGCATTGATAACAGGAACAATTGCATACTGAGAAAATATTTTTGCGGTTCCTGGAACAGGATGCCTTACTGCAATTATGTCGCAGTAATTGCTGATTATCTTTGCAGTGTCTGCAACAGTTTCTCCTTTTGATACAGAACTAACACTGCTGTCTGCAAATCCAAGAACACTTCCTCCGAGCCTGTACATTGCAGATTCAAAGCTTAGTCTTGTCCTTGTTGAAGGCTCAAAAAAAAGAGTTGCAAGAATCTTTCCTTTCAGCAATGTTGGCTGTGGATTTTCATCAAGGCTTTTTGCAACATCAAGAATGTGCAGAATTTCTTCCTTTGTAAGCTCTTTTATTGACACAATGCTTTTTCCTTTGAAGTCTGTTGCCATTTTTACCCCCCAACTATTGCCGCATGCAATCTCTCTGGCAATATAGTTATTTTTAGTTATAAAAATTTAATCGTGATATTCATCCCATGAAAGGATTTCCAAATCTTCCAATTTTTTATTTAATATTGAATCAAGGAATGCATCTGCTATCTGCAGATTTGTTAGAAGTGGAATTGAAAAATCCACTGTTGCCCTTCTTATTGTATAATCATCATCCAGCTCTTCTTTTTCAAATTCATTTGGAATATTTATTACAAGGTCTATTTTCTTTCCCATGAGATAATCAAGAACATTTGGCTGTTTTTTCTCATGGATTTTGTAAAGCATTGTATTTGGAACGTTATTATTTTTCAGAAAAATTGATGTTGATTCTGTTGCATAAATTTTGTATCCTTTTTCATGAATTTTTTTTACATTGTCCAGTATCTCATATCTGTTTTTCTCTCCGCTTACACTGACAAGCATTGATGATTCAGGGTATTCCGTTCCTGCTGCAATCATTGACTTCAAAAGAGCTTCCTGCAAATCATCTCCGAGACATGCAACTTCACCTGTAGATGCCATTTCAATTCTTAAAATTGGATCTGCGCCCTTTAGTCTTGAGAATGAAAACTGTGGAACTTTTATTCCGACATAATGCGAGTCAAGAAGGGAGTATCTTGGAATATTTGTTTCTTTTTCCACCATTATTTTTGTTGCAAGGTCAATAAGATTCTGCTTGATGACTTTTGAAACAAAAGGAAATGACCTTGAAGCTCTGAGATTGCATTCTATAACTTTCACATCATTGTTTTTTGCAAGGAATTGTATGTTAAAAGGCCCATTTATTTTTAGGGAGGATGCAATTAGCTCTGCAATTTTTTTAATTCTTCTAATTGTTTCAATGTAAAGCTTCTGCGGTGGAAGCACCATCGTTGCATCGCCTGAATGCACTCCTGCATTTTCAATGTGCTCGGTAACAGCCCATATTGCAATCCTGCCGTTGTAAGCAACTGCATCCACTTCTATTTCTTTTGCACCTGTTATGAATTTTGAAATAACAACTGGATACTCTTCTGAAATATTAACAGCTGCTTGAAGGTAAAGTTCCAATTCTTTTTCATCTCTTGCTACATTCATTGCAGAGCCGCTGAGAACATATGAAGGCCTTATAAGAACAGGATAATCTACTTTTTTTGAGAATGATTTCGCATTCTCAAAACTTTTTGATTCTGTCCATTCTGGCTGGTCAACATTTATTTTTTCAAGAAGGCTTGAGAACTTATTTCTGTCTTCTGCTGTGTCAATCATCTCTGGATTTGTCCCCAAAATTTTCATGCCTGCCTTATGGCATTTCATTGCAAGATTATTCGGAATCTGCCCCCCCATTGAAATTACCATGCCGTGTGGATTTTCCATTTCGTAAATATCTGAAACAGTTTCAAAGCTTAGCTCATCAAAGTAAAGCCTGTCACATATGTCGTAATCTGTAGATACAGTTTCGGGATTATAGTTAATCATTATTGTTTTATAGCCCATAGTTTTCAGGGAAAATACACAGTTGACACAGCACCAGTCAAACTCAACACTGCTTCCAATTCTGTATGCACCTGAGCCAAGAACTATTACAGACTTTTCTTCATTGTTTTTGCTGCTGTTTTTGCTGTCGGAACTTCCAAATTCAATGTCAGATTCAATTCCATTGTAAGTCAAATAAAGATAATTTGTCTGCGCAGGATATTCTGCTGCAAGAGTATCAATCTGTTTTACAAAAGGCACAATGCCCAGATTTCTTCTGTGCTTTCTTACTTTTGATTCATGATTTTCTGTTAAGACTGAAATTTGCTTATCTGAAAACCCAAGCTGCTTTGCGAGAAGAAGATTTTCCTTCTCTATATTTTCAAGTTTTCCTGTTTCCTTGATATGCTGCCCCATCTCAATTATATTTCTGATTTTGTAGAGGAACCATTTGTCAATTCTTGAAAGTTCGTGGATTTTTTCAACTGTATAGCCATTTTCCATTGCATACGCTATTGCAAAAATTCTCTGGTCGCTTGGATTTTTCAGCTCATCTTCAATATCGTCAAAATGAAGATTGTTGCAGACCAAACCATACATCCCGACCTGAAGCATTCTTAATCCTTTCTGAAGTGCTTCGCCAAATTTCCTGCCTATTGCCATTACCTCTCCAACAGATTTCATCTCAGAGCCTATCTTTTTAGAAACCAACTCAAATTTATTGAGATCCCATCTTGGAATTTTCACAATAATGTAATCAAGCGCAGGCTCAAAGCATGCCATTGTCTTTTTTGTTATTGAATTTGGAATTTCTGTAAGAGAATATCCAAGGCCGAGCTTTGCAGCAACAAATGCAAGAGGATATCCTGTTGCCTTGGATGCAAGAGCAGAAGACCTTGAAAGCCTTGCATTGACTTCTATTACTCTGTAATCTTCTGAATCAGGATCAAATGCATATTGTATGTTGCACTCGCCGATAATACCGAGATGCCTCACGACCCTAATTGCTATTTCTCTCAGCTTATGATACTCATTGTTTGTGAGAGTCTGTGAAGGTGCAACAACAATGCTTTCTCCTGTATGGATTCCCATTGGGTCAAAGTTTTCCATGTTGCAGACTGTGATGCAGTTGTCATGCCTGTCCCTTACAACTTCATATTCAATTTCCTTCCAGCCATGCAAATATTCTTCAACAAGAATCTGCTTTGCAAATGAAAATGCTTTTTCAGCAAGGTGCTTAAGCTGTTCTGCATTCATTGCAAACCCAGAACCTTTTCCGCCAAGTGCATAAGCAACCCTTGTCATAATAGGGTAGCCTATTTTATCTGCAACTTTCAGTGCTTCTTCAATAGAATTTACTGCTTTGCTTCTCGCAGTTTTAACACTGATTTCATTAAGCCTGTCAATAAAAAGTTCTCTGTCTTCCGTATTTATTATCGCCTCTACAGGAGTTCCAAGAACTTTTACATTATATTTTTCAAGAATCCCGTTATTATACAATTCAACTCCACAGTTTAATGCTGTCTGCCCGCCAAAACTAAGATATATTGTATCAGGCTTTTCTTTTTCTATAACCTTTTCAACAAAATAAGGATTGACAGGAAGAAAATAAACTTTGTCTGCAAGATGCTCGCTTGTTTGTATTGTGGCAATGTTTGGATTGATGAGAACAGTCGATATTCCTTCTTCCTTCAGTGCCTTGATGCACTGGCTCCCAGAGTAATCAAATTCTCCTGCTTCTCCAATCTTAAGAGCTCCGCTTCCAAGTATCAGGACTTTATTTGGCTTTATTATTTTGTTATCTGCATTTTTATCTTGTATTTTGCCTTGCATAATCCTCAAGCTCCTTCGAATAATTTTTTATAACATAATCTAGCCATGGAGTAGTTTTTATTTTGTTATTTGCCGCCATTGCTTTTGCTTTCTTCATACTAACCCACTTTAATTCTTCAACTTCCCAGTTTGGTAAGAGTTTTCCATTGTATTTCGCTGCAAAAAGGATATAATGATTTCTTGTTGATGAAAGGGAATATCTGGAAATTTCTTTTAAGTTTGATAAGTTTGATTTTGCCCCTATTTCTTCCAGCATTTCTCTTTTGGCTGCATTGACAAAACTTTCTTTGTGGTTTACATGGCCTGCTGTGGAAATATCCCAATAAAGAGGATAGGGGATTATGGCGCATCTTTTCTGCAGAAGAATCTCTGTTTTTTTATTAAAGAGGACAACATTGGAACTGGCAAACCAAAGTTTTTTCTTGACAGCTTGTTCTTTTTTCATTCCCTGAATGCATTTTCCTTTTACGTTTCCGTTGGAATCCAAAAGCTGCCAGTATTCCTGCTTTTTTGCGTTTAGTTTTATTTTCCCTTTCTTTACAAGAATCTTAAAATATTTTACTGCAAGCGGATGAATTTTTTTAGTGGAAAGA